>Ga0326514_10001032_pt1 | contig 18330 bp, 11 predicted proteins | sample 3_2548_0518_D_FD_203653 | JGI IMG/M metagenome (GOLD analysis project Ga0326514, IMG submission 203653) | Bovine rumen microbial communities from UC Davis, California, United States - 3_2548_0518 | ecosystem: Host-associated > Mammals > Digestive system > Stomach > Rumen | place: USA... | reverse complement strand
ATGCCCAATGAGATTCATTCGCCCTGCAAGGGCAAAAGCATTACCTCGTGTATTAGAGCTTTTGCCCCTGTAGGGCGAAATTACCAATATCCATGTACATAGGGCGCTGCCCTATGCTATGTGCTCGTTGGGCTTGCAGCCCGCCTGTCGAGTAATTTCCCCTCAGAAAAAACTTTTTTGCAATAATCCTACATACCTACACAGCCACCCGTGCAATTTGTTGACGCACAAAAGCTTGCAGCGATTTCAAATATACGCCAAACCTACACTAATCCTACACAAATTCCCCCTAAAATCAGGGGACGGCAGATTGAAGTAATTAGGGACGTAAGAAGGTTAGAATCAGCAATTTGGAAGAAAAAAGCGTTTCTACAAGAAAGCAAGAAGAAGCGACTGAGAGCAATAGTTCAGTTACCTATCCGTTAGCAGTTCAGTTACCGAAATGAGATGTGCTAACGGCTGCGTATGAAAGAATCTTTTGCCGAAGTATGTAGTCTCTGTCATCTGCGCTCACCTGCCGCCAAGGGATACTTCAGAAAATAGTAATTTTGCAATCTAAAACTATGCTTATGGAAGTATCTAAATTCAAGGTGTTGCTCTACCTCAAAAAGAGCGGATTGGACAAACAGGGCAAGGCTCCCATCATGGGACGCATCACCCTTAATGAGTCTATGGCGCAGTTCTCATGCAAGCTGTCCTGCAAGCCTGAACTGTGGAATCCACGTGAAAGCCGACTCAACGGCAAGGGCAAGGAAGCCGTTGAGACGAATGACCGTCTTGAAAAACTGCTCCTTGCCGTCAACTCAGCCTTTGATTCCCTCGTCGCGCGTCAGGTTGAGTTTACTGCCACTGACGTGAAGGAAATGTTTCAGGGAAGCATGAAGACGCAGATGACGCTGATGGGTGCCGTGAACAAGATGTATGCGGACATGGAGGCTCGTATCGGAGTTGACCGCAGGGCATCTTCCCTGCCCACATACTATTATATGCGCTTACGCCTGCATGAATTTATCCAAGCCAAGTACAAGACCGACGACCTTGCCTTCGGACAGCTGACGGAACAGTTCATCTATGATTTCCAGAACTACATAACGGATGAGAGCGGGAAGCAGATAACCACGGCAATATGCTATCTTGCCCTGCTGAAGAAAGCCTGCAGGATGGCATTCAAAGAAGGATGCACGGACAAGCTATATTTCGCCCACTTCAGGCTTCCCCAGAAAAAGGCTACCACGCCCAAGGCACTGAGCCGTGAGCAGTTCGAGGCTTTGCGTGACATGGAGATTGAGGAAAGCCGTCCGCAACACCGCTATACCCGTGACCTTTTCCTGTTCGCCTGCTATACCGGTGTTCCCTATGGCGATGCCGTGACCATAACCTCAGACAACCTTGTCCGTGACGGCAAGGGAGACCTGTGGCTCAGATACAATCGGGTGAAAAACGGCATACCTGCATCAGTAAAACTATTGCCTGAAGCCCTTGAACTCATAGCGAAATACCATGACGACAATCGTGATACCCTGTTTCCCTACATCAAGAACAAGGTCCTGTCAAGACATATCCGCGGCATAGGGTTAAGACTCGGCATCAAGGGGCTGCGATACCACATGGGACGCCACTCGTTCTCTACTCTTATCACCCTTGAAGAAGGAGTGCCTGTAGAGACCATCAGCCGTATGCTCGGCCACAAGAACATAGAGACCACCCAGATATATGCAAAGGTGACACCTCGGAAACTCTTTGAGGACATGGACAGATTCATAGAGGCAACCGCAGACCTTGAACTTGTATTGTAAAATCATTGAACAGCGAAAAAGAAAGACAATAATCATGCGTAGCACTTTTAGCATACTGTATTACATAGACCGTCGCCGAATAAAGACAGACGGAACAACATCCATCCTCTGCCGAATCAGCATTGATGCGAAGAGCGCAGTAGTGAACACCTGTATCAGCTGCATTCCTGAAACGTGGGATGCGAAGAAGGGCGAAACAGGCAATACACGAACCAACCGCCAGCTGGCAGAGTTCAGGAGACAAGTCAGGGAACTATACGATAAACAGGTAAAGACTCAGGGCGTAGTAAGTGCAGGAATCATAAAGAACCTCCTTGACAGTAAGGTGGTGAGACCTACCACCCTACTAAGTATGGGCGAATTGGAACGGAAGCGTCTGCTCGCTCATTCCGAGGTCGTCAAGTCACGCTCCAGATACAATGCCTCAAAAAGCTATCAGGACTATCTGCGCGACTTCATCATCTCCAAGGGCAGGGAGGACTGGCCGTTGACTGATGTGACAGCCGGGTTCGGCAATGAATACAAGATATACCTGAAACAGCGTAAGGCATTAGGTCCAACACAGACGAACCACATCCTCCGCTGGCTCAACCGTCTTGTATATCTCGGTGTGGATATGGAGATAATCCGCTTCAATCCTCTGGAAGACATGGAATACTACAAGAAGCCGGAACCGAGACACAGGTATGTGAGCCATGACGATGTAAGGAAGCTCCTTGCGCTCAGAATGGACTCCGAGCGTGGTGAGCTGATACGCCGCTGGTTCATCTTCTCGATGTTCACGGGACTGGCATACGCGGATGCAATGCAGCTACATCCCCGTCACATCGGCAGGACTGCCGACGGCAGGAAGTATCTGCGCATCAGCCGCAAGAAGACCAGCGTGGAAGCGTTTGTTCCTCTGCATCCCATAGCGGAAAGGATCCTTAACCTGTATAATACACGGGACGATACTCGCCCCGTGTTTCCCTTGCCGGGGCGTGACCAGGCATGGTGCCACCTTCAGGAGATAGGCTTTGCCATCGGTCGCAGGGAAAGCCTATCACCGCATCAGGCACGCCATACCTTCGGTACGATGCTGGTCAGTAAGGGTATCTGCGTGGAAAGCATCGCAAAGATGATGGGACACTCCAGCATCAGGAGCACGCAGATATATGCCAAGGTCACGGATGATAACATCGGCAAGGACATGGACAGACTGATGAAACGCAGGAAGGAAAAGGGACTTTCTGACACTGACATGCAGACGAGAGTCCTACTTGAATGCAGTTCACTATAACAACTTAAAAACAAGAAGGAAATAGCAATAATGAAGAATCTATCAATTATCCCCAAAAATGTCTCCGATCGGGGCATCATCCAAATGACGGAAGGTGGTATGATAACCATGCCCGACAAAGACGTATGGATGACGGTGGACGAGATAGCGGACATGCTATTCGTGCAGTCAGCCATCGTGTACCGTCAGATCAGGCATATATATAATAAAGGTACCGTGCAAGAGGACGGCACTCACAGTTCGTTTCGCCTGTTCCCCTACCGCCCGAACTGGAGCATAGACGTGTATAGCCTCGAAATGGTTATCCGTCTGGCATACGCCATTGACAGTCCCAACAGCCACAAGTTCCGACAATACATAATGAACCGACTGATGGGCAGACCGATGTATGAACACGTATGTCTGACGATTGAGCTGCCAGCAATGTAAAAGAGAAAATCCGTACCAGTCCGTTAATGGACGATACGGATTTTCCTTTTTTCAACACATCATCATCTTCTTCTTGCGAACGGCCTTTTGTAGTTCCGTTGCAGAAGATTCTCCAGATCCTGCTCACGATACAGCACCTTCCCCGCTATGAGAAAGTACGGTATGATACCATTGGTACGATACTCCTGCATCGTGCGCTTGCCCACCCTCAGGATAGCACATGCCTCAGGATCGGTCAGTAGCCTTGTACCGCCGAACATCGGCCTGATGCCTTTTGTACTTTCGGAAAGTCTCTCCGACATCATGCGCATCTTTTGCATGATTCCATCGAAATAGCTGCTGGTCAGAATCTCTTCATTCATCATGACCTTCCCTGTCCTTCCTTGCAAGAGCCTTGTGTTCCTCCAACACCTTCATCACATCCTCCAGCTTGTAATACGTCTTGTGGTTGAACCTCGTATAAGGCAGCCTACCCGTCGAACGAAGCGTCTGCACGGTACGCTTGCTCAGTTTCAGTTCCCTGCATACGTCAGCAGTATCCACCCACTCGCTGATTTCCTTGTCTGCCAGACGGCGGCTGATGTCAGCCATACCATCGAAGAATGCCTCCACACCAGCCATGAAGTCCATGAAGGCACGTTTCTCAATCATTACGATTTCCATTGCCTGTTTCTTTTTTAGGTTATTAATCTATATGCCTGTCTTACGACATCTGCAAAGATAGGCAGTAACCAAGACAAAGCAACGAACCAGAATCCCCATGACGATATAAGGCACTATATTGTCGGCTTTTGTCACCTGCGGCCACGGGTGAAACTGCTCTTATCCTACTTTTCCGGAAAAAACATTACATAGTATATACATAGTATAAAACCCGCTATCCCGATTTTTATGACCTTTGCACCCGAAAGTTCCAGACCAGATGATTCACCAAAGTATGGAACGGAAAGAATAACGTCATGAATGAAGAAAAGATAATGAATCACATCAGCGAGTGCTTTCGCGAAATAGCATGTCGGCTGGACGAGCAACAGGAGTCCATCGGGAAACTGCTCTCCCGTGTGACAGCTGTAGAACCGAAAACGAACAGAGATGAGCGGATACTTGACACCCAAGACCTGTGCCTGCTGCTTAACACTAGCAAGCGGACTATCCAGCGCCATCGCAGCATGGGACTGCTGCGTTACTACAAGCTGGGGCGCAAGGTGTTCTACAAGGAATGTGACGTGCGCGAGTATATCGAATGCGAATACCAAAAGGTGGACGTCAGGGAGAAAGGCGAAGGACTTGCCCACTATGGCAAGACCATAAATGACATAAGATAGTAAAATGACTATACAGCCGGCAACAAGTATAGAAACAGAGATCACCAACATTAGTAACAACCCTTAAATCCAAGAAAGCAAATGGATAAAGACAATGAACAAGAAAAGCCGCACCCCGACAAGGACGTACTGATAGTCACGGACAACCATACAGGAGAACGCGGCATCGTGAGCGGACTCAATGAGAACGGTCATCCTAAGAAGGTGCCTGTCAAGCCAGAGCATCAGCAGGATTTCCTCCGCTTCGACAAGAACGGCAATGCGCTCGACAACTTTTTCGCCAACTTCGTCCGTCAGTGCAAGGAACCGACACGTTTCGGATTCAGCAAGACCACGACAGGCGTACTTGAGCGACTGTTCGCAGAATCAGAGGAAGCAAAGACGGAAATTGATGGCGAAAGCATCAATCCTTCCGATTACGTAAACAATCAAAACAAGAAGAAAATGGAACAGAATCCAGACAACACAGGGAACGCTGCACAACAGCAGGAGAACAAGCATCAGTACCAGCCCATAGATGAAACCAAGGTCAATTGGGCGGACATACAGCAGAAATGGGGTATTACCCGTGACCAGCTCGAACAGTCGGGCGACCTAACCAAGATGATTAACTACGGTAAGAGCAATCTCATCACCGTGCATCCTACTTTCGGTGATGAACAGCTGGAGACCGCAGCCCGTCTGTCCTTCAGGAAGAATGAAGATGGTAGCGTGAGTCTCGTTCCCCATCTCATCCGCAAGGAAGCCAATCTGGAACAGGAATACAAGGGACATACCTTTTCCGAGGCGGACAAATCGTCTCTGAAGAACTACGGAAACATGGGGCGTGTCGTTGACCTTATGGATGCCAATGGAAAAACGGTTCCTAGCATCATCAGCATAGACCGTCAGACCAACGAGATTACCGATCTGCCAGTGCGTCGTCTGCGTATCCCGGAGAAGATCGGCAACACGGAACTCACCAGACAAGAACAGGACATGCTACGTGCAGGCCTTCCCTTGAAGAACAAGGAGATAGAACTCGCCAATGGCCGCAAGTTCACCGCCACCCTTCAGGCCAACGTTGAAGAGAAAGGCGTGGAGTTCGTTCCCCGTGGTTTTCGCCAGCGTAACAGTCAGGAACAGAAACAGGAAGGCAGTCAACAGGCGGAAGGACAGACTGCCGATGGTGACGGCAACCAAAGACGCCGTCCACAGTGGACAGACGAGGACGGCAACATCAAGCCCATCGGCAAGTGGAAGAACGTGGAGTTTACCGATCAGCAGAAGCGTGACTATCTGGAAGGAAAGAGCATCAAGCTCGAAGGTGTGCCAGACAAACAAGGTGTACCAGCCACAATGTACCTGAAGTTCAGTCCAGAGAAGGGGCGTCCGCTTACATATACCAACGACCCGGACAAGGCGGTCAGCCAGAAACCAGCCTCCGAGAGTCAGACGCAGGTGGCCGTGAACAATGACGGCAAGACCAATGAACAGACCAAGGGCGTGAAGGAGCCATTGCAGCAAGGACAGACCGCTCCGAAGGACACAAGACAGCAGGAGCAACAGGATGCTGCCGTGAAGCCGGACAAGTCGGAGAAGAAGAAAGGAAAGGGCATGAAGATATAGTTTCCTGCCATTGACTACTTGCCCCGTTCCCGTTTGGGAACATTCGGGAACAGGGTATCTTACCATCAACATAATCAAATTCTCTTCAAAAGAAGAAACGACAATGAACACCATTATAGTAGAAAATGCCAAGGCTGCGGCATTGTTCGCACAGGCAACGAATTCAAATGACCTCGGATTCCGGCAATACCGTGGCAATAGGTTTATCATCACGTGGACAGATGGCATTCCCCTTAACAAGGAAGTGACAGTCAGAGACAAGGGTGACGTACATATACAACTCTCTGACGAACAGTCATCATGGTTAGCCGTAATCAAGATAGCAGAAGCCTCCAGTGACCGGATTTATGTAGCAACCGATAGCCGTGACACTGCATTCTGGCTTCTATCCTTCATGCCTTTGCATGAAATTCACGACAAGGTAATACGTATCCATATCCGTGAAATGACGGTCAAGGGTGTGCGTGAAAGTTTCAACAATATAGAACCTCCCAGCCATTTCATACAGAATATCAAGTCGGAGCTGTTCAGAAGACGGCACGATGGAATACTTAGATCTGCAACTGACAGCCTGATAACAAAGTCTTGTGGAACGGCAACCTATAAGTTAGGCCGTATCAGGACTCCGCTACTTTCCATGATAGTATTGCGTTTCAAGGAATGGCATGAGATCATGCCTAAGGCAGAGTACCGTGTACATTTGGTCATGGAACATCAGGGAAGGATCTTCAGATTCACTTCAGACAGTTTCTGGAATACCCCCGCGGAAACGAATGCCGCCTATATCCGTCTGAAACGGGCGGAAGAACGTGCGCTAATCACCCATGTATCTTGCAGGCTACGAACGGAGAAAGCGCCGAAACTGTTCAATATGTCAACCCTAATGCGTACTGCCAATGAGCGACATAGCCTTACCATTGAACAGATTGCGGCAAGTACCAGGCGTCTGTATGAGTGGGGACTCATCACATATCCCTTTACGAATGCCGACAGTATCAGCATCCGTAAGGTGCGCAAGATTCACAGGTTGCTTGAATTCCTTCATGATCATAATACGCTTGGCGCATCTGCCAGCCGTATTGAAATGTTATCAACAGGAAGCCTGAAACGTTGCCCATGCAGGGGGCATCATGGAATCATGATTACAGGGATGAAACTTGGTCCCATAGCTTTGAGGATGAACTATGCCGACAAGGTTATCTACAATCTTATATGCACCCGTATGGTCGAGGCATTCAGCCCAGCCTCGCTTGTCCAGACCATCACTGCAGGAGCTATGGCTGCTGGCATCAGTTTCTCACTATCAGAATCCTATATCCAGCAAAGAGGATGGAAATCGGTGGAGGATAAAAGCCTAAGGAAAGAAGAACCCATAGAGAGGGAACTGTTGTGGCCGACTAACAGTAAGGTGGGATATAATGCGGTTTCCATTACCAAACGTGTGGTCAAACCTGATAAGCCCTATAGCGAGGGGGAACTTCTTTGTTTGGCTCACGGAATGAAACTCGGAACTAGTCATGAGATAGCGGATGCCCTGAAGGAACTTATAGAAGAGGGATACGTATATCGCTCCGAAGACGGTTTGAAGCCAACGGAAAAAGGATCCGCCCTTTATGCCATCGTCAAGGGGCAGCCTATAGCGGATATTGACATGATGGCGACATTGGAACGGTATATAAGAAAATATCGTACGGATGATATTCCGGATGATCCCCATCATCCTTTTCAACTGGATGTGTATGACACTGCCGTGTCAGAACTTGCTGGATCATCCATGCTTTTTCCAAACAAACCGCAGAATACTTTAAAATGAAAAAACAAAGTAATGAGCAATAACTCAACACCCCCAATGGAACTTGACTACTACGGTCTTTACCTGCTTGACTACCTGCGTCAGCACAAGTTTCCCCAGCAACATAACAGGGACTTCATCCGGCAACGGGCCGGTGAAGCCTCTGAGACCTACGAGCAGGAACGTCGGAACGGACATACACCGGAACAGGCCCAGGAACTTGCAATGGCAGTCCTTACCAAGGGGCTGCGCTACTCTGGGTATGACATCCTGCTTGAAGTCATTGACACGGAATTTGAAAGATCCGTACATCAGTTCCAGCATGAGCAACTGGCGGAGAGACTGCTGCCGTTCATGGGCAACGTATTTTCCATCTACGACCTTTCCGCTGACGACCTAGTATTCACGGACGAGTACCAGAACCTCTATGACGAACTGACTGGTGCCGTCGCCCTATACCTCAGACAGTATGGCATACAATAGAAAGGAACACCTGCAAAGGAACATCGATGCCATAAGTACGGCATTCATGATAGAACGTGAGAACCGTACCCCCACTGCGGGGGAAATGGAAATCCTCCGTGGCTACAGCGGTTTCGGAGGCCTGAAGTGCATACTGTATCCTGCTACCCAGCCATCCGATTCCACTAAGTGGCCCAAGTCAGAATTGCCATTGTTTGGCATGACGATGGAACTGCACAGGATCCTGCGTGAAAATGCACAGTCAGAGCAGGAATACAAGCGATATGCTGACAGCCTGAAATCATCGGTACTGACGGCATTCTACACGCCGGACGTGTTCGTGAACACCCTGATTGATACTTTCAGCTATTTCGGTGTCGTACCGGAAAAGGTACTGGAACCGTCATCAGGCATCGGAGTGTTCGTGGATGCCGTAAAGCAGAAGAACAAGGATGCATACGTCATGGCATACGAGAAAGACCTGCTTACAGGAAAGATACTGAAAGCACTACATCATGATTCCACCGTGCGTATAGAGGGATTCGAGAAACTGGCAATACCGTTCGAGGGATATTTCGACATGGCAGTCTCAAACATTCCGTTCGGTGACATTGCCGTGTTCGATGCAGCATACACCAAAAGCAAGAATCCAGTCAGGCGACAGGCGACAAAGACGGTGCATAACTACTTTTTCCTAAAGGCACTGGATGCAGTGCATGACGGCGGGGTCGTTGCATTCATCACCTCGCAGGGTGTCATGGATTCCCGGACTTCCGCCCCTATACGTGAGGAAATAATGCGCCATGCCGATCTGGTGTCTGCCATCCGACTGCCGAACAACTTGTTCACGGAGAATGCCAACACGGAGGTAGGCAGTGACCTGATCATCCTCCAGAAGAATACAGGCAAAAGGGAACAAAGCGAGACAGACCGTCTTTTCATCAACGTGGAGGAGACTGACGGTATCGGGACAAGTGCCTATTTCGTGGCACGTAAAAACCACGTGATTTACACATCAGTCAAGCTTGGCACTGATCCATACGGAAAGCCTGCCATGGAGTATATCCATGAGGGCGGAGTGAACGGCATTGCCGCGGATATGGCGAAGATTGCAGAGGCAGACATCAGCAGGAACTTCAACCACTCCCTATATAAGGGCATAGCCAATGGGGTAACGGAGACAATAAAGGGAAATAACGGATACCTTGAGGCAGAACGTGAACAGCATAGGAAAATCCTGCAAGTTCCCAAGCCTGCAGAGGAAGCATCCCCTGCAGTGAAAGGGAAATCAAGCAAGACAGTCTCCACATCCCCCATGCTCACGCTTTTCGATCTATGGGAAGAGAATGGTGAGGAAATTGAACAGGTTCAGGTCGTGGAAAAGGAAAAGACGAGGCTGAAGGAAAAGAAGCAGGCAGGGCCGAAGCATAGGAAAAAGGGAAACGATGCGATACGACAGACACAGGAACTTAATTTTCTGACAATGCCCGGTACGGACAACGAAAATAAGGATAATGACAGAGAAGCTGGTGGAATGCCGGAAAATCCCGATGACATCTATGCAGGCATTAACTGGGAAGACAATCCTCCATACAACGGATTCTACGAGGTTATGATGGACATGACTCCCGAACAGCGCATCAGGCTCCGCGTCATTGCCGAGGAACACCGTCAGGCAGATCTTAAACGACAGGGAATGACTGATACGATGAATCCCGCATTCATTCCCTCCAGGGAGGCAATGGAGAAATACGGGAGTCACAATGTCGGCGGGCAAATGGCTGCAAAGGAACAGAAAGGTTCGGTAGGGCGGCAAATACATAAGCCAGCAGACCTCACTCCGCGACCATTCGACGGTGAGATGCAGCCGTTCTATCGTGACGGTACCATCGTAGTGGATAAGGAAGGAGTCCCCGGACACCTGCGTGATGTGACGGAGTACGGTGCAACCTTCCGTCCTATGGAAGTGAATGTGACACAGACGGCACGTCTGGCTTCATACATACCGCTGCGTGATACATACGAAACGCTCTACACATACGAGGCTGACAACCATGAGGAAAACAAGAAACTCCGTGATGAGCTGAACACTCTGTATGACGGTTTCGTCAGGGACTTCGGACATCTTAATCAAGGTCAGACGGCAAGGCTATTGTTGATGGATGCCCACGGTCGTGACATCCTCGCCATTGAGCGCGTGGAGAACGGAGAGTTCGTCAAGGCCGACATCTTCGACCATCCTGTTTCGTTCAGCATCAGCGAGGTGACCCAGGTGGATACCCCGGAGGAAGCACTGTCGGCATCGCTCAACAAGTACGGGCGTGTGGAACTTGGGTACATGGCACGCCTCGTCACCATGACGGAAGATGAAATAGTCAAGGGACTGAAGGGACGTATCTTCTATAATCCCCAGACGGGACACTATGAGGCAAAGGACAGGTTCATTGCCGGTAATGTCATCCAGAAGGCCGAAGGCATAGAGAGATGGATGCAACAGCAGGAAAGAGCGGCAGGGGAATCGGGGAATGCATATACCCCGGACCCGCGTGCGCAGGAGTCGCTGGAAGCCCTGAAAGCCTCCTTCCCTGAACGAATCCAGTTTGACGACCTTGACTTCAACTTCGGTGAGCGCTGGATTCCGACGGGTATGTTCTCTGCATACATGACGCAGTTGTACGGCACGGACATCCGAATCGGATACTCGGAGAGCATGGATGAGTTCTCGGTACTATGCCCGGACAAGAACATGAAGATCACAGAGGAGTACTGCGTACACGGCTACTACCGCTCGTATGACGGCATAGCCCTGCTGAAGCATGCGCTGCACAACACCTGTCCCGACATGATGAAGTGTATCGGGAAGGATGAGAACGGCAATGAGATCAAGGTTCGTGATGCAGAGGGCATCCAGCTGGCAAACTCGAAGATCGACGAGATACGCAACGGCTTCTCTGATTGGCTGGAAGAACAGTCACTGGACTTCAAGGAACGTCTGACAGACATGTATAATCGAAAGTTCAATTGCTTCGTGCGTCCGAAGTATGACGGCTCACACCAGACCTTCCCTGACCTTGACATGAAGTCACTGGAGCGTCGCTATGGCATCAAGGACATATATGCCTCACAGAAGGACTGCATCTGGATGCTGAAGCAGAACGGCGGCGGCATCTGTGACCATGAGGTAGGCACGGGAAAGACACTAATCATGTGCATAGCGGCACACGAGATGAAGCGTATAGGACTTGCTCACAAGCCGATGATCATCGGACTGAAGGCAAACGTTGCGGAGATAGCCGTTACGTATATGGCTGCATATCCCAATGCGCGGATCCTCTATGCCTCAGAAAAGGATTTCTCGACAGCCAATCGCATCAGGTTCTTCAATACGATTAAGAACAACGACTTTGACTGCGTGATAATGTCGCACGACCAGTTCGGCAAGATACCGCAGTCACCGGAACTGCAGCGGGAAATCCTACAGGCAGAGCTTGACAGCGTTGAGGAGAACCTCGAAGTGCTTCGTGGGCAGGGCAAGGAGGTCAGCAAGAAGATGCTGCGCGGTTTGGAGAAGCGAAAGGCGAACCTCGAAGCGAAGCTGGAAGGAATAGCCTTTCAGATAGAGACGCGCACGGATGACGTATGCGACTTCAAACAGATGGGCATTGACCACCTGTTCGTTGATGAAAGCCACCAGTTCAAGAACCTGATGTTCAACACCCGTCACGACCGCGTTGCAGGACTCGGCAACTCGGAGGGTAGTCAGAGAGCCTTGAACATGCTCTTTGCCATCCGTACCATTCAGGAGCGTACAGGCAGGGATCTGGGGGCGACATTCCTTTCAGGAACGACCATCAGCAACTCGCTGACGGAGCTTTACCTGCTCTTCAAGTACCTGCGTCCCCGTGAACTGGAGCGTCAGGACATACGCTGCTTCGATGCCTGGGCGGCAATATTCGCCAAGAAGACTACTGATTTCGAGTTCAACGTCACTAACAACATCGTACAGAAGGAGCGTTTCCGCTACTTCATCAAGGTGCCGGAACTGGCGGCTTTCTACAATGAGATAACTGACTATCGCACGGCGGCTGACGTTGGTGTTGACAGACCTGAGAAGAACGAGATACTGCACAATATCCCGCCGACACCCGATCAGGAGGAGTTCATCAAGCGGCTTATGGAGTTCGCCAAGTCAGGCGATGCAACCCTGCTCGGTCGTCCGCCACTCTCAGAGACGGAGGAAAAGGCAAAGATGCTCATTGCCACCGACTATGCCAGAAAGATGGCACTTGACATGCGCATGATAGATCCTAACTACGAGGATCATCCCGACAACAAGGCCTCACACTGTGCAAGGATGATTGCAGAGTACTACCGTCATTTCGATGCACAAAAGGGTACGCAGTTCGTTTTCTCTGACCTCGGCACATGGCAAAGTGGTGAGGGGTGGAATGTCTATTCCGAAATCAAGCGCAAGCTGATGGAGGACTATGGCATCCCTGCGAATGAGATACGTTTCATTCAGGAGTGCAAGAGCGAGAAGGCACGTAAGGCAGTTATCGCTGCCATGAACGAGGGCAGCGTCCGTGTGCTGTTCGGTTCTACCTCCATGCTCGGTACTGGTGTCAATGCCCAGAGACGAGCCGTGGCTATCCATCATCTGGACACGCCCTGGCGCCCGTCCGACTTGGAACAGCGCAACGGTCGTGCGGTACGAGCGAGGAATGAGATTGCAAAGCACTTTGCCAACAATAAGGTGGATGTCATCATCTATGCCGTGGAGAAGTCGCTTGACAGCTATAAGTTCAATCTTCTTCACTGCAAGCAGATGTTTATCTCGCAACTCAAAAGCGGCGCGATGGGTGCCCGAACCATCGACGAGGGCGCAATGGACGAGAAGTCTGGCATGAACTTTTCTGAGTACATGGCCATCCTTTCTGGTAACACCGACCTCTTGGACAAGGCAAAGCTGGAGAAGAGGATTGCCGCACTGGAGGGTGAACGAAAGTCATTCAATAAGGCACGTAACGAGTCCGTTTGGAAGTTGGAAAGCAAACTGGAGGAAATGGAGCGCAACGAGGGCTTGGTGGCAAAAATGCAGGAGGACTTTGACAGGCACAAGTCCCAGCGAAAACTCGATGACGAGGGTAACCTGCTCAATCCCATCCGTCTTGACGGCTTCGAGCCTACGGACGAGCAAAGCATCGGAAAACAGCTTCAGAGGATTGCCAGGGAAACAGATACAAAGGGCAAATACCAGCGTGTCGGTGAGATCCACGGTTTTCCCATACTTATATGTAGCGAACCTCTTGTCTGTGACGGTCTGGGGACATATCAGAACAAGTTCTGTGTAGAGGGCAATTTCAAGTACAGGTATAACAATGGATTCATAGCCTTGTCTGCCCCTGTTGCCGCTGCTCGCAACTTCATCAACTCACTGGAGCGTATTCCACAGACCATAGAACAGTATAGGGAGAAAAACGCGGCATTAGCAAGAGATATACCGCTACTAAAGGAAATCGCAGGCAAGCAGTGGAAGAAAGAAGATGAATTGAAGGGATTGAAGTCGGAACTTGCTGCGATAGACAGAAAAATTCAACTGGAACTTGCTAAGGATAATGGGCAGGAACAGAAGACTGTTGCCAATAGTGATGTCATAAATGAAATGCCTCAGAAAAAAGAAAGCCCAAGTAAGGGGCTACGACCTTGAAAAGGTCACAAAAAAGGAAACTGTCTGTCCAAAAACTTTTGGGCAGACAGTTTCCTTCATTTTTCATATTTTGAAACAAATCTGTTAATACGTTTTTCTTGGATTTAATACAAAATCAGCCCTCTGGAAATCAGAATATTACAATAAAAACATACATCTTTTACAGAACCATTTTCAAGAATCTTGCCCGATTCCGAAAAGATAGTTGTATCAACGGCAAGAAGCAATATTGTAAAGGGAAATAATCAGGCAGAAAACCGAGAATAAGTATGCCATACCTCCGCTAACAATCCTTTGACGGACTTCCTTTGAAGGCTGATAGTCTCAATACACTTGGCAGGAACAAGAATATAGGCACTACACTGAATATCAGCCCTCCGATAGTACCAACCGCAAGCGAATACCAGAAAGGCTGATCGTCAGGTCCATCGATAAGGAACGGAATCATTCCCAATATCGTTGAGAGGATTGTGAGAAGAATTGGGATAATCTTATGATTGAAAGCAGTGACATATCTCCTGCAACCTATTCTGAGCAGTCTTTTCTTATCCAAACCTGCTGGCATCATATACATTTTACGTTGATTGTTATTCTGGCAGATTATATAGATACCAGCATTTACCGTGAGTCCGGCAAGAAACACCATTGCGGCAAAGCCACCAGTTCCGAAGGGCACACCTGTAAAATAATACGTCAGGAAGAGTCCAATGAAAGAGACTGGTATTAGCAATACAACCGCCATAGCCTGCATCAGGCTCTCGAACAGGATAGCTATGATGAAGAAGATGATGACGGCGACAAGTCCGATGAGCCAGTACTGGGTTCCTTCATCATCGTATGCCCCCCAAGTCCTGTTCTTGCAGCGGAATCCGACTGGGAAATAATGGTTGTATTTCTCTATCGTCCTTTTGATAAGCTTGTCAGTATAGGTATAGGAGCCAAGCACGTTGAATGCCACTTCGAGCATGTACTCCTGATTATCTCGCGGAATGACATTCTTTGCCTCACGATTATTGATGTCCATGAATCCTGACGGACGGACATCCCTTCCCCCTACATTGACGTATGAGTTCCTGAGCTGCCATTCGTCAAATGTCTCTTTTGTGTTTGGACGAACCACGACAGGCATCTTCCTGTCATCTGATACGTCTATCTTGTCGGCATTGCCATCGTCAAGAAGGTTCCTTAGTGTGTAATATACACTCTGCGGACTCAATTTCGACAAGGCAAGAGCACGCTGGTCATATTCCATATAAAGCTCGTTCTCCTGATTCTCATGCCTAGGGGTACGGATTATCAAGTCTGCCACACGTCCGTTCCTTCGCAACTCACTGAACATTTCCTCCGCAAATGAATAAAGACGGTCGTAGTCATATCCCACAAGCTGTATGCTGTTGGAACGGAACTGCAACTGTAGCGAGTTGCTGAATCCGCGGTCACTTACCCCGTATGTCGCCCAGTCAGCACCGCCGATGGAGATAAGCTTGCCGATGACGCGGTTCTCCAGCATATAGGGAAAGCTTGTCTGCAAGGCTTCGTCTGTGAAGTCTATATCTATCGTACCTCCTCCATAGCGGATGGATGTCTCGAAGCGCCTTATATCCTTATTGTATTGTGTGAGGAATGCCTCAACCTCCTTCATCTTCTCGTTGAGTTCCTGCACGCTGCCGCCAACAGGCATCTGCCCACGTATATGCAGCATCATACGCGGTTTCTTCGGACGGTACGTGTTAGAGTCAAGACAATCTACGAACTCATACAGCGACCCTGCAAAAAGCAAAGCAAAGAAGAGAAGGAAAGCCCAGCGTCCGAAACGGTGCTGACACCAACCCACATATCGCTGATAGATACGTGAGAATGCCACGGCAAATCGCAGACGCAGCGTCCTCTTAGCAATGTTCTTCCTGCTGAAGAAACTGAATTTCTCTATCAGCGCAGGTACGAAGACGGATGCAACGATAATGGCTATGGCAAGATTGATGATTACTACGACAGAGAAATCCTTCAAATCGTGTCTGAGGAAATCTGGCAGCCAGAACACAATGACCAATGAGCCAATGGTAGTGAGCATGGCAGCAAGAACGCCTATGAATGCCTTCCTATTTCGGTAGTAGCTATAATGATCCACCATAACAATAGTGGAGTCTATAATGATACCGAGCGAAACAGTTATACCCGCCATTGACATAGGATGCAATCGGAGGTCAAAAAGCCAGTAGAGCAACACGGCAATGAGTATGTTGGCAAACAGGGCTATGGTGATAATGCCTGTATATGCCCATTTTCTTCCACCTGCAAACCATACGAACAAAAGTAGAATGGCAAGCGTGAGCGATGAACGGAGCAACAGGGTTCTGAATTCCTTCATCTGTGTCTCTGCACGGTCGTATGTGAGTGTGGAATGCTCTGCAAGAAATGATTTTCCCGACTCTTCCAAGGCATCCTTCACCTTTCCCGACACTCCAACCACACTGGCATCCTTGTCGGCAAACACATTGACATACACCGAGTTCATGCCATTGACACGATAGTAGCTATCTGGCTGTTTCTCGCGGATATTACAGGTTGTGAGATTATTCAGGTATATTATCTTACCCCCAACAGTACGCAGAGGCATCTGTTCAAAGGTTTTGCCATTGCCCTTTGATGTAAGAATGAGCGGAACGGTTATGCGGCCATTCTCTGTCGTAACCTCACCAATGACATCCTCACGACCTGCGAAATTCCTTACGGCTTCAACGATGTCATTATTGGTAAGTCCATATACCGCAATCTCATTGGCATCATACGAGATCTCCATATAGTTGGATTTCGTGCCTGATACCTGAACATTGTTCACTCCGTCAATTCGCTCGATAAATCGCTTTGTATCCTTTTCGGCAAGTTGCTTTATCTGCTCTTCCGACATATCGGCATTCAACTGGTATGTAAGTATAAGCTTCACCTCATTGTCGTCAGCCCTCGACGCATCGACCTCTCCACCGCTAACTATCGGGAACGACATATATTCCGGCAACTTGGGACGAAGCTGTCGCAGGATGGAGGCAATTTCAAACTTCGCCATTGAGACGTTTGCATTAGGCTTCATCTCTACAGTAATCCTGCCAGAGCCGAACTGACTCACAGACGATACCTTCTCCACGCCCTTAACCGCACTTACCGCTGCTTCTATTCGCGAGGTGATGTTCTGCTCCACCACCTTGGCAGAGGCATTCTGCCACCAATAGGATATGGTGAGTGTCTTTCCCTGCTCAGGACGCGGCTCGTTGCTGATGTCCAGACGTGGTGTAAGAGCCACGCCAATGACCATCAGGATGCACATTACCAGAAGGATGCTGAAGTTATGCTTCATCTTTTACGATACAGGATATAATACACTAACGGAACGAAGAAAAGACTGACCATAGTGCCGACTATCATACCTACGATGATGGCAAACGAGAGAGGAAACTGCAACGCAGACCCCATATCACCACGATGCAGGAACGGCACGATGGCAAGTATGGTGGTAAGGGAAGTCATGACGATTGGCTTCAGCCTGCGATGACCTGCCACCATAATTGCCTTTAGCAATGTATGTTTCTGAGGATTCTCCACACTACGGTATAGTCGGTTAATGGTATCTACCTTCAGGATTGAATCATTAATGATGATACCGCACATCACCACCATGCCTATCATTGACATAATGTTGAGCGACTCTCCTGCCAGCCACATGGCAAACAGTACCAGGGCTACGTCAACCACCACCTCTACAAGAATTATCATTGGCTGAACCAGACTCTCAAACTGCGCTGCAAGTATGAAGTAAAGCAGCAAGAGGGCTACGACCAAAACCATTACAAGCTCGCCAATCATAGAGCGTGAGGAGAAATAGCTTCCCACGAACGAAGCCTGCAACTTTCCATTCTTGTCTTTATAGACCAATGATG
>Ga0326514_10001031_pt1 | contig 18336 bp, 21 predicted proteins | sample 3_2548_0518_D_FD_203653 | JGI IMG/M metagenome (GOLD analysis project Ga0326514, IMG submission 203653) | Bovine rumen microbial communities from UC Davis, California, United States - 3_2548_0518 | ecosystem: Host-associated > Mammals > Digestive system > Stomach > Rumen | place: USA... | reverse complement strand
CTGTTATGCGCCGGAATCAGGCGTTTCCGCGGGCTCCTCGTTGATCGCCTGCCACGATTCCCCATCGGCAGCCGGAGCGGCGACCAGCGGTACCGGTTCGGGGCGGGGACCGTACTTGCTCGGGCGGACCGGAATGGAATCCTCGCGGGCTTCCCATTTGGCGATGACGCGGCGGGTAAGTTCCGCATTCATGTTGGGGTCCGCCTCGCACATGCGGATAAGCTGCTCACGCGTGTACTCGCGGCCAAAATACGCGATGTATTTTTCCTGAAGCGCCGGATCTGTCTTGAAGCGTTCCGCGAGCCACTCCTGTTGGAATTTCATCGAGATTTGATAACTGCCGCCCTTGGCCTTGTTGGCCTTCTTGACCTCGTCCATCAGCCCGTTGTCCGCAAGCCACTTCGGAAGAGTGTCCTTGTTAAGCTCATGGCCTGCTTCCCACTTGATGGCGTTGGCGTCTGCGGTGAGCTTCCCGTCCTTCTCGCGGAGGTCGTAGAGGAAGTCGAGGTTGCTGCCGATATTGTCAATGCCGTAGTTGAAGTAGACGGTGTAATAGATGGTGCGATAAGGACGCGGGGTCTTGGACTTGAAGGAGGTAGCCTTGACATAGGCTCCCGTTACAAGTTCGCCGGGCTTCACCGGGTTGCCGTCCACGCCGAGCTTCGCAATCGTTTGAAGGAAGATGCGGGTGTGGCAGTAGAATTCAAGCGCCTTGCCACAGGACACTTCCCACTTCTGTCCGTAGCCCATAGAATCGATCTTGTCGCGGATCTGGGACACAATGACCAGCGAGCAGTGGGCATCTTCAAGTTTCTTGTGCTTGGGGCGGAAGAAGTTTTGGCTGAGGAATTTGGGAATCTGCATTCCGTAGTCCCCCTTGTCCTTCACCTCGTTTCCGGTCTTGAGCTGTCCGAGGCGGGCGCCTTCCATTGCTTCCTTCGCCGCGTCGCTCAAGCCATCGAGGGAGTCGATCGCATAGATGCCGACGGCGTCGTTGCCGAGCTTGTCCAAGTGTTCAAGGAAAAGGGAAACGTGGGCGTCCATATCTTCTACCGTGGCGGAGTCCTGGACTTTCTTGCTGCCAATACGGAGGTAGCCATCCGCGTCAATCGGGCGAATGTTCACATTGTAAAGGCCTTCGGTGTTGAAGGTGTCGCCGCTTTCACAGTCATCGGAGAACCAGGCGAACTTGTCCGGGTCCCCGCCATTTGCGTGGTAGTTCGCGGCGATGATTTCGTTTTTCAAGAAGGATTTGCCAGACGACTTATCGCCTGCAAGATTGAGGATTGCGCCATAAGGCAGGCCCATCACGCCTTTGTCCCCGCCAACGAGAAGGTTGAAGAGGTCGGACCCCATACTCATGTAGGGAGTCTTCTTTACGGTTTCTTTAGCCATAAAAAAATTCCTTAGTTGTTTTAGTGATTCATTCATTTTGATAAGGGGAAAAAGATAAAAAAGGCAAGGCCGCCCAAAAGCGGACAGCCTCGCCCGTTACCGAAAGGTTAGAACGTCGGTTCCGGATAGCCGGTAGCCTGCTGATAGCCCTGATCCTGCGGTGCGGGAGCGCCCGGATTGAGCGGGGCTGCGTGCGGGGCAGCAGGCGGCATTCCACCGACCGGAGCGGCAGCAGGGGCAGCGGCGGGAGTGCCATACGGATTACCCTGTGCGGGAGCAGCGGCGGCCGGGGCACCATACGGATTTCCCTGCGCCGGAGCCTGATAGGTAGGCTGCGCCTGAGCCGGAGCCTGATAGGCAGGCTGAGCGGCGGCCGGGACGGCGCTTTCAGCCGGAAGTGCGGAAGAGCCGTAAAGGGCTTCGGAAATTTCCTTGTCCGTCGGGATGTGGAGGAACTTGTCCAGACCCGGAATGGTGTCAAGGATGGACTGCGGAATCGCGTACTGGCGAGGCAGGAATTCAAAGTTGGTGGCCTCGCAGAAGGTGATGCCATTGCCCATAGACTTGGAGTCCACACGGAAGGCAACGATCTTGCCGTTGGTGTCCGTGAGAGCAAACTGAATCGGACCCTTCAAACCAAGGCGACGGCCCTTCACATCGGCGGCATCAAGAAGTGCCTTGCCAAACGTGGCGTAGCTGGTAATGAAGAGCTTCGGGGTCGGATCTCCGCCAATCGGATTGCCGTGGACATCAACCTGCTGCACCCAAAGGGCGAGACGGTGGGAAGCCTTGGGTTCTCCGTTACCCGCATTGCGGGAGGCTTCGCAGTAGGGGCACTTGGAGCCGTACATGCGCTGAAGACAGAGGGTCGTGCCCTGCGTGATGCCTTCGACGCGGTGGGTCCACATTTCAACCAGGAACTCGCCCTGGCCGATCTGACGTGTGCCGTTATGGACACCCATGTGCTTTTCGGATTCAATTCCCCAAGGAATGATGTTGAGGTAAACGTCCTGTCCGATCATTTCCTTCTTCATTGCGAAGTACTTGGTGCCCTGCGGGACATCGAGGATCTGCGGACCGGACGTGCCGAAGCTGTCCTTAGAGGCCTGGGCGCTGGCCTGCGCGTCATTTATGTTCATCGTTTGCGGATTGTAAGGCATAATCGATTTTCCTTTTTGTTGATTGTTTTATGCGTTTTGATTTCTTAGGTTCTTGTTTTTGATGGAGAGGCGCACACCATCGGCGATAGCCCCTTCAATGCTACCGTTAAAGCCCCCCGAAATTTCGAGGCGCACGGCATCATCAATCATTGATTTCTTGCAGTCCATTGCCCAGCGGGCATTGTCCAGAAGACCAGCGGTAGCCTCGGCATCAATGAGCTCATTTTCCAAAGCAATGAGTTCCTCATCTACGCCAAGCATAGACTTAATCTGGTTTTCCGTAATTTTTATTTTGTCGTTTGTGGCTTTTGCCCTTATGGCAAGATCCTTCTCGCTCGTTGCCTGCTTCAGGCGCAGTTTTGCTTGAGCGGCCTCCCTTTTCGCATTGATTGCGAGCTTTCCGTAATACTGGAGCCAGGAGGACTGTTTGCGGATGTCATCCGCCAGGTCGATGACCTTGAAGTGGTCCGGATTGATGTTGACCGGGCCTTCGGACATTTCGGGCCGGTCCAAGTCGAATTTTTTAGTCATATGTATACCCTAATAAATAATTGCCGTAGCTGTTTGTGTTTGGGTATTCATATTATACGAAATGCGCTCACCCTTTCCAACCGTATATTAAGGCATCGCATTTTTATAAAGGACTATACGCAATGGGTTTTTTTAATTTAGGCGTGGCGCCGGAAAAGCAAGAAAAGAAAAAGGCAGTACAACTTCCACCTGAAGCAATCGGCGCACCGGACCCCGGAATCGTTGGCAGTATGAATAGCGGGGTATTATTTATTGGCGACTACCCCCTTATCGAAAAATACGCGGTCAACTTGCCTAAACCTTGGGAGAAGCAGGCGGCAGGTCCCGCCTATCACGAAGACCCCATGAAACCGCTCCAGTCCCCTCGCTTTGCGAAATTGTGGGAAATCTTCCGCGATATGGGAATGGATGCGTGCGATGTGTTTGACCAGTTCGGTTTCACCAACGCTATCCCCTGGCGCACCTCCGGGACAAAGGTGGACTCCAAAACGTCCGGCGCCGGATCCGCAAGGCTTCAAGAAATTATTATGCGGTATCGTCCGAAGGTGATTGTCCCCGTAGGCATCGTTGCCACATGGGCGATTCTCGGACCGAGGCTTTCCGGGCGCATTTCCAATACAAAGGCGGACGACTTCTTCGGAAAACAAATACCGGATAGATTTTATAGCGCGTGGATTTGTCCGACGTGGGGCTGCCCGTTCATGTCCGGTTTCCGCCGCAAGGCCGAGGAGGACAATGCATACGACAAGCAACGCGCCGCCCATATTACCAGTGCCATTGATTTGGTCAATAAGCCTTTCCCCGTAATTCCCAATGATTTGAGGACAACGGTTGACCCGCAGGTTGCGGCGGCCTGGATACGCGAGGCGATAGCCGAGTCCCTTCAATATGATCTCCGCCCGCCGATGGCGATAGACTATGAAACCACCGGAATCAAGCCGCACCGCAAGGAGCAGCAAATTGTCGCCGGATCCCTTGCGTGGAAGGCAAATGGCAAATATAGGGCCATTGGATTCAAGTGGGATGAGAATTGCCGCGAACTGATTGACGCGTGGCACGAACTTTATCGTCCCGGGAGCCCCGTAGGCCTCGTTGCCCATAAGGCGGACTTTGAAACCTGCTGGACACATTTCAAGGCAGGCCTCGGCGGCACCATCACCGATTGGCCTACGAATTGGGACTGGGACACCTGCATCGGCGCCCATGTCCTCAACAACAACCAGAAGGTGGGATTGAAATTCCACACCTACACGGAACTGGGCATTATTGGGTATGATACCGCCGCCGACCCCTATTTGACGCAGACTATGCCGGGCGAGGACAGCGAGTCCTGCTATTCGTTGAATCGCCTTGCCGGGGGAACGCGCGTCCCCTGGAATCAAATTGCGAACTATTGCGGCCAGGATTCGTTGTATACCTTAATGCTCCGCGACATTCAAAAGAGCCAGATGGTGGGCAAGGAAAAGGAGTTCTTCGATTTCTTCTTGCGCGGGATGGTCACGCTTTCAAAGGTTCAGAGCGGCGGCCTTCCGATGGATTTTAACCTCGTCGAGAAGGCGAAGGCGGAAGCGGAGGCGAAGCGCCAGGAAGCGCTCACCGCAGTCCTCCATTCCCCCGAGGCGGAAAACTTCAAGCAAAAATATGCGACAATCCTCAATCCCAACTCGCCCGCGGATTTGAAACGATTGTTCCTTCTTACCGGGGACATTAAGGAAAAGGACGCGGACAGCATTTCGACCGACGCCGAGTTCCTTGAAGGGCTTAACACCCCGCTCGCCGAAAACATTTTGACGATGCGCAAATATGCGAAGATCGGGAAGACCTTTATTAAGGGCTATGCCCGCGAGGCGCAGTGGGATGAGCCTACCCAAAGCTATCTCATTCGCCCGTTCTTCAACTTGTCCACCGGTGCCGGAAGCGAATCCGGCGGTCCGGTCACCTATCGTTCCAGCGCAGATTCGCCTAACTTCCAGAACATTCCGAAGCGCGACAAGGTGATGAAGCATATGTTGCGCTCCTTGTTCATCGCCCCGCCGGGCTATAAGTATATGGAAGCGGACTACAAGTCCCTGGAAGTGATGGTGTCCGCGAGCTATCATCACGACCCGAGTATGCTTAAATACTTGCAGGACCCCACCTCCGACATGCACCGCGACACCGCTGCGGACATGTATATGCGCAAGCCGGAAGATGTGACAAAGCTGGAGCGCCAGTCCATCAAGATGGGCTATGTGTTCAGTTCCTTCTACGGCGCCAGCTATAAGCATTGTGCGGAGCGCATGTGGAAGAAGATGCCGGAAACCGCCCACGAGAATTTGAGACAGCACGGCATTTCCACCTTCGAGGCGTTCCTTGAACACGTCAAGCAGGCGGACTCGATCTTCTGGAACGAGCGCTTCAAGGTTTACAACGAATGGCGCAATGCGGAATGGCAGCGCTATCAAAAGAACGGCTATGTCGAAGGATATATGGGTTGCCGTTGCTATGGCCCGATGTCCTTTACCGAATGCGCCAACCGCTGCATTCAAGGCTCCGGTTTCCACACCCTCTTGCAGGCGCTCGGGGACGATGTGGCGGACTTTGAAAGGCTGGGACTGAAGAGCCGCATTATCGGACAGATTCACGATGCTATTGTCCTCCTGGTCAAGACGGAGGAGCAGGAACTTGTGGAGGACATTCTTTACAAGAACGGTGTTGTGAAGGTGATGCACAACTTCAAATGGATTGCTGTGCCTCTTGTCATTGAAGCGGAAGTGTCCGAGGATGGCGGGTGCTGGGCCGAGATGGGAAATGAGCACGCGCTGGGCTTTTCTGCGAACGCGGCAACGAATGGGTGCTTTGCGCCCGGCGAGGAGAATTGGCTTGAAATCGACAAGCACATCTGCGACGAAGTCCGCAACCGCCAGTAAGATCCGTTTTGATGAATGGCATACCACATCGTGGGACAGCGCCTTAAAGAGGATACGCCGCCTCGGCGGCCTTCATGCCTTTAAGTCCGTCCTGTTCAAACAGTCCTTCGAACAGAACCATTATGCGTGCGAATTTATGATACTTTCCGTCAAGGGGAAGTTGAAAGGCGCTATGACATATTGGTTCGAGGAACGGAATGAAACGTACAAGGTCGGCCCTATTTGGCACATCGGGGACTTCGATACGGCGCAGGGGACAAGCGGAATGGGGCATGTATTGCTGTCCCGCTTTATGGACCTGTATGGTTCCACGTTTTACCTGTGGTGCTGGGATAAGACGGCCGAGAAGTTTTGGCGCCACATGGGCAGGCGCTATTCCTTGTCCGTCCATAAGATTGGCGTGACGCCCTGGGGCACCGCCGTCCTATTGTTTTTTCCGGCGCCGAACCGGGTTGCTCAATCCAAGGCGGCGTAGTTCCGCGTAATAGGCGTTGGCGGACAGTCCGCATCCGGCAAGGCCGCCGTAGATGGCATTCGCCTCCCTATATGACTTTGAATTCTTTACGGCCTGCTCCCGCCACATTATAAAAAGTTTCAAAAATACTTGCACGCTTTATAAGCATTATATATATTTAGTGCATACACTCAAATTCCATAAACTTATGAACAAGGCATACGAATACAGGATATACCCAACAGCAGACCAGCTGTCTGTCTTCAATAAGACACTGGGTCTCTGTCGCCTGTATTATAACCTTGTAGTGGAGAACAAGAATAAGGACCACTCTATGCCCGTTGAAGGCTACAAGCCCACGTTCACGAAGTTTAAGCCCGAAGCGTTGGAGTGGATTAAGGAAGTGGACTCTATGCCGTTAGGCCAGGTTTGGTCAGACGTACGTGGAGCCTACACGAACTTTTTTGCGTCAATCAAGGGAGTCCGTAAGGGCAAGCCCGTACAGCCCCCTTCATTCAAGAGCAAGAAGAACCCCAAAGCATCGTTTCGCTATGCGGTGCGGGGGAACGCCGCCCGTATCAACGCGAACGGACTGTTCGTAACCCGTAGGATCGGCTACATCAAGATAGCCTCGCACTGTAGGTTCTGCGAAGGAAAGTGGAAGAATATTACGTTTAAGCGTTCTCCAAGCGGGAAATGGTATGTCAAGATTTGTGTAGAGACGAAAGAAGAACAGAAGATACAGAACGGAAAAGCCGTAGGCATTGATTGGAACTGTAACTCCAATAGTTTCCTCACTTTGAGCGATGGCACGAAAATCAAGTGCCCGCGGTTCTTGAAGCGTAAGGAAAGTCAGTTGGAGAAATATCAGCAAGTTCAATTTCGCAGGTTCGTCATGGGCAATGAAACCCAATCCCACCGATACCTTAAAGCCAAGGCCAAGGTTGCACGGCTGCACGAGAGGGTAGCCAACCAACGGAAGGACTGGCTACACAAGGTAAGCCGTGAACTAGCCAATAAATACCAGTATGTGTTCGTGGAGGACATCAATTTAAGCAAGATGTCATCCGAATTAGAACATGGTAAAACGGTTGGGGACCAAGGGTTCGGAGTGTTAAGACAATATCTAGCCTACAAGACGAACCTTGTGAAAGTCCCTGCGAATAATACATCCAAGATGTGCCATCATTGCGGTCACATCAACCTTCAAGTTGTATTAGGTGTGAAATATTGGACTTGCCCCGTATGCAATGCCCAGCACGACAGGGATGTAAACGCTGCACGTAACATCCTGTATCTTGGAGTTAAACGGACACTAGGAAGAGAACCTACCGAAGTCCTTAAAAATGCTCGGCTTCAAAACCGAGAATGCCCGAAACCATCAGCGGGGTTGTCCGCTGTAAGTTAGGGAATCCCTCGTCTTTAACGTATGGGTAGCTCAAATGGTAGATTTAGAACTTTGGAAATTCCGCGACATCCACTTCGACCCCGTTCCGCATAAATATACGGACTCCCTGGGGACGAACTTCACCTCGGTCACCACGTGGGTCCACAATTTCTCCCCGCCTCAGGACTGGGACGAGATTGCAAAGAAGTCCGCCGCAAAGGCCGGATGTTCCCCGGAAGAATTGAGGGCCAAGTGGAAACGCGCCGGGGACTATTCCTGTGCCCTTGGTACCGAAGTTCACGCCTATATGGAAAACCTGATGCAGCATAAACGCTACATCCCGCACTTCGATCCGCAATATCCGGAAATGGAAAGCGATTACAATTCGCGTATCCCCGTATGCAACAACGCTTTCCAGCTGATCACGCAGAAATATGTCCCGGTTCGCGAGGAGCTTATTGTCTATAACTCCGCTTGGGCATTGTGCGGGACAATTGACCTACTTGCATACAATACCGTGACCGGACAATTTGCCATCCTGGACTACAAGACCAACAAGGAAATCAAGAAGGACAACCCGTGGCAGCGTATGTGCGCCCCCTTTGTCGAATTTCCGGACTGCAACTATTATCATTACAGCTTGCAGTTGTCCACGTATAAGGCAATTATCGAAAAAGCGACTACTCTCCGCATTGGCGATTTGATGCTCATTCACATTACGGCAAATGGCGTAACGATGATTCCGTGCGTGGATTTTTCCGCAACCGTTCGCCAAATGCTGGAAACCAACCCGCCGAACAAAAAGGTGTTTACGGACGTCCAGTCGGCCGAAATCCGGTAGTCGTCCGCCCCCTAACATGTTCGGTCGTCCGTATATTTGATTATGTTTCAAATGCGCCGACCTTTGTATTTCCAAGCAGGCACGACTATGCCGGACCCCGTCCCCATCGAGGGAATGACGTATATCTATGAGCTTAACAATCTACGCATAGACCTGGAATGGCACAAGGACAATCAAAATGAATGGCGCCAAATATTGGATGCCATCAAGAACATCCCGGGGCGCCGATATAGGTCGTCCACAAAGAAGTGGTCCGTTCCAAATACAAAGGAGATGCGCGAGTGGCTAAGGGCCTCCGGTTGGCAAATACCGGAGCCGGAAGTTGTAACCGCCCCGCCCCCTCCCTATCGCCCCGAAAGGGTCCTTCCCGGTCTTTACCAATATCAGGAAGACTTCCTTAAATTCTCCCTGACCCGTCCGCGTCTTGCCTTGTTTGACGAGCAGGGGACGGGGAAGACCGTTCAGGCGCTAGCGTGGCTCCGTTATCACGGTTTGCTGCCTGCCTTGATCGTTGTAACTTCCTCGACGAAGGCCCAGTGGGCGGCGAACTACAAGTCGTGGCTCGGCCGCGACGATGTGGAAGTTTTGTCCGGCGAATCTCCTTGGGAACTGGAACCTGGCAAATCTTATGTCATCAATTGGGACATTCTTTATAAATGGGAGCGCTCCCCGTTGCGGAAGAATCTCTATGCGCAGGGTTTCAAGGCATTGATCGGCGATGAGGTCCAGGCAATCGGCAACCGCACTTCCCAAAGGACAAGGGCATTCATGCGCCTTTCAACCCGCATCCCTTGCCTGCTGGCCATGTCCGGGACGCCTGCCAGAAGCCGCCCCGTTCAGCTGTGGCCTACGCTTCACTGCATTGACGCGCGAACCTTCCCCGATTTCTATGCGTATGCCAATCGCTATTGTAATCCGAAGGAAACGCCATACGGGACAAAATATGAAGGCATCACCAATGCGCCGGAACTGCACGCGCTTTTGTCCGCCAGGACCTTGCGTCGCACCAAGGCGGAGGTGATGTCGTTCTTGCCGCCGAAAATCATCACCACGGTTCCGTGCTCTGTTGATAAAGGCAAGATGGAGGCCTATCGGGAGCAGGCGAAGAAGGCACGCGAGGCAACGGAGTTTGAAAGATCCGCCGCCATTGCCGGTCTGTTCCAAAGCGCCTATGAGTTGAAGGCGGATGCGTGTAAGCAATGGATTATGGACTTTTTGTCGACAGATGAGAAGCTACTGGTCTTTGGTTGGCATCACGCCGTGGTAGATGATATTGCTAACTACTTGGCATCCAAGGACATAGGCGTCCGGGTCCTTACGGGGACAACGAGTTCGGCGCAGCGTGAAAGAATCAAGGAAGATTTCATAAACGACGAAAGTGTCCGGGTAATTGTGGCGAACATTCAATCGGCGGGCGTAGGCATTGACGGCTTGCAGAAGGCGTGTTCGAATTGCTGCTTTGTGGAGTTCACGGCGGCGCCTACCGACCACTGGCAGGCGGAGGACCGTTTGCATAGAGGCGGGCAGGAGGTTCCGGTCAATGTCTATTATCTTGTGGCGCCTCGGACGATTGACGTGACTATGGCATATCAGTTGGATTCCAAGGCGGTTGCGTTGGCTTCCGTGCTGGATGGCTCGGACGAGCACATCGTAAAGATATCGGACATGATGCGCAAAAAGAAGGACCAATAACTGCGCATAAACAGCGATTTAAGGCACGAAATATTAAAAAGCAGGTAAATACCTGCCTCCATTGTTTTATGCGCTTATAGGCGCCTTTATGTATCAGTAACGCCCGGATGGGTGAGTTCCAGCTTCCCGAAGGTGAATCCTAATTGGGCGGTGAAGCCGTTGTCGCCTACCGGGGACACCACCTGGATGCTTACAATCTCTTCCGGGCGCACTACCATAGAGGTAATCAGGATTTCGCGAATGGCGCCTTCCAGTCGTATGTGATTGTCCTGGTCGGTGTACTCGCCTATCGCATATTGAATGTTAGGCACCGCCGGGTCGGTGTACCCCATATCCCCGAATGAGAGGATAGCGGCCTTGACCTGCTGAAGGCGTTGGGCGTTGCCGGACAAGAGAAATTCGTTGTCCCCGTTGAAATCATGATTGAAATCCATATCAACAATATACCTTTTTACAGTGGGAGTTGGCGCCTCCGTATCCAATAATGTATTTTTAGGCATAAGGAGATTTCAAAATGCACATCAAGAAGAAATATGAAAATGCCGGGCGGACCGCTTTCAAGCACGCAATGGAAGTTGCCAATAAGCTTTCCGCCATCATCCACGCCCGCACCGGGACCGAGCCCAATGTTGTGATGGCTGGTTCACGTACCCAGGATCAAGGCGGACTTGCCACCTCGACAATGCAGCTTCTTTTCAAAAACGTAGGCGACTTCGACCCGCTGTCCATCGATCCCGATACCTTGCCGGAAGATATTGTGGACATCGGAAAGAACACCGACGGCGAGTTTCCGGTGACAATTGATGTTGCCGCCGTGTCCGGTCCGAAAAAGGAATCTACCGACATTGGGAACGCGCGTAAAATCCAGGCGGGTCTTACGGAGATGGAGGAGATGCTGGCCGCTGTCGGGAAGAACGTGTCCTTCGAATATGTCCCGGACGACGACATTGTAAAGATCTCGGTGGACAACCAGGTTGTGAAGATTGCGTCGGTTGGGGGAGACTCCGCCATAACGGCGATGAACGATATTTGGACTGTGGTATACCGCTATCTTACATAACCAACGCGCCGTGGGGCGTATATTAGGCTATGAGTTACTATGTAAAAGACAGTTTTGATATGCCTCACAACGAAGGCATAAAGGCGACGGTGGTCCGGGTGGACTCCGTCATTCTCGAGCCTAATCTTTTTGGCGGGATTGACGCAAAGGTATTTACCGGAAATTCCGACGAGCCTTCCGAGGTGTTCCCGAATGTGCGGATCTCGATTAAGGACCCGGCGCTTCGCAAAAAGCTTAACCTCGAAAAATGGTCCCCGTCGTACCCGGTACCGGACGACACCGTCCTTTTGTGCCTGCGCTCCGGGGAACTGATTGAGTGGTATAAGGTTACATATGAGTACACAGATCAAACAGACGAATAATGCCATCAAGGCGGTCCGCAAGGAAATGTTGAAAGCGCTGGATAAGGCTTCCGACAAGTGCCTTGCAATTTTCCCGGATGCCGACAAGGACCCGGAAACTGCCCGCCTTGTCTTTAATATTATGGCATCGCAGGCGCACGAGTCCCTCGATTTGTTCCTTCGCCAGTTTGCGCAGGCGCTGGACGCGTCCTTGGGCGATCATTGGCTTAAAATGGCCAACAACGAGATTGAGAAATATGTCAAGGAGATGGAGGCTGGCATATGAATGTTTGGATGATTATCGCATTCATTGCCATTGCCTTGTCCATTTATTTGGGGATTCGCGTTTACAGATTGCGTAAAGAATTGGGAAAAATTCTTGTGCGCCTTGCCCAAATTGAACGCAAGGTGCTTGTTTTGAAACCTTAGGAAAATCAATGCTCAACAAAATCATCTCTATTTCTGGCGCCCAGGGCGTAGGCAAAACTTCAATTATTACCGCACTCTTTGCGGACGGCGGGGCTGTTGTGACCCCGTCCGCTTCCAATGTTGCCGCATCTATGCGCTTCGCTTCCGCGTACGAAAAACAGGAATTCATAGTATCCGCTATGGAGTCCCAGCTCGATCAGGCAAATGCGGTGGAAGACACTGTTTATTTGGACAGGTCCGCCCTCGATTGCTATTCCTACATGAAGCTGGACCCCGCCCTTTCGGACGAGGCGAAGCAGTCGTTTGAAGGGCGCCTGCGCCGTATGGCCGCCCGCATTGACTATGCGTTTATTCCGAAGCCCGGGGAATTTGCAATCCAGGCAAATGGTGTCCGCTCGACCGATGCGGAATATCAAATGAAGTGGCACGAAGCCTTGATAGCATTCGCAAAAGAATGTAATGTTCCATATAAGGAACTCACAGGCACGGTTGCCGAGCGCGTGAAAACAATTAAGACAACCCTTTCAAAGGAGTTAAGATGAATTTCAAAGATTTGAAAGATCTCGTCGAAAAGAAGAAGGCCGCCCGCCTCTCGCAAGCCCGTAAGCAGCGCAAGCCGGCGGTGAAACCGGCAAAGCCCGCGCCCAAGCCCGCGGCAAAGCCTTCGCCCAAGCCCGTAGAAAAGCCGCTCCCCAAGCCGGAAACCAAGGCGGAAGAAGTGGCCGAAGAAACCAAGGTGGAAGCCAAGGTTGAAGAAACCGTAGAAACCAAGGTGGCGGAAGTGGCTGTCCCCGAAGAAAACATTCCCGCGGACGAAAGCGCCGAAGCACCCGTCAAGACGAAAAAGAAATCTCGTAAGAAGAAACGTGCTTCCGAGGTAGAGGATGGCGCCGCTGAATAGTGCTGTCATCGTCCTTCTTAGCGCTAATATAGTGCTGCTGTGCGCCATATTGATTGTGATATGGCGCATTACGCGCTATTTCTACCCGCCCAAAACACCGGGCCATCCTATGCGCCAAGGACCGGGCACGAAGTATCCTCCGGTCCCCAGAAGCAAGCCGCCTCGCCGGAGATATAATGGCCGAAAATACTAACCTGGATATTGTCCTCCCGTTTGTCGATTCGTCCGACCCCAAGTGGCAGGAAACATTCCTCGCCGCAAAGGGCAAGAAATTCGTGACGCAACGCGCCCGCGATCTTTTCCTAAAGCTGTTTTCCAATCGCTACGCCTCCTACGGAATGTTCCGTTATTGGTGGCGTGGCTATGAAAAGTATGGTCCGCCCGGAACAGTCCATCTGTTGCTCCAGTCCGAATCGCAGATCCCTGCGTGGCTGGATAGACGCAACCCCCGCATCGTGATTCACTATCATTCCGAATTTATGCCGGAAGGGATTTGCCCGAACTACAACAGCTCCTGTATTGAACTTTGCTTCCTCCATAAATTCGGACGCACGCTCACGCCGTTCTTCCTGATGATGAATGACGATTTCTATTTCAATGCGCCGTGCACCTATAAGGATTTTGTGGCGGGAGATAAGCCGCTGACCTGGCGCGAAGTGCGATATGAACGGTTCAAGCCGACGTGCCTCTTCCGCTCCATTGTATGCAATGACCTGGCGCTGGTGACAAAGATGTCCGGGAAAGATTGCCCGCATTTCACTCATAATCATTTGGCGGTGTGCTATAAGCGCGATGCGGTCATTCCGTTCCTTGAGAAGGTGTGGCCTACGGTTTCTAAGACCATGTCCCAATTCCGGGAAGCGAAGAATTACAATCATTGGCTTCTGCGCTATTGGCAGGACCATACCGGCATATCTGTCCATTCGCCCAACTTCCCGCATAAAGGCTACATTGAGATGCCGGATGCGACGGCCGAGAAGTTGGCGACCTTTGAAAAGTCAAAGGTTGTGTGCTTCAACGATACGAATGGAAAATTGGCGGCGCCCGTAAAGGCGTACATTGAAAAGCACTTTGCGGGGAGGTCAACATTTGAGTTGGGGTGAGGATATATCGTTAGTCCCTGCGCTGCCTCATCCTGTAAAGGAAGTACCTAGGCGCCCCGTCCCTAGATGCATTATATGCAAGGAGCGCCAAACATACCGAACTGTCGGAGGACATCCGGTATGCAGTTATTGTGAAGCCGCGGGACTGGCGGACAAGTATAAAAGGAGATGGTAACATGCGTGTAGTTTATGCTCCCAAGGACCGTATATATTTTAGGGTAAATCCTGAAAACGAGAATGAACTCCAATGGGCGAATCGCCTGGTGGGGAGAACTCCGTGGCAGCACGCCTATACGTGCAAGGATCCTATCCTGGGACTCGAAGTGGATGATGCTTCCGGCCACGCCATTATCATCACCCATAAAGGCTCCCACCGTGATTACTTCATTAGCTCGGGCGCACGCGCCTTCAACCGCATTGCGCTGCCGAGCGGAAACCGTATCGTTCTAGCCTACAAATTCTAGCCTATGCCTTTGATTTCCCACGAGGTTCCTAGAAGCCTCCTCAAACAGTCCCGCGCGTTTAACGACTACGACTACGCGTTTGCCCATCTTTACACCGACCCGGACTTCCTGGCGTTCTATAAGGAAAGCGTCGATCTCGGCCGCAAGGTCCTTTTGGACAACAGCGCGTTCGAACTCGGCGCCGGAATCTTTGACACGTTCGGCGATATCGTTGCGGACCTGAAACCGACGTGGTATGTAGTCCCCGATGTAAGGCACGACGGCCCTGCCACCATCGCCTCCTACGAGCGCTTCATTGAAAAGTTCCCCGGTTTGCCGGGAACGGCGATCTGCGCCATCCAGGGCGATTCCTTCGAAGCGCTCGCGGATTGCTATAAGTTCATGATCGAGAAGACCAAGAAGATTGCAATCCCGTTTGATTCCAAGGGCTATGACCAGACTTTGAAACCTTGGGAGAGGCGCCCCGCGTTCCTCGAGAAACTTTCTAAGATGCCGTTCTGGAAGGACAACCCGATGCACCTGTTCGGCACCTATGCCGCAAAGGAATTCTTGTCCCCGGTATACCGCCACGTCGGATTCGAGACGGTGGACACCTCCAACCCGGTCACGGCCGCCGCCGAGGGCTGGCGCTACTGCGAGGATGGCATTGAAAGAAAGAGCAACATCAAGTTGATGATGGGCGAGGTTCCGCCTATTAGTCCTGAATTGCTTGAATTCAATATCAAGGCGTTCCGCCGTATAGTAGAAACCAACTGTACGCCTTCCCGTATATAAAATTGTTCCCATGACATACAAGGGGCACCGGGGTACACGACCTGGCGCCCCTTTCGTATATATCAAGGTATTTTTCAAGGAAACCATATATGCTGAATCTAAAATATCGCCCGGCCACGATAGCAGAAATGGTCGGCAACGAAAAGGTCCTTGCTTCATTCGAGAAGCATTTTCAAAACCCCGATCACGCACATTCCCACGTTATTGTTGGCCCGCGTGGCTGCGGCAAAACGAGCTTGGCGCGTATCGCCGCAAAGACAATCCTTGGCGCCAATGATCTTGGCATTATGGAAGTGAACTGCGGAACCGAGCGTGGCATCGCCGCAATGAAGGATGTGATTGAATTGTCCACGTATCGTCCGCCTACCGGGAAGGCGCGTGTCTTCATCCTGGACGAGGCGCATTCCATTCTTGCCCCGGCAAAGAAGGCGTTGCTCAAGCCTACGGAAGAGCCGCCGGAATTCACCTACTATTTCTTCTGCACCACGGATCCGGATGCATTGTTTTCCGGGGACGCTGGCAAGGCATTGAAATCAAGGCTTACCGCCTGGAACCTTCGCCCGCTTACACAGGTTCAAATCGGCTGCCTGATCGATTCCATTGCCGGAAAGGAAAGCTTTGTGCTTGATGCCGAAACACGCAAGGCGATTGTCCTTCAAAGCGAAGGCTGCCCGCGCGAGGCGCTCAAGCTGCTTGAACAGGCAATGGGCGGCGGGGAAGCCGTGTCCGAAAAGACGGAAACTGTGGAAGCCTTTGAATTCTGCAAGGCCCTTTACGGCGCGTATGGTCAACCGGGCATGTGGCCCGAGATCGGCAGGCAATTGCGCGAGTTGAAGAATAAGGGGGTTGCGGCCGAAGGTGTCCGCCATACCGCATTGGCGCTAGCCGCATCCACCTTAATGTCCCGCCCCGACGCAGCCGCCGTGGACATCATCGACATTATGAGCGCTCCTTTGTATGATGCTGGCGAGGCGTTCCCGAAGCTGGTGTCTATGGCATTCAAAATTTGTCATTGCACGCCTGCAGTGCAACGGCAACGCCCATAGCGTATATTTATGATGGTCGCGTTCATTCGGCCAACTCCAAAAAGAGGTTCCCCGAGGGGTCGCCATATACCCCTCGGGGTTTTCCGTATATTATAGTAACGACATTGGAGTAATTGTATGATTATCAATCCAAAAAAGATTCTCGAAAACGGCCACATCATTCCCGCCGAAGGGACCAAGTGTCAGCAATGCGGGGTGGACGTTACGCTTAAAAGCAACATCACGGTCAAGGCACACGGCTTTCTGAACATTGAAATTGCGGAAAAGATTTCCGTCCCGGCAAATGCCGCCGCAATGCTTTATGTAAGAAGCTCGTTGTCCCGTAAAGGCATTTTCATTTCGTCCGGTGTTTATGACCCCGGATTCTCCGGCGCCTCCGGCTGCACCATTTATAATATGGGCGACGAGGATCTTGTGATGGAAGCAGGCGACCGCATTGCACAGATGGTTTTCTTTGAATGCGACCCCGCTTCCCAATATGATGGCAAGTATCAAGGCAGCACCGAAACGGGATCAAAGGGATGGAAGTAGTTTCAATCAACGCGGCGGTTGAAAGCGAACGCCGCCTGGTCTCCAATCTGATAATGTCCACGCCCCTTATGTCGGCATGCGCCGAAATGGGGAAGCCGGAATTATTTTCCGAAGGCGTTTGTCGGAATGTGGCGTCCTGGATTTGGGAGTACTTCCAAGTCCACCACGAAGCGCCGGGACGCGCCATTGAGGACATCTACCTGCACAAGTCCCAATATCTCCGTGAGGAGGATTCGCGCGAGGTTAGGATGTTCCTTTCGAGCATCAGCGACGCGTGGATGCCTACCAATGTGGATTTGATTAAAACCCAGGCGCTGGACTTTTTCAAAATCGCCTCGATGAAAAAGCTGCGTGATGACTTGGACAGGGCAATTCTGGTCCGGGACTCCGCAAGAGGGGAAGCATTGGTCGCCCAATATGTGGCGCCTGCCCCTATTCACAGCTCCACCGTATCAATGCTGTCCCCACGAAGCACCTCCATTATCCGTGACGCGTTCAATGAGGAGGCTGAAGTCCTATTCTCATTCCCCGGCGATGCGGGACAGGTCCTTGGGACATTTGCCCGAGAGGACTTCGTGGCATTTGGCGCCCCGCCGAAACGCGGTAAATCCTGGTGGCTCACCAAGACCTCCACCACGGCATTGAAAGAAGGTTTGCGCGTCCTTCACATCTCGCTGGAAATGAAGGAATCGCAGGTTTTAAGGCGCATTTGGCAAAACCTTACCGGATGCTCGCGTAAAGGCGAAACAGCCTCTTATAGCGCATTTATGGAGACTACGCCGGGGCATTATACAATAGTGCCGGGCCAAATGAAAACCAACATCCCCGAACTTACGGACGAAGGCATCAAGGCCGCGATGGACCGTATGTCGATGTATTATCGCGGGGATCTGCGCGTAAGGACATATGCGGCCAACTCCTTGACCGTTGCCAGGTTGAAAGAGGACTTGGATTCGCTGGCGCTGTATGAGCACTTCATCCCGGACGTAATCGTCATTGACTATGCGGACATTATGAAGCACACGTCCGCTTTCAAGGAAATCCGCGACCGCATCAACGATACCTGGATGTCCCTTCGCGGCATTGCCCAAGAAAGAAAAGTCCTGGTCGTGACCGCTACCCAAACCGGGCGTGCTACCGTAGGCGGGCAGAAGGACGCGGACGAGGCGGATGTGGCTGAAGACATTCGCAAGGTGGCGCATGTCACCAAGATGATTATGATTAACCAGAACGCAACGGAGCGTACACAGGGACTGTATAGATTATCGTGCAATACTACGCGCGATGAACCGGTGGCGCCTTCGCAGCTCCTTTGCAC
>Ga0326514_10001030_pt1 | contig 18349 bp, 18 predicted proteins | sample 3_2548_0518_D_FD_203653 | JGI IMG/M metagenome (GOLD analysis project Ga0326514, IMG submission 203653) | Bovine rumen microbial communities from UC Davis, California, United States - 3_2548_0518 | ecosystem: Host-associated > Mammals > Digestive system > Stomach > Rumen | place: USA... | reverse complement strand
TTCGATATTGAATATTTAACATTTTATTACATATGTAAGTTAGTCTTATCTAACTATTCGTTCATAAACTATTTATAATTTATTTACAATTTGTTTACAAGATGAACACATTTTGAACACAATTTTATCTTATACTATATTCATAAGATAAAGAAAGGAGGATAAAAAAAATATTTGATATTTGTGAATATGTCACATGATTGACACAATTATAGATTATACTAAATACAACAAATAAAAGAGAGGCTGTCAAGAGGCAGCAGAAAGGTAAAGGTGACTGTTATGAATAATTTAGAGTTAGCGAAGACACTTATTTGGCTAAAGAGAGGTTTAGAGAGACGAGCTGAAAATGGTATGGTAACTATTAGCACACTTGATGAGTATTTAACAAGTGAGAACTTTATCAAACAAGAGAGTGAGTACATTGAGGGTTATGGAGAGTTAAGTCCAAATACTTATAGAAGTTTAGATGATGATAGATTAATTATACACTTTGGAAAGGCAAATGAAAACCCTGATGACCGCACAGAGTATATTGATATGTCAACAATACGTGATATACTTTCTAAACAATCTGATGAACTTATATTAAGAATAGCAGTAAAGGAGGTAGCATTATGAGAAAGGCAAGCGTAGCTACAGAGGTAGCAAGAACAAGAAACAACAGAGAACTTATGGAGAAAATGCGTATAGGTTTTAAACACAAGTATACACTTATAGATTTAGAGCATGAGGTTATAATGCAATATGATGTAGTGGGTGGACCGTGGAGATATGATGCTTTTATCAATGGAACAAAGATTAAGGGTAGAAAACATCAATGGCGTAATAGTAATGTATTTGAGAACTTACGTATGAGTGATGTTAATAGGTTTATTATGTATGATGTGGCAGAAGCGGTGTATAACTATCAAAAGTTGGAGTATAACCCAACTACAGACGAGTATGAGATTACGAGAGTATATGTTACAGGAGATGATAACAACATTGACATGGAAGCAACTAAAGAAATGGAACAATTCATTGATGAAAACGTTAGGGGGTATGCATTATGAAAATTATTAAATCAAGAGACTTTGACGAAATATTTAATGATGTAGAGGTTTGTAAGGAACTTATAACAGAAGCATTAGGTTGTGATGTAATAAAGAATCCCGAGGGTTGGTCATGGTATCACGATAGAATATTGTTAGTGCAAGAGCACACACCCTTGTGTGATAAATTAATAAACATTATACAGAACTATCAAGCGGGGCAGTGGTTATACAACAGAATATTAACAATAGTGATGTATGATTTAGCCAAAAGACAACAGTTCTTACTTGATACAGTTAATAGCTTTGCTGACCATGTTGAAGAAGAAGTAGGTAAAGTAAGTGATGCAGAGTGGCGTATAAGCTTCTTTGGGGGTGAGATAGATGAAAAAGAGAAAGCTTTCTGATATTGAAAAAGCATACAAAAAAGCCTATAGTCAGCTTAAAAGTGCTATCACAAGGGTAGAAAATGAGGGCTTTGAAGCATATATTCAACTACCCAAGTTGGTGAAGAACCCATCACAAGCGAGTATAAAAAGAGTATTAAATCTAAAAGCACTTGTGCTTGAACAATCATTTAAGGTAGATGATAAGGGTAATAAAATATCACGTCTAAAGTATAAAGATACCTTAAAGAAAGCCAAAGACTTACATAAGGAGCTATTACAGGGAGAAAAAGTGCTGACAAAAGATATGCAAAGAGATTATTTATCAGGAATAAGAGATGTTACAAGTAGTGACTTATATGGAGAGGCTTTAGTGGACTTGAAAGGTGAACTTGAAACTATAGCAGAATCATTTCTTATTCTTCACAGTGATAAATATGATGTAAATGGGTGGCAAAAATTAACAGATATAGAAAGACGTTTTTGGGATTGGATAAAAAATGCAACACCTGACATGATAGAGACTGCAAAGAAGAGTATTAATTGGAACAAATTTATAGTACAATTTTATGATAGTGAGGGTCCAGGAAGAGGACTTAGACCATTTTTAGATACAATGGAAGATGAAGTATCTAAATTATCAAAAATAGTATCTAAAAATAGCTCTGAGTATAATTCAATGACTTATGCAGACAAGTTTGCAGCAGGAATGGTGTAAGGAGGAAAAAACTATGGTACAGTTAAGGTGGTGTGATGTGTTTGTGTCTGATTTTGAGACTACGGTAGATGAAAACACAGATGAACAAAGTGATACAGAGGTGTGGGCAGCGGGTGTAGCCAATCTCAGAAGCAACACATTCACACCTATCTTAACTACAAGTATTGATGAGTGGTATAGTACCCTGTTGAATATAACAGATAACAAGAAAAACATTGTGTATTTTCATAATGAAAAGTTTGATGGTTCATTTATACTTGATTATCTATTGAATAAAGGTTACACCGTAGCATTTAATGAGAGTTGGGTAAATGATAAGGATATGCCTAACTACTCTGTAAAGACAGTAATATCAATGGAAAACGAGTGGTATGAACTATGTATACATATAGAGGATAAGAAATATATTTATATCAGAGATAGTATTAAACTTATACCTTATAGTCTTGGAGAGATAGGGCACTCAATAGGTTATGATAAATATATTATAGATTATACTACTCATAGTAAAGCAGGGGAGCCACTAACAGATGAAGAAAAAGAGTATCTTACGAGAGATATAGAAATAATGTATTATGCTTTAAGAAAGTTTGTAATAGAGGAGCAGCATAGTGGTGTAACAATAGGTAGTTGTTGCAAGTCAGAATATATGAAAACATTAGGTAGAGGTGATTTATCATATTACTTTCCTAATATAGCATCAGGGGGTCATGACCCATACTTTAGAAAAGCTTATTTTGGTGGTGTGTGCTATGTACGACCCGAGATACAGGGTAAAGTGATTAAGAGTCAAGGTATGGTGTACGATGTAAATAGTTTGTACCCATCTGTTATGGATAGTGATAGAAAATACCCGATAAGCTATCCTCATTACTTTAAGGGTTGGGTACCACGTCATGTATTTAACCGAGAAAAAGTGTATTTTGTTCATTTTAAGTGTCGATTTAACCTAAAGAAAGGATATATACCCTTTATAAGAATAGAAGATGACCCAAAATATGCACACAGAGGTTTTCTTACTACAAGCGACATAGAGGTAAACGGAGAATATTATAGTGCTATAGAGGAGAATGATGGTAGTATCACAAAGATAAGAGCAGAGCTTACGCTGAATGAGGTGGATTGGAAGCTATTCTGTGAAGCCTACGAGATAGAGGACTTAAATATGTTAGGAGGAGCGTGGTTTTGGGCTAAGACAGGCAAGGAGCTATTTGGTACATATATCAATAAGTATAGAACAAAGAAAGAGAACAGCGAGGGTATAGAGCGTACAGAGAGTAAGCTATTTCTTAATAATCTTGCGGGAAAATTGAGTGCTAAACCCGAAAGTACAACCCGTGTGCCATACATAAATAAGGATGGTGTGCTATCATTCAAGAATATAATAAAAGAGGACTTGACACGAGCATGGTATATACCCGCCGCTACCTTTGTCACAGCCTATGGTAGAGAGGTGCTATTAAAAGTGATACATCAGAACTATAGCAGATTTATGTACTGTGATACAGATAGTGTCCACCTTACAGGCAGTAGAATACAACACAAAGGTATAATTGTTGATGATAAAGAGTTTGGGTGCTGGAAGATAGAAAGATATATAAAGACAGCAATATTTGCAAAGCAAAAGACTTACATAGAAGAGGTATACAATACAGATGACATTCCTTATCATATAGTGTGTGCGGGTATGAGTGCAAGGTCAAAATTTCTTATACTCACTAAACTATGTCATTGGGAGAATGAAATAGATATAAGAAGTGACGCAGAAAGAGAGTTTTTAGAGAAGCCTTTTACCCTATATGACTTTAAAGAAGGCTTTGAAGTACCCGGTGGACTTGTTACCAAGCGTATAAAAGGTGGTACTGTGTTAGTTCCATCGGTATACAGATTAACTTGATAGTTTCTCACAATTGCCCCTTGAATTGAAAAGACCCCTACTAATGTAAGGGGTCTTTTCTAATGGGAGGAGTCTATAAAAAAGAAACTATCAAACAGGCTGTGTACTCATTTGTTTTATTCGTAACCAAAACGCCATAGCATTACTTCTAAAACACCTGAGAAGGTTTTAGTACTCATATCTTGTAAAAGAGGGTTATCTGTAATCATTTTTATCCAATATGCTGCATACATATCCTCTCTTACTTCAAAATAAACACCTGTATTTTCATTAGGTATTTGCATATAATTAGGTACATTGACATTACCATTACAAACAACATCACCTATTTGAAACATTAGCGTATTAGTTAAGTCATCAAGCCTTATATCACATATATTACAAGGGTACTTTACAGCATTATTATTACTATCTGTAAAGCAAGCATATATATATACTTTGTCATTTAGTACCCTATCTGAATTATTTTTTATAAACCATTTACCATCTTTGGCTAATCCTTCACTAACTAATGGTATTTGAGCTAAAATAGCCCCAGGTGTCAAAGCCATTCTATCTTTTGAGCTATCAAAAATATAGTTAGTGTCCCCGTTTTGAATACATTCATTAGGAGTTACACTAGATAGAATTAAATTATTAGTAGATACTTCACCCTGAATTAAATTACTTATACCCGATGAGTGTGGGTCATAAAATTCAATACTGAGTAATGATGCTATATTATTCTTACGAGCATTTCGACCATAGTTAGCTGGTAAATAGCTTTCAAAACTAAACATTTTATATGTTGAACCATTATTATCTATACTTAATGTTCCATCATAATATACAGATAAGCCTTGCCCTATCTTAACTCCACCTAACGTAGTACTTGAAGCAGTTGGTAAAATATACTGTGAACCACTTGAAGGAGTTACATCTACATAATTAGGTACCCAAAACTCTAATTCTTCTTGAGTGTCAGGGTCAGTATATGTTCTAACTGACTTTAGATTTCCTCTATACATCTTCCATGACTCTAACATGCCTAAAAAGTAGGTATCATTGTTAGGCATAACAACTTTGAGAAGCACATCATTCACAGAGGCGTAATAGAAAGCAACCCATTTACACCATGAATCAAGAGCGGGAGGGGGTGTATTTCCCGTCTTTGGTATATAGGGTATAGTAATAGTCAACCCCGTCTGTTCATCGTCTACAGGGGCAACAGGAAAGCTATTTTCGTCAAGTCTGTCAAGCTTGCTGTTGACTGCTCTCTCTATATTACCTAAAGCAGTTGTAACCTCTGAAAGATATGCATTTATATCAAATACCTCATATTGTAAATCAGTTATACTAATTTCAAGACTATTAAGCCTCTCCTTAATACCCTCTATCTCGGCTACTATCTCCTCACCTGCATTACCTATAGATAACTCATAGAGTTTAGCGTCAAGTAATGCAACAGTAGAGTTCCAATCAACTATAACTGAGGGTATATCCTCCCCCTCAAATAGGGGGAGGTTATAATGAAGTGTACGTCTCATATTACCCTCCTTACTGGTTTTCCAATGCGGTTACCCTTTCGTCAAGGTCTTCTACCTTTGCGGGTAAATCCTCATTGATAAGAGCCTTGACACTTGCTGCTAACTGAATCTGATTTTCCTGTAACTCCTTGAACTGCTTCTTTAGGTCATTGAAGAAGTATGTATAGTCAGTTACTATTGACTTCAGCTCAGTCATCTTTTCTTGTAACTCTTCAAAGTCACTATTCAGCTTATTTTCCTTGCTCTCAAGACTGTCAATCTTTACTTTCATACCCTCAAGGATGTTATCTAACTCCTCAAAGGTATGATTCCAGTCGGTAAAAGAATACTTGTCATTCTTTGTAAACAGAGGAAAATGAAACCATTGCGTTCTCTCGCTTGCATTTGTTACTATCATAGCTTACCTCCTTATTACTGCTCTACCAAGTCGTAGAGATATGTTGCACCATATAAGTTACAATCAGGTGTACTATCATCTGAATACTCTGAATATGCTCTTGTTACTACACCAGTTGAAATATTAGTGAACTCTATTCTACAACCTACAACAAGATTTGTTACAAGCATTGGATATGTAACTGCACACCCATATTTATAGAATGTTGTATCTCCTCTTGGACCAAACCTGTAATCCTTAACCTCTACTGATGTTGTAGTATTGTTGAAGTAATCTGCAAACACAGAAGGCTTAACATTAATAGTCTTTTCAAAAAGAGGTACTCTCTGTGCAAGATTACCATATCCAGTATCTCCGTCTACAAAGTAGGTAATATCAATATCATAGTTATTGAAATCAGACGTTACAGGAAAGTTTACTGTTGGCAGTATATACAGTGGAAACATAAACATAAGCGGATGATATGCACTTCTCTCGGGTACTGTTATTGACTTATTATTAGGATATACAGTAGATACCCTTGGAAGTAACTCATTCGTTGCTGTTGGGTCTACATCACCAGTTTTAAGAATTCTATTAACTGGTATATACTTTGAACCTCTACCAACAATACCAACACTTGCATTATATTGTTCGTAACCTATGCCATCATCAAGATAGCTTGATAAATCAAAGTTATCTTTAAGAGCTACAGTATACTCTTGTGTAGTAGAATCAAGCACAACCTCATACATTACACTTGGGTTAAAGTCTTGCTTACACTGATAAGTTTCTACAATAGCACTATTTGTAGCTTCTAAAATGTATGTAGAATTTGGACTTTGAGGACTTCTTTTACTTATCTGTGCTACTCTTGTTCCTGCGGGTAATGTTTCTACTGAACTTTGGTCTATTACAGGAGGAGTAACTGATGTATCTAAGGTAGGCTCATTATAATGACTCTCGAATGTATCAAATGTTGCGCTACCAACAACTCTAAACTTTAAACGTGATGATATTGGTGTAAAACCTGCAAGTTCATATGGTGCAAGTACATCTTTTTCTACATAAGGAAAAAGATTACCTGGCATACCAACTCTATAATCTTGCACTCTTGATATTGTACCTATAGTCTGTTTTACTCCATTTACTGTTTGTCCTATCTGTGGTACTGTAAGGGCATTACCTTGCTTAACAATACCCGAACCTGTATTAACTTTAAGTCCGTCTGTATCAACAGAAATACCACCTGTTGAGTTTAATTTTGCTGCTATGGTATGGTTGGTATTATCTACTGTAACAGAGTTATCTGCTGCTGTATATTCAGTACCACCGCCACCGCCTCCAGTTGCTTCAAGCTCGCCTTGTGCATTGAAACGTACAGATGTACCGTCTACCTTGACACCATAACCGCTACCAGATACCTTTTCAAGTCCTCTTGATGGGGCAAGCTGTACTCTCATCTTCTGAACTTGAACAGGGTCATCTTGTGCTGGGTTTACAAACTCAAAAGCGTCTGCCTCGGGACGTATACCACCAAACACATTAGTTCTTGCTGGGGTTAAAGATAAAGTCTTTGTACCCTGTACTGCATCTGTAGTGATTGTAACGCCAGCCCCCTCAATAAGGTCATAGGCACTTGCTGGAAGAATAGCCTTTAGTGCACCGTTACCATCAAAACCTAAGTTACTATTTGCTGCAAGTCTTACAGAAATAGTAGGAACGCCCTCGTCTGAAATATCTATACCCTGACCTCTTGCAAACCTCGATGTATCAGGCTTTGCTCTCAGCTTACCATCAGCAGTAAACTCAATAGTATTGTCATCAATGATGATGCTTAAAAGTCCGTTAGATGCATTTACCCCAAGTCCTGTATCTGTGTTAGGACGTACAAGCCCTGCTCTTACATTACTTGCGTAATAGTCAGGACCGATACCCTCTGATGGCTCTACTGTACGAGAGATAACACCATTCTCGTCAATCTGTAAGCCCTCTCCAACGATAACACCACCGAGTACTGCGTCAGGGTCATCAGCGTCACCAGCAATAGGTAATACATACTGACTACCACCGCCACCACCACCATTATCAAGAGCGGAGATAAGCTTCTCAGTTACATCTTCCCACTTTGTAGGGTCAAATGCACCTCTTGTTGTTGCAGTACAACGGAGGAAATTCAGACTATTATCCTCGTTCTCTGTATATACATAAGCACCCTGATTGTACTGTGCAGATGTAGAATACTTATTACACAGAAGATTTATAATACTACCAAGCTGTGCATTAGACTTAACAGCCATTGTGTTAGTATGTACCATATCTTCCTGTAAGTCATTTACATCTTTTACAAGTCCATGACTCTCATCGCCTACTACAGACTCAAGGTTACCCACTCTATCCTGTGTATCATGTAATACCTGTTTTACCCCTGTTTCAGGGTTATTGATTTCATCATCAATTCTATCTACCTGTTCATGTACTGCTTCCAAGTCCTCAAACTGCTCTGTTACTTGGTCCTGTAATACCTTTGCTGCTTCATCAATTACCTCCATAGAGCCATTGAAATCAGTCAACCAACCCGGTTTATCTGTTGCAATGAACTGTGGAAGATGAAGATTCTCGGTTTCATTGGTACTGTTAAACTTATCAGTATCAACCTCGATGTTTGCAATGCTCTTACTCATTCTTTGTTCCTCCTTACTTATTTAGTTCTGTTATATCAGTTACATAATTGATACCATATACTATTATGGGTGCACCTACAAATGTTGCTACCCCGTTTGATATTGAGATTGTATTTCCATTTGGGGCTAAATACGAGCCATCTATTGCAGGTATTGTGAATAACCCATCTGCACCATAATTCATACAAATATCATTGTACTCTCTGCCATTAAAGTCAACAGATGTAATACCCTCTGTATCCTGTGCAAGCAATACCCAATTTCTGTATGCCTTATCTTTGAGATTGACTGCTGGCTTTGTGTAGTACTTGCTATTGTCTTGCTCCCATGCAGTATAGGTTGAGTTGTCTATATCGTCCACAGTAGCCTCATACGCCTCAAATTCATCTACAGTTTTACCATTCCACCTTAACTGTGTGAAAAGGAAATTAACTATATCTGCGAGGCTCTCTTGCTTACCTGTGACAGGGTTGAACATGAACTTGAACTTATACCACAGTCTCCACACCATAGCAGTATCATATACCTGTGAGTCAAGCCCCATAGCGTCATATTCCTCTGCTGTAAGCTGTTGGTCATCATATAACATAGACGGAATACCAAATGTCCTCAAGGCTCTAAACATATTGTATATGAGTTTCTGCATATGCTCTGTCTCGCCTGTAGCAGGGTCATATAGCTCGGGGTACTCATTAAGGATATTGTCTACCCTCTTTGCAAGATTTTCTATCTCGGTATATATCTTATTGTTGTTTACCCCTATGATATGATGTGTATAGCGTTTAGCCTCTTTAAGAGTCTGTAAGTCAGCCTCTGTCATAGCTAACTCAAGTGAACTTTTCAGCTGTTTGTCAGCTATCTTTAGTTCATTGAAATACTTTTCAACTACTTTCTGTAGCTCCGAGATAATCTTGTCAAACTTTTTGTTAGTCTTGTTGTTTACACTATCTGTGTACTCATTTGCTTTCTTTAGAGAGGACTTGATTGATTTATCAAGGTTCTCAATACCCTTATCAATGTTATTAAGTCTACCCTTGATAACATCAATATCAGCCTTAACAGGTGCTATCTTGTTAGTGACACTATTATCAATAATCTGTTCAATGTTTTCCATTGTTTTATCAATGTACTCTTGTAGTTCATTGATAGAGTAGATTACCTTTGATAGCCACTCCTCATAGGATAACACATCGTCATAAACTGCGGGTAATACTAAAGGAGCAAATTTCTTTCCATGAAATAAACTATGACTCATTTTACCCTCCTTACCATACCATCATAAATAATGGTTCCAACTCATGTATTACATCCATATCTATATTCAAGAATGTTGCTCTGAACTTTTGCAACATCTCGCTATAGGTTTCACTACCTATCTTACCAAATACTTTACCAAAGTAATCACTTGTATCTTTAGTGCTTACATCATCTACTGTATTAGAGTTAGATGTACCCGTTGCAATAGTATCATTATCTGTGTGATAGTTACCCTGTGTAATTTCATTTTCCTCGTTTGTACTCGTTCTATTACCATCTGTGGTTCTATCACTATCCTCGTGTTTGTAACCTACCTCTGAATCATTTGATGTACCATTAGAGGTACTATCTATTTTATGACCATAAGTTGTTTTATCCTCTGGGTCATCACCTTTTACTACTTTCCAATGACCATGCTTGGATGGGTTATCTCCCTCCATTGCGGGTACCCATTCCATTTTCTGACCATTTATATGACCTACTATATCACGTCTTTGGTCACCATTTACTTGTTCTGAAAACTTTACGTGTATGGCACCATTACCAGGATTTGCAGCATCATAATCAGCTACTTTAGTCCACTTATCACCAACTTTTCTATACCAACCATCGTCATTATCATCAGGATTTAAATCATAATATACACCATAACGGGTTTCTGTATAGTCATGATTACGTGGATGCCACTCATTACCATCTTTATAACTACCACCAGCAAAGTTATCTACTGTTTCCTGTACTCCACTTAGATATCCACCATTTATTCCACCAGGTCCTATACCAGCTATGTGAGCACCAGGTAATGTTTCATTTGTTTCACCCTGTACCTGTCCTAATGGGGTATCAGCCTGCTTTGTAAGTGTTCTCTTATCTATTGCAGGAATATTAACACCCATATCTGTACCATCTTTGGTATTAATATCTACATAGTCACCCGAGTGGGTTACACTATCACTACCACTATGTTTTGTACCCTCTGTAGTTGTAACAGCACCAGTCTTATCTTTATTTTCATTACCTGTTACGTTACCATCCCAAAACTCGTGTGATACATCTGTACCAACTCCTGTGGTGTCTGTAGTATCAGTATGTGTATTATCTACATCATTATTTGTTACATTACTAAAGCCTGCTGTGTTATCGTTGATACCATGTCTTGTACCCTCTGATTGACTATTATGTAAATCAATATAATCAGCGTTCTTAAACGGGTCAAACTTTAGCCTCTCGGACATATATAATTGATTGTAATAGGGCATTATCTCTCTCATCTTTGTTTTAAGACGCTGTTTGAATAGCCCAACGGTTTCCTGTCCGATTTCTTGTGTGTAGAAATGGTTTATAATCTTTGTTTCTAACTCAGGCTTATATGATTCATCAAATATTGGGTAATCAAAGTTAAATAAGTATGGTCTTGCTAATGCAATTATATCATCTATATCTGAAACTTGACTACCCTCTTCTGTTCTACCCGCATAGGATTCACATATAAACCTTAGTTGAGTAGTATAATCACTCATGGCTTAACTCCTTTCTGCGGGTGATACATTACTTGCAGATACGCTGTATGTTACATTTTTACCACTTGGGGTAGTCGAGTCATCTACTGTACTAATAGTAATTGATACATTATTATAGTTTTTTACAATAGCTTGTAATGACTTAGCTATAGATGTTAATAATTTTGAAAAATGTGTATCATAGTCAAAATTCATATTACTACCCCCTCTTTTCTTTACCTTTGGCTAAAGCACTCATTTTCGTCTTTGTCTCTAACCAATTTTCGTCATCCTCTTCAAGTAGTTCTTCATCAACTGCTCCATCTTCTACATCTGCCCTAAAATTTATTTCAATGTTAGTACCAAACATTTTGTTAATCTTATCAACGGCTTTCTCTCTCATTGACATATAAGACATTCTGTTTGCCAATGTTCCACCCATAGCCCTTGATACTTCATCTGATACAAGCCTTTCTCTTTTTTCTACAGATACGTTAGAGATACCTAAAAAGGTAAGGGCTTCATTAAATATATTTACTTTCAAGTCATATATTTTATCTGATACATATGGGGCATCTGTTTTTAATACCTCAAAATTATCAAGCGACAAACCTTTCTTACCAAATATTACGGGTCGATTACCTACATACTGTGTATAAAGGTTTTCCATACTTAACCTCTCATTTTCATCACATAGGATAAGAACGGGGGTTTTCTGTGCACCTACATTTACATCTATTGTTCTATCTAACTCATATAACCTCATAGCATAGTTTAGAATAGTTTGATACGTAGGTTTCATCTTATAGTTGTTAAATATAAGTACAGAGTTTGTATAATCTCTTCTTACTGAATACCCATTCTGTCCATATGCTTGATATGAAGGAGGTATACCATATACCCCTAACCTATCCCCTAAAGCTACTTTAAGTGTAAGGTCACCCATAACTTCATCTCTCATATAAACTGCCTTACCATTGAAGAAAAGTGCTCTCTCAAGATATCTTTCATCACAAGTATCAGGGAGGTTTTTCCATTCAAACCGAGAAAGTGCTATTTCTGTAAGCATATCCTCATAGTCTGTATAGTCCCATGTATTTGCTAAAGCGGAGCGAACAAATGCCTCGCTTTGTTTGTTTCTCTTCTTTGGCATTGTTATCCTCCTTATAACTCATAAACTCCTATGTGGTCTTTATCCCAAAATGTTATACCACTGTTAAATGCATTCTCTATTTCTCTGCAATATTCAGCAGGGCAGGCACCATAAACCATAGCCTCGTTGGTTTTTACATATCTGTGTGTCCTACCTGTAGGTATGTCTATTGATGGTTTTATTACTTTATTTATAGCATAGCCAAACCTACTAAAAAATTCATCTATACGCCGAGCATCAGCAGCATTAACACATTTTTGATAACACTGAATAGTTAAACCACCATCTAACACAACAGGTAAAGTATTACCACCTGAATAGGAATCTTTTGCCATTTTTGCATTTGCTGATTGGTCTTGTAATCCCGCTACTCCACCGAACCCTGAAGCCATAGCTAAAATATTACCTGATAGTGCTCCGCCTATTACTGATGTTATTGCAGATAAGTTTGTACCTAGTCTTGATTGCCCTAACCACTGCTTATATGCATCTGTCATATGTGGTACTATAGGTACTTGTCCTACATTAATTCCATGTTCATAGTCTTTATATTTACCACCATAGTTCATAGGAAACACAAGGATTGAAAAATCTGGTTGCATTGATACCACATACCTTAAGTTAAACTTTGTTGCCACTGCGCTACTTGAATTAAAGTACTCATATTTTAATTCAAGTTCTGCACCATTTGCATTTCTTATAGATATGCAATTAAATGGGTAAGTGTATAGCTTTTTATACTTAGGTGGGTACCCATTATCTATATTACCTATTCTTGTTTCTGTACCTAATGCTCCACTTATATGTGTAGTAAACTCAATATTATCAGATATATTAATATTACCTATTATATCCACTGGATACTCACCAAAATCATTTGCTGGTACAGCAAACTCTGGTGGTACAGCTATAATAGCAACTATACTATTCATTATTCTGAGGTAATCCTCATTTTCACCCTCATCTTGAAAAGAACCAAAGAATTCTGTAAAACTATCCATATCCTCAAATACATTAACTACTGCACCCTGTAAAGCACCTGCATGTTTACCCCAAATAACAAACTCTTGCATATGCTGTGAACCTGTAGTTTTGATAGTCTTTAAGTGTAGTGAAGAAAATACTACAGGTCTAAAATTTTCATAGTTTGTAGACCATTTGTCTTGAGTCTCTCCATTTTGATATACATAGTTAGAAAAACTAACTGGTTCAGGTTCTACATGGTCACCCACATTATCATGCGTAGGTGTCATTCTTTCTACTAAACATTGACCTAAATCAGCTTTACCACTGATTAAATAAGTCTGTATTACATCTATCTTATAACTAATTTCTACAACATTTATACTAATCATATCTACATTAGTAACAAATGCATAGAATGTAATTGAATTCTCAAATAAAGTTTCATCTGTTGTATTTTTCCATGACATATAGCTTATAGAATCAACATCTTGCCATAAAATACCACCCTGTCCGTTTTTTACAAATGCTTGAACTCTTATTTTACCATTTTCTGACTTTACATAGTTTTGGCTATTTAACTCAAATACTTTTTTAGTATCAAAGTATGTTTTTTGATTTGAAACACTTGAAAAATATAAACTATGCTTATAATTTGGGTTAAATGGTACACCATTATAAAATGTTATAGTACCGCTTGGTGTAATTAAACTCATAGACTCAACTCCTTAAATATACCCCCGTGGGTTTTATAATGCCCACGGGGATAACTATAATGAGGTAATTAGGCAACCGTAATGGTGGCGAAATCTGTTACGCTACTATTTACAACCGATGTGGCTGTAATAGTTACTTCACCCTCTGCAATAGCTGTTACCGCACCAGTTGCATCTACAGTTGCAACATCTGGGTTACTTGACTCCCAAATAACAGCCTTATTAGCAAAGTAAGCAGCTGTTACAGTTGCGGTCAACTGTACTTTCTGTCCTACCCCAATAGTAGCCTCTGATGGACTTACTGCTACTGCTGTTACAGCAGGTGTACCCTGTACGAAAGTCATACGCTGTGCAAATGGGGAAACGCTGAATGTCATCCACTCATGCAGCCAGTAGTTCCAATAGATTGACTCTCCATTGAACTTCTCTGTCATCTCGTGCATATTCTGATATATCTGCATGAACTTACTATCAAACAGAACTGCGGGAATCTTAGCCAGTGCAGCTTTCTCCTCGTCTGTGATAGGTATATACATATCAGATAATACACCATTTGTATCTGTGAAGAGGTCTCTCATGAAATCATTATCAATCTCACCAAAGCTATCTACAAGGATACGGTGACCATAAAACTCTGTCTTATCCATATTGAAAGCACTTGCAAGTACCTCAACGTCCATGATAGCATCAAATTCATTGGTAAGAATGAGATACTGTGCATCTTTCGGGGTATGATTTGCTACCCCCGCAAGGTTGTTCTTTCTGTTAAGGAATGTCCAGTTATTTGATACCTCTTTGATACCTGCGATAATAGTTTTCATATTAGCCGCTGATACCTGCGGAATCTCCTGTGCATTACCCTGACCCTTGAGGATTACCCTTGCAATCATATACTTCATTGTCATAAATACAGCATAGTTAAGACCCGTACTTAAAGACTCAATAATCTTTGAGATGATGTCTTGTACGCCATCCCATCCAAGAAATGCCTGCTTGAGGTCTTTTTCCTGAATAGTAACTTTGAAGAACTTCTGCCAGTTAAGAACATGGAAAGCTGCCTTAACATCGGGTATCTGCCTCTTATACTGATTATCTACCCCTGCCTCTGCATTGTACTCAAAAGGCTTTGCAAGGTCTACGAAGATTTCCTCTACAGTAGTACCATACTCTACAAGACCCTTGTTGAATACTGCCCATGGGTTCTCCCAAATCCTATTCGTAAGGGTTACAAAACCAATACGATTTACTAAAGATGAAATAAACTCATTTCTGAGGGTTGCATCCCCCATGATTACTGCACCTATCTGCTTGATATTATCCTTATCTACGCTTGCTGTAGGTACATAGTTTTTGTAGTATGTGCTTGCATCCTGTTTAATATAGTTCAGGATTTTAGCTGCATTTTCTGCATTTGCCATTGTATTTTCTCCTTTCTAATTATAACTCAATATCATCAAATGATATAGTACCCTCTGATTCATCTACTACATTGGTATCTTCTGCAATAGTTGTCTGTTCTGTTTCAAGAGTATCTGCAACATCTTTTTCTGGTCCAATGTTTACAAACCTCTCCATGTACTTTTTTCGCCAACTTGCATCATTTTCCTCATACTTTGCTTTCCAATCTTCACCATCTGATTCAAAACTATCAGATACGTTTTCCATAAGTGAAATAGCCTCATCAGAGTTATTCTCACCTATAAAAGCAGAAAGCTGACCGATTAATTCATCTCTTGATACTTTAGCCATTTTTACCCTCCTTATGTACTTTGTTTACTACCTCTAAAAGTTGCCTTTGTAATGTTAACCATTCTCTATTATGTGTTACATAATATGCAGGACAAACCTTTGTTGTTATATCATAGTGCCTACAAACATATTCTATATTTGGGCACTTTTTAGCAATATATTTTACTACTTTCTTCAGCTTCTTGAACTGCTTTTCAGACATACCTCTATCTATTATATCACACAGCTCAATAGAAATTGTATTGTAGTTATTCAGAATGTAGTATAGCTTACCCTCTCCGTTTGAGTGGTCACCTACACTCCATGCTACATACTTTAAGGGTACTGATAAAGCAGATTTACCCTCTCTATCTATAAATACGTTGGCACCTGCTGCTCTCATATTACCAGTAGCAAAGTAATCTGCATTATTCCTTGCCGTATCACCCCTATTGTCGGTGTAGTGAATTACTACACCCTTTACTGTATCAAAACTACGTATGTAATCTTGCTTAAATGAGTTAGGTTTTGCTATACGCTTATAATCAAACACCATTGTTTTTATCCTCCAACTCAATATTTTCTTCCTCAGATTCTGCTTTCTCTCTAATGGTTTTTAATACCTTTAATACTTTCTTTGGAATGGGTATTCCTAAATTGTGTCCATTCTCTAAAATACTAATACCCTCATTAGCTATGTAAAAGCTGCATACAAGTGTTTTTATAACCCCACCTGTATTTAAGGCTTTATCTAATAGATTACCTACTCCTATCATAATAAGAATCCAGCACTTCTTAGCTAAGCCCTTGAATCCTACTTCGCTACTCAACTGCTTCTTACTAATAGCAACAAGTATTCCTGTTACATAATCTATTATTATAAAGGCTATTGTTGTTATCACCAATGTGTTCATATCTCCATAAAAGTATGCTATGAATGTACTGAAAGCACTTATAGACCCTGAGACAACATAGTGGAAAGTTGAATGTAAGTCCATGTTACACCTCCCTTCCTACATAGGTTGAATACTCTTCCAAAATACTTACACACTCACGGAGTCTATCTACTACTATATCACGTAGTAATGAGTTTAACCCTGAAAGTGCCACTTGATGTAAAGTATTTAAGTCTATGTTACATATATCTTTAACGTAATAATGGTCGTTATGCTGCTGACAGAAGAGTTCAACATCAGCAAGACCCTGTAAATATGTTCTTGTTGTATCATCCGAACCATCAAAAATCGCTTTTACTTTTTGGTACGTATATGATAAAGTCATTTTTTCCTCTGGTGTAGCCATAACTTATCCCCCTTACCTCTTATAATTATAGCATATTATAAGGGTGCTGTCAATGAGAAATTTCCTTATTATAATAAAGGCTTCCCAATAAGTCATCAACCCGAGTGACAAATTCGGTTAAAGCGTGGCTGACCGAATCAACGGCTGTCCTCAACCACAACCCGTTGACTTCTAAATTGGGTCGCCTTTATGTCAGTATGATAAGAGATTAAATAAGGCATTCTTACACTCTAAATCATAAAATCTAAATGCCCCATTATCAAACATCTCTCTTAATCTTAATAATAACATACTACCCTTTAGTAGCCTTGTTTCTTCTGTCATATCTGCACTTGTTACTGCATACTTATTAGGGTTACTCTTATCTATTGTTTTATTTACATATACTAGCCCTAACACATAGTAGTGTCTTATAGCATATTCTTGCTTTTCAAATCTAAATGTTAATACATACTCATTATCACCCTCAATTCTACTAATAAGACTATTATCATCATTTAAGTAGAATTTTTCTGATGCATACTTTGAATAATCGCTACCCTCGAATGCTCTATTAAAAGCAGATAGTTTTTGTGCATTACTTGCAGATGCATTAAACCCTTGCTCTAATACCCAACCATTACCTCTAAGGAAATTAGTATTCTCTTGAAGCCTACTCGTAATACCCATGGCTGTATAATAAGGGTTTAATACAGATACATAGTTACTTACTAATATTACTGGTAAATACCTTACTTGCTCCCCTTTACCTCTTGCTAATGATGTATGTACCGATTGAAACTTACTAATTTCATTTGGTGCATACTGTCCATCTTCTGGTTGAAACTCGTCAAAATACATTACATCACATTGTATCAAGTGTGATAGTTTCTTTAGTGCTGTAGCCTTATTTAATGCTACACAGTACCCACATAATACCTTACTCTCTGGGTCATTTCTTAACTGTAAATATAGATACACGAACGTATCTTTTTCTCCTGGTTCCTGTATCATGATATAGTCCTGAAAAAACAACTGACCAATATCATTAAAGAACTTATCTGCAACATTATTACACTCATAAGCATATCTATATACTAAGCAGAATTTTTTACCACTCTTTAGAAAATC
>Ga0326514_10001029_pt1 | contig 18379 bp, 17 predicted proteins | sample 3_2548_0518_D_FD_203653 | JGI IMG/M metagenome (GOLD analysis project Ga0326514, IMG submission 203653) | Bovine rumen microbial communities from UC Davis, California, United States - 3_2548_0518 | ecosystem: Host-associated > Mammals > Digestive system > Stomach > Rumen | place: USA... | reverse complement strand
CTAGAGAGACCTTCATACTTTCGCTGCTGTATGTATCTTTAGCAGAGTTGTACATGACAGTATATGACCAAGTAGCGTCCACATACTTATTTCCATCAGCTGAATCGAAGTAGTGGAAGCGACATTTCCCAGTCATTGTATATATCTTATTGGTGCTCCACTTAGATATGGTAACTTTTGTTGGGTCCACTTCCATCATACTATTATATTTTTTACCAACTTTACCATATGAGCTATCATCAGCATAATCAGTGATGAGTCTAACATCTACATACTTACTTAAGGCTTCATAATGTGTTTTACTCATATCACAAATAAGTCTGAGGTTATCTAGCCACTTTTTGTCAGAAGTAGCGTCTCCAGAATAAGGTAGATTTTTTGCTAGCGTCGCTTGCAATGCAGTACCATCGATATTTTTAGCCGGAATAGAAGTGACTGCGTCAAATTCTATAGGATATATAGGAGTATTGCCTGTAGGAGTAGCCCAAGTTCCATCACCTTTGAGGAACTTGTCTACATCCGCGCTAAGTGGCTGAGGTACTAAGCCTATTTCACCATCGCTTGAGCTGGTAGCACCACGCATACTCTCAATATTAGCCGTACCATTTCCATCAATTATACTATCACCTTGTACCTGGACGTCTTTTACCGCTGCTTGTAGACCATTGGTACTGTCAAAGCCTAATCCTGACTCTGTGGCAAGTTTGACACTTAAAGTATGCTTATCACTAGATAAGCCATATCCAGGTGTGACTGGAATGACGCTCTGTATCATACCACTTACTTTAGTGACGTCTTTGCTAGATCTAAATTCATTATTATAAGCTATATTGATTAGGAATCTGTAAAATTTGTCTTTAAATGCGAATGTCAGGTCAATACTTTCAGAAAGTTCCACTGCTTCTTCCGGTTTTGAATAAATACAGTCAATAAGTGGTACTCTATCTAAATATATGTTCATAGGTGATGATGAGTCATTATGAACCATTATACCTATCGCTAATTTAGCTACATTATATCTATCATTGGCAATCTCCATTACGCTTATTGGGTCAATCCAAAAATTAGTTTTAAACTGATCAAGTGAAGACGATCCAGTGTAAGAGAAGGTTTGTTCGATTCCGCTAGCGCTATCCTCTCTAAGGACAATGTATTGTGGCGCACCTAAAGAGATTATTCCATCATCATTGATGTCTATACATTCACCTTCAGCTATACCATTTTGTAATCCTGTGCTTGTAAAAAGTAGTCCTCTATTCACGGTTACTGTATCATCGGAAGCATGCTGTATGACTATTCTATACATCTGGTTTGTTGCACTGACGTTAAATCCATACAAAAATTGCAAAGTTATCATATTTGAAGTGATGAGTACATAATCGCAAGTAATTTCTTCATCTCCAGGCCCATCTGAATATAAGTGAAAATTATTTCTCGTCAAATGATCGCGCATAGCATATATTTCAGCGAATGTGTGCGTTTTTGAGGTTAGTTTATTATCATAATACCATGTACCTTTATAAATTATCGGCGTCGTCGCCTCTACAAATGCGTCGTACTTAGCAGAAGCTTGGTCACTATAATACTTAGAATTATTAGTATCAGTACCGCTTCCAGTACCACTAGGACCTACTGCCCAATTCTTTGCAGCAGCTTCAGCCTTTGCAGCTTGACCAGCAGAAAATGTCGCACGTTGTTCAAATGTTAAGGCTTGATTAGCAGAAAGTGCTGCGTTCTTTTCTGACTCTGCGGCTTGACTAGCAGAAAGTGCTGCGGTCTTTTCTGACTCTGCAGCTTGACTAGCAGAAAGTGCTGCGTTCTTTTCTGACTCTGCAGCTTGACTAGCAGAAAGTGCTGCATTCTGTTCTGACTTTGTGGCGATACCAGCAGAAAGTGTTGCATTCTTTTCTGACTCTGCTGCTTGGCTAGCAGAAAGTGCTGCATTCTTCTCTGACTCTGCGGCATTCTTTTCTGACTCTGCTGCATTCTTCTCTGACTCTGCCGCATTCTTTTCTGACTTTGCGGCTTGACCAGCAGAAAATGTCGCACGCTGTTCAAACGTTAAGGCTTGATTAGCAGACGCTGCTGCATTCTTTTCTGACTCTGCGGCTTTACTAGCTGACTCTGCGGCTTTAGAGGCTGATTGACGTGAATCTATAACAGCTATGCCTAGCTCATGACGAATTTGGTCAAGTGACTGTAAGGTACTTTCAGAATCAGGACCACCTGTAGGACTTTCTTCTACCTGTAATACGAAATTAGCACTACCTACTTGACGAGGTTCTGCATTTTCTTCTTCTGTACTTTTTGCATATATCACTAATTCACAAAGTACTTCACCTGCTACTGCAGTCATCTGCTTATTGAAATATGCCCATACCTTGCTGCTGTCGTAATCGAACTCACACTCATAGGAAAAAATGTTACCGTCAGGCTTCTTTCCATTTAGCACCATTGACAATTCTTCATGGGAAATTGACGGATGATGTAAATAGTACTCAGTACCGTTAGCATACAAATTTATTGTAAGTAGTCTTAAATCGTCTGTCTGAGAAGCATTTACCACCGGCATTACGGCACCAGGTGTCATATCAAGGTCAATAGATGTCTCTACAATTGAACTTGTTGAACTCATAATTGTTCTTCTCCTTTCTCTTTCTGAAACTTAGTTATATCTTCTTCCAACTGTCTAACGGCTAAATTATTTAGCTGTGAAGTAACATCTATGAGTATGTACTTCAATACCTCAGCTGGAAGTTCGGCGTTATTTATTATGTCTATAAGTGAAGTTTTAAATTCATTTATAGCAATTGTTATTGGTTTTTCCATTATTTTGCCTCCAATTCCTCAATTCTCTTTTCCTGTAGCTGTACCATTTTAGTCAGATATGGAATTATTTGTATATAGTCAAGTGAAGGTAGCTCTTCGTCTTTTTTGACTATTTCAGGTATCACTTCTTGTACTTCTTCAGCAATAAAGCCTCGCATGTTTGTTCCTTGCACTTTATTTTTAAAGTCATATGTGACTGGTTTAAGATTAAGCACTTTTCTAGCTTCATCTTCAGTTAAATCCTTAATATTATCTTTAGTTTTTCTAGAAGAAGTTTGTGTAAGTGATACACAACGTACATTACCATCTGCTCCGCTTAAATTGATTGTAGTAGTATGGCTAAGATCTTTAAGATATACTACACCAGCTCCGCTAGTACCTCCATCAGGAGTTGCTGTAAGCATAGAACCAATAAATGCTGCCTCAGTACCGCTAGGATCATAGCATCTCAAAGCTCCGCCATATCCAGTAGTATCAATTTCTGCACTAAGAGTATTTGAATCTCCATAGGTTTCTATTTTACCATATCCAGAGCCTTGCTCATATATCTTTACACTAGGATGCCCATTAGCATCATTTATCTGTAGAGCTGGTACTAGAGTACTTCCACTCACATTTACTCCTAGTGAAATATATTTTTTAGCCCAGTCTGCTGAATAGAAATTTATATTGCGATTAGCTCGTAAGTCACTTACTTTAAGTATACCATGGTTTAAGTCCCACGCATTTGTGCTATTTAAGTCAGAGAGTATACCTGTAGAGACTCTATTTGCCACTATCTCACCATGCATAGTCATAGCTGAGTGATATGTACCAGAATACCCCGAGACGCTAAAACTTAACCCGCTTGCATTCCATCTCCATATGTTAGTAGCAGTTGTAATGTCTGGAGTATCCATAATAAGTAGTTCATCTGGTTGACCATCCCTATCACTATCGTGCATAACCACATAGCCTCCGTTATTACCAGTAATTTTTGAGGTAGCTCTAGTTATAGCACTATTCATTTGAGGTGTAGTGACTGCAATTTTAGCAGTAGTCTGAATTGATGTAATTGTATCAGCAATATTTGTCTTAGGCTCTCCGATTTCAATTGAATCATATCTATCTTTAAGTACGTCCCAAGTAGTAGAAACGCATTGAGCTTTTACATCTATACCGAAATCATCATATTTTACAGTAATTTGGTCACATAGGTCAACTCTATCATTAAGTGTGCTAATTTGCAAAAAGTCAAGTGTGAGATTTTGTTTAGCAGTATTTACTAAATGTGAGCCGATATATTGTGTGGCGTCATTCTGTAGGGCTTGGGCGTCAGGTTTACTTTCGTATTTATCTGAGCAGTCAAGTACATAAACATTTGGTACGTCTAGCTTTACTCCAGTAGAGACAAGAGGACTTACTACTTGTGTGTTATTAGTCGAATCTTTCCAGTAAGCAACCACTCCAGTAATCACATTTGAACTGTCTATTTCCTGATTAAGCGAAAGTAAGTTTTTAGCATATTTTACTACTACTCCTCGATCTACTCCTCGATGAGTCAATTTACATTCGAAATTGTTGTATTTCCATTCACCAGCTCTATATATGTCTAAAAGAGATCCTTCTTTTCCACCGAACCAGCTTCTAACTGAGGATGGAGCTGTAATTGTAAAGGCACCATTACGACTAAGATCTGTAGTTATAGTCCATCTAGCAGCATTAGCTTCGAGTAATTTGCACGCATCCGCTAAAGTAGAAGCTGTACCAGAAGTGATGTAGTATCCTGAGAGGTCATACGAGATGTGTCTAGCATATACTGTAAATTTGTCATTTAGTATTTTACCTACTTTATATATTCTAAACAGCTGGTTTTTGTCTGTAAAGTTAGGTTTAACTTTTAAGATTCGCCTCTCTTTAAGTTCATCGGCATGTTGCCCATGTATAGGGTACTGTAAAGTGAGTTCATATATTCCATTGCGTTCTTCAGTGACTTTACAATCTAAACAATCTATTAGTACGCCTAATCCATTATGTAAAGGCACTGTACCAATAGGATAGATTTGTTCATATAATATAGGGTACATATATAACCTCCTTTATAAAGTCCAGAATCTTGGTTGTATCTCTAGAGTAGCGTCCAGTGACTGCAATAATATTTCGTTATTCTTAGGTACTAACGAAGGAAATTGAAAAGTTTCTACAGAGGAATTTCGGTTTTCAGTAGGTTGCCTATAGCAATCTTGAGTGGCGCAGTCAATATATATGTAATCAAGTCGATCTATATGATGCACAAGCGTCAGGTTACCATTTACAAAAAATTTTACGTCTCCTTCGGATCCTCTAGTAACCTTAATTAACGGTTTAGCTGTAAAGTTAGTAGCATTATACAGGTTACATCCTGCAACAGATGACCCACTAGTGATGGTTATCCATTTAGTACCACTTTTTAGGAATCTCTCCGGTCTACATACAAAATTTATTGTTGCTCTGCCATATTTAGTAAGCATATTTTCTATGTCTAAGCCACCGTTGAAGTACGCTAATCTATATACGTCTGGTTCAAAATTATCTTCTAGCTTGCAATAACCATTTGCACTATATAGCCAACCAGAAATCTCTCTAGCTACCATAGCAGCGGTCTGACTGTCGAAATCATTATTAGCGAACCATACATTATACGAGATAGTTATATTTTCGTAAGCATCGTATTGCTCTATAATATCACCATTTCTACCTGGAACTTGGTATAAGCTGAATTTTCTAGCCGGTCTACTTAAAGAGGGTAGTTTTTCTATAACTAAGCCGTATTTTTCCGAAGAAATGTTATTGAACACAAATTTGCCCATTTTTTCTCTATTTATTTTACGCATATACCACCCTCCTATTATCTGCCATACTTGTTAATTTATCTATTACTTTTTGGGCTAATTCTTCCTCAGACTGTCCATCAGCACCATAAACATTTACTATAATATTCTGGTCTGGCACTGAATTTTGTCTTTGGGTTTTAGCGATCATATCTAAAAGATGCTTTTCACCAACTACTACCTCATTACCGCGCTCTCCACCACCAAGTAATTGACCATTCGCACCTACGCCAAAGATAGCACTTGATTTGAGAATCTGTGCCTCATCATAACCTTTTGCATACCACTCAATGTCAAATTTAGGCAGTGATCCTTTACCACCAATACCATAAGGAGGTTTACCGCCGCTAACTGAAATGTGTGGTAAATCTAAGTGTGGCAAGCTCCATTTAAAGTCAAATGCCTTTTTAAGAGTAGATACCGCATTAGTAACTAGGGTTTTAGCTGATTCAATTGGTTTCGTTATAGCATTCTTAATGTTATTCCAAGTAGTGGTTACTGTATTATATAAAGTACTAAAAGTATTAGTGACCGTAGTCTTTATATTACTTACTGCTGTAGAAATAAGTGACCTAGCGCTATTTATCGGAGTAGTAATAGCGGTTTTCACGCTAGTCCATATGCTAGTAGCAGTAGACTTTATACTACTAAATACAGTTGAGACTGTAGTCTTTATAGTAGTAAATACTGTATAGATAGTGGTCTTTATAGCATTTATAACCGTAGTAATAGTATTTTTTACATTAGTCCAAGCAGTGATGACTCCAGTAGTTATATTTGACCAAAGAGTCTTAAACCACTTTACTAGAGAGCCAAATAAAGTCTTTATTGCTGTAACAGCACCTGAAATAACGGTTTTGAATGCATTAATGAGTGGTGTAGCTAAGTTAGCTACTGCTAGCAATAATGTAGCTCCAAATTTAACAAATGCCTCACAAATTCTAACGAACGGACCGCCTTTACCATCATTGAATAACTTACTTATAGCAGTACTAAATTCAGTATATATCGAAGTACATAAAGTGACGATAGCTATTCTTAATGTATTTATAAGGGATGGTATAGCTCCAGCTATAGCTTGGCCAATCGCTGGAAGAGACTCAGTTAAAACTACTGCAATTTGTGCATAGCTCATCGTAAGTGCCACTGCTAATTGAACTAGTCCCTGAATAAGTGCCGGTAGCATCTCAGGTAGCGCATCTACTATAGCTTGTATAATCTCCGGAAGTGCGGCTACTAATTCATTTACAATATCTGGCAAATAGTCAAGCACTTCTAGGAATGCATTAATTATTTCTGGCAAGTCATTCGTCACAAATCCTACTATAGATGTGATCAAGTTCTTTATGATTGTAGGTAATGCTTTTACTATAGTAAGTATCATTTTTGGAAGTGCTTTTACTATACCAGTGATAATTTTTGTTATGCCATTCAACACCTGTGGCAGGTATTCTGTTATCTTAACTACCATCTTCGTAGCGACGGTTGTTATTAGCGTGAGGAATCCCTCAGTATGCTTACCTAGCGCATTCAGCAGTGAAGATGCTACTTTTAAAAGCGAAGTCAATAAAGTCGGTATCGTAGTAGTCAATAAACTCCCAATTGTAGTACCTAATGCAGGAAGTATACCATCTATTATATCTGGTACTTGATTAAGAAGACTGGTTATGGCTGTAGTCAAGGTTGGTAGAAGTGACGAGACTAAAGGTACGACTAGTTGCGTCATGGCACTAGTAATGGCTAAAAATACGTTGTTTATTACAGGTAGCATGTTATTTACTAAACCGTTAGCTTCTCCTTTTACGCCTAAAATACTTGTTTTTAGAGCATTGATTGATTCGGTCAGCATTTTAGAATCACCGCTACCAAGAGCAGTTGCGAAATTGGTCCATGCCGCCTTGGTCATATTCAATGAACCATCGATTGTACCTAAAGCTTCTTTAGTTGTAGTACCAGTAATCTTCATTTCTTTTTGGATTACGTGGATAGCATCAACCATGTCAGCATAATTACCTAATTCATAATGTACACCAGACAACTTCTGTGCATCGGTAAGAAGTCGTTGCATTTCTTCTTTAGTACCTTGATAACCTAACTTTAAGTTATCAAGCATTCCGTAATTTCCTTTTGCAAAGCCATTATACGCATTTTGTATAGACTGCATATCAGTACCAAAGACATTCGCATTGTCTGACATATCTCGAATTGCCTTATCTGCAGCTTTTGCTGCCGCTTTGGTATTACCACCTAGTGAAGCTATAAGCGATGCAGACACATTTGTGACTTGCTCCATATAGCGATTAGCATCAAGTCCTGCAGTAGCATACGCTTTAGCCGCATTTGCCATGACTTTTTTTGCCGAAGAGCCAAAAAGCTTTTCTACACCGCCCGTAAGCTGTTCATAGTCTTTGTAAGATGTTAAAGCTTGCTTTGTAATCCCTACTACAGCAGTCGATACAGTGGTCACTAAGGCAGCAGTCGCGCCAGCTACCACCTTTCCAGTACTTGCAGCAGCTGTTTTAAGACTATTTACTAGAGAAGAACCGAGTTTTTTACCTTCCGAAGTTCCAACAGAATCTACACCTAAGCCCTTCGCTATTTTTGCTTGAGCACCTTCCATAGAAGGAATTATTTCGACATAGGCCTTACATATCGTACTTCCTGAACTCATTACGTTTTTCCTCCTTTCTCGTGATATTTCCAAATATATCCTTTATGATGTTTTCTATGACCATTACACACTTCGGATATTTTGCTAGAAGAAAAACCTAATTTACATGCTTCAGCTATACTGTTAAAAGTTTGAATATAATTACCTTCTAAATCATACATATCTACTGAATGCATTCTAGATTTATGCATAGCTTTTACGCATTTTTCTATTACTTCTGGATGTTTTTCTCTATATTTTTTGTAGCTTTCAGATAACTTTTGTTTAGTTTCTTTAGAAAAATGTTTATCATAATTCCAATTATCACGTAGTTTTTTACGTGTTTCTTTAGAATAAATATTAGTTTTACCTTTATTCCAAGGTGTTATTTCTCCTTTAAGTATAGGATTGTTTTCCATTACTTTTTTTCTATAATTAACATCTTTCCATTTATTCTTTATAGCTTCACTATCTTTTTTCTTAGATTCTTTAGTATGTTTACCATGACTTCCACCATATCTACAATTATATCCATAATTTCTATCAACAGTGTTAAATGTCCTTATATTCAAATCTTCTAAAAAGTCGGCTTCTTCTTTTGTTAAATTGTCTTGTATAATTATATGGTCAAAATTATCCCAACCATATTTTTGTATAGATGACCAAAAATGAGCATTTCCAATGTAACCTTTGCCATTCTGGCCCCATCTTTTTTCTGGAGAAGTAGTACTTGTTTGACCAATATAACGTTTACCGTTTATCTTGTTTCTATGACAATAAACACAGTATAGTTCGTCATTATATGTTTTTACTGTGCTAAATAATATGTCACTCATTCTGTTCCTCCTCCTTTCAATTTATTAATGCTTTCTATCTTTTAGCCAAGCACGTATATCTTTAACAGGTCCTTTACCATAATGTCTAGTATTTTTGTCTTTTTGGCCTGGCCTTGGATATGGCTTTGGCTTTTTAGGTTTACCACCACCTATACCTGATAAATTATAATTAATAGCTGATAATAAGTCGAATATGTCAGCTAAAATTACATTTGTCTTAAGTGTGGTACCCCAAGTATAAACTTCTTGGTTTAAGTCTCGCGATAAAGCTGACCTTTCGTCGAGGTTAGTGACGAAACTGTAGAAAGCATCCCAGTCAATTTTGTCACCAATATCCTCGACGGTACAGCCAGTTCTTGTGAATAAGTCATAATTTATCGCTGTTCTATGTTTTTCACATAAATCTACGAGACCAATTATTTTCCCAAATTATCATCTGTATCATCTTTTGAGGCTTCGCTCCATGCTTCAAGAATTTGCTTGATGCTATCCATTGTAAGTTCATCTAAAACTTCCATTGGAATATATTTTGAAAGAATTTCCATTATAGCATCAAGATCGTTCTCGTCGCGAAGCTTCTTTATGGCTTTATAAGGAAGATACTTTGCTAGAGGAATCTGGTAAGTACCATCCTTAATGCCAATTTCTATAACCTCAATATCTTTTGAATCATTAATCTTTATCATTTATGTGCCTCCTATCTTCTAAACGGTTTGTCCGTTGTCCTTCATGACCGTCCAACTCTTTGCAGAAATTGTAGCTTCCCATGTGATTGCATCACTAGGTGCAAAATCAATATCTGCTACTTCTGTAACAAATCCTCTTGTTGTACCAATCATAATCATATCATCTCCGTCCTTCATAAGGAACAAAAATGCTTCAGCATTAGTCTGAGTATCAGGACCTATTTCTACTGAAATAAGCTTACCATGATCAGCGGTAGCAGCAGTAACAGTTACATTATCTTCACCAAACAAAGTTTTAAGTGTTGACTCTGTAGTATCAATAAATGGAGCTGTTACAGTAGCATCACCATCTGCGGACATAAGTCGTTCAATCTGTTTAGCCCAGTTTCTAAGTGGTTCTAAAGAATGGTTCATTCCGTAAGAGATACCGTCTTCAGAAACTGCACCAATTTCCTGCCAAGCTGCATCTAAAGTAGCTCCAGGGTATTCAGGAAGTGCGGTACCTACAGGTGCATGATAAGCCATGCCAGTTTCGCACCCGATACCCATATTTACGTCGTATGTACTCATAATATTATTCTCCTTTTTACATATTATTTTTTGTTAATAGTTTCTTTTTGAAGATGCGCATATAATTCGATTGTCGCAGAACACATTGCTAAATCAGGTCTAACTGGGTCATTACCCCAGCTCATAGAAGAATTAACTTCTATATGACGCATTTCTGTAGTCTGTTCTTGAACAACTTTTTTAAGCACACCAATTGCTTTTCTTAAATATTCATTAGCTTCACCTTCAGTTTCAGCTCTTGAATCAATTACAATGCTATAGAAATCTATAGTATCTTCATCATTACCGCCAGTTTGCGTTACTAGCAAACATGGTAAATCATAATTTTTTGGTAGAGGTCTACAATATATAGTAAAATAATCTTTTAGCGCTTGTTGAACAATATATTCAACGTCATTACTAACTAATATCTCCATTTTTGACCTCCTTAATATATAGCACTACTAAGTACCTTATTTTCTGCTTCTTCTTTTACGCCTTCCAGGTTATTTGGATTTACGAAGCCTAAGTATCTGTGTGCTGGAGCATGATATTTGACATATGCTGAGAAATTAGGCCCAGCTCTAGCAGCAATATTATCTGCAACTTTTTCTACTTCTGCTTTTACACCGTCACTACTTAAGACATCTATGAATCCCTGATCTACAAATTCTAACTTTCCTTTAGTCATAGACATCACCCCTCATATCGTATCATTGTAAATTGTGAATGCGTTATTGCTCCAGTAGGGCTATGCCAAGTTCTAATATCTTCATCTACTGTAAATACGTTAGATTCAAAAAGAATTCTGTCTCCTACTTTTACGTCAGCATCTGCATTGCAGTAGACTATATAGGAATCTGTTACTCCCAGTATTCTACCATTAATGTCTATTGACGAGGCTGAAGGCTGAACCGATACTGGAGAAATGATCAATTTTGTGGCATTTGTCCAGTCATTTATTGTCGTACCTCTAACGTTTTTTGTAGATGGTCTGATTCTAGTGATTGATTGATTACAAAATGAAGGTATCATACTAAGCACCTCCTTAAAGTAATTCAACTATTTTGTAAGAATTGAGTAATTCTTTATCGTCAGTCATTAAGGCATTTGGTTTAGCTCCATTAACAAAACTTGTACTATATGATATAGATAGTCCACCAGCGGACTCAGACTGAACTCCAAATGTTCCACTAAGCATATGACCAACTTTATTAGCTATCAATCCCTTAATTGCATCAGTATCATCTAAACCGACTGTAGCAATGATAACGACTTTTGACTTTCTAGAACAAACTTCTGCATCATATACAGTGAGTTGTCCATTATATGTAAAGTCAAACTCATATTCATCACCTACCCATTCATCGTCTTCTTTGGTAGCATTGAATATAACTTTTTCTACATCTGAGACGAATCTATAAGGCAGTTGTATAATCATATCACTATACTTTCTAGTAATATGCAAATTTTGTACATTAAGTACTAACTCACATCTTTGAGATCCAGCAATGTGCCAACCACAATAATTTCTTACCGCAGCTGTAACAGACTTAATGGCGCTAAGTACTCTTGAATCTAAAGCATACTTATTGGCCGTCATGCTGTCAAACTCTGCTTGAGTCAGTATTTCAGGCATATTATCTGCATCTAGGAGAGTATAGCCCCAAGAAGTTTGTATCATTTTGCCTTCACTCCTTTACTTTTGTTTTTTGGTACTCGAATCTTAACATCAGTTTCTACTTCAGTTTCCTTTTCAACTTCAGTTTCTTTTTCAACCTCAGTTTCTACTTCAGTCTCAACTTCAGTTTCTTTTTTAGATTCAACTTTCTTTTCTGCTAAAACAGCATTTGAAGGTTGATCTCCTTCATTATACCAAAAATAGCTATCGCCGACTTTATATCTCTTCATCATAATCGATACCTCCTATAATAAATAGTGGGAGCCATATCTCAGACTCCCACGTTATTTAGTTTCAATTATGCTTAGGCAGTAGCCTTAGAAATCTTAGCAACACCCTTAGGCTCTTTTACAGCAACAAGAAGTCTTTCCTCACCAAGAACCGTCACAATGTTATAAAGAGCATCATCCTCATTCTGGTCGAAGATCTTGATAGTCGTATCACCCTTACGATAAACCTTAATAGCAAGCTTACCAGCAGCTACAATAGGCTCACCAGCAGTTACAGCAGAACTCTCAAATACAGGAAGTCCCCAGATAGTAGCAGGAGCTACATACTCACCATTACCATAAGCACCAGTGAAGTAACCACCACCAATATACTGAAGGTTAGAATCCTTAGCTGTTCTAAGAGTGTACATGTCCTGAGGATTGATTATTACACAATCAGCTTCATAATCAGTAGCATCAGCAATCTTAGACTTAGCTAAAAGAATAGCATCTGCAAGAGTAGCAGCATCACCCTTATTTCCACCATTGGTATAAGTTACAGACTGAATACCAGAAGTACCAGCTATATCAGTAACGACTTCTGCATTTTCCTTAGATACAATCTTGTAGTCGATGATATCTTCTACAGTAGATGCTAAGAAAGGAGCATCCTCGAGTACTTCAGAAGTCTCCTTCGCATAAGCAGTAACTTTCTTAAGTGCTTTAGTCACAGGTGTAAAGCTTGTAGAAATCTGAGATTTCTTAGCTCCCTGTGCAGTAACACCAGCGTCACCTTCAACGGCGCCGTTTACATAATATGTAACAGCATTTCCAGAGATTGTAGCAGAACCAAGTAAGTCAGCTACTCTACGACCTCTTTTTACAGGAGCAGCAGTTCTATCTACATCAGCGATCTGAGGAGCAGTAATAGTCGTATTAGCTGCCTTCTTACCAAATGTAGTATTTACGCTCCAACCCTTCACATTTCTGTCTACAGACTTAGCTTTAGCGATAAGTCCCTTCATACCATCCTCTTCAGCTACAGGTTCAGCTACAGGATCCTCGTTACCAATCATCTTAAGAAGGTCATTAGCCTTTTCTGCCTCTGCAATAGCTGCTTCAAGACTCTTAATAGCCTCTGCAAGCTCTTCGCCTGACTTAATTGCATCCGCATCACCTGCTGCAATCTTCTCTTTAAGTGCGGCGAGTGCTGCCTTCTTCTGTCTTAACTGTTCTTTTAAATTCATGTCTTTTTTCTCCTTTTCTTACATATTTTCTATAAATGTTAATAAATCATTTGCTTTTTCGTTAACAATAACTTGGTCCTTTTCCTCAGGTTTACCTTTAGAATTGCCTTCATTACCATTCTCCGAATCGGCATTATCTTCAACTTCTCCTAGTATTCTTTGGAGAAGTGAAATAGCATCTCTTAATAGCTGCTCATCTGAAGCTGAATGTCTCTTACCAGCTTTTTCGTCTACATGAGCATCTTTTACATCTAGTACTTCAGCAAAACTATTTGCAGGCACTAATACTGCTGAAATTTCAAATATATCGAGCTCTCTGAGTTCATTTGCTTTTGTACCATCTTCAAGTTCAATTGTACCTGAATTAAGTGTATCATAAGCAAAACTGAATTTGCTTAATCTACCATCTTTATATAATTGACGTATTCTCTGAGCTTCTGGAGTATCGTCAAATTTAGCAGTAAATTTTAAACCTTTATCATCTTCTTCTAGCTCAGTGACAATACCAATAAATGACTTTAAATCGTCCATCTTGTGAGCCCATAGAAATGGTAATTTTGTGCCAGATTCTTTAAGTCTATCTAAAGAATTTTTAAATGCACCAGGCGCAACGATATCACCATATGCATCTGGTACTCTGTCAAACGTTGAACCATATCCGGTAATATATCCTATGTCGTTATTTTCAGCATATTTAACTGAAACTTCGACTCTTTTCAATTTAGACATAGTTTCTCCTTTCCTATGTATATAGTTTATTATAGTTAAATAGAACTTCTGTTTAGCTGTAGTTTATTATAGTTAAATAGAACTTCGCTCAAGGCCTAATTTTTGACAAATTCTAGCTCTATACGGCAATTACAACCACACGTACCATTCGGCCCGAGTATGTCATCATGTACCCAGTCGGCTCCGTTAGAGAATTTATCATTTAAAAGTACTTTCTCACCATTCATTCTAGCATGACCATCTCGAGGATTAGGTCCAGTTATCCATACTTTATATACCTTGGTGCTTTCCATCTTTCCCTGATACTGAGCTTGATCTACAGCTTCTTTAGTAGCAAATTTATATACGCCATAAGCTAATACTCCTGCTATAAGTGGAGCTTCAAATGAACTTCTCTTCTCATATACTTCCTTTGGAGTCTTAGGCTCTTCAGATTCATTCTCTTCAGACAGTAAGTACTCTGCATGGTCTACTACATACTTAAGCTTATCTAAAGTAGCATCATTTATGAACTCGGCCTGTCTCTCAACGTAAGTTCTAAGCCATTTTTTAGTAATCTCTTCTCTATACTCACTACCAAGTACTTCAGCAACCGTTTTGCCTTGTTTTGTAGCTATTTTAAGAATATAGTCATATAAATCATCTGCAAGCTCTTTGTCCCAACGCTCCTTATCCCACCAAGGAGTAGCAGCGTCTTTTACTCCAAGCTTAGCAATAACGGACTTTTCTTGTCTAGAGAAGAACTTCTTAAGTATAGAATCAAGCTCATCAATATCCTCTTCAGAAGGATCAGTATTTACAGTTTCAGTTGTTTCTTCGGTGTGAACAACTTCCTTCACATGACTATGTCCACAAGAACATGGTGCAGACTTGTAAGCATCGGCTACTGAATCCTGAGGACTAGCCTGACCACCAATAAGTACATTAAGAGGTACAATAACACCCTTGCCTTCATCATCAGGAAGAGGTGACATATTGTTCATTGCTCTAGCTTCATCTCTCGTCATCCATGGACCACCTACTGCACTTTGAATAATTGAAGCTCTTTCTTCAAATGAACCTTTAAGCTTTTCTTCGAGGTCAAATTCTACATATAAGGTAGGGTCTGCTCCTATAAGTGGAAGTAAAAATGCATTTATTCTTTGTTGAAAAATCTGGAGCATTGGTCCTAAACATTCCGCATAAAGAGCGCGTGCATTATCTTTTGAAGAAGCGTAGGTCTGTGTATTTGTATGCCATATAAGTGAAGGATTTACATGATAGGCAGCTGCAACATCTTCTCTTGAGAGTTGCTTACCTTCAGTGAACTGTGCCTCACGTGAATTGAATTGATATGTCTTTATCTCCATACCATCTTCAAGTATAGGCATACTACCAGCTTTAGAACCACCATTACTCCATCCAGCACGAAAAGCTTTTGTCCAAGCATCGCGTGTCTCCTTAGTCCAAGGAGTGACACTAGCTGGTCTAGAAATATATGCGTTCATACGACCAGAACTTTGCCATAAAGATGTCCTAAACCTATCGGCTTGAATTTGCTCCATGAGTGTCTGTTTAAGAGCACTTATAGGTGATTGGTAAGAAGCTGGACTTCCTGGAGCATACTTACGAAAAGCAATGATACTTTTTGCATCTATCTCAATAGTACCACCGGTCTGAGTTCTTACTTTATATGTTTTTACTGCATAATTTGTCTCACAAGATCTTTCTACTACCCAATCACTAGGTATGATCCTGAGTTGATAACCAGAAGAAGACTTATCTGGAAGTAGCCATACTAAAGCTTCACCAAAAAGTAGATACTCTGTACACAAAGCTTCTATAAATTCAGCTTGGGTCTGGTCATCATTCGGTTTAAAAAGAAGTTTAGCTGCTTTAGAATCTCTATCTCTTACTCGCACATTCTCTTCTTTACGCTCATACACCTTAAGAGGTAATTGAGCTACAGAAGCTGACAAGAAAGATACTACTGAATAGAGATTTGACTGAGTCGCATATAAGTATCTAGGAGTCATAGCTTCTACACTAGGCATCTCAATGTCAGAAGTCCCATAGAATATCTTTACGTCTCTTCCAAAAAGATTTCGTATTGATTCAATAATACCCATTTTTCTTTCTTTCCTTTCTAAAAAAATTTATACAAAAGAAATCGTATAATCTTCATTATAAACAGATTGATACACTTTCTTTTCCTTTGTCGATTCTATCTTTGTAGCTGCTGAATAAGCCATTATAGCTGCAAATAATGGTGCTATGTCGTCTGGACTCTTACCTCGGTCAGGAAGATTAAGTCCATTACCCAAATTCTTTAACTGCATAGTTTTAGCAGGTAAATTTAGTACTGGTTGGTCTAAATGATATGTCTTAACACCACCACGCTCTTGCTCACCTTCTACTACAGGCTCACCAGCTGCTATGCTATCCCAGAATCGTGTCCATCCATTTGTTAAATCAGGTCCTTCAATAGGAATACGAATTACACCTGTTAATGTGCATATTTGTTCAGCTAAGCCTGTAATAGAAGCGCCTCTTCCTTGATAAGCTAACTTCATAGGAGCTTTAAGAGCTCTTACTCTAAACCAATCAATAGCCCAATCGAGACCATTTCTTTTTGCAATACACTCGATGTGATAATTACCGTCTTCACGTAATCCACATACAGATATAGATACAGAATGTCTATCATTACTCATATCTATTCCATACCATAAGTCACTTTCTGGTGCAATTTTAGATTCTGGATCTAAAAGATTAGCCCAAGAACCTCTTGGAAATGGCTCGGCTAATAGTGATTCAACTGTTTGGCATAAACATTCACTTCTATATTGATTTTCTGGAAATGTTTTTGCATTTGCTAAAATGGCTCTTAATGTTAATTGTCCATAACCTAAAGCTGGATTTGCTTTTGCAATTTCTTCTTCTACTGTTAAATCACAATCTTCAGTAGCAGACCATTCGAATAATGCTAAATCATCAGCATCACTACCACCAAAATTTTGTTTAGCTTCAGCATCTTTCTTAATTTCAGATATTGCTTGTGAACGTATCTGTCTCAATACGACTGATTGTGGATCACCCGCATTACTAAAAGCAATTACTAAAGCATCCGGTCTAGCATTTGTACTAGCGACAGTAGCTGACCAAGTTTCCCAATTACGATGTTCTCTTAACTCATCTAACAAAACTAGGTCATTACTATCACCACGACCAGCACGTCGATTTGGAGCACCTATTTTGTAAGTACGTTTACCATTACCATTATCTTTTAAAATTAATTTATTAGCACCATTTACTCTAACTACTCTTTGTATTTCAGGTTTCAAAGAAGGTATACTTTCTTGATCATCAATTGTAGCATCAAGTACTTCTAAAGCTTTATCTACAGATAATGATGTCCCAAGTACATTTTGTACTTCCAAAACATTTAAAAAGAATGAAGCAATAACTTCACTTAAAACAGTTTTACCGTTCTGTCGGGCCACTAAAAGTACTATAGTTCTAAATCTAAATGACCAGGCTACTTGTAAGTCACCTTCTATTTCTAGCATATGGATTAATGCCCATTCTTGCCAAGGATAAAGTGTTTTCTTAAGTATGTCTTTAGCATATTCAATAGCCGCAAATCCTAATGAAGTATCAGGAGTCAACTTTCTTTTTGGAGGAGTAAATATTCTTGGCTCTGTACTTCCCTTTATCTCTTTACTTGACAAGTCGTATCTTTTCCTTTATACTAGATAATGTATTAATCTCCTCCTCTACACTAACATCATCTATCAATTTTGTAAGTTGTACTAACGCATTCATATAATCCTTAAAAAGCGTTCTATACTCTTGTACAAATGGATTTGCTCTATTAATTGTCTCACCTGTACCAACAGTCACCTGAATTGATAAAGGCTGTGCGAGAAACTCATCATGATTATCTTCAAGCTGAGTCTGCATTGCTAGTACAGATTCAACAACGGTCTCAATCTGTGATCTAAGTGGACTATTTACATTCTTGCAAATTTTGTCCACAAGATTTTTCTCCTCTGCTGTCATTTTTGCTTCCTCCCATTGATATATTTTTTACTTAGTACCAAAAAATGTTTAGACCTCAGGATATATAAATTAC
>Ga0326514_10001027_pt1 | contig 18393 bp, 22 predicted proteins | sample 3_2548_0518_D_FD_203653 | JGI IMG/M metagenome (GOLD analysis project Ga0326514, IMG submission 203653) | Bovine rumen microbial communities from UC Davis, California, United States - 3_2548_0518 | ecosystem: Host-associated > Mammals > Digestive system > Stomach > Rumen | place: USA... | reverse complement strand
ATAAATCAGACGGTCCTTTACGGTCAGGTCCGGCGATTCTATATCCACGCTGCTGTTGCTGTTCCGGATAAAGTCCGCGATCTGATCTTCCATGTGCAGCTTTTCGATCACTGTACCGCCAATGACCGCGATCACCAGTCCAAGCACTACATACACGATCGCGATCCTTGCTCCAAAGATGCTCATCAGAAGGACCAGACTTCCTAAGTCCACCATCGGGGACGATATCAGGAACGAAAATGTCACTCCCAGAGGCAGTCCGGCACTCGTAAACCCCATGAAGATAGGGATGGACGAACACGAGCAGAACGGTGTTACCGTTCCAAGCAAAGCACCTGCGATATTTGCGCCGATCCCATGGAATCTCCCCATGATCTTTCTGCTCCGCTCCGGAGGAAAGAAGCTCTGGATGTATGAGATCAGGTATATCAGCACACATAACAGTACTGTGATCTTGATCACATCATAGATGAAAAACTGTATACTGCTGCCGATCCTGCTGCCGGTATCCAACCCGAAAGCTGACAGAAGCATTTCTATCAAGCCGTTCAGCCATTTCATGCCAAGTATCTGCTCCTGAATAAACGTCCACATGTCTCAGAACCTCTCTTTCGACTTATTTGCGATCTTTACCAATGTCAGCATTACCGGTACTTCTGTCAGTACTCCGACCGTAGTTGCCAGAGCCGCCGGACTGGTGGTGCCGAACAACGCGATCGCTACAGCGACAGCCAGTTCGAAAAAATTGGAAGCTCCGATCATCCCTGCAGGAGCCGCAATATCAAAGGGCAGTTTTATGATTTTTGCCGCACCGAAGGCTATGAAAAAAATCAGGAAGGTCTGGATTATGAGCGGTATCGCAATCAGCACAATATGAACGGGATTTGAAAGGATCACGTCTGCCTGAGAACTGAAGATGATAACTAAGGTCAGAAGCAGGCCTATTGTTGTGACATTGTCGAACTTGTGAAGGAAGACCGCCTCAAAGTACTTCTGTCCCTGACGCTTTATCACGCCTAATCTTGTGATAATCCCCGCCGCAAGCGGAATGACTACAAAGAGTATGATGCTCACAAACAATGTGCTGTAAGGAACACTGACATCTGAAACGCCAAGCAGAAATTTCACGATCGGAACAAATGCCGCTAGTATGATCAGGTCATTCGTTGCCACCTGAACCACCGTGTACGCCGGATTCCCATTTGTGAGCGTACTCCATACGAATACCATGGCCGTACAGGGTGCGGCGCCGAGTAAAACGGCACCTGCAAGATATTCCGTTGCCAGGTCCGGTGCAATGAATGTTTTGAAAATGACAAACAAAAATAGATAAGCAATTCCATACATTGTAAACGGTTTGATCAGCCAGTTCACGATCCATGTAAGGAACAGTCCCTTTGGGTTCTTACCGACCTGCTTAACGCTCCGAAAGTCAACCTTCATCATCATGGGGTATATCATTACCCAGATCAGAATGGCGATCGGAACGGAGATCCCGGAGATCTCCATCTTTCCGAGTGCTATCGGAACTGCCGGGATAAACCGGCCGATCAGGACGCCGACGGCCATGCATCCAAGCACCCACCATGTCAGATGTTTTTGAAATGAACTGATCCCTTTTTCCCGATTCTCCATCTTGCCACCTTCTTATAAATTAACTTATTGATATATTGCAATATTTCTATCTGTTTTCGGTAAGATCAGCCGACAGGCGATCCCGTCGGCTTTCTCAGTCTTTCCTGCCTTTATGGCAGATACAGTCCGGCTTATCCTCGAATATCCTGCCCAGCGTCCTGTGCATCTGCTCAAGAGCTTCTTTATCCAGCTTGTAATAGATGTTCTTTCCCTCCCGCCTGTCTGTCACGATCCCAGCCTCCAAAAGAACGCGCATATCATGTGACAGTGTGGGCTGTGTGATGTGAAACTCTTCCAGGATCTCGCAGGCGCACAATTCTCCGCAGGAGAGCATGTCAACGATTCGAAGCCTTTTCGGCTCGGAGATCGCCCTGAGCATCTTGGCTGTATCTGTATAGATCGGTTCCATCTGCCTCACCTCACTCATAGAAATCTTTCTATGTGTCAGGATAACAGATACATAGAAACTTGTCAATGTGTTTTTTGCGAATGAAGAAACCTCTTTAGTTTTGCCCCTGCGATATCGATCGCTCCAAGCAGCACTCCGATTAGAAGATACAATCCGATGCAGGCGCAGGCTACGACCAGAAGGATGACCAGGTTGCGGAAGCTTCCGGTGACAGCACAGTATACGCTGCAGCCGATCACAAATACCAGAAACGGGCCCGCCAGAATGCAGCTTGCCTTTGCCAGAATCTCTATGATAATGCCGGCTGTTTTAAGTCCCGCAATTGCCGGAATAGCCATGATCTTTGCAAATATCCTCATGTTCTTCGCCCTCCGTTTTTCTTTTATTGTAAAAATGCTCTCCGGACGTGACAAGTTTGTCGATTCCCCTTTCACATGATATGTATGCCGGCCTGTCAGGCCGGTCTTTCTTACTGCAGCGCATTCAGCTGCATGAGGATCTTCTCTGTCTGTGCATAGATCTTCTCTAGTCTGTTCTGCAGATCGCGGATGTCTTCTTCATAGATGCTGCCGGTCTCGTTCGCCTTTTTTGCGTACTGATTCAGGTTGCTGCTGCACCTGCTGAGGAGCGAAGTCATTTTCCGTATCTCCGGAAGATCCAGCTGGATGCAGTATCCGTTAAGGGCCATCTTCCGTAGATACGCAGCATGGTTCCGGATCCCAAGGGATTCGATCTTCTTGCACATCTGAGCATATTCCTGATCACTCATCACGAAGTGTACGTGCCGGAATCTCGTCCTTGCCATCAGAGCACCGCCTCCTTTCCGGCAGTCATCCGATGAGGCCGGTCGGCGATCAGTTCTGCCTTAACGGTTTCCAGTGGTGCCTTTTCTGCCTTCAGCTGCTCTTTTTCTTTCGACAGGGCTGCCAGAACAGAGGGCTTTTCTGCAGAAAGTTCCGGTGCTTCCACCTGTTTTTCCAGTTCCACTTCGACCGACTCGATGATCTCGCCGGCTGTCTTACGGATCGTATCCATGGAAGCCTTCAGCTCTTTCATGTCAACGGAACTGCTCCATCCAGCGATATAAGGGAAGGAGTAGTCGGAAGTGTCGAGCATAAAATGTGCACAGACGGCAAAGGCTACGCTTTCGGCCTCAACTTCCTTCGTGTACCGGTCCTTCGTCAGACCTTCCGCCTTCATGTGATCCCGGTCATGCAGGATCGCGTGGCTGACTTCATGGACACAGGTCTTCATCGTCTGGGCTTCACTCATGTCTTTCTGGATCACGATCTCCTTATATGCTGTGTGATAGTAGCCCTTGGCCCCGCCCTCGATCTCGTCGAAGCGAATCGGAACGGGTGAGAGAGCAGCCATCGCCTCCATAAATGACTGATAGCCTTCGGCTGATCCGGTCAGCTCATCCACGCCTATGGAAGGGAGCGGTTCGCCTTCCGTCTGGGAAATATCAAAGACCGTGGCAGGACGGAAAAACATGTGGATCTTCTCATCCTGATCACCGGAAAGTGCCGGATCTGCAGGATCCCGGTCTTTCAGATCCTTCTCTTTGACCGGAACAGGAGCGATGACCGTGATTCCGTGTTCTCCCTTTTTGACCTGCCGGTGGAATTTCTGCTGCCATGCGCCGTAGCCGGCAACCAGCGTGGCATCCGGTTTTTGGAGAGCGATGAGAAGTGTGTTATTAAAACTGTAATGATGAAACTTGGACATGGTGCGGAGATAGTTCTGATAGTTCTCCGAAGTGAAGAGCTCTTTGACGCCGTCCTCCAGCTTTTTCATGATGGCATTCAATTTGTCGGAGCGGGAAGACTGGCTGGTTTTACTGCCTTGTTTTTTTATTTAGATCACCTGCTTTCTGCTGCGGATGTTCGCATTTTAAACCCCGATTTCAGGGGTAAAGGATAAAAGTATCGGGCACCCCGGTTTTGATGGAAAAGAATCCAGCATTTATGCGGGTTCACGAGTTCTAAAATGCGAACATCTCTGCTCTTATCGTTCCTGTTTTCTCTGCCTGTTCTGCCGCATGCGCTCTCTGGCCTTTTTCCGTATCCGCTTCTTTGCGCAGTCCGGGCAGAACCTGGTGTTCCTGCCTCTGGGGAGGTATTCCCTCCCGCAGATCTCACATCGCTTCGTATTGACCGGAGGAAGAAGCTCCAGCATCAGCTTCTCATCGAGCGGCAGCACACTCTCACGGAAATATCTGCAGAGCAAAGAGTAAGAGATGGACTGCACGCAGACACATCCATCTCCTTCATCCAGCGGAAAGCACTCATTGTGCTCGACATCGTAATTACTGCATTCCTTCCGGATCAGCCGTTTTGCCCTGCGGAGCTGATCTGGTGTCATATACGGGATCTTCATGTGCCGCTCCGTTTCCGGCTTCTTCCTGCCGTCTTTCTTTTCCCGCCGGCTGCCCTTCTTCCTCCTGTTTCCTTGTTTCTCTCCGGCAGAGTCGCTGTACGCGGGTTTTCTTTCTGCGTCTTTACGAGCATTTCCGTGAAAGAGGCGATCTCCGTCATAAAGGCATCCGGGAGAAGCTCCCCGCGTTCGATCAAGAGCAGCTTCTTTTCCCAGTCCGCCGTCATGGAGACGGATTTCAGTTCTTCCGGCAGGATGCTGACAAGAAACGTTCCCTTCTCCGTAGGCGCCAGGGTCTTTGTCTTTTTTTCTCCGGTCCGTTTCAGGAACCCGATCCGGACCAGCTTTTCGATGATCCCGGCTCTTGTTGCCGGAGTACCGATCCCGGAGCGCTCCGCCTCTTCGGGAATGTCATTCTTTCCGGCCGTTTCCATGGCGTGAAGGAGTGTACCCTCCGTAAATCGTGCCGGCGGTTTCGTCTGCCCGTTTTTGATGGCGATCTCTTCCGGGGTGAGCTGCATTTTCTTTTTGAATGCCGGCAGGAGCGACTCTTTTGTGTTTTCCGGCTCGTATTTCTTCCAGCCTTGTTCCAGGATCCTCTTACCGTTTGCTGTAAAAACTTCTCCCGCACAGGAGACCGTGACTTTTGTCTCCTCATAGACATGCGGGATCGATGTGGCAGCGAGAAGACGCAGCATTATCATCTGCAGAATAGATTGCTCACCGGAAGGCAGTGATTCCAAATCCACGGACGACGCATTTGCCGTCGGAAGCAATGCGGTATGGTCCGTAACCCCGGCATCATTGATGAGCCGCTTGACCGCCGGCTGCTTTTCCCCTGCGATGCCGGTTACCGGCTCGACAGTCTTCCGAATCAACCCCGGGATCGTCTTTTCCATATCGGAAGTCACATAGCGGCTATCTGTCCTCGGATAAGTGAGCAGCTTCTTTTCATAGAGACTCTGTGCATAATCCAGTGTCTGCTGGGCGGAAAAACCAAACCGCTTGTTGGCTTCTCTCTGCAGGGAAGTGAGGTCGAAGAGAAGCGGCGGTTTTTCTTTCTTCTGTTTCACGGAGATATCCTGCACGACCACAGTTCCCGCAGCTCTGCAGGCACGGGCAAGCTGCATAGCCTCATCCCTGTCCTTGATCTTTCGGCTGTCGAAAACCGTTTCTTCCGCTGTGATCCGCACCACATAGTAGGGTTCCGGTACGAATCCGAGGATCTCTACTTCCCGGTCAGCCACCATCGCGAGTGTCGGTGTCATCACACGGCCGATGTTCAGAGTGTCCCGGAAAAGGCATGAAAAAAGCCGGGTCGCATTGATCCCGACGATCCAATCTGCCTGCTCCCGGCATCTGGCGGCTTCATAAAGATTATCATAGTCGGCTCCCGATCTCGGATGTGCAAACGCTTCTTTAATTGCAGCATCCTCCATCGATGAGAGCCAGATCCGCCTGAACGGCTTTTTGCAGCCGGCCTGCAGATAGACCAGACGAAAGATCAGCTCTCCCTCACGTCCGGCATCTGTTGCACACAGCAGTTCCTTCACATCTTTGCGCTTCATGAGCTTTTCCAGGATATTGAACTGCTTTCTGGTGGATCCGGAGACCCGGTATTTCCATTCGTCGGGTATAATGGGCAGATCCTCCAAAAGCCATTTACGGTATTTCTCGTCGTAATCCTGCGGCATGACCAGCTCCACGAGATGGCCGACACACCAACTGATGAGATAACCGTTTCCTTCAAAATATCCGTCCTGCCGTTTCTTCGACCCAAGTACATCGGCATAAGCTTTGGCAACGGACGGCTTTTCTGTAATTACAAGTTTATAGTCCTTTGGCATGAATCCTCCTATCTGCCGGGCTCTTCCCGGCTGTTTGTCTTTCTGACCTCTTTTTCGACAACACTTTGCGGCTTGTGACTTTGTTCCTTTGCATCGCTCAGCTGATCCAGCACAGATTCCGGCTTCAGCGGAAAATGCTCCTTCAGCCTTATCTCTGCCAGTTCGGCAGTATAGTGAGGCTGACCGACCGGCATTTCCTGATGTTCCCGAAAAGAGTAGTAATTGTCGTTGTCACCAACGATGATATGATCCACGATATCGATTCCCATAAGAGAGAAGACCTGCTGCATGCGGTCCGTCATAGAAATATCCAGCGTGGAAGGCGTCAGTTCTCCGGACGGATGTGTGTGCATGATGAGTACAGAGGCGGCATTTGAAAGAATCGAGCTCTTCAGCAATTCCCTCGGATGAACGATCGCCTGATCGATCGCACCGATACTGACAATGTTCAGGTTGACCGGCTGCATGTTGGTCTTGAGATTGACCACACAGACAACTTCCCGGTCATACTCCTTAAAGACATCCCGCAGGATCTTGATTGCTGTCTCGGGATTGGAGAGCGGTTCCTCCGAATAAAGAGGTGGTTCCTTCACCATACGGATCGCGACCCGATCAAGCTTATAAGACTTCTTTCTCGGCATCGAACTCCTCCTTTTCCAGATCCTCCAGAAGCAACGGAATGGACATAATGAATTCCTCGTCCTCCATAGCTTCCAGGAGCAGCTTCAGTTCATCGGACGTCAGGGTGATAGTTGGGTTTTTCGGCATGATAATTCCTCCTTCAGGGCATAAAATAAGCGGCTCCGCGTGGTGCGAGGCCGCCATGTAAACGTTTGTACGTCCGTTTTCTATTATTTCCAGTGCTTCAGCTGAGAAAGATAACTGCCACATTGGATCCGTCTTTCTTCATCTGTCAGGTTCTCCGGATTCGGCATGTGGACAAGTAGGAATTCGATCAGAGAATCCTTTGTTTTATAAGCGAATTCTCCATCTGTGTAACACCATTTGCAGTAATCCTCGTTAAAGCTGCCATCCGCTTCATGGCTAATCATGTCATCTTCATTGAGCGGCATGCCGCAGCACTGACAGATCAACTGTCTCGGGGAACCGAGCAGTGTGTTGATCGATACATTGAATTCTTTCGACAGGATCTGCAGCGTATCTGTATTAGGCTGGGTTTCGCCGGTCTCCCAACGGCTTACAGCCTGCCTGGTTACCATGATCCTCTCCGCCATCTGGTCCTGTGTCAGATGATTCTTTTCACGAAGCTGCTTTAGTATGTCTTTTATTTCCATGTCTTTGTTCCTCCGGTCTTTTCTTTTATTGTGCAGTACCCTCTCCGTCAGAACAAGCAACCCGCTGTTGCTTTTGCAGCCATTCTTCCTTCGTCAGACTGCTCACGTGGCCCGTCCGCTTCTCATGCATCAGCGGCACATCCAGATCCCTCGTTGTCCACTGATACCGGAAGCCACATTTTTCCTGCACGCGTTTCGACTTTGTGTTGCCGTCATAATAGCCGCACCAGACCTTCGTCATACCGATATCTTCAAAGGCGTGTCGAAGGATCTCCCCGGCGGCTTCCGGAATGATTCCCTGTCCCCAGAACGGTTTTCCAAGCCAGTAGCCGAGTTCGCATTCATCGTCCCGTTCTGCCATGTCCGTATGTCCGTTCAGCTTCAGCTCGATCGCGCCGATGGCTTTTCCGTCTTTTTTCAGACAGACCGCATAAGCCTCACTACCGCAGAAAACATTTTTGATGACCTCAAGGCTTTCCTCTATGCTTTGGTGAGGCGGCCAGCCTGCGATCGGACCGACGTCCGGATCTTTGGCATATTCAAACAAACTTTCAGCGTCGCTTTCTTCCCAGCGGCGCAGGATTAGTCGTTCTGTTTGCAAGATCATATTATCACCGTTTCTTCTTTGTTTTCGGAGCCGGCAGTTCCTCATACATGCCTTCCACAAGTTCCCTTAAGAATTCTCTATTCTCAACATCGTCCACGAGCAGCATTTCCTTAGCTCCTTCGTAGGGCAGCTCCAGATCCGCTTCCGGCATCATCTGCTTCGCCGTTTTTGTCTGTTTCACCAGAAAACGGTCATCATAAATGCCGCCGAAGATCCTGCCGCGATAGTAGAGGATGTATTCACCCATCATGGCCTTATATGTGATCTCGTCAAGGCCTGATAGCTGGTCAAGGATAAAATCCAGATAATCTTTGCTTGAAGCCATGTAGTGTACCTCCCTTCGACAACAAGGTCTATTTTATTTCTTTTGCGATTCCGTTGCTCTGATCGCCCCCTGGCAATGAATTCTTACGACACGGTTATCATCTGTTTCTGATATTTTCTGTAATTTCATCAAATAGGGCTGAACGAATTCAGGCCTTCGCTTTCCGAGCACACGGAAGATCTCCGGAGCTTCCATTCTTACTTTGTCGTCAGGATCGTGCAGCAGCCCTTCAAATACCGACATATAGTTCTCATAAATATCAGGTGTATTTGTGGCGATATTTTCGGATGCCCAGATAAAACTCAGCCGGACCTTCGCATCCTCATCAGATGAAAAGCAGAACAGCTCTGACCAGTATGGTTCAATCACAGAATAGCTGCCCCGTCCGATCCTTCCAAGAGCATTCACCGCACGTTCACGCAAAAGCGCTTCCTGACTTTCTAAAAAGGATACTATTTCCGGAACCGTGTCCTGTACAGATGAAGGATATACAAGCCCCATCTCACCAAGCAGCCAGAGTGCTTTTGCCTGAATTCTTACGGACGTATGGCTAAGGAGAGAAGAAACAAACGGAATGTTCTCTTCCCACTTATCCCTGTCATTTGTCAGTATTCCAAGTTCCTTGTAGAGTTCAGATTCATTCAAACTGGTATTTCCTCAAACTGGAAGTTATCACGCTATGAAGTTCACTACTGCGTACATCAGATGACACATTGTAAACAAGATGATTGGTATCACTGCAATTGTATTATGTCTGTCAATTGCAAACAGCAGAAAGGCTATACATGGAAATATAGTCAATCCTATGATGACAGCTATATTTATAGCACTCTGATAGTAAAGAATCCAACAAATGTAATAGGCAACTACCAGCGTTATTATTCCGATAATTGTGCCATTTATGCGAAACGGTCTTTGATCTGTTCTTATCAATAAACACAGACATATTATAAAAGCTACCTGGCATACTGTTGCTATTGTGTCTATCACAGGGGTCCTCGAGACAACTCGCATTATGTCATTCGGCGCCGGGATCGCAAACCAAATGAAATTTGGGACCATAACGGCCAGAAACAGCGCCAGTCCCCGCCATTCAAAACCAATTCTATATTTCTTAAACATAAACAGTTACCTCGCAAATCCCGATTTCACGCTCTGTGTACGCTTATAATATCAGACCATTGCTGTTTTGCCCACCCGGAACGCTCATGTAACGCGGCAGCACTTGCCGCCGCTTATCCATTGTCAGTTACTCATCGAAATCGTCGTCATCCATTGTGTCTTCCGGGATGTCGATCTCATCGCCGTAATCCTCATCATAGTCCGCATCGGGATCCGGTTTCTTTGTCTCCGCCTTTTTCTTCTTCGTGAGAACAATGAATCCGACAAGACAAATGAGAGCAATCAGCGCCAGCCCGATCACCGCTACAAACGTCTTTTGAGGGATCTCATAACCGGCGATCTCAAAATACTTTTCCGGTTCCGGTGCAGGCTCCGGGTCGGGTTCCGCTGTCTGTGTGACCGGCGTTTCAAGCGCAGCCTTTTTGGCATCTTCCTCGGCCTTCTTTGCTGCCAGCTGTTCTTCCAGTTCCTTTGCCTCATCCTCGTCCATGAGACCGATCAGATCCCGCTCATCGACCTGGTTCAGGAAATGCACGTTCTGATTGCCGTCTTTGTCATAGTCGATGATGAGATAGTAGAAGTTGCCTTCTCTCGAGGTCAGAGTCAGGAACTGCTTCGTGCCGGTGGAGGTAGTCACATTGTCGACCAGTGTCATGTTGCCGTCCGGTGTGAGCGGCGGATTGTTTTCCGGTTCAGTGCTATCCTCCGGTCTCTGTGCAGAGGCTGTATCAGCCGTTCCGTCTCGGACTATCTCGGATTCCTGATTTTCCTGTTCTGTCGTCTCGGTTGTTTCGGTATAGGCCGCCTGTTCAGACGCCGGATCCGTATTGGCAAATGCCGGGACTGCCGTACTGCCGGCAAGAATGGCCACTGCCATGAATGCTGCTGCGATTTTCTTTTTGATCATAGATTTACGCCTCCCTGTTTTTTCTTGTCAGCGGGGACTTCTCGAGGATCTCCGCCAGTTCTTCCGGTGTCACTTTTGCCTTTCGGAGCAGTTCGTGCATCTCGAAGGTTTCCTCTTCCTTGTATCTGCGCTCGAGCTCCGCGATTCTTTCTGTCAGTTCCTGCCGCTTCGCCTTTGTCTTTTCGATCTCGGCAGCGATCCGTTCTTTCTTTGTCACTTTGTCTACCTCCGTAAAAAATGAGGACGTCCCGTCAGGCCGGAAGGCGTCCCACGCAATAAAAATGCTGTGAAAAATAGGCACTGTCGTATCTCGCGTACTGGATCGGCGATCCGCAGTGGATCATGACCCCATCGCCCACGATGATACCGACGTGGCTGGCACCTGCCGTGGCATAGGTCCCCTGGAAGAAGATGATGTCTCCCGGTTTTGCCTCGGAAAGCGGCACCTTCGGCAGCATGTTGCAAAGACCGTCCGCCGTCGTCCTGCCGACATTCCATCCGTTGCCGGAGTGATTGATCACCCAGCAGACGAATCCGGAACAGTCAAAACTGGTCGAAGGGTTCGATCCGCCCCAGACGTACTCGTATCCGAGGTACTTGGTCGCCTCCGCCATCATGCCGGCAAACTTCTGGTCGGAGAGAGCTTCCCCTGCGATCGTATAGTTGAACCAGCCGGCACCGTCTCCGGCATAGATGTCATTGATGAACAGTTCCGGCTTGTTGCCCTTCATTTCCACCAGAAGGTCATAGAGTTCCTTATCATCCTTTGAGAGCATCTGCTCTGCCACATAGTCCAGACCGTTGTTCTTCAGAACGGCCGTGAACTGCTGGTTTCCGGATGAGACCAGGACTTCCACCTCCTGTGTACCGTTGTCATCGGCGATGAACGCCTCCCAGGTCTTGTGCCCATGCTGCTGTGCCGTACTGTGATCTCCGTAATAGACATCAAACGCAACGCCGTACCGGGCAAAGTTTCCGGTATCCTCCACCGTATATTCGATGCCGTTCATCACGATCTTTGTCCCCATGGGAACGATCGGGTTATGGGCATCTACGGCGATGGTGTGATTGGCTGTCGGGTATACACCGCTGGCTGTCGGTCCGCCGGACCACTGGCCGCAGCAGATGGGACAGTTGCAGTAACCGCTTGTGACGACATTTCCGAGGGACTGGCCGACTCGGATCGTTTTCCGCTCCACACTGCCGGCTTCATCCTGCAGGGAAAGGTTGTACTGCATTTCGAAGATCCTTTGCAGATCCTCCTGCACGTCTTCCCGCTTATAATCCTGATGAAGGACCGTCAAAAGAGCTGCCAGCTCATAGGGATTATGGCCGATCTGACCGGCATTCAGCTCATAGGACGCATAGCCGGGATAGTTGGTCTCCAGATCCGTAACTTTACTGCTCAGCTCTGCCTCCAGTGCCTGGTAATCGTTCTCTGCCCCTTTGATGTCAGCATCCTCAGCCGTATACGTCGTAGCAAGCGTCGAAGGAGTTACCGTATGGGTGATCAGCATGGCGCCTCCGGAGATGGCAGCTCCGACCAGCGTGATCAGGATGCCGGACAGGAGGATCACGATCAGCAGCATCGGATGCTGCTCGAAGAACTCCGCGATCTTTTTTGCGACAGTCTTTCCGCCTGCCGCAGCTGCCTGCCCGGATCTCTTCCTTGCTTTCTCCCGGATCCGGCTGATGATCGGAATATAGACCACAGACTCCGAAGCCGTCTGGTAGTTCTTACGGATAATCCTTCTCTGCATGGCCTTCTCGGCTTTCTGCCTGGCCGCTTCACTGGCAGCGATTCCTTCTTCACCTCCGTAAAAGGCACTGGTTTTCTGCCGTATCACAGATGTTTTGCTGATTCCGCCGATCTTTTCCGTAGAAAAATGTGCAGCTTTTTCCGCACCTTCCGCTCCGAGACGGGCGGCCCCGTAGCCGGTCCGAGCCGCTCCTAATGCTGCCGGATCGTTTTCCTCCCCGGACAGCATGTTTGCGTCTATGGATCCTCGGACGCCTTCCGCACCGGCTTCCACCGTCCTTCTGAATCTGCGTGCTGACAGGTGCCTGCCGCGGATTCCCCTGGCGGAGTTTCCTCCGGCATCTTCCCCGACAAAAAAGGCACTTTTTGACCGGCCTTCCGCTTTCGTCCGGATACCGCCTTCCCCTGTGGGATCGACAGCTGCGTCTTCGCCAAGATCAATGCGGACATCCTTTGCGTAACTCCTGCGGATCCGCATCTTCTGCGCCGCATTTGTCCCGGATACAGGATCATTCCCTCCGGAGAGCTCCTGTGAAAACGCTTCTTCGCGCACCGCGAAGCCGCTGATTTTATCGGCCCTCCGGAACGCAGTTTCCTCTACGCCGGATTCTGCACGCACGCGGTTGGCGATCCGCCGCTCCTTACTGAGCTGAAGTTTCTCCTCATCCGGCAGAATCGGACGGTCTCTGGCGCCGTTCTTGTTAAACGACTCCTTCATCAGCTGTCACCTTCTTTCTTTTTCGCAGATTTCTTGCGGTTCTTTGCCGCCACACGGGTCAGCTTTATAAGACGACCTCTGTGATTGCGGGTCCTCTCATAGCTGACTCCATAATCAGAGAGGAGTTTTTCCGTATTCTCATTCAGTTTTCTGGTTGCGATGTTGGGAGAGATGTCAGGCCTGCCGAGCTTTTCCAACAACTCAGTGGCAGTTCCGAACCACTCCATGCCTTTACGGGGCAGAAGATCACTGACTCCCTTAAGGAGCGCTTCGTCCGGATCCTTCGGCTTTTCCGCTTCAGCTGCCGCCTTCTTTTTTGCACTGTCAGAAAGCGGCTTTTTGACAGATGCATTCTTCAAAGTCCCTTTTAAAGTAGACTTTGAGGTAGACTTTGAAGCGGCTTTTGCGGTAGTCTTTGAGGCCGGCTTTTTTTCTGCAATCACTGCTGCCGTTTCTGCTGCATCCGTTTCAGCCTCTCCCGACGCATTCTCCGTTTCAACCGCTTTGGATTCCGTCTCCGCTTCCTCCGGCTCTGCCTGCGGCATCGTCTCAAGAAGCTTCGTCGTCATGATCTGGTACATCTTCGTATCCTTCGGGAAGTGATCCACAAACGGCATGACCATGCTTCCGTAGAAGATCAGGCCCTGGCCTTCGCCGACCCTCGTAACGAACCGCAGCTGGTGCGGACTGATACCGAGGTGCTGTGCCAGGATCTCCCTGTCACCGGCCGCTTGGTTCAGCATGCAGATATACTCGCTGTTCTCGAAGATGTTCTCCACCTCACGGGAGGCCAGCAGGTCCTTTACGTTCTGCGTGATGCCGGTCGGAATGCCGCCCCATTTACGGAACCTCTTCCAGATCTCGATCGAGTATGCCGCCGTCTGTTCCTCACGGAGCAGGAGGTGGAATTCGTCGATATAGTACCGGGTGGTCTTCTGCTGATAGCGGTTCACCGTGACGCGGTTCCACACCTGGTCCTGCACTATTAACATTCCAAGTTTCTTCAGCTGTTTTCCGAGATCCTTGATGTCGTAGCAGATGACGCGCTGATTGATGTCCACGTTGGTCCTGTGGTTGAAAACGGAGAGCGATCCCGTGACGTAGATCTCAAGGCCCGCCGCGATATCCATGCTGTCCGGATCCCCCTGCGCAAGGAGCTCTTCGTAAAGATCCTGCAGGATCGGCATGTTCTCCGGAGAGGGATTACGGAAGTACCGCTCATACACGGTCCTTACCGCACGGTCGATCACAGATCTGGCACGGTAGCCGAGGCCGTTTTCGTTGTCGAGGATCAGCTCGCAGAACGACAATATAAAGTCCGACTTCAGTTTGATCGGCTCATCGTCGTCACTGTAGTTTTCATTGATGTCCATCGGGTTGATATGCTGGTGACTGACCGGGGAGACCCGGATCACCTGGCCCTTCAGGCTTTCCGTCAGGGCGGAATACTCGGCCTCCGGATCGCAGATGATGATGTCGTCCTTCGTCGCAAGGAAGACGCTGTAGATCTCCCTTTTCGTGGTGAACGATTTGCCGGAACCGGGTGTGCCGAGGATCAGGCCGTTCGGTGCTTTAAGGAGCTTGCGGTCCAGATAGATCATGTTTCCCGTCACCGCATTGAGGCCGGAATAAATCGCTTCCGGGCTGCTCTGGAAGAGCTCCTGTGTCGTAAACGGTACGAAGATTGCCGCCGCGCTGGTCGTGAGAGCCCGCTCCACCTCGATGGCATTCATGGCCAGCGGCAGGCAGCTCACAAGGCCCTGTTCCTGCTCATAGTCCAGCCGTGTGATGTTGCAGCTGTATTTCTGGGCGATGGATTTCACCTGCAGGATGTTGTTGTCGAGCTCCTGTTTGGTCTTTCCGGTCGTAAGGATCAGGAATGTCACAAGGAACAGCCTCTGATCCTGAGACTGCAGCTGTTCAAGGAGCGATTTCGCGTCCCTGCCATAGGTCGCCAGATCCGACGGGATGATGTCCATGTCATATCCGGCGCGAACGGCCTTTTTCTGTTCCTCGATCTTGGAGCGGTCCAGCTCCGTGATCGTCCGCTTTACCATCTTTACCGCAGCGTTCTGGTCGATGCTGCGGATGTGTATGGAGACGATCTGCCCCGAGTCGAGATCCAGATAATCCTTCAGCATGGTATCCGGGATCTGGGAAGCCGTGATGGAAAGAGTGGAGACTGCGCAGTGCAGGTCGCCCATCTCAAAGGTCCGTTTCTTCGAAAAGTTCAGGGACTCCGGTGCGATAAAATCTTTCACAGACATGCCGGATTCCTTCTGCATCCTCCAGTCAAAACGGAAGCGGTGATCATCACACAGATGGAACATGTCATGCATGACCTCGAGCCGTTCCATTCCGTCCAGCACCCGGGCGTAAACGCCCATCTGGCGGAAGTTATTGATCAGGTCGTTCTGCACATGGATGATCCGCGGCAGGGCCTGCTTCATGGAATCCGCGTGGATCCCGAAGGTCAGATACTTGGTGCGGGTGATACCGTTGTTTCCCTTGCGGTACTGCCCGACCAGCATCTGGTTGTATTCAGAGCGGAGGGCATCGAACCCGTCATTTGCCGGCGCGATCCGGATCCTCTTCAAAAACCTCTGCTTGTCGGTGACGTTATTGACAAAAGACAGCTCAAAATGAATGGAACTGTCAAAGAAGTTCAGGAACGAACTCCAGTCCTCGAGGATGCTTTTGCGGTCACCGAGCGTTGCCAGCTGATAGTTGATGTCCTCAAAGGCAATGGTTTTCGTGTAATAGCCCTCGCCCACACGGCAGACACCGTCCTTCCACATGCGGTCAAACGGGATGGTCTGCTGGACGGTATCGGGCGGGGTCTCGTTTTTCTTACGCTTTCCGAACATGCAGCACCTCCTTTCTGCCGTTCCGGACCGCTTTCCGGAAGACATTTTCTGTCTGATACTTCCGGATCTTCGGCCGTTTGAACCGCGCCGTAATAAAATGCCGCAGGATCACCTCCAGCGGCTGTCCGTTCCTCTCAAACATGGCGAGAAAGAAAAACGGCAGCATCACAAGGATCATGGTCATGGCGGCCAGTGTCATATTTCCTGTCTTCCGGATAAGAAAAAAGAGCGGCAGTCCTACGAGGATCGCTGCTCCGAAACAGAGGATCTGACGCTTTGTGAGGTTCAGAAAGAGCTTGCTCTTGACCCTCGTCAGATCTCTGGGCACATTGGCATATAGATTATCCAACGTCTGGCTCCTTTCCGCCGGAAGGTCCGCATTCGGAGCATTCCGGCCTTTGCTTTGTCAATAGATTTCATTTTTAATGTGCGTTCAGGATGCTCTTTGCAAGGCTTCCTGTCTTAAACAGCGTGAAGCAGAGCAGGATCGTATATCCCACGATCCCCCATACATCCGCGATCAGATGATCCGATATCGTGTAGTTTTTGATCAGCACCGCATAGATCCCGACACAGATCAGGATCAGCAGCCCCTGAAAACCGAGCGCAAAGAGCGACCGCAGATAGTTCTGGCCGATCTGGGCCTGTTCCCGGTTTCCCAGTGTCGCAAGCGGGATCGGAGCAAGGCTCGTCATCAGATAGATCTCGATCATGCGGGCATAGATGATCACAAAGACCAGTGCGGACAGGATCGCCATCATGAGCTTCAGGATAAAAGTCTCGAGGAATAGCCCGAGCAGCGCTCCGACGCCCATATCCTCCAGGGTTTCCCTCACTGCATCGAGATCCGACATGGTGATCGCCGTCGAGCCTGAAATGATCCTGCCGCTCTGATTGATCACATGCTGCGCCACATCAAAGACTGCCATCACGATATTGAACGTATTTGCCACGACCAGGACTGCCACAAAGGTCTTGAAGATCCATTTGAAAATGATCCAGGTATCCAGCTGGGCAAGGTTGTTGTGGTCCGTGACCAGCTGGATCAGTTCATAGCAGGCGATAAAGGTCAGGATCACGCCGGCGATCGGCAGGATCACTGACTCTGAGATGTTCCGGATCATGGCGAAGATGGAGGGGGAGAAGTTCGCAGGGGATGTTCCCACCTGCCCTGCGACGCTCTGCACCTGATCGTTCACGGACTGGAAAAGGTCGGTCAGGTTGCCCATAGCGGCATCGACAAGGATCTCCTTCAGCCATTCCGCGATCTTATCAAATAGTGCACCCAATGATCCTCACCCCCTGTCTTTATCCGAAGAGTCCGGAAAGCAGAGGTACGAGAGTGATACCGATGAGAGCGATGCCGCCACCGGCCATCAGTTGCTTCATGCCCTGAGATTTAGCGCCGGGATTGTCTCCACCATATCCTTCCATAAGGTTGATGCCTCCCCAGATCGAAAGACCTGCGCCGAGGGCGATAACGAGTGTCTGCAGTACCTGGACTGCCGAATTGAAAAATGCCATAAGTGACCTCCTTAAAAATGTGCTGGTTTGTGTTTCAGGCAGAAAAAAAGAAGCTTCGAAAAGCTTCCGTCTCTGCCGTGTTTACGCTGCTGTCAGCGTTCCGGTTCCGTCTTCTGTTTTTTCGGTGCCTTAGCCTTCGTCCCGTTCGCCCGGTCTGCCTCCTTTTTGTCATCCGCGAGGGCTTTTTTGACCGATGCCTTTCGACCCTCCTGTGCGGAAGACCTCTCATCCCTGCCGCGATTCTTGTAGAACTCGACCATTTCCTTGAGCTCCCGGTTCGGGATCGTACGCTTCCTGGAATCCCAGATGTTTTTGCCGTTCTCATCCTTGCCCGCAAGAAAGGGCCTCGAAACAGTGATGTGTCCGTCAGCCGGGATCTTTGCCCACAGGCCTTTCCCATACTGGTTCTCATGGACCTGTTTGCTTTCCAGCACGAACTCCTGCCACGGATCATGGTCGGCCGGATCGCTGTTCGGGATCTGGATGCGGACGTATTCCTTGCCGCTTTTGCTCATGAATGGCTCGCTGCAAAGCCCCTTCGCGAACTTGATCGTGATCTCCTTGATGTCTTTCCTGCTGTCGGCCTGCGCAGCCGCAGCAGTGGCTGCTTCTACCGCAGCCGGATCGATGTCGCCAAACGGCGTGTGAAATGATTCTGCCATAATGCCTCCTTTGAAACTGCTTGTCTGCCGTGTTCCTCATGCTTTCCGCCTCCTTGTCCGGAAATAAATAAAGCGCCCCGGGTATCTTTTTCAGATACGTGGAGCGCTATGTAAGGCAGAATCTATGTGATTACTTTTTGCTGTGAATGTGAAGTTATAGATTAGTGCGGCTGCAAAACACCAAATCTATTTCCGCATGTACGGCAATAATATCGTGGTGATTCTTCATTCTTAACGCAGCCTCCAAGTACAATACGCCTTTCCTCAATCAGTTTTTCGATTCTCGGATCAATAGGTTTATCAACTGTTAGCCACGCAGGTAACCCGTATGATATTTCCG
>Ga0326514_10001026_pt1 | contig 18401 bp, 50 predicted proteins | sample 3_2548_0518_D_FD_203653 | JGI IMG/M metagenome (GOLD analysis project Ga0326514, IMG submission 203653) | Bovine rumen microbial communities from UC Davis, California, United States - 3_2548_0518 | ecosystem: Host-associated > Mammals > Digestive system > Stomach > Rumen | place: USA... | reverse complement strand
TCGTTTAATTGCCTTGCCAGAGCTGGATTTCTCACCGTAGCGGATGTGATCAAAGCCATTCGCGATGAGAGTATTATTAAAGTGCGCAACCTCGGACGCAAATCGCTCGAGGAAATTATCAATCGCGTAATGGCAGTAACCGGAATGAGCTATGAAGAATTAATGGAAGGAGCGACCAATGAACAAACCGTTTGTAATTACTGAAGATCAGTACAACCATGACAAAATGAGCTGGGGCAAAAAGGAGTTTATTGTCTATGACAATGTATGCACTCCTCCTGTTATTTTGTATACCCTTGATGATGAAACAATGGAAGGCTTTATTGGCAAAGAGCTTCTGATGAAAGCCAGAGAAATGGCGCCGGATGAAAGAATGTATGTTAGAAATCCTGAGATGGAAATAGATATGGAGCTTCTTAGGGCGGAAGGAGAGTACGACAAATGATCACCGGAAGAGAAGTTATTGATTTTATTCGTAATTGCAAGCTCGAAGATAAAATTATATGTCGGAACAATTCAGATGCTCTAATGTTTGTCATAAAAGATGAATGGGATTCCGATAGTAAAAGATCTGACTTTGAGTATATCGGAATTGATAAACAAACAGGAAGATATTTTAAATCTAGAACAGTAAATGAAACATATATTGTACCCGATCGTAAAAGGAGAAACTGAATGAGCATTAAAATTGAAGATGTTGAAGTTTTTGGATGGAAAAAGGCCATCAAGGGAGCAAGAAATCCGATGAATTCTTGGGAGAAATCGGATTCCCAATTTATTTGTCCAGACGAAGGCACGAATAGATGGTGTGGAGATCCTTATATCGGCCCAAACGATCACAAACTCCTCATGAATCTCTGCAAAGGAGGAACCGAGGAAGCGAAATGGAGGCGCATGGTTCATGTCCAGATGGATGTGACGGCGCCTCTTTATTGGTGGAAGGAGTTCGAGACTTACAAGGTCGGAACAGTCTCGAATAGCTGCTCCACAATGCACAAGATCCACGCAAAGGAATTTACCCTGGATGATTTTTCGTGTGAGAATTTGGTCGATCTTGAAAGCGATGATTGGAATCTTGCAGCAGCTATCAGCATGAGTGAAATTATACCTGTAGGTACAGGTATAGAACAGTCTGTAATGGTTGATATTATTGGAAGAAATTGGAATAATGCAGATCCTTTTATCATGCCAAAAGATCTTTTAAGAGCAACCATTAAATTACTTAATGTTTGTCGTTATAATTTCCTCGAAACCAAAGACAAAAAATACTGGTGGCAGATGATCCAGCTTTTGCCTAGCAGCTATAACCAGAAGCGGACAATTGATCTGAACTATGAGGTTCTGGCAGCGCAGTATCGGCAGAGGAAGGATCATAAATTAGATTGCTGGCATCAGTATTGTGACTGGATTAAGACTTTGCCATATTCGGAGTTTATTACGATGGAGGACGATAGCGACGTCAAGATTCCTACACTGACAATAGAAGATATTAAGCTCCTTCGGCCAAAGTATGAGGATTTTCGTAAGTCTGTTATAGATGGAATTATACCAGTAAACAAAGAGGTATCAGACTGGATGAATATAATGGACCGTATTTTGGAGGAAGCAGACAATATCGTATCGCATAAGTAAAGGAGAATAAAGCATGAGTGGTTCGATTGATTGGTTAATGATCGCGCCAGAAATTCAAGACATTCTCAAGGAAAGTAAAGAACGTCAAGAAAAACTTCTTGAGAAGGCCGAAAAGCGAGACCTTGATGAAAGACTATTAGATGCTCTTATGGAAATGCCAAAGAAATGGAGGGACAAAATAGTTATGCAAAAAGTAGCAGAAGGCGTTTACAGAGGTCCATTCGAGGAATTCTATCCGACGCTTAGAAAGTATGGCGCCGAACCAAAAGCTCTTGAAATATTCTGGGATGAACTCGGTGATATTCCGGTGGACGATGACGGAATCATTCAGAAGTCATTTCTCTGGTGGCCGAAAGGAACCCCTCGTGAGGATATTTGGCAGTGGTTTGATGAAAAGTATCCAGGTGGAGTTGTGAAATTGATGGGATTGGAGGAAAATAATGCTTCAGAGGATTTGTGATCGCTGTGGAAAAATAATTCAATCTGGACTTAATTTAAAAATTGACGTAAAAAATGGTGAATTACCATCAGACATGTGTCTAGTGCACCTTGATATTGGTCCCTTCCAAACCGGTGTTCAAGGTGATGGAAATATTAAGCGAAAAGTTATAAATCCAAGCGAGACTAAACAATATGAGCTCTGCAAAGCTTGCAAAGATGAATTGATGTCATGGCTGACTAAATATGAAAAATTGGAGGAGAATGAAAATGACTAATTACGATGAAGTTCGCAAGTTCTTATACGACGTTCCGACTGATATTGCCGGACGCATTAAGGAAGAGTTCTTCGGTTGGCCTAAAGGAACCAAGGTAAGCGATATCGAGAAGTGGTTCGATAAAAAGGCCAGGGGTGAGAGTACAAGAAAATGACTTTTGATACTTTATCTACGATCCATGATACTTTAAAAAGTGAGTACAGCAGGCTTCGTATGCAAGTAAGGACCGCTGATTCAGCATGTAAAAATGCCTATCGTGAGATGGATGATTACCGAATGAAAAATCCAGAAATATATAATGAAAGCCTTGACAGACTTGCAATCGGCCAGCCTGCATCTAATCCTGTACTCGATAAACTCTATAACCGATGGCGCGATCTTACAGACATCGTGAGACCGCTTTCCGTAAAAGCTCAAGAACTGGAAAAAGCCTTAGACGAATTCGAAAAACAAAACTGGTAAAGGAGAAATGACATGAGCATGACTATGATTATCATTATTTCATTGCTTGTTCTGAACCTCAGCTTGACTCTTATTATGTTCTGGATTCTGCATGGTGTACTGGAAGCTGTCAAGTCACTTCAGGATACGGAAGATATTCTGAAGAAAGTCCTGGATCTTAACAATCAGCTAATCGAAAAGTACAATAAGTGCCTAGACAATGTTTATGAGCGAGAAACAACGATTCGTGATACTTTTAATTCCTTGACGGACAATGTCATCGAAGCTTACTCTAAAATGTATGATCAATATAAGCTTATTACGGATACGCATAAAAAGCTTCTCGAATGCTGGAAAGGTTGCGAAGAGCGATATTCTCAGAGTTATGAGCTATTTAAGCATTGCTCTGATAACCTTAAAGAAGTCAGTTTTCAGCTTACCGATCTTGCGAATGTTTCGACCGAGGACGAGTATTTCCTAACGCTTAATGAAGCCTGCGACACTGTATGCTGTGATTGCTGGCATGCTATATGTATGAAAGAAAATTGTCCTGTTTGGCAGTTAAAGCACAACAATGAATGGACCGAAGATGATTATCGAGAAGCAGCAAATACTCATCCTGATGACGTTCCGGACGGTTTCAAGGATGTTCGTGAGAAAGGTGGTGATTCATGACTTACTGCGCAGACTACGATCCGATTTCGTGCCCAGTCGGATGTTATTACGCTGAAGAAACCGAGAAACTGAACCGAGATTTGAGTTCAGATCTCAGAGATTATGTCACCATGAGCAAAATCTATGGCACTGTATGGTGTAACCTCACAAACAAAAATTATATTTTTAAAGGAGAAAATAACAATGGCGAAACTTAATCTTATTGCACCCTGGGACGAGTATTATGAAGAACTGAACGCTTTCTTTAAGGATGATCCGGACGTAACGATCCTCTATGACGAAGAAGCAAAAAACATTAAGGTTCTTGTTCAGGAGACAATTAAGGCTGAGGCTCTGACACGTCTTCTCAAGGACGAAGTAGAATTTGGCGGAGTTAAGCTCACTATTACTGTCGTTCCGGCGAATGAAGTAACCAAGGGTGTAAAGAAGCTCATCACGAACATTGATAACAATGAAAACTATGGCGACATGTTTGAGCGGGCGCTTATTAATAATAGTGCATTCGCATATACTTATACCGTAGATAATGTTATGGGCTTTAACGCAGTCTTTGTCGTCTTCAAGAAGCTGGTTATTCAGTACTATAATGATAATCTTGGCGATCTGCATGGCATGAAGTCTACGCTTGCCGAAAATATTGCTCGTGATATTTTCGTACCGCACAATGGCGTGTTCTTCTGCACAGATGTTCAGGTCAATATGCGGTATAGCAACTATCAGAAGACTAATTACATTGGCGATCCCTGCGGTTGCTAAATAATATATTTTCAGGAGGATAAAACAATGACTGATAAAGAATTCAGACAGTATGTATATGAAGAGAAACGCCAGGGCAGATCCGAGAGCCAGATTGCGAGAAGTCTTGGCATGAGTCTTGCGCACTTCATGGGACGGCTCAACGGAGTGGATGTAGAGAAGGTCGATCCGCCGAAGACGAAGGAAGAATCTCCGAAACAGGAGAGAAATAAAGAAGTAAAGCCTGTTTCCGGAGCTAAGCAGCCTGAAAAACCTAAGAAGGAAAAGCCAGTTGATATTCCGAAGGTTGAAGAATCCAAGGAAGAAAAGCCTGTAGAAGATCTCAGCTGGATGGAGTAATTCGCAATAATTACAGCCTCCTTAATGGGAGGTGATTAGAAATGGATAATATAATATGTTATGATTCTTATACAGGAAAGAATTTTGTTCTATCTAAAGAACGTGTAGAATTAATACGTAAACAATTTTTAGATCTTAATGAACAGTTGAAAGCGTACTGTATTAGAGTTGAATTAAATAAACCATTTCTACAGAAGATTTATGAAATGAAAGGCAGAGGACTTGTAACTTACAGGTCCTCTTACTTTTAGCAATTTTTATACCTCTTATAATGGAGGTGAAAAATTCTATGGACAAAGTAAATGTAGATTTAGTAAGAAGGAAAAGAATAGAAAAAAATTATACGCAAGAATATGTGGCAAATTATTTAGGCATTAGCAGAGAAGCCTATATAAACTTTGAGCATGGTAAAAGCAATTTTAAAACTGAAGAGAGACTTCTGAAATTATACGAGTTATTAGAAATCTCCGAATCCAAAGAAAAAGAAAATAGAAAAATTTATGAGATTAACCCTAAATCTCAAATTTACGAAGGACTTGTAAAAGCAGGTCTGGCGGTACCTGGAAATAAGGTAACTTTAGTAATCGAAGAGGACTTGTAACTTACAGGTCCTCTAAATTTTTTATTTGAAAAGGAGAAAACAATTATGACTATTTGGCTTTGTGATCGGTGTGGTGTTCAGGTAAAGAAAGACTCCTACGGTGCAGGAAAATATGAGATTTCCAAACCATGCAAGGATGAAAACGGAACCATTTATCGCAGAGGACTAAAGTTCTGCGATCAGTGCAAGATGGAACTTGAGCAGTTCCTGGACGATGAATTCTCAAAGATGCCGACGTCCGCTACGGTTTCGATTGATGAAAGGGCGTAAAGATGATTGTAGAATTTGAACTCGTGAAGCGGGAAGCAGATCAGGTAACGAAACGGCTTGTTCATCGCATTATTTCCGATGATGATATTGTTAACGGCACATATATGCGTTATCCGAATGAAGTAGAAGAACTATTTCAAGACGGCTACACAATCGAACATGTAAGAGTATTAGAAGGTTCGCAAAGACTCAAATTATATTTCGCCATGTTCGCAATTCTTAAGGATCACGAGTATCATGCTTCAGCCGGTTATATTTTCGCATATGACAGAGATCGGGCCGTAGAAATGCTAAAGAAACGTTATGGCGAGGAAACAAGAGTCAGATCCATCGAAGAACTCAAATATGAGGAGGGAACAGTACTCTATGGAGAACGCTGGCATAAACTTTAATACCCATAACCTCAGTGATGATTTCGTAAATGATATGTTTCGGCGCTATGTAGAACAGCACATCACAGTTAATTATCCGGTAAAGGCGCCGGTATATCCATTTGAAACCTGCGGAGAGTGCAATACGGCTTATTCTGATTCGTGCTACATATGCGAATTCGCAAAGGAATCGTTTCAGCAAATGCTCGATGGTATATATAAGAAAACGGATCCGAGAACCAAAGCACGAGTTTTCTGTATTTGCTGTGGCGCCGGTAAGAGATCGCCTCTTCGGCAGTGGAGAAATGTTTATATTTGCTCGGACTGCTGGAAGATCAAGGAAAGAATCGGTGAAGAGAAATTTATGAAAGCGCTAAAAGGAGAAGCATGATGAAAACTATGAAAAATATCGAAATCGGCGAAGAAAAACTTAATGCGATTGTCGGTTTTGTCCCATTCGAAATGTTATCACCGAACGGAAAACCAATGCTTGGACTGTCGTTGGATTACCTATCCCTATTCGGAATTGGCGACAATACTCCGAAAGAAACTGGGTATTATATTTTCCTTAAAAAGTCCTGGCCGTTTATGATGGCTGGAAGGCTCACCTGGTTCGGAATCAGGAATCTGTTTCGGAGTTGGTTTATGAAGAGGAATAAATAAATGACAGAGAAAGTAAATGTTAAGTTTCCGATCACACGAGATATTATCGAAGGTGGTCAGCATCTTACGAAGACTCTTGAAAAAGATGACATCGTGAAATGCTATTTTTGCGGATATCCGATTAAACTAAGCATGCGTAATACACATATGACTTCGGACGAAATGGAAATGGTGGATTGCCCAAAGTGTGGACGTCACGTAAGTGTTCTATATTATTTCGATCGGGTAGAGAATCGAAAACGAGATCCCGTGAAAGTAGCCTTCCATAGAGGGCAGAGGTCGCGACGAGGAGGAGCGTAATGATATTTAAGAAGCTGATCCATCGCTGGAACAGATGGCTGGAATGGAAGAATCTGGCCTGGATGTTCCCATGGTGGAAGAAACTACTAATATTTCTTGGAATTATACGGAACGAATGGTTTGAGCGATTTTGGGACTGGAGGAATGAGAAATGAATTGGTGTATTTTCGATAATAACTCTGTTTGTATGAATAATAAAAGTCTAGAAACATTTGGTAAGAGATGCATTGAGGCGAATAATCTATTGCTGAATGAGCAGACAATTTGTAGATTTCATGTGGATGTGAATAAGCTCGACGATCTGATGTCGAATGAAGTTTGTTTATATTTATTCGATGGAAAATGTGCTCATGAATTATGTGCGGCTCATAACAAATCCTGTGTACGAAACAGTGGTGAATCATGCGGATTTTTCATGTCGCGGGATACATTTAAGAAACACGAGGAGCAAGAAACAGCGCAGCCAGATGCCGTTAATCATCCGAATCACTATTGCCAGGGCGGTATTGAGTGCATTAAGGCTATCGAAGCAAGTATGACTCCTGAAGAATTCCAAGGCTATTGCAAAGGGAACGTCCTAAAATATATCTGGAGATGGCGCGAGAAGAACGGTCTCGAAGATCTGAAGAAAGCTCAGGTTTATCTTGGCTGGATGATCGAGTCAAAAGAAAAGCAGGAACAGAATACACATTAATTATATAAAGGAGAATGCCTTATGGGAGAACTGGAAAATTATATTTACAAGCTGGCGAAGGCACTTCATAACAAAGATAAAAAGCAGCGGGATCAGATCCTTGCAGAACTGAGGAAGCTCGGAATGGACAGTTCTACAGCACTTACTCTCGCGATGGACTATGCAGTTGATTGAGAGGCAAAACCTATGAACTATTTTTTCGCCGGGCTCATTCTTGGAGTCTGGTTTTTTCTGCAAATGGGACTTCAATGGAGCACTGCGCATAAACCCAAAGTGAATTTTGTATATAGCATCGGGACATTTTTGTTTCTCGGTGCTATATACTGGGTCCCATTCTGGCTGATATTTTTGAGATAAGAGGAGGCACTGATGATTATATACCGACCACATAGAGGATCGCTCTCGGATGCGCTTTCTGAAGCAAAAGAATTTTCTACATGGCAAGAATTAAAGGAATATGTTGCTTCGACCTGGAATTCTATTGGCTTTGGACAAGCTACAAGTTCGGACGTGTCTATTAAGGACAATTCGATAGAGGATGAGCGAATCGGCTGGAAAGACACCAGAATGGTACTATGCAAAGGCTATCCCGTTGGTTTTTGTGCAACGCAGTATCCAATGCCAGACGATTCGATAAAAGTAAGGAGCGAATAGTATGGACAGTATAATCGGATTATTTTTGCGAATTGGAGCGCTGATTATATTTGGCTTATGCCTTACGGGTTACTTGGAAGAAGCTCACATGACGAGATGCCTGATTAGTGGTTGGGGTATGCTAATTTGTGCTAATTTAGAAGACATAAAGGAGATACTTAAATATGACAGAAACGCAAAACATGATTGTAATCGGGACCGTAGATCAGATTAACGCGGTCTTGAAATGTATTAATCCGAATTTTCCGACTCAGGATCTTTCGACATTAGAAAAGAATCAATGCTTTTACACGATGAATGGCGTCGGTGTTGAGATTATTTTGAAGAAATGAGGAGAATCATATGAAAAAGATTATCGCTGTACTGTTTATACTTATATTTGCAATATTTCTTACCGGCTGCGGCAATAGGCAGGTGATTGATACGACATTTCGGTTCGACTATGCGACGATCTATTCTCCGGGTGGAGAGATTATTGCGCAGGGAAAGGTGCAGTCGTGGACGGATTTTGAGAATGGGGATCAACTGCAGGTGAAGATTGACGGCGTCACGTATTTTACACATGCGACAAACGTCGTACTTGAGGCAAGATAGGATGGAAGAACAAAAAACATTTGCCGAGTGGCTATTGAACTTCGTGAAAACACATCGTGAAACAACAATAACTGTAGAACAAGGGCCGTGGGGAGATATTTGCGTTCACATGCGTGATTATTCAAAGAGTCGAAGCGGCGTTAATGCGAAATGCTCAATTTCACAGGAAATCTATCAGAATTCGAAGCTCGATTTTGATGAGATTCTGATCGATGCGGCCGAAGAATTATGTAAGGAGATTGAAAACTATGGATGAACTACGTTATAAGGAAGTACGCTTTGATAAGTGGTGCGAGAAATGCAAACACTATGCTCATAAATTCCCAAAAGAAAACTTTTCGTTCGAGGCTCAGGAACCATGTTGCAGTTGCCTCGATGCCGAGAATGCTATGCGTGAAGGAACCGAGAAGCCAGTATATTGGGAGGAGAAATGACCTTTCAGTTTGAAATACCAACACCTGAAAACTGTATTTCGTGCCCTTTCAAAGAGGTTCGTGTCTCGTCGGGATACGGACCTCTTAAACTACGCTGCGCAATTGATCCAACGCTGGATATTTTGGCGAAGGATGGACTGATGGGGCGAAGCGTCGATTGCCCTGGAAAAGTGGAGGAAGAAAATGACAAAACCTGATGTTGTTTATCTTTGTAAAGGCGAGGGGATGCCCTGTTACCTACATCCGTACTGTATTTTTCGTGGTGATGCTGTAGCGGCAGATGATCCGGTCTGCTTACATACAAGGAATCCCGAATGCGCAAAGTATGGAGCCTGTGAGGATCCTGAAAACCATCCTGAGCGGTTTATATTTCAGGAGCGCGAAGAGAGCTGCGGACCGAGCTATTATTGGGAGGTAGAACCCAAATGATCTATATACTTACACTCACAAAAGTCTGTCCAGGAGAGCCTACCGGTTATATTTCAGACCTTTGGGAAGACTGCTGGACAGATCGAACGGCTGCTGAAAGAGCGTTTAAGAAACTGGAACTCGGACCGGTATATTTTCGTAAAGAACTTTGGGTCAAAGAGCCGGGCGGCCGGAGAAAGCTTTTGATGGAGGAAAGATATAGTGGGACCGCTTGAAGAAAACAATATTTCAGAACTAACATTAAGACCGATTAATCCGGATGGGTCTTATGGCGATCCGATCGAATTTGAAAACATCGAAAATGTAACATATAGCCTAGATGAAAACGTAGACAAATTCTACACGGTAGGATTCGATCTGGCAAAAGAATCAGATATGACGGCATATGGTTATATCAGAATTCCAAATAAGAAAATGTCCCGTAAAAAATTCAAGAAATGGCTGATGTCCAAAGGAATCGATAGAGATATTGCCGAATGGTTCTGCAAGGTCGTTAAAAGCTTTAAAGGAAAACAGAGCTATCGGTCGTTATATTTCGTCGGATTCTTTTCGTCAACGTCGCAGGACTTAGTTAATAGCCTCTATTTGATACTCAATTTTCCCATTAACAAGTAAGGAGATAAACAAATCATGGACGAAATGAAAACTGTTGCTGAAAATGAAATTAATGCTGAGGACTTCATGAAACCTAGGCGCAAGGTAAAGGTTGGGGATCGCATCTATCGGAAACATAAGACCATGACCGTTCCGGATCGGATGGAGGTAACTGATGTGACTCCTGCCGAGACCGGATATTTTATTAAGTGCAAGTACATGTATCATGGAATCGGTGCGCAGGAGCGGACGTTCAGTGATGTGATATTTCGGGATGATGCCTGGGTTATTGAAAAGAAAGGGATTGACTTCTGATGCCAAGACATTGGAACGAACTGAATTACCAATCAAATCTCAAAGAATATGTTCACTTCAACGACTGGACTCCGGATAAGCTTCGAGAGACGCGTAAAAAGTTTAAAATCACCCAGAAGGAAATAGCCGAAGCGATGGGTGTCGGTAAGGTTATGATCTCTCAGATTGAGAACAACTATAGCGCAAGCCCTATCGCAATTAAACTATACGGTCTTGTTTTGGAACGCTATTGGGCAGGGATTCATGGCTATATCCCTGCCTATAGGAAAGTTGGAGAAAATAAATTTATGGAGGAATCTGATGATCCAAGAGAAATTCAATGACGCAACGGTTCGGCTGAGGCAAGCTGAAGAGAATTTTAATAAAGCATTGCAGGATATTCAGACAGTATTCAATGAGTATGAGAAAGAATTAGTAGAAAAGAAAGAACAAGCGCGATGGGAACCATGGTCTTTTGACAATGTAGTAAAAGAAACGAAAGCACAAAAACTTCAGGAAAAAGATGATGATTACTATAAAGGACTCAAGGATATGCATGAGGCCCTTCGCCTTATTGCGACAAATGGATCGGATGGCGGAATGTCCATATCTGAATTGAAGGATGCTTTTGGTATGTCTTCCGTATTAGACATCATACTCGGGTGTCCTTCTGAGGAAATTATAGACAAGACGCTTGCGTGGACAACTAAAAGAAAAGAATCGCAGGAGCTTCACATTGGTGACGAAATAGAATACATGTATCCTGGAAGAAAGCCTGAAAAATGCATTGTCGTAAATTTGGAAAACGGCATAGGAAAGGAAAAAACTATTTGGACAATTGATCTCGAGTCGTTTCGACTTTCCTGGTTTTCTTCGAATTGTTATTGGGACGATACATATCATAAAACCGGTAAACATTATGACTCTATTCCGCTAAAGAAGGAGGAAACTAACAAATGAGTTTAGCATATGACGAATATCTGGCCGAGCATATTGGAAATGTAAATAAAGGTCTTAACTGGATGCTCGATAATCTTGGGCTCAGCCATGAAGAAAAGGCTGCCCTTGAAACGGCTATGCTGAGATCTGACCACGATGAGAGTAAATACTCGATTGAAGAATACGATCCTTACGACAGATATTTCTATGGTGGGAATCGCAGTTACAAGGTCGTACAGGACTTTAACTACGCCTGGCTGCATCACATTCACCAGAATCCGCATCATTGGCAGTACTGGGTGCTGCTGGAAGATGATCCTGAAGCAGGGCTACCTTACAAGACTCTTCCGATTCCGCTGCCTTATATTTTCGAAATGATTGCTGACTGGTGGTCGTTTAGCTGGAAGTCTGGCAATCTCTTTGAGATATTTAACTGGTATGCTGAGCATCGAGACAAACAGTATATTAATCTGAATAGCCGAATGATTCTGGAGCGGATCCTGGAAAAGATCTGGGGTGTGCTCATCATGCAGGAAACTGTTCGTGGGCGTGATGTTTCGGAGATTGAAGGCCAGTATCGTAGATTCTGGGTTGAACAGAGAATGGATGGGATTACGTTGGAGCATACAGACGTCGAATACTCTGACGAAGGACTTTACGGTATTCCAGAGCTCAAAAAATATCCTATGCCGAATAAGGAACATGTGAAGTCGGCTATCAGATTCTTTAACTACGTCGATCCGAAGTATGAAAAGGAACTGGCAGAAGCTATTATCGAAAAGGCTGAGGAGTTTGGGCTGGATCTTAAAAAAGATATTACTATTGGAGATGAGAATATGTTTAAAAAGTATATTGTTTCTGATGACGATGAAAACAAAAACAAGGATCGGGTTCTTACCCATTATGGAATTAAAGGTCAGACTTGGGGCGAACGCAGATTCCAGTATGCTGATGGATCTCTTACTCCCGAAGGCAGAAAGAGATATTTGAAGGATGAAAAGATGGATCCTTCGAATAAAAAGGATGATAAGAAATCTGACCCATTGTTTGATATTTCAAAGCTTGGTAAAGGAACCTATACGCCTCCTGGAGCACCTGGGTCTAATGGAAGAGTTGGATCAGCTACTGGATCAGAAGAACCCAAATATGATCAGTGGGAGAAAGACTTATATTCTGAGCTTGAAAAGAATGGCATGAAACCTGAAAACATGTCTGATGCCGATTTTAAGGCGCTTCTTGTGAAAAAGGGAATCCTTAATGAAGATGCTGCAGATTCGCTTGTTAAAACCATGAAGCAGAAAGCAATGAAGAACTATAAGATATATTCTAAAAAGGACGAACCGGAAAAGACCGAAACCACAACCGCTGCAACAGATTCGAATGGCGATAATAAATCGAAGAATGGATCTGGCGAGGCCTCAGGGAGCAGCGGAAGGGCCAGTGGTGGATCAAAGCAGGCGCAGGCGAATGATGTTTCAGCCGTTAAGACAAATGAGAAGCCATCGGTCGATTCGCTTGAGAAGAATATCGTCAGCAAGATCGAGAAGCTGTCCAAGCTTAAAGAAGGCGCTATCAATCTTGGCGATATTCTGAGCGATGATATGGATGGCTTTATTGCGAAACTGTCCGATCTGATTGATGATGATATTTCCGGTCTTAGCTATGCGGATCTGAAAGAACTTCGTGAACGTCTTCAGAAACAATATGAGGATTCCAAGAAGGATGAAGAGTCTGAAGGAGACGAGAAGGAATCCGAAGACGAAGAAAAGAAAGATAAATAGTTCGCAAGTTTTACAGCTCCTTTAATGCAGAGAGATCTGACTATTATATTTAAGGAGAAAAGTTATGACGAAAGAAGAGAAACTGGAAATCATTAAGAAATTGAATGAGTGTTTTGACGGAGTAATTGAGCCATATCTGGAGCGTCTTGAGAAAGCTGAGGACGAGGAAGCAAAAGCGTGCGATGGTGAAAAAGACTATTCGCAAGTTGTCACGACTGTCAGGGGCACACTCGAAGTAGCTCAAGAATGTTTAGATTACTATGAGGCAACGGTTAATGAGAGGGACTGACAGTTCCTCTTCTTTTTATCGCAATTATTACAACCTCTTTAATAGAAAGGAGTTGAAGTAATAATGGCTGAACAATTATATTATGATGCATTTAGTGCAAAATGGTTTAGAGCTGAAAAAGAAAAAATTATGGAGTCAATCGAAAAACTAAACTATGAGATACGTGATCGAGGTGAGCTCAATCTGTATGATATTTATGCGAAGATTAACGAGGATCTTCCTGAAGACATGAAGATTCGGGTAACCAAGACATGCAATGATTTATGGCTAGAATTCGATTATCTAAAATTTGAAGAGAATCCTGATTATAAACCAATAACACTAAAGAATCGTGATGGGTTGCCAGTTATAAAACTCGAATTTAATGAACCAAGATATAGATTTGAGGATCTGTAAGAAATTACAGGTCCTCTATTCTTTTAGGAGAACTACCATGCACCTTGTAAAAGTTTATATTTACTCAAACATGACTGCGCGGAGTGCTCAGGACAAGATCAACTCGATGATAGAGGAATACGAAAGCGTTGACTATACCGTAAACTTCGGTCTTCAAATCGAGATCTCTGTCGCAGCAGGGAAGTACAGTGAGACCAGATATACTTTGATCGTTTATATTTATAGTCTTAATATGGAGGAATGACATGCAGATCGTTAAGAGGTTTATATTTGGCAATAACGTAATGAGCAGTGACTGGAACAATACTCCTCTGGAAGATCAGATCAATGAATACCTTGAGTATCATCCGGGATATTCTATTACAACAATGAGTATGCTAAATGGCGCCGGCTATAGAGAAGCTCTTGTTGTGTTTAATGTTCGGGAGGAACGTGATCGTAAACAAATCGAGCAGAATAAGAAAGTGAAGAGCCATGATTGAGACTACATTCACTTTGATAATCATCCTTGCTCTGATTCTAGTGGTATTGTGGAAGCTTTGATATTCGCAAATTAAACAAGCTTTATAGAGGGAGAGAGATCGTGGAGTTAATTCTGCGGTCTCTTATATTTTTATAAGGAGGGCTGCCTTATGACCGGACCACAGAGATGGAATTATGGAACTTGGATGCTAAATGCGATGGTTGATGCAAAAAGAAAACAGAGGGCAAGAAAAAGAGATCCGCAGCCAACTGATATTTTCAAGTATGGCGTGAAACTGAAAGATGAAGATTATGTCGGCTATAATCGTAATAATGGGCGTGTGATATTTGAAGCCGAAAGTTACGACGAAGCAAGAAGAGTTCTCGAGGAATTGTATTCCGCCTGAAAATGTGATATTTTAAAGAAACTACATGAAAGAAAGGATTAAGGAAAACAGGAAAAATGGAAACCAGGTATGTTGTTGGACTGATCGTATGCATTATTGTGTCTATTGTTCTTGGATATTTAATTGGGAAGAACAATAAGAAACCTCTCGGCGACATTGTGTTTGAAACTTATATGGACGACGAAACTAATGAGCCAGCAGTACGATGCACTTTTAAACTTGATTTGGACATCGATGAAATCGTGAAGAAAGATTATATTCTGTTCGGCGTTAAGAAAAATCGGGACGTTATCGAGTACTATAAAGCTCGGGAAAAGTAGAATTCGCAAAATAAACAATCCCTATAATGGAGCAGAATAACTGCAAATATTAATGAAAAGGGGATTGTAAAATGTCTAAAGAAATCATCATTGATAATCGTTGCGGTGGTATTGTGAAGCAGGTTCGTCTGCAGCTTAACTGCACTCAAGAGGAACTTGGTAAGAAGATCGGAGTCGATCAGCCTACCATGTGCCGGATTGAGCGCAGGCAGCAGATGCCGACGGAGCCGATGCTTCAGAAGATCGCCAATCTTGCGGGACTCAATATGAACCAGATGACAGGTCAGGAACCTATCAACTACGCGGCTATCTGGTAACAGAGCGAAGAGCTTTGATCAAATCGATCAGGGCTCTTCTCTTTTTATATAGTAGTTCGATCGGTGGAGTGGATGGATATTTGAAAGGAGAACTGCAATTGAATACGATAACAGTAGTGTATAAGGTTAGTTGGGAAGTAATGGATCATTGGTACAATGAAATTGATCATGACCTATGCATTGATAGCAACCGCATGATCGATAAGATTTTCTATGAATCGGACGATGCCGAGAAATACATGAATAGTATCCCAAATCAATCGTATCCTCCGGACTTTATGGAGCTGATGGACAATCCAGATGAGTACGAGTTTGCTACTGGATTTTATTTAATTGATGAGCAGTACCCGATCGAATAAGAAACCTGATTGATATTTGAAAGGAGAATGCTGAATGGGAAATGTGTACGAAAAAGATCCTCAGATGATGAATGATGATGCATATTGGCTTATCAGCACGGCAAAGAATTATATTAATGATATTGGAAATACTATATCAAAATTTGATACCAATGAGGATTGTGAACTTCGTCATGAACTATACATGGCAAGAATTGAGATCGGTTCTGTACTTAATATCCTCAATCTTCTGGAAGAAAACCTTGATGCCGGAAAAAGAGTCATTTACTGATATTTGAAAGGAGAATGTATAAATGAAATTTTGGCGTTTTTTAGATAAGCTTACTGAATTTTATATTCCGATTATGGTTGGTGTTATGGCATTTTATATTAATTCGGAATACAGAGATCTAAAAGAGAACGTTGATTACATTCGTAGGCATGTCTGATATTTGAAAGGAGAAATGAAAATGATTAGTGCAAATGGAATCGTAAAGTTCGGAAAGATGGCGGTTAAGGTTGGCCTTGCTATTGGTTCGGTTTATATTCTGTCCAAGGTAAATGACGAACTTGGAAAGTTCGGACTGAACGTTGGATGTTCGGTTGGAAATAGAATTGATATTAATCCCGGAGATATTCCGAAGTACAACACTAAGTCGTTAGAGTTCAATGCAAACAGTGTCACGGAGCGGTCAATTGCCGAGCTGCTTCGTGCGGCGTGGAAGACATATTCTACAAACTCGAAGCTCGAATGTGCCAAGCGTATCTACAACATCGCGTTGTCCGGAGACGATAGGGCGAAACTGGTTGCGATTCAAGCTCTTGGCCGTATTGCTGATGACTCATATTCTACTCAGCTGAAGAATTATGTCAGAAAGGCTATTACCGAGCTTGCCATTGGCACGGATGATGTTTGAAAGGAGAAATAAACATGAAAGAAATTGCTGTCGCCGCGTTTAGTGCAACCGGAACCGTTCTGTCTACTTTGATTGTCAGCGCCACCATCGCGACTCTTCTTGGGGTTCATATCAGAACTAAACATATCGCTATTGGTTATTGATATTTGAAAGGAGAATGTAAATGAAAATGATTATTGTTCTTGATAAGATTTGCCTGCTTGGTGTTGTTGGGGTTTCTCTGTATGCCGGGTACAAGCTTGGACGGAAAGCTGAGCAACTCGATAAGACATTCAAAACCAATTTCAACAATGACTGATTCGGAGGGTTTATACAATGTGTGATTTCTGCAAGAATATTGTTAATAATGATGGAAAATGGAAAAATTCCCTTTTGGCTTCCAGACGTTCCAACGATAAGAACCACGGTCTTGACATCATTCTTGGAAAGACTGATGGCAAATTCAAAATTGAAGGTTCAAAGTTTATTCGTGATGAAGAAATCAAGGAGCCTATTATATATTTGAAAGCCTTCAACTGGCATAAGAATCCTGATCCTAAAAAGCACATGGCCTGGACGACAGCCATGGAGATTCATTATTGCCCGATCTGTGGCGAAAAACTTTGATATTTTGAACTCTTGAAAGGAGAACTGAAAACATGAAAGGTACTACTATTGCATTCGCAGCTCTTGGACTCATTGATATTGGCATGATTGCTCTTAATCGCGCCGCGTATCGTCATGGCAGAAAGCTTGCTGAAGCTGAAGCGATTAAGAATCGTGGAGAAGAGGCCAACGCGGTTCTTGATGCGGTAAAGAAGCGCTGCGAGGTTTATGACGATCTCATTAAGCGCGAGAAGGCTGAATTTAAGCAGAATCGGGCTGACTGGCTCGAAGCAAATGCGTTTAATGCCAAGAAGAAAGATATTCTCGATGGCGTGCCTAACGGACTCAATGAATTCAAGAAACAGATTGGATATTCTGATGTACTTCAGAGACTCACCGATGAATACAATGCCGGTGTCGAAGCTGTCAAGAACTCCATCGACTATGACGTGAACAAGAAGAAGTTCGAGAAGGCTATCGCCGATGCCAAGAGCCATTATGACAGTCAGAAAGCTCTGTATGACTGTGCCGGCTCTGATATTTCTGAGGATGCCATGAAGCTCAGGCATGCCGCAGAAGAGGCCATGAACGCCAAGATCAAGGAAGCTAAGGCAAACCTTGATATTCTTGAGGGTAAGCTTAATACCGAAGTCGAGAAGCTTACTCAGACAAAGCAGAATGGTATTCGTGAACTCGAGGAGAAGATCGCGAAGGAAAAAATTCGTCTGGATCACAAGGCTGACCAAGAGCTTGAGGCGCTGAATGCCAAGCTTGCTGAAGCCGAGTGTGATATTAATGACGCCATCTTGAATAAGCGGACCGGTGCGGATGCCGAGGCTGAAATCAAGCACGCCGATGATACTCGTGTCCTTCGTGAACAGAAGGAAGTGGACGCTAAGGCTGCAGAAGATATTTTCAACGCAAAGCCTCAGACGGTCAAGATCGCTGAATTCCTGAAGGATCATAAGGTTCCTAAGGCGGTTGTGCCCATGTTTGGTGTTGTTAGCATGGCTCCTGTTGGATATTTGTCCTATCGCTGGCTTAAGTTTCTTGGACAGATCATGAGGGCGATGTAATGAATCCAAAACTGATATTTGCAGCGGCCAAGAAGAATCTTCCTTCAATTCTTAGTTGGACGGCTGTGGGTGGTGTGGTTCTGACCGGGTGGCTTACTCATAAAGCTGCCCGGAAGT
>Ga0326514_10001025_pt1 | contig 18412 bp, 13 predicted proteins | sample 3_2548_0518_D_FD_203653 | JGI IMG/M metagenome (GOLD analysis project Ga0326514, IMG submission 203653) | Bovine rumen microbial communities from UC Davis, California, United States - 3_2548_0518 | ecosystem: Host-associated > Mammals > Digestive system > Stomach > Rumen | place: USA... | reverse complement strand
CGTTGCTATAGACGTAGGCAGCCGACACATTGGCACGGTCGTTCGCCTCCATAGAGTTATACATGTAGTTGTTCAGGCTGGCACGGAGCGAGAAACTGAAATCCCATTTCTTCCAGATGAGTTTCGAGGAGAATCCCATCACCACGTCAGCATCCGCCTTCTTATAGAAATACTTATCCTGCTCATTCAGCACACCATCGCCATTGCGGTCCACAAACTCACCTTCGATAGGCATGCCTGCCTCATCATACACCTGCTGATACACATAGAACGCACTGGCAGCTTGTCCTTCAGCATAAGCCTTCACCGCACCGGCACCACCGCCACCCACAGCAGCGTAGGCATTGCCGATAGGTTTGCCATCCGTCGAAACGAGGTGGTCAATCTTGTTCTTGTTCCAAGTCAAGTTATAACCCACTTCCCAACGCCAATCCTTCAGCTGGATGGGACGGTACGTCAACTGCACCTCCACACCTGTGTTGTGCAGCGAACCAATATTACCCATCACACGCGTAGCGAAGTTCACACCTGCCGCCAACGGAATGGTGTTCAGCAAGTCCTTCGTCTTACGGTAGTAGTAGTCCACACTACCCGTGAAGCGGTTGTTGGCAAATCCGAAGTCCAGTCCCACGTTCAAGGTCGTAGTCTTCTCCCACTTCAAGTCAGGGTTGTATGCCTCAGGACGATAAGTGACACCTGTGCCCGTCACAGGATAGTAGGCACCCGAACCGCTCACCGTATAAACAGGCAGATAAGCATAGTCGCCGATATTACCTTCCTGCTGACCTGTGATACCCCAACCAAAACGGAGTTTCGTATCCGACACAGCTGCCACATCCTTCAAGAAAGACTCCTCATTGATCTTCCAAGCGAGAGCGGCTGATGGGAACACACCCCAACGGTGGTCTTTCGAGAAACGTGAAGAACCATCATCACGCAGGGTGAAGGTCACGAGGTAACGGTCAAGCAGCGAATAGTTCACACGTCCGAAGAAGCTGACCAGATAGTTCTGGGTCTTGTAGAGCGAGTTCTTCGTCTCAAAATAATCAGGGTTCACCAGTTCGCCAGGATGTGTGGCATGAGTTTCAGGATAATACACAGGATAGTCATAATCCGTCTTGCGGTAGAACTTCTGCCACTCATAACCCGCCATCACGTCGATGTGATGCGTTTCGTTGATGTCCTTCAGATACTGAGCGTATGCCGTGAGCGAGAGGTTGTGCTTGTCGCCTACATTCCAACCCTTACTTCCGTAATAGATGTTGTTGCTGTAGTCGTAGGGCGATACTCTCTTGTTGCTGCGACCATGAGCATAGTCCATACCTCCCTTCAGATGGAGGTGCAGATCTTCCAGTCCATGCACTGAATAGTCAATATCCACATTACCCATGAATTCATTGCCCTTACCGATGTTGCTCTGATTCTTCAACTTAGCCACTGGATTGTCAGCATTCAGGCCAGAGTAAGAATGAGTCCACTGCGTATCGCCAAAGTCGGCCGTCACAGGCCACTGCCAGTAACCACCATACTCAGCGGCATTCGCGCTGTCGTCATGGATAGGCTTGGTGGGGTCAGCATAGATGGCCTTGCCCACAGCTTGGGTTTCAGCAAACGAATGACGGGTGAACGCCATCTTCGCATTGAGATTCACCTTCAGGTGGTCATCCAAGAACGAGGGTGACAACGTCACACTCATCGTATAACGGTTGAAGTTCGATGTCTTCAGCGTACCGTCCTGATGCGTATAACCAGCCGATACACGATAAGGCATCCACTTCAGACCGCCTGATACCGTCACGTTGTGGTCGGTATTCAGACCCATGCGATAGATTTCCTTCTGCCAATCAGTGTCAGCAAAAAGGTGATTGCCTGCAGCATCATAATAACCGAGGTTGGCATACTGGCTCGAAGCCAACCAACCCTGCTCGTCATCGGCATAGCCAAACAACTTCTGGGCAAACTTCTGATACTCCCCGCTGTCCATCACCTCCAAGCGTTTCGTGTTCACGCTGAAGCTGACATTACCATTGTAAGAAACTTTAGGTCCCGAGCTTACCTTACCTTTCTTGGTGGTAATGATAATCACACCATTAGATGCGCGGCTACCATAGATGGCGGCAGCAGAGGCATCCTTAAGCACTGTAAAGCTCTCAATGTCGGCAGGGTTAATCATCGACAGGGCATTGGCTGCACCTTCATTGGCTCCGTAGGAGTCGAGCGCCAAACCATCCACCACAATCAGCGGGTCGTTCGACGCATTCAGCGACGAACCACCACGAATGCGGATGGAAGCACTACCACCAGGCGTACCATCGCCAGGCACCACGCTGACACCAGCAATCTTACCCTGAATCATGTCCTGCGCACTGGTCTGCAAACCATGATTCATTTCATCGGGCTTCATGGCAATGACCGAACCCGTCAAGTCATTCTTCTTCACCGTACCATAACCGATGACAATCTGTTCACCCAGGAGTTTGGAATCCTCCTGCAGCATAATGTTGAGTGTTGGAGCTGCTGCCACCTCTTGCGTCACATAACCCACAAAAGAGATCACAAGCGTCGCTCCGCGAGGAACACTAAGTGTGAAGTCACCGTTCAAGTCGGTAACACATCCGTTACTCGTGCCTTTCTGCAATACCGTCGCACCAATAACCTCACCCAAATTGTCCTTTACGTGGCCCTTCACCGTAATGTTCTGGGCGAACGCTGAAACGGACACGAAGATTCCGATGACCAACGTCATACAAAACCTCAAATTTAGTTTCTGTTTCATGTTTTTGGATTTAGGATTTTGAATTAGTTAATAAATAATGAATATATAAAGTTTATTGTGATAAATCTTCATTGACTGTGTCTAAAGGTTCTCAACCCTTCATGATATCCTCTTACCTCGCTCCTCTTACTTCTTTGATGCTAATAGCGAATCCACCGCCAGAGGCACTCTTCAGTTTGAGGACACTCTTGCTGGTGACCGTTTGGGTGGTGATGGTGTAGCTTTGAGGATTCTTGTCCCAGCTGGCATCCTTGCCATCAGCATAAATGGTGGCCTGATATTTCTTGCCTGGCGTGAGGAAATCCAAACGGAGGGTGCTTACATGACCGTTCTCATCCACCGAACTGCCCACATACCAATCCTCCGAATGCTTGTCCTTGCGGGCCATCGTCACATAGTCACCTGGCTCTGCTTCCAGATAGAGGGTCTTCTGCCAATCGACAGGCACATCCTCAATGAACTTGAACGCATCCATATAGGGTTCGTAGTTCTCAATGAGGTCAGCTGCCATCTGAAGGGGTGAGTAGAGGGTCACATAAAGTGCCAACTGACGTGCTAAGGTACTGCGCACATGATTGGTGTTTTGCCCTGGTGCTGTCTTCAAGAGATCCATCTGGAAGATGCCTGGCGTGTAATCCATGGGACCACCCACAAGTCGAGTGAACGGCAGGATGGTCGTATGGTTGACTGGATTACCACCAAAACTTTCGTACTCGGTTCCTCGTGCGCTCTCATTGCCAATCCAGTTGGGATAGGTACGGCAGATGCCTGTAGGACGGGTCGCCTCATGGGCGTTCACCATAATCTTGTAGTCAGCCGCCTTGGTGATGCAACGCAAGTAGTGGTTGTTCATGAACTGGCTGTAATGGTGCTCACCGTAAGGAACGATGTCACCCACATAGCCGCTCTTCACAGCAGGATAGCCATTATCGACCATAAACTGATAGGCTTGGTCGAGGTGACGCTCGTAGTTAATGACGGAACTGGAGGTTTCATGATGCATGATCATCTTCACGCCCTTGCTGGCTGCATATTCGTGGATGCCCTTCACATCAAAATCTGGATAAGGAGTCACAAAATCAAACACATAATCTTTCTGATGACCGAACCAGTCTTCCCAACCAATATTCCAACCTTCCACCAACACTCCATCGAAACCATGCTGGGCAGCGAAGTCGATGTAACGTTTCACATTCTCCGTGTTGGCGGCATGGCGACCGCTGGGCTTGCACTTCGTATAGTCCGTCTTACCCAACTGCACACTGAACAAGTCATCCGTATAAGACCAATGGGAACGGCCACTGATCATATCCCACCATACGCCTACATACTTCGTCGGCTTGATCCAACTTGTATCCTCAATCTTGCAAGGCTCATTGAGATTAAGCGTCATGCGTGATGCCAAGATGTCAGCACCTTTCTCACCCACGATGATGGTGCGCCAAGGACTCACACAATCGGTCTGCATGTGTCCTTTGTCACCCATTGCATCAGGAGTCAACTGGGAAGTGAACGTCTTGGATGCCTCGTCATAACTGAGGTGCATAGTCGCATAATTGATGCAGGCAGCCTCATGCAGATGGATGAACAACCCATCGGCTGTCTTCATCAACAAAGCCGTCTGCACAGACGTAGGTCCTGCTGGGGTCTGAGAAGAGTTATCGGTGATAGCGTCTTTCATGCGTCCACGAATCTCTGAAAGCTTTGTGGTCTGCCATTCATATTCCTGCGTGTCGTAGTCACCTGCAATCCACCAAGCCAAATGGTCGCCTGTCATCTTGAACTGACTCTGCTCCTCTTTGATGATGAAATAGGTCAGGTTCTTCTGCGAGGGGAACTCATAGCGGAAGCCCAATCCATCATCGAAGAGACGAAAACGAATCATCATCGTCCTGTCGTTCTTCTGCTGACGGAGGGTCACCAACAACTCGTTGTAGTGGTTGCGGATACTGCTCTCCTCACCCCACACAGGCGACCAAGTCTCATCGAACGTGTTGGTTTTGGTGTCAGCAATGGCAAAGCCCGTCTGCATATCAGCCTTGCGCTGAATGGACTCCTTTTCCGCAAAAGTCTTGTACTCAAAATCTGTGGCCTTGTCTGGATTCTCTTCCTTCAACTGAAAACCCAGATGGCTGTTGCCAATAACAGTCTTGCCCTTGTAGGACAAATCATAGGTGGGACGACCTTCCGCATCTACGCTGAAGTTCATCTCCATCTGTCCATTGGGGGAGGTCAACTTTTGTGCATTCACCCCAAGTGCCAACAATGGCAACAAGAAACCTAACATCGTTCTTCTATTCATATCTATTGTAATAAACCTTCGGAAGGTAAAATAGGAAGTAAAAATGGAAGTGAACTCGCTATTAAACTCCTTCTTTAACTTCATTTTATAACTTCGGAAACTTAAAACTTAATTTTTTACATTTTTAACTTCAAAAGCACAGCACATAAATGCCGCGTTTTGGCATCTCCAACTTGTTCCCCAACGTCACTTCGCTGTCTGAGATAACATCGTAGGCCTTGTTGGCTGGAATCACCTCGCGATAGATTTTCAGGTCGAGTATCTGTGGCTCGTTTGTGCCGTTCATCACTATCGTTACAGTCTTTCCATCCTTCTGACGAGCATAAACATAGCAACCATTTCGTATAGCATAATTAACCAACTTGCCAAACGCTACCGTTTCATTGCCCTTACGCCAGTTGAGCAGTTTCTTGGAGAAGTTGAAGTATTCGTTCTGCAACTTCGTTCTGCCAGCCTCTGTGAAAGCATTTCTTCTGTCGCCAGGGAAACCACCAGGGAAATCCTGACGCAATGCACCATCATTCACACTCTTGTTGGCATACATGCCAATCTCATCGCCCACATAGAGTTGTGGGATACCACGCAAAGTGAGCAGCAAAGTCAGCGCTTGCTTGTAGCGCGTCACATCCTGTGCCTTCTCTTTCGTAGGTTGAAAACGGTCTGTATCGTGGTTTGCCAAGAAAGTGAGCAGATGGTTCACATCGGCATAAACCATATCCTGACAAAGGTATTCATACACTCTGGCAAGTCCTTTTCCCCACTCGTCCGTTTCCTCATCGTAGAAAGAATCGAGGATGTACATCAATGGGAAATCCATTACCGTCTTCAGTTCGCTGTTATTGGGAGCAGCCAGACGACTATCCTTCTGCCAATAACTCACGCCTACATTATTATTGATCCAAGTCTCACCCACAATGTTGAAACCAGGATATTGTGCCTCGACCTCCATACACCAGCGACGCATGAATTCAAAATCATTGTAGGGGTAGGTATCTTGACGAATACCGTCTATACCAGCATATTCTATCCACCAGATAGAAGCCTGAATAAGGTAATCAGCGAAATATTTGTTGCGTCCGTTCACATCAGGCATTTGTTCAGTAAACCAACCATCCACCGTCAACGAGAAATCCTGAGATGCGGCATGGCTGTCACTTGCTGCACCAGTCTTGTATCCCGTCTGTGTGTACTTGCTCCCATAGTTGAACCAATCATCAGCAGGACGGTCGGCAAAGAGGAAATTGAATGCACCACAATGGTTGAAGACAATGTCCTGAATGACCTTGATGCCTCTGCGATGCGCCTCGTCAACAAACGTACGATATTCCTCATTCGTACCGAAGCGAGGGTCAGTCCTGTAATAATCCGTGATGGCATAACCATGATACGACTGCTCTGCCATGTTGTTTTCTAAAGTAGGAGTTGGCCAAATGGCTGTGATGCCCAATTCCTGCAAGTAGTCCAAATGCTGTGTCATGCCAGCTAAGTCACCACCATGACGCGCCATATCTACCGTTCTGTCCCAAGTGTTTTCCTTCATGTTCTTGTACATCTGGTTCTTCTGCTTTCTGGTCGTGCCCGTGGCAAAACGGTCAGGCATCAGCAAATAAACCACATCGCTGGCATCGAAGCTTTTGCGAGTCACCTGCTCACGCTGTTGCAGTTCGTAGGGCACCGTCTTCACGGTCTTTTGCCCCTGCTTCAAGAGGATGGAAAAACGCTGGGCTGGAGCACCCTTCGTGTCTATATATATAATAATGTAGTTCTTGTTGTCAAACTTCACCACATCTTTCATAGCGATGCCCTGGGCATCCTTCAGTTCCACATCGAAAGCACCTATGCCTTCACCATGCAACATGATTTGCAACTCAGGGTTCACCATGCCAGCCCACCAATTAAGTGGATGTACATGGTCGATAGAGGGTGTGGCAGCCTTCAGTTCTGGAAAGGCAAGCAGGTTTAGAAGCACCATAAGAAGTCCAATTGTACGTTTCATAGGTAAGTAATAACTTAATGATTGTGTTGCAAAGTTACAACAAACATTAACATCAATGAAGAATCATAAAAAAAATATAAATATAAAAAAAGTTTATTCATTTGATATATAATAGATTAAATATTTTTCAAGTATTATAAAAAGTAAACTCATTGATAAAATTATTATGACAAATATTTGGTGCTTTAAAGATTAAATCGTACCTTTGTACCCATGAAAAGGCTCATTATTATATTTGTAGTTATGCTGGCAGGCACATTCAGCATACAAGCTCAAGAGTTGCGAACCTTGCTGTTAGAGTTGGATAAATGTGTGGAGAAAAAGGAAACGTACAGGGCTGAACGTCATGAACGAATTGACAGTCTGAGGCAGCAAGTGGAAACCGTTCAAGGTGCACAATTATTGGAAGTGTATGAGGCGATGTATCAGACCTACTCACACTTCCAGACAGACTCTGCCCTCTTCTATCTCGACAAGATGAACCAACTGACAGAATTACAGGAAGATCCACAAAAACGTACATGGGTGGCTTTGAACATGGCAGAGCAATTGGCCATCATGGGTGCCTACAGCGATGCAGAGGACAAGGTGAAGAAGTTGAACACAACTGATATGAACCAAGAGGAACGCACAAGATATTACCATGTATGCCGTACCATCTACGGATGGATGGCTGACTACATGAGCAGCACACCTTCTTTATCAAAAGAACTGAGACACAAAACTGACCTCTATCGCGATTCCATCATCAGCACAGATACCGACCCATTGAGTCGTGACATCGTGAGGGCAGACCATCTGTTGGCCAACGGTAAAAGGGATGAGGCCAAACAGCTGATAGAGAATTACCTACCCCATGCCGAGAAGGAGCAGAAATCCTATGTACACTATATCCTGTCAGAAATCTACCGTCAACAAAACAACTCGACGGAACAGATGCGGCATCTCGCCTTGGTAGCTATTGAAGACCTGAAACGGGGTGTGACAGAGTATGCAGCCTTACCCTTGCTGGCCACGAAACTGAAAGAGCAGGGGGAGGTGGAGAGAGCCTACAACTATTTATTTTGTAGCATGGAAGACGCCAATTTCTGCAACGCCAAACTGCGTACGATGGAAATCAGTGAAGTATTTCCTATCATTGAGAAATCCTACAAACAAAAAGAGCGGTTGGCACGTCAGACGGAACGAGGTCTTTTGTTAGGCGTGAGTGTGATGACCATCATGTTGGTGCTCGTTGTGCTCTATTTACGAAGCCAGATGCACAAACTGAGTCAGACACGCCAGCAATTGTCGGTTGCCAATGACCAATTGGAACAAGCCAACCGGCTTTTGGGACAACGGAACGATACGTTGCAGGAATCAAATGCCATGCTGCAACAGATGGATCGTGTGAAGGAGGAGTACATCGCCCTGTTCCTTGACCGTTGCCGAACTTACCTCAGTGCATTGGAGAAGTATAGGAAGTCGTTGCTGAAATTAGCCAAGAGCAACCAGAGCGCAGAACTGATGAAGAAGTTGAAGGATGATACCCTCATTGAAGAGGAACAGCAGAAACTATACAATGAATTTGACGAGGCCTTCCTTGACCTGCACCCAGACTTTGTAGAGAGGTTCAATGCTTTGCTCCGTCCTGAAGAACGTTTGACGCCCAAGCGGCATGAACGCCTCAACACGGAACTGCGCATCTTTGCCCTCATCCGTCTGGGTGTGACGGACACGGCACAAATAGCTCAGTTCCTCGATTATTCCATGCCCACCATCTATAACTACCGTTCGCGCATCCGAAGCAAATCCATCTATCCCAAAGAAGAATTTGAAGAGAAACTAATGGAGTTATGAGTTTTTTTGAGGGGCGAGGAGCAAGGGGCAGGGGATAAGGGGTTAAGAGTTGGGGTTAGGAAGTAAGGTGGTGACGTCAGCAGGATTGAGTGCCCACTCGTAGGTGTAGGCTTCATCGGCATCGTGGATGTCCTCTACCAGTGTCAGGTGCTGAGCTTTTGCCTTGATGTCGAGTAATGTGCCGATGGTAAGTTTAGATGCCAACCGATGGAGCAATGCTTTGACGCAATCGCTACTGGCTCCTCGGAGTGTCTGTGAAGTGAAGGGCATTTCAAGCCAAATGATTTGGCGCTGGACGACATCAAGCACACCAAACACCAGTCCTTTGGAGAGATTGCCCTCGCTGATGCGAACAATGTGCTGGACGCAGGAAGGGTCGTATGCCACACCATCTTGTTCGGAAACGGTCATGGGATGCGCCGAATCCATCCAGCCCACCATCAGATGGGGTGAGAGAGCTCCGTGGGTATAGGCATTGCAGGTGAAGGTGGCGTATTGGGCACCAGCAGCTTCCAGTTCAGGCAGAGAAAGTTCGATGTATTCGGCAGTGCCCACCATCTCAGGGATGGATTGGATGTCGCCAGAATGCTTGGCGCCCACACAAGTGAGCTGATAGTAGGCACACTCGGCTATCTCGTCATTGGGCAGCGCAATGCGGCAACTCAAATCCATGTCGAGGTGCTGGGCATGCAAGCCTTTGCCCCACTGAAGGAACAGGCGAACGGCATCACCCTCGACGGGGAATCGTGTGCCCATCAACGCACAGGAGGTATCCTGAATGGTGGTGGAGCGGTCGCCCACACTCACGGGGATGTGGTAGAGGGCTGCGTCGATGTAGATAGTTTTGGCTGTTGTGGGCTGAGCGGCAAAACGTCGCGCCATGGAAGCCTTACAGAGGTTTTTCACGGCTGCCGCCATCGCCTGACGGGCTTGTTCATCGTAGACGCCAACAGTTTGTTGGGTTCAATCTGGTGTGGAACACCCGTGATGGGTCTGGCCAAACGGGGGACGTCAGGGTCGAAATAAGCATCGGCGGCATTGTCGAGCGAAAGCAGCAGACGGGCAGGCAACTGGTCGGCCAGCGCGTCGAAGACACTTAAGACCTTGTCGCTGCCAAAACGGAGCATGGAGGCGAACAGGCAACGGGCGAACAGTCCTGGACGTTGCACGAGCAAGGCAAGGGTTTGGTCGGCATCATTGGCCGAACGCGCCTTGTCCACCCTGCCCTGCCACGGGGAAGAGTAAATTGATGTACTGGCTTTGGATTTCCTTTTGGTTTCTTATATGGTTTATCTGATATGTCAGTTAGCTTGATTTTGTTACGCATCAACCATTCAAACATCCTCGGATTATTTGCTATAAAATCCGTCAATGTTTCGTATTTATCAATCTCTTGACAAATGATTTCCACAGTAAAGCCAGTTGGTTGAATACGTCTTTTCATATGAGCACATACTTCATCCAAGATACCCATTTTCTTTGCTTGTACACAAGCACCTGGTTCTTTTCTCCAAAACTCGGATCTAGAACTAAACATTAAGGCTTTCTCCCTAATTCGTTCTTCTGTCCAATACTTTTGCTTTGCATTTCCAAAACGTTCACTTTGCTTCAAAATCTTATCTATCCATCCTCGCTTACTCGCAATATAATATGTTGGATAATCCTCCCGTTTCCACTCACTTCGTTTGCTATACTTTTGGCCTCTAGCTTTACACTCATCAAATGTAAAGCCATCATTAGCTAAATGACCACCTAAACTACCCGTCTTCACTCGATTTAAAGGAATCCAACCCTTTGAAACATATTTAGCAAGCTGAATACCTTCTTGCTCTTTCGCTTCTTCCTTGTCGATATAATCTGTTAGTTGGATTGGTTTTGGACGTTCCACATTATGTTTTTTGCAGAATGTAAACACAGCACCCTTACGCCCATGCACAAGGTCTCTTTGAAGTATATGATCAGTAAGTCCAACATATACATAATTCCGACCTTCAATATCGGGAAACTCATAAGCATATATGCATCTTTTGTAGTGGTTTCCCACAACTATCATATGACTACATATCTCATCTAACCAATCATTACGTAGTGCAGCAAAGTATTCACCCTTAAACTTTTTTGCAAATTCACTACGATAATTACATTGTAATGCAGCTTTACGACAAACTTCCTTACTATATGTTGTCCTACAACTAGGGCAGCCTCCTGTCAAATTTGTCCCTGCATAAACAACTTGATGCCATGATGTTGTCCAAGTAAAGTCATGTATTTTGCAATGAATGGTTACATCGGTATCCCTATCCCCTTTATAAACGAATGGTTCTACTACTTCATATGGGAACTTGGAAAGCTTGTCAGATATTCGCTTTCTTGCCTCTTCTTGAGAAAGCTTACTTTTACTCATACCACATATCGGGCATCCTTGCCCTTTAATATGATTAGCGGGAGTTTGGATAAATTCTCCATGAATAGGACAAATAATACTTATTGGAGTATGATTATTTACGTATGCGACCTTAGAGTAATCGTATTTATTCTGGTGAATACGTTTGGCGCGTTCAATCCATACCTCTTGGCTCATTGCTTGTCGTGCAGATTGAGTAGCACGAGCACACTTAGGACAGCCATTACCATTAAAATGGTTATTTGGCCTTTGCTCAAAAGCGCCATGTTCTGGACAGACAATTACAACAGGCGAGCTATTGTTGACATACTCCACCTCGGAATAATCATACTTATCCCCATGCACCGCTTTGGCCCTTACTATAAATTCTTCTGTCGTCAACTTTGCCATAACAACTACATGAAAGCGATAAGCGAAAAAAGAACTATACCAATGATGATTATTCCCAGACACCCTCCTTTTGCGGAACCTGTATTCTTTATGTCACTAGACAAATGTTTAACAACATTTTCCTCATTTATTACAGGTTCCCCATTCTCGTCATAGTCTTCTTTCGTTCGTCTTTTTTTGGTGAATACAACATCGCCATTTGGCTCTGAATAACAATGGAAAGGCAGGATGAATCCACTTAGTTCACCAGCTTCATATAGAGCTCTGTTATTAAACTCCGCATATAGCTGTTGAGCAAGTGTACGCCCCTTCTGCTTACATAGTTCCTCGAAATGCAGTTTTACATCAGAATCCTGAGACAAAGGATATTGAGACCAGAAGACAGTCTTCTCGTGAGCATCATGATAAACCTCATCCAATAACTGATGTACTTTGGCCATAATCTGACCTGTCTTGATAACCTCTTTTCCGTATCTTAGCAGTTTTCTGCCTTCCGTCATCTCACGCAGCAGGGCAATAAAACTTTCATCAGTAAGATCCTCCTGTCGCCTGTATAGTTCCTTGACAATCTCAACAGCAACGTTCAAATTATCCAGATATAAATCTGGGTACGTTCTTTCTACTGATGATACGAGATAATCATCAGTAAAAGTCGGGTGCTCCTCACGAAATTTGGCTATTGCCGCTTTCGTTGCCGTTAGTCTTTTTTTCTCTTCCATAATATTGCGTCGTTTACAACATAGCTTTAAGTGCTATATCACTACAAAGTTAAGAATTTATTTTCATAACTTTATTCCTTTTGTCTCCTTGCGTACCCGTTCTATCTCATTGACTACAAAGTTAACGAACTTCCTTGAATGGGTTTCAATATCAATCCAAAACTCATCATTTAGCTCATAATCTTTATGCCAATTCCATCCTATATAACCATCGTCAGAATTATCAAAGACATCATTAAGCATGGCTATATATTTCTTTGCAACTGTTTTCTCCGGATAGCGCCAAACACCAGAAAAAAGTCTCCCTTTATCGCTTTCCATTGCCCACCAGCATTTCTCCCATTCAGGAATGTCCACCTCAAGGTCAAAGTAATCATATCGGAAATCGTAAGCTCTGATATGATAACCTTTCTTTTCAAGTGCATTGCAAATCTTCTGTTTGCTGATTCTTTCTATTTTTTTATTCGCTGCAGAGCTAACTATTTCCTGCAATTTATCAACTTCTTCCCATGTGTTGAGAAGTTCCTTTAAACTATTGGCTTGAAGCGTATCCATAAGCTGTTTTTCTAATTCATTTTCAATTTTGATATCCTCTTCTCGCGCATCGAAGTATTCCTTCAGAAAATCAACATACAGAGTTATTGACGAGGACAATAATGGCTCTTTTCGTATTTCTTCTAAATCTAAAAGCGTATCAAGCCAAGGCATAATATCATCCTTGAAATTCATACGAATAAAGCGGCCGTTGCTTTTGTTAGAGCATCCAAGATGTTTCTTTGCCTTGTCGGTCAAACTTTCATCAGTAACCTTTTTGTTGCCATCGAGAGTTAGATACACAACGAAAATACCACGTTTGGGAATACCTAGGTCTATAACATAGTCAATGTATCTTTCTATTTGCTCCTCCTGATCAGTCGCTCCCCAGATTTTATTTTCTACAATAATTGCATATGATTTTATTTCTTTAATCAACAAATCTATTCTATTGTCCTGTTCGTTTGTCAGTACAGGATTCTGAACGGAAATATCAATTGGACAATCTGCTATCGTTCGCAAGCGTTCGATAAAACTCTGCAAAATAGGATACTGACCATTGTGAGAGTATTGCAGCAAGCCGCGCAAAACACGTGAATTTGCGTTCTCATTGGCATGAAGCTCTCTTATGACATTGATTGAATATGGAAGAGCAGCCTTTTTTCTCTTATAGAGTTCATTCAGCTCTTTTGCAACCTTAATCAGTTTGTCCTTGTCTGCCATATGGATACATTTTTTGTTTTACGTCTTCAAATGTTCATACAACTTCAGCCTCAGCACCTCACCATTAGGGAACTCGAACTGATACTTCTTGCGATTGAACCTTGGATTGTTCTTGTGGATAATCCGATGGTAATTGAGGCTGATGATAATAATGTTCGTGGAGTCGTTGTTCTGCGAACGAGTGATACAGGCAATAGGCGCACATGCCGATATAAGAATGGTCATTCCGTCGTTCAGCAACGACCAGTCCATCGTTTTCTGTAATATGAATCCATTGTCGTAATCCATCAGAGTTATATTTCGTTTTTTATATTCTTGTTTAACTTCTTGCATCCTTCTTTCATCTCCGAACCATCTTAGAGATATTTCCGAAGGTATAAGCTTGGTCTATGCTACGTCTATACTCTGCCTACGCTACGCCCTTGCTACGATATAGGAAACTAAAGGAGAACAAAAGGAGGATTCGTATTCATTGCTTTTACATCCTCAGAAGTTCATTGACGTTTACTTCGAGACATTTGGCGACCTCCATCAGATTCTCCAAGTTGGGCTGTGCACTGTTGGTACACCATTTGGACACCGTGGCTTGGTCAACGCCAATCTGCTCAGCTAACCACTTGTTGGTGCGTTTCTTCTCCGCAAGCACTACTTTCAGTCGGTTTAAATCTTTACCTTCCATGTTATACGTTATTACATAATACTGGGTACAAAGATAGCGATTTTTTATAAGAAATGATTATGTTTTGCTAAAAATATGAGCACAGAGGCAAAAATATTTGTCTTTTAACAAATATCCGAAGGTGAAAAATAGAAAAAGCCTCACTATATTGACTCATAGAATGCCATTTTCAAATCAAAAGAACGAAAAATATGTGTTAAGACACAAATATATTTCAAAATGTTTGTTATATTAAACATTTTTATATATCTTTGCACCCGACAAGATACAATTATGGGAAAGAGTACATTTGGTAAAACGATGCCGAGGGCATTGAGCCAGAACTTGAGAATCATGGGCGAACAGATTATGCTGGCACGTAAGCGCAGGCATCTGTCCATGCAGGACATTGCAGACAGGGCAACGGTGACACGACTGACCGTCTCTAAAGTAGAACATGGTGACCCGACGGTGTCCATGGGTATTTATGCGCGCGTACTCTTTGCGCTGAATCTGGAAAACGACATCACCCTGCTAGCTGCCGATGACGCTCTTGGCCGCCAGCTTCAAGATGCAGAATTACTGAGAAAATGAAAAGAATTATAGTTTACGCTGATTTTGACTTCCTTTCTACTGCCCAAGAGATAGGGACGTTAGGCTACGAACATGTTCGTGGCAAGGACCACTTTGTCTTTGAGTATTCTCGCGAGTGGCTGAAGCAGTATGGTGGTATTATGCTGAGTGGCGACCTGATGAATGTTCCTTCGTTGCAACATCCCAGAGGGAATGACAATGTGTTCGGCTTCGTCAAAGATTCCTTCCCTGACCGTTGGGGGCGATTATTGCTCGACCGTAGGGAGCGACTGACGGCACAGTCGGAAGGGAGACCGAAACGTATGCTCACCAACTACGACTACCTCGTTGGTATCGAAGACTTTACGCGAATGGGCGGCATACGTTACAAAGAGGAAGATGGCGATGACTATATCAATGCAAGTACAAAATTTCTTGTCCCTCCTATTGAAAGTTTTCGCACCCTGTGTGATGCGTGTCATGAGATTGAGCTGGCAGAGGAACGCAACGAATTACCTGAACAACGCTGGCTTGACCAGTTGATTGATCCAGGAACCTCGCTCGGTGGTGCTCGACCCAAGGCTAATGTAATAGATACCGATGGCACACTGTATGTGGCTAAGTTCCCATCTAAAAAGGATTTGGAGAATACTGAACTCATTGAGCACTTCTCGCATCAACTTGCGGCCAAGGCTGGCATCAACGTTGCAAAGACGCGCACCATCAAAATTTCAAAGGACCGCGACTTGCTTCTTTCCGAACGCTTCGATAGAACAGCAGAAGACCGTCGCATACACTTTGCGTCTGCTATGTCGTTGCTTGGTTTTGACGATGGAGCGGGCAGCAGCACAGGCAATGGTTATCTTGACATCGTTGATTTCATTCTCCGTGGGTGTACAGATGTACGGCAGAATCTCAGAGAACTCTATCGAAGAGTGGCATTCAACGTTATGTTTGGTAACACCGATGATCACTTCCGCAATCACGGTTTCCTGCTTACACCGAAAGGTTGGACACTCTCTCCTGCATACGACATCAATCCAGGAGCAAAGTCACATCAATGCTTGCTCATAGACTCATACACAGAAGAGTCAGACATCAACGCCTTACTCTCTGCAAGTGAGAACTACATGCTTGAACGCCAAGAAGCATCAGTAATTATAGAAGAGGTTCGAGTAGCCATCAAAGACTGGCGCAAAACTGCTACCGAACTGCAAATACCCATCAAACTGTTAGAATCATATTCCATTCGTTGGGATGAATTATAAAAAAGATAGCGCATTCTGCACGTTTTTCGTGAAAAATGTGTAACTTTGCGGCAGAATTGAAATATGTAGCGAACAAAGAGAAACTCGTTGATATCCAGTGGGATAATACATTCTAGCGAGCATTTCTCAAGTCGAGCAAAAAGGCGCGGTACAAGTTGAACTGTCAAAGTGCTCATTATCAAGTATTTGCACTTTTACTTACTTTCGAAAATTAGCTTTGTACCGATTAAAGCCGTAGAACGCCGATATTACGTGGATTGCCGTTGGTGCGTGGGAAACTATCCGAATGGCAAGTAACTTAGATTTTTCACTTTTCACTCTTCGCTCTTCACTTTTTTCGCCTCCTCCCACCATGCGTCCATTTGCTCCAAGGACAAGTCTTTCAAGGCCAAACCTTTTTCTTTAGCCTTCGCCTCCACATAGTTGAAGCGGTAGATAAACTTCTGGTTTGTGTACTCCAGCGCATTGTCCGGGTTAATCTTATAAAGCCGGGCAGCATTGATGAGCGAGAACATCACATCGCCAAACTCCTCGGTGGCATGCTGCTTGGCGGCAGCTTTCTCCGCTTGGGATGCCGTTTCATCCGCATGGAGAGCATCGTCAAGCGCTTGGGCTTGTTCAAACTCCGAAATTTCCTCCTTCACCTTCTTCCACACATCGCGCCGTTCCTTCCAGTCGAAGCCTACGTTGCGAGCCTTGTCCTGGATGCGGTAAGCCTTAATGAGCGAGGGTAGGGCATCGGGTACGCCCGAGAGCACCGTCTTGTTCCCCCCCTTCTCCTTCGTCTTTATCTGCTCCCACGTCTGCACCACCTCGCCAGCCGTGTTCGCCACCACGTCGCCATACACATGCGGATGGCGGAAGATGAGCTTATCGCAAAGTTTGTGGCACACGTCTGCCACATCAAAAGCTCCCTTCTCCTCGCCAATCTTCGAATAGAACACAATGTGCAGCAGCACGTCGCCTAATTCCTTGCAGATGTTCAGCTCATCGTTTTTCAGGAGCGCATCGCACAATTCGTAAGTCTCCTCAATGGTATTGGGACGGAGCGACTCATTTGTCTGTTTTCTGTCCCACGGACACTTCTCGCGCAGGTCGTCCATCACGTCGAGCAAACGCCCAAACGCTTCCATCTTCTCTTGTCTTGTATGCATAGTTCTTCTATCTTTTATTGTGCAAAATTACACAAAAAACACTACATGGCATCCTTGTATCGTGAAAATACGCCGTTTTTTCATCCGTTTCTTGTCGTTTTCATATTTTTTTAACGAACTTTGTCGAAATTTTTATGGGCTATATATGATATATGTAAAAACTATAAGTAAGTGAACAAAAATAGTTTCACTTAAAGATGGCGGTACGCCATTGATGGTAGAAAAACTAAGCGGCAAGCCTACGCAGCGTGGCATATATATCAATGATGGCAAGAAGGTTATAATTAAGTAGCAGCGAAGCGTTGCAATTGCGTAGCATCCGAATGGGAGTTTTGCAAGACATCGTGCGTCATGACAGAATGTTTCGTTCAGCATTGAGGATGGGGTGGAATGAAATCACAAAGTAGGTTGAGGCATGCTAAACTCGCATCCGCAGTATTGCTGGTTGTAGAAATTGTATTCGTGGAGGAGCTGGTTGCGACGTTCCTGTAGTCCGTCCTTGCGCCAATTCTGTGGCCAGAAGGTAGTGCCCGGTACGACCTCCTGGGCAGAAAGACCGGCTTGGTTAATCTGCTCCAGATTCTTCCAACGAGAGGAGGCGAGGGTGGTGGCGAAATGGGTGATACCCAGCTGCCGCGCCTGGAGGGCGGTGGCTGTGAGACGGATGCGGAAACATTGCAGGCAGCGAGATCCCCGCTCAGGCTCCTGTTCAAGCCCCCTGATTTGGGCGAGCCAAGCTGCGTGGTCGTAGTCGCCATCTATCCAACGGATGCCAAGTGTTTCAGCATGTCGTTTGCTTTCGTGCTTGCGGATGTCGTATTCTTCAAGCGGAAAGATGTTGGGGTTGAAATAGAAGATGGTGGGACGAATGTCGTGCTGGAGCATCCACTCAACAATGGCGGAGGAGCAAGGCGCACAGCAAGCGTGAAGGAGCACTTCGTGGAGGCCTGTGGGAACGAGAATGTGACTTTTTTGTTTCATGCTCTTTTGTTTCTTTAGGCAAAGTTACGACTTTTTCAGGAATAATGCGTAATTTTGCAAGATTTTTGACGTTTTGGAACTCTTAACTCTTAATT
>Ga0326514_10001024_pt1 | contig 18438 bp, 40 predicted proteins | sample 3_2548_0518_D_FD_203653 | JGI IMG/M metagenome (GOLD analysis project Ga0326514, IMG submission 203653) | Bovine rumen microbial communities from UC Davis, California, United States - 3_2548_0518 | ecosystem: Host-associated > Mammals > Digestive system > Stomach > Rumen | place: USA... | reverse complement strand
AAAGTCCGTCTATGCGGCTCTAAATGCGTTTGGATGGAATGGGGTGTTTTATTGAGAATAGTTAGCAAAATAAAGCAGGAAATCTTGAATATGGCAGATTGGAGCAAACGCCATCTTGAGAAATTGATTATTCTCATTGGCGTTTTAATTTTGTTTTTTATCCTTTTCGTCCTGCTTTCGTGGGGCGTCGGCTATTACGCCAACGGTTTCTACGGGCTGAAATTTGACCTCGGCTCTATATGGCAAGGACTTGGAGCCTGTGTAGCGGCGATTTCCGGCCTGCTGACATTGGCGGGCGTTGACCTTGCGAAGCATTACATCAACAGTAAATTCAATTCGCCAAACGGCGAGAATCCTTGACGGAGGTGTAGACATGGCAAAAGTGTTTGTGAACCCTGGACACGACGAGCTTTCCCTGAAAGGGACGCACGGATATGACGCGGGCGCTGTCAATGAGGAAATGGGATTGTATGAAAATGAGATCGCGTTTGCGGTCGGCGAGCTGGTGCAAAAGTATTTGATTGCCGCTGGCTGCGACGTGGAGCTGCTGCAAAGCGAAAGCCTTGCCTGGATTTGCGAATCCTCGAATAACTGGGGCGCGGATTTGTTTGTTTCCATACACTGCAACGCTTTCAACACGCTTGCCAACGGCGTCGAGACGCTGACGTACCCAAGTGACGTGCAGGGCTATAAGCTGGCAGAGTGCATACAAAATCAGATTTTGGACACGTTTGAAGAATTGACTGACCGAGGGCTAAAAGCGAGGACTGACCTTGCCGTGCTGAACGGAACCGATATGCCCGCCGTGCTTGTCGAGATGGCGTTTATTGACAACGAGGACGACGCAGTGCTGCTGCGTGACCGGCAGGATGATTTTGCCCGGGCGATTGCGCGGGGCGTGACTGATTATCTGACGGGGTGCTGATATGGTTATAAAATCTAATACGCCGTTGTCTGACAACGAGCTGCGGCGCGTCAAGGAAGCTTTTGAATATGAGGAAAATCCAGACGCGGCTTTGTATAACGTGTTCCCGCACACCAAGCACAAAATCGAAAACAACATTATATATATCGGGAATCCGCCGTGGGACCTGTCGCAGGAAATCACGATGTAGGGAGGCGTGAAGATGTGGAGGAAAACAAAGTTTTTAAGTGCGTCGCTTATTGCGGCGTTTTTATTTTTATTCTGGCAGTCTGTTGGTATCTGCTCCGAGAGCCGGACGTACACGATCAGCGAGACGCAGCTCGAGACGTTGAGTTATCACTTGACCGCGCTCGAGCAGAACAACAACGAGCTATTGAGTCTACTGAACGAATCCAATCTGGACTTGAGCGAAGCGTCGTTGTCATTGAGCGAATCGAAGAAAGAACTGGAAACGCTGAAAGTGCAGTTGGCCGCGCTGCAAGCGGAAACGAAGCGGCTAGACGCATCGTTGAGGACAGCCAACGCAGAATTGCAGAGTGCGCGGGAATCATTCAGGAGGTCCGAGCAGGAGCGGGACAAAATTGAGGGACGGCTGCGGAACCAAAGAAATCTGTGGGAATTCTTGTGCCTTGTTGCCGTTGGGGTAGCGGTGGCAAAATAAGGGGAGGGGTTTTTTATGAATCCAGACTGCAAAGCGGCGCGTGCGTATTTGAAATGCGCGACGCGGAGCGAGTACAATGCGATTGTGTACGAGGCAAAACTGACGCCGGAGCAGGAAGAAATATTGAACCGGCACATACTAAAGGCCGAGACAGTCGTAAAAATCTCGCTCGATCTGCATTGCGGTATGAACTATGTCAAAACTCGATTGCACGAAGCATACATGATAATAGGGAAAGCACTGACGGGCGGCTCGAAATGAGCCGCCTTTTTTCTTGTCTTTGCGAAGACTTCCGATTGCGTTGGATATGAGATAATTCCCATCGGGTGAGACAATATGTTTGTTTTATACAATCCGAACCCGGCGCAAAATATCGTCGGTGATTGCGTGGTCCGCGCAATATCGAAACTGATGGATATTGACTGGCAAACTGCGTACCTTGGCGTTGTGACGCAGGGGTACAAAATGTTTGATATGCCTTCTTCCAATCCTGTATGGGGAGCGTTCTTGAAGGAGCACGGCTATAAACGACACACACTGCCGGATACGTGCCCGGACTGCTACACCGTAGCCGAGTTTTGCCGCGATCATCCTTCGGGGCGCTTCCTTTTAGGCACAGGCTCTCACGTCGTCACAGTCGTTGACGGTGATCATTACGATACATGGGACAGCGAAGCAGAGACGCCAATCTATTATTGGTCGAAAGAGGACGATGTATAAATGGCATACCCTAATAATATGTTTAACCCGATGCAGCAGACGCAAAATCAAATTATGCTCGTGCCGGTCAACGGCGAGGGCGGAGCGCAAATGTACCCTGTAGCCGCAGGCTCGACGGTAGCGCTGATTGATTTTGACGCCTGTATTTTTTGGCTCAAAACCACGGCCCCAAACGGACTGCCTCAACAAATGCGGAAGTTTGAGTTTAAGGAAATCGTGCAGGCCGCGCCGGCGGACGGAAGCACTGTCACGCGGGAAGAATTTTCCAGCTTGCAGGATAAGCTGAACAAAGTCTTGGAGGCGTTGGGGGAGGCGAAGAAGGAATGAATAACCCGATAAATATGCTCCAACAGTTTCAGACCTTCGCTTCAAATTTTGCCAAAATGCAGAAAGACCCGCGCCAAACAGTGCAGGAACTTTTGAATAGTGGGCAAATGACACAGCAGCAATACAATCAGCTTTCACAAATGGCCTCGCAAATCATGGGGCGTAAAGCGTGATATATCTGGCCAGATATAAATAAATCAATCGGAGGTAATCAATATGAGTATGACAGACGGCGGTATGACAGCCGCGGATGTTGCGGCTGTCCTGAATGGCGGCAGCGGTGGCCGAGGCTTCGGCTGGGGCGGAGACGGCGCGTGGTGGATTTTGATTCTGTTTCTGTTCGCTTTTGGCAATGGCGGCTGGGGTAATGGCGGCTTTGGCAACAGCGGCGCGGTTGCTGATATGCAGCGCGGCTTTGATCAGCAGGCTACTTCGGCGGGCATTGCTTCGCTGCAGGCGCAGGTCGGCAATGGTTTTGCGGATGCGGCTGTGGCACAGTGCAACGCGCAAACGAATCTTTTGCAGGCTATGAACGCCAATCAGAACGCGACAAATCAGGGCATGAACACGCTTGCCATGAGCTTGCAGAATTGCTGCTGCGAGAATCGCGCCGGCTTGGCTGACCTCAAATATACGGTAGCCACGGAGAACTGTGCTGACCGGCAGGCGCTTTCCGACGGGCTGCGTGACCTGATGGCGCAGAACACGGCAAACACGAACGCCATTGTCCAGAGCCAGAACAGCGGCTTCCAGGGCGTTCTTGATAAACTGTGCCAGCTCGAAATCGACGGTCTGAAATCCGCGAACGAGCAGCTCCGCACGCAGCTCAACATGGCGAATCTGGCGGCTTCGCAAACGGCGCAGACCGCGCAGCTTATCCAGGACAACAACGCGCAGACGGCGAATCTGCTGCAGCGTTTGAACCCGAACCCGGTTCCGGCGTATGTGGTGCAGAATCCGAACTGCTGCGGCGCGGTAAATTTCGGTTGCGGTTGCGCATAAGGGGAGGCGTTTGATATGGCGGAGTGGACCAATAACCCCGTCCAGACGGTAAACCCCGGCGAAGCAATCATCTTTGCGGAGAACCCCGTACCGTGCAATCGCGGCCTTGTATGGGAGCGCGAAGGCACTGGACTTTTTGAACTGAAGGGATATACGCCGAACGTGCGTCGGTGCTGCTGCCAGCCGGAACCGTCTGCAATCTATCAGGTGGACTTTGGCGCGAATATCGCTATTCCGACAGGCGAGACAGTCGGCCCTATCTCGGTGGCGATTACTCTTGGCGGCGCGACAATTCCCGCTTCGACAATGATTGTGACGCCTGCGGCGGTGGAGCAGTATTTCAACGTCAGCCGTGCAATCAACGCGCTTGTGCGTAAAGGATGCTGCGAGACGTTAACAATCCGCAACACGTCGGCAATTCCGATTCTCGTTCAAAACGCAAATGTGATTTTTGCGCGGCCTGACTTGGCCGTGACACGGTAAGGGGTGAAATCATTGGACAACGTAATGCACAAAATCTGCGAAATGTTCCACGAAGTCCTGCGCGAGTATGCGGAGCAGGGGCATTTCAAAGACAAGAGCGCCGTTGAAACCGCGAAAGCGGCGGTCAGCGGTATTACAAAAATCAAGACGATTGAAGCTATGGACCGTTTTGAAGGCAACAGCTTCCGTCGTTCTATGGATGGATATTCCGAGGATGGCATGAGCTATCGCGGTTCCTACGACGAAGGCAATAGTTATCGCAGGGGGCGCGGCATGAATGGACAGTTTGTCAGCCGTGACGGTTACAGCCGCGACGGTATGCGTGACAAGCTGGAGGGCTTGATGCACGAAGCGCAGGGCCACGACAAGGAAGTTATCAAGGAAATGCTTTCCAAGATGTAAGACAAAATGGCGGGGACGGCGAAAGCCTCCCCGCTTTTTGTATGCAGCTTGTATGTAACGAAGAAAAAAGAAGCCCGTTTTAGAACGAATAACGAACAAGAAAAAATATCCTTGACCGCTTGGGAATACAGTAATTGCACGTGTTTACAGAAATAACGGAAAACTGCTATAAATTAAAAATAGATTAACGACGAAAGCCCGTAGTCATTGAGGCTGCGGGCTTTTCTGTATGCAACGAGTATGTAATTAAATCTTGTTAATAGCCTGTATTAACTGGGCTTGCGTCTTATGAGTATATAAAGCATCGACGTCTCCTCCGGCGTGGCCGATTATAAGTTGGATTGTGCGCTTCGCTATGCGTGCATTGTCCAGCATTGTTTCGCACGTATGGCGTCCGTCGTGCGGGTAGTGGTCCAGGACGATTTTGGATTTTGACTTCTTCCAATATCTGTAGGTCAACGCTTGTAAATCCTGCGGATGTTTCCCGTCCAAGGCGGTCAATAGATATTCGGACGGGCGGGACAGAAAGCCTTCAATCAGCGGGACGATCTTTTCTGCTATGGGTATGCAGCGATTGATTCCGGCTTCCGTTTTCATTCCGCCGATCATATATCGGTCTGCAAGATGTACGTTTTCGCGGCGCATTTCGATTAGCTCGGATGGACGCAGGCCGGTATAACAATAGACAAGGGCAAGCTGGACGCCAAAATCGTCTGTGGCTTGCCATAGCTTTTCCAATTCGTCCGCGGTAAATGGTTTGTGCTTTGTGCTTTTGGGAAGCTTTGGGACTTCTACGCCTTGCGCTCGGTTCGATGATGTGAGATTTATGATTTTGGCATACTTATATAGCAGCCCAAAAACCATGCGAACATGGACGGCGGTATGTGGCATGGATGATACGTTATCAACAGTGGTTTGGATTTGCGCTGTGGTTATGTCTATAAATCGTTTGTTGTGGAGAGCGGCGCAATGGCGAAAAGCGTTCTTGTAGTTGTCCGGCAAAGTCTTTCCTCTGCCGGTCCGATACTCTTTCCACTTCTCCCACAGCTCCAACAGGGTAACGTCTCTTGCCCGGACGTCGAATGGGTTATCATTGTAGGCCGATAGAGCGGAAAGTGCCTCTCGCCGTGTCTCGTAATAGCCTATATATTTCCGTATAAGGCGGCCATCCGGCTTCCGGCCTGCCGTGACGCAGACGGCAAAAGGCTTTCGGCGTGCGCCGTGGAGTTTGTAAATGGAGCCGTAGCCGTTGGGATTTCTCAACGTGACCACCTCCTTCTGTTGTCAAGCCATATTGTTGTAGTCGTCTTTTGTCAATACTTCCATGAGTGACCGCGCCATAGGTAGCTTGTCGTTTGGTATGCGCGGGATAAGTTTCATAATCTCTAATCGCTCCGGGCTGGCTTTTGTGTCGGTTGGTTGTAGGAGAATAGACTTCATATCTTCCGCCGTTGTTTTGCGCCCAAGTAGGTAATCGGTCGAAACGTGGAAGTAGTCAGCGATTCTTTGGAGTGTATCAGGGAATGGGCAAGTGATTCCTTTTTCCCATTTGCCCACAGTTTGTTGTGCTACATTAAATTCTTTTGCCAAGTCTGCTTGTGATAAGCCTTTGGCGTTACGCAGTTCTTTAATAGCATTGGCAAACATTTTATCATCCCCTTTCAATATAAGTATACAACTGTTAGGCGTAAAAATAAATCACTTGCAAGGTGTAAATTTTTCTTGACAACACTTTTGAGGTGTGTTAAATTATAACCGTGATAACACTTCAAACGTGTTGGGAGGTGACAATATGGCAAAAAGATCGTTACTTGTGAAGTACCGTGGGAAAAGAAAACAAAAGGAAATGGCGGATATGTACGGTGTTTCTCAACAAGTGTGGTCAAGGTGGGAGAATATGCAGGCGGCTCCAAGTGTTATTAACATGAAGCGGCTGGAAGATGATATTGGAAAGCCTATGGAAAAGATTTTTTTTGACGTCTTTAACACTTTCAAGGCATCGAAACGGACGTGAGTGGGTGATATGTTGACATTAGGAAGTCTGTTTAATGGTATTTCTGGCTGGATTTTGGCTGGGCAAAAGTACGGCGTCGAAACCTTGTGGGAATCAGAAATCGAAGCATTCCCTGAAGCCGTAACAAAACACCATTTCCCGAACGTCGTGCAGCTTGGAGATATTACAAAGCTGGACGGTGCGAAGTTGTGGCCGGTCGATATTATCTGCGCGGGTAGCCCGTGCCAGGATTTGAGCGTTGCGGGAAAGCAGGAGGGGTTAAAGGGTGAACGCAGCGGATTGTTCCGAGATGCAATTAGACTTGTTCGAGATATGCGGCGTGCCAGTGGGGGACAGGCTCCAAGATTTTTCGTTTGGGAGAACGTCCCTGGAGCTTTTAGCTCCAACAAAGGATTGGATTTTAGAGCCGTGCTTGAAGAAATCACAGAGGCCGAGATTCCAATGCCTGAAAATAACAAATGGGCAGACGCAGGGATGGTTGAATGGGATGGCGGTTCGCTTGCATGGCGAGTGCTCGACGCGCAATATTGGGGCGTCCCCCAACGCCGTCGTCGAATCTTTCTTGTCGCAGATTTTGGAGGTAGAAGTGCCGGAGAAATACTATTTGAGCGCGAGAGCGTGCGAGGGGATTCTTCGCAGGGCGGAAAAGCGGGGAAAGGAACTGCCGCCGGAACTGAAAGCGGCATTGGAGGCGCAAGCGTCGTGCGAATGCGTGCCGGATGCGCCGGGGGCGGCAAAGGTGCTCTTGTCAGCAGAGAAAGAAGCCTGACGCTTGCGGCGAATACTAACGATCAGGTGCTATTTGTCCCCGACAAGGCGCGAAGTCTGACGGCAAGGAATGACGGTAGCCCTTGCATTGATCGCGGCCCGGAGATCGTGGCGGCGGGAAGTTTGACGCCGTGGGACAAGCAAGGAATAAGAATCCATAGCGAGGGCGGAGTATATCCCACGTTAAGGGCACACGCAAGCGGAGGGAACGCGCCGGACCTTGTATTTATAGCCGCAGGATTCAAGGTTGGCAACAGCGAGGCGGCTCATAGTATCGGGTACGCCGTGGAAACGTCACCAACGCTATCAGCTATGGACAGCGGGAACAAGCCTGCGGTAGTTGTCTACGAAAATCACGCACAGGATTCGCGAATCAAAGGCCCGTTGGAAACGTGTCCTTCGCTTGCTGCAAATGCTGGCATGGGCGGCGGGAATTTACCGCTTGTCAGTTATTGCGTCGGCAACGGGCAGCTTGACCAAGCGCGGCTCTCAGATAAAGTCGGTGCGCTGAATTGTATGCACGATCAGCAAGCGGTGATGATACAAAAATCCGTGCGACGATTGACGCCGACAGAAGCGGAAAGGCTCCAAGGGCTTGAAGATGGATATACGCTGATTGACGATAAGACTTGCAGCGACACGGCGAGGTACAAGGCACTTGGCAACGGGATGGCAATGCCATGCGCGTTATACGTTATGAGGCGGATTGTGGAGGTGACAACATGAAACAGTTACGGACAGAAGGCGTGGCGCAGTTGCTCCGTCAACCGCAAGAGACTGTGAGGCATTTGCTTCGCACAAAGACGGTCGATTGGGGCGTATATATCAGGCCGCAAAAGGCACGGTTCGGGCGCGGGCAGTACATTTACTTTGCCGAGAAATTCGCACAGGCGACAGGGCTGACAATGCAGGAAGTGGAGGCGTTCATGACATGAACAGGAAACGAGTAATTCAAGCAATCAAAATTCTACAGGCAGAAATCCCGGGTTATGTAGAGGAAGTAATTATGGGCGATTGCCCTTGCGACTTGGGGCTTCCGGCGTCAATGCGTAAATGGTGCGGGATGGAGGAAACGAATTACGAGTTCACTTCTGAACATTGCGGTCAGTGTTGGGCGGATGCATTGGGTGATAACGATGGATAATTTTTTACGTTTTATCCTTACGGCTTCGATGTTCGGATTTCTTGCCGGTCTGACATTCGGGCTTTGGGTTGGTATTTGGGCGTCGTGGACGCTTGGGAAAATGTGATTGGAGGGGATGTAATGCGAAGGATTTATCTTTCACACCCGTTCGGCGGTCGGCAGGAGAACCGCAAAAAGGCGGCGGCTTGGGCGAAACTGTATGAGGAGTTATGGCGCAGGGAAGGCGAGTATGATTTTGTGATTGTCAATCCGTTGGAGTATTTCAAAGACTTTCAGGATATTGACGATTACACGATCTTGCGAATGGCAACGAATCTGATGAAGTCTTGCGACGCCGTGCTGTTTGCTCCGGGATGGAAGCGGAGCCGCGGCTGCCGATATGAGCATTGGCAAGCACGGGGGATGGATGCGTACGAGATACCGGAAGGAGTGAAAGTAGCATGAAGATTTGGGATAGCTTGACGGATGAGGGGAAAGACGCGGTGCTGATTGCGGCGTTTTTGGTGGAGGCTTGGTTTTTATTGGGGGTATTGGCATGAGATATTGCGAGGTCTGCGGGGAGCCGCTGCCGGAAAATGCTGCGCTGAACCGAAAGCTTTGTGCGGTCTGTGGCTATAAGGCTTATCGGTCAAGGGCAAATGCGTATCAGCGTAAACGGTACCAAAAGTATAAGGAAAAGATTTCCGCCGAGGCAAAGGAGACGCGGGAATGGTACAAAGCGCGTGGTATCTGCGTAAAGTGCCGTAGGGAAAAGGCAGCCGAAGGGCATACGATGTGCCAAGCGTGCCTTGATTGGTGGCGGGAGTATTCGAGGAACCGCGGGAAAAACAAAAAGGCCTGACGCTCTGGGAAACGTCAGACCTAAATGAAGGGCTACACCGTGATTATATCACGAGCGAGGAGGTTTTGTAAATGGAGATTGAAAATCCGATGGTGCTTGATGGCTACTGGCCGGACGAATACGAGCCGGAACGTGAAAGCGAGTGGGAAAAACTCTGCCGCAAGGCTGACGAGGCATACGATGGGAGGTTAGACACATGGCAAAGCTGATTATGACGGTCGAGCAAATGCAGGATAAAGCCGCGTGGCTAGAGGCAAGGAATAAAGGTATCGGCGGTTCTGATGCGTCTGTGATCGTCGGGCTGAATAAATGGAAGTCTCCGTTTCAGCTTTGGCTAGAGAAAACAGGGCAGGCGGAGCCGGAGGATTTGAGTGACAATGAGTATGTATATTGGGGTACGACGTTGGAAGAAGTTGTCGCGAAAGAGTTTACACTTCGCACCGGAAAAAGGGTTGTACGTCGGGGCCTCCTACAGCACGACGATATTCCCTATCTATTGGCGTCGGTTGACCGGCTTGTCGTGGGCGAGGATGCCGGGCTTGAATGCAAGACAGCAAACGGTTTTGCTGCGAAGGCTTGGGACGGGGACAACGTGCCTGATGCGTACTACGTCCAATGTCAGCATTACATGGCGGTCACAGGGGTAAAGACGTGGTACATTGCGGCGCTGATTGGCGGCAATCATTTTGTTTGGAAAGAGATACCGCGAAACGAGGACGATATTAAGGCTCTGCTGGAGGCAGAGGCGGAGTTTTGGCGGAAGGTCGAGACGAAGGAAATGCCGGACGTGGACGGCTCCGAGAGCTGCACGCAAGCGTTGGCGGAGAAGTTTAGCGGCGGCGGTCCGGCGATTGAATTGCCGAGTGAGGCCGACAAAATTTTTCTGGCGTTGGACGGTCTGAAGGAAAGTGCGAAGTCAATCAAGGCGCAGATTGACGAGCAGGAAAACAAGCTGCGGGCTATGTTGGGCGACGCCGAGGCGGGGACGACGGCAAGCGGCCGAAGGGTAACGTGGAAAACACAGGCCGGACGCACAACGATTGACAGCAAGCGGCTGAAGGCGGAGAAGCCGGACGTATGGCAGCAGTATTCAAAAGTGGGGAATCCCACTAGGGTTTTGAAGATTGCGGGATAAGAGGAGGAATAACAATGGCAAACATTAAAGGCGGAGCAATTACACAAGCAACCACACAGGCGGCAGCGAAGCCGCAGAAAAGCATGAAGGATTTAATCGTCTCGATGCAGGGCGAGATTCAAAAGGCGCTTCCTTCGGTCATTACGCCGGAGCGTTTCACGCGCATGGTGCTGACGGCAATGAGTACGAATCCAACGTTGGCGCAATGCACGCCGAAAAGTTTTCTTGGTGCCATGATGCAGGCCGCGCAGCTTGGCGTCGAGCCGAACACACCTCTGGGACAGGCGTATCTGATTCCGTATAAGAATCACGGGACGTTGGAGTGCCAATTTCAAATTGGGTACAAAGGACTGATTGACCTTGCCTATCGGTCTGGGGAGATTACGGATATCCAGGCGCATGAGGTCCGCGAGAATGATACGTTTGAATATGAGCTTGGGTTGAATCCGACGCTGAAACATATCCCTGCTTTGAAAGACCGGGGCGCGGTGATTCTCTATTATGCCGTATGGCATACCAAGAGCGGCGGCTATGGCTTTGAGGTCATGAGTATCGAGGACGTACAGCAGCACATGAAGAAGTACAGCAAGGCGGCAGGCTCCTCGTTCTCGCCGTGGTCCACAAACTTTGATGCTATGGCGAAAAAGACGGTGCTGAAACAGGCTTTGAAGTACGCGCCGATCAAGACAGAGTTTGTCCGGGCCGTGGCGCAGGACGAAACGATCAAAAGCGGTATCGACGTCAACATGGCGGATATGCCGGACGAGACGGTGATTGAGGCCGAGGCAAAAGACGTGCCGGAGAACGTAAATCCTGAGACGGGAGAGGTCAAGCAGGATGATGATGCAATTCTGGATGCGGCGTTGGATGAGGCTGCACGGAAATAAAGAAGAAGGTAAAGCCCCCGGTGTAATGCCGGGGGCGAAGGGAGGAAATGCTTTGAACAGCGTAATACTTTGTGGGAGATTAACTAAAGACCCGAACATGGGGCAGACAAACAACGGGACGATGTATGCTCGAATGACGCTTGCCGTAGATCGTCGGAGGGCGAAGGACGGTCAGCGGCAGGCAGACTTTCCGACGCTGATAGCTTGGGGAAAGACGGCTGAATTTGCGGAGAAGTATCTTTGCAAAGGCAAGAAAATCCTGGTCGAGGGCAGCTTGCAGACCGGCAGCTATGAGAAGGACGGCGTGAAGCACTACACGACGGACGTATTGGTGGACAATATCGAGTTTGCGGACAGCAAGCGGCAGGAAGATGGCGGGGACTTCGGCGGAAATGATGATATTCCGTATTAAGGCGGTGAATTAGATGAAGGTTCATTTAGTTTACAAACATATGTGTTGCGCTTTGGGGCGGCATGAAGAATTTCCTTTTGGGACTAGCTGCGACGTTGATGATTGTTCGCAAAAAGAAGACATTATTTACGATGATGAATATACCCCGTATTCTTGCAAGTATCAATGTTATGAAACGGCTACAGTATTAACCGAAGCTGACCGAGTAGATATTTGCCCCGATTTTGTGCATATCGGTGATGATATTGACATTTCTTTTAAGAGGGTTGTTTATCTTTCTGTTGACGGTGAGCCTTTTATAGAAACGGAGTAGGAGGCGGATTGAGTGATAAAAGCGATTGAAACAGAATACAAGGGCTTTCGTTTTAGATCACGACTAGAGGCACGTTGGGCAGTATTCTTTGATGCTTGCGGTTTCAAGTGGGAGTATGAGCCGGAAGGATACGAGGGGGATGGTTCAAAATATTTGCCTGACTTCCGGCTTTATAATGTATGCTATCCGCGCTTTGACGACGTAGAAAAGCCGTTTTTCGTCGAAGTGAAGGGCGAAATGGACGCGGCGAGCCGTAGAAAAATATGGAAACTTGCAGAGCTTTTCCCGGTTTACGTCGTCGGAAGTATCCCTTTTGCCCGTGAAGAATTTGACTATTTTTCAGCAATAAACGACTACTACGGCGACGACGACATTTTATATTTCAGCTACAACACAATATACGGCAATAGTTATCATTGCGGCCTATTCGTAAACAAACAAGGCAAGCCGGACTTCGCCGGAGGTGACGAAGACACCAGCAATATGGACATAGAGAAAACGCTTTCCGCTTTAGAGGCGGCACGCGCAGCACGCTTTGAACACGGTGAATGTGGTTAATTTGTATAGAAAGGTGGTGAGATAGTGGATTATATGAAGCAACTCAATAGATTTTTTGAGCTTTCAGAAGCGGATTGCCTTCCTCCATCAGCGCAAATTGTTTACTTGCATTTACTGAACATAAACAATCGGCTGCATTGGTGCGAATGGTTTAAGGTCGCTAATTCGAGGCTCGAAAATCTTACGGGCTTGGGGAGTAATAAATCCGTTATCCGCGCCAAAAACAGACTAAAGCAGTCTGGATTGATTAACTTTGAGAACGACGGAAGGACGACAACGAGGTATCATATCATTCCTCTTGGTACACAAGATGGTACACAAGATGGTACACAAGATGGTACACAAGATGGTACACAAGATGGTACACAAGATGGTACACAAGATGGTACACAAGATGGTACACAAGATGGTACACAAGATGGTACACAATTAAATAGACATAAACAAGACGTAAACAAGACAAAGACGAAAAAGATATCTAAGCGCACGCACAAACAATTTGTCCCTCCGACGTTGGAAGAAGTCAACCAGTACATCATGGAAAATAATCTCCATGTGTCAGCGAAAAGGTTTTGGAATTATTACGAAGTCGGCAATTGGAAAGACAAAGGTGGTAGCCAGGTTAAAAACTGGAAGCAAAGACTTTTGTCTTGGGAATCTAGGGAAGAAAAGCAAGACTTTTCCACAAGAAATCCACAGAACAATCCACAGGATGATATTGCAAAAGCGATAGCGTTTTTTGAAAGCCAGGAGGAGGGGACTGCATGAGCCGAGAGGCGGAGATTTTGAAAGTGCTGACGCCGTATGCGTCGGCATTTCCGAACGTGAAAATCAAGGCGGAGGCGTGGCCGATCTATGCACGAGCTTTGTCTTTACAGCTTACGCCAGACGAAGTGAACGCGGCAATGTTGAAGCTGCTGAACACGGTCAAATGGTTTCCGACGATTGCGGAGATCATTGAGGCGGGGCAATCTGTTAGAGAGACGGCGCAGGAATCCAAATTGCCGGACGCTGGGGCTGCTTGGCAGGAAGTAATCAAGCAGGCGAGATACAACGGACTTGATCGTGCGTGGGAGTTTTCTTGCCCGGAGGTCAAAAAAGCGTTGGAGCGGTTCGGAAAATCCGAACTACTGCATTTAGAAGAAAGCCAGACAAACACGGCGCGGGCGCAGTTTATGAGGATTTACACCGAGGTTATTCAAAGCGCAAAAACGGAGCGCGAAAATAACGCCGTACTGGATGCGATACCTAATGCGAGAGCAAAACTGGCAAGCGGCAAGATCATCCAGCTTGCCGAGGCAAAGAGGGCGAGAAAATGAACAGGGCAGAACGCAGGGCTTTAGCGAAAAAAGGCGGGGCGGAGGCGTTTGTACGCAATGCCCGGGACGTTGTGGCGGAACACGTCAATCTTGAAGCGACGGTCACGACGTACACGTTGGCGGCGTGGGTGCTGCATAGTGTTTTTGGGTTCGGCGAGGCGCGGCTTTTGAAATTTTTGACTGGGATGCAATTATCCGCGGAAGATATAAACCACGGCAAAACGAAGGTGCAAAATATCCGGGAGAATCTCAATGCGCTTTATCCGGGGCTTGCGGATGCGTGGGAGGTGCGAATGTGATGAAAAAGAAAATCACTGACGCCGAAGCAGTACAGGCGGCGCGGACGCTCCATAATTACTGCTTGCAATATCATCTAAACGAGGTTTGTAAAGGGTGCATGTTTATAACGGATAAAAGGGCAGTGATGCCAGATTGTTGCAGGTTGGATTTTCCTGTAGAGGAATGGGAGTTTCGTGGTGCGTGGAACAGGAGGGCGAAGAAATGACGCGTGGCGAATATCAGCGGTATCGGCGCATTGTCCTGCGGTTTTTCCCAGTGTATCTTGACTATCAGCTTTTCCGCCGCCCGCGAAAATGCAAGATGCGGAAAGTTATCAAGGCTTACAAGGGGGAGAAGCTATGACGCGGTTGATATGTGCGCCGATGGACAGACCCGAAATAATTTATCTGTCCGTCAGAAAGCCAAAAATGAGGCGGTGGCGGAACTGGGTTAGGGCGTGGAATGGGATTGTTATTTCGGCATGGAGGGCGAAAAAATGAATCGTGAGGACGTAGTGCAAGCCGCGCTGAAAGTGGAAAGATGGTGCGCGGAGCATCAAAAAGAAACGCAAGATTGTGATTGTCCGTTTAATCGGAAGGATGGAAGGATGTGGATTCAGAGTTGTTGTTTGATGGTTCCTACATTGTGGGGGCTTGATGAGTTTCTTCGCACAAGGGGGCTGAAACATGAATAAAAAAATTTCTCAAAAAATGGAAAAAGCAATCTATGACGTGTGCGGAGAAACGAAAAAGTGCAAAGGTTGCCCGTTGCTTGGAGCGGACAGGACATGCAGGGTGTTTGAAAGTGCCCCCTATAGTTGGAAAATTAACTATGAGAGCCGAAGCCGATGGAAAACTCAAAAAACATGGCGAGAGGTTTTCTGGGAAAAGCAAGAGCAAGAGCGAGAGCGGGGGCTGCAGCATGACGATTGAATTTACGGTACCCGGTCGCCCTGTTCCTATGGCGCGGCCTAGAGTGACGTCGCGGGGGACGTATACGCCACAGGAATGTCGCATATATAAACATTGTGTCGCGTCGATTGCGCGGGCGTCAATGCTTGCAAATGATTACATGATGTTTGAATCGGAGCCGTTGGAATGTCGGGTACGTTTTATTTTCCCACTCCCAAAAACGCGCAAAAATCCGTGGGCGACAAGCCGTCCCGATCTTGACAATTTATACAAGGCAGTGACGGACGCAATGAACGGCATAGTCTATAAGGACGACGCGCAGATTGTCAGGGCGAGCATTGAGAAGGCTTATGAAATCAACGGCGACGGGAGGGCTGAAATTTGGGTGCGGGAAATTGTGTGAAGTATAGGCTCGAAATGAACGAAGAACAGGCTCGGACAGTGGTGGCGGCGTTAGATTTGGCTATGCGTATCCGGCTTGGGCAGTTTGGACAGATTGTCGAACAGTGCATGGAGTGGGAGCCTGACAAAACCGATGAATGGTGCGAACGACGCGAAAAGGCGGATGCTATTTTACTACAGGCACGAGACATTATCATGCCTGAATTGCGGCCAATGAACAGCCTTGCCGGAGGTCACGGCGTTTACGCGAAAGAGGGAACGGAACGGCTTTACAACGTCTTGCTTGCGGTCCGTAGTTGTATGGCTTATCACGACCATCCAGAGGGCGGCTATACGACGAATTTTCGGGAGCCTATGACGATTCATGTCAACGAGGAATTGCCAAAGTGCGAGGTGGTAGACGATGGAACGGGACACAAGACTAGCAACAAAAGCGCAGATTGAATATGCGCGGGATTTAATACTCAAACTTGGCTATGATTTGGACTGGTACGATCTTGACAAAATGACGCGAGGCCAGATTTCGCGGCTGATTGACGAGTTGCGCGACGAATGGGAGGGCTGACGATGGACATAAAAACGGTTATGGAGTTGATACAATCTGAGCGGGAAAAACAAATCGCGAGGCATGGCTATTCGGTGCGGCATGATAAGATTTGGGAAGGGGAAGAGCTCGCTCAAGCGGCGGCGGTCTACGCAATGCCTGCTCAAAAAAGGCGGGTAGCGGATTGGCCGTTTGCTATGGATTTTTATCACCCAGAATCCAGCAGGGTGAACGAGTTGATTAAGGCGGCGGCATTGATTGTTGCTGAAATTGAGCGGGTAACAACTCATGAAGAGAAGGGGGAATAACTATGCCGGAAAACAATGAAACACCGATGATGGTGTACTATGTCGAAAGATATGACGAAAACCCTGTATATGATATTGCATATTGTCCGATTTGTGGGTATCAATTCGATGATGGCAAGGAACCTTGGGGACGGAAATTTTGCCCGGCGTGCGGGCAGAGATTAAAGTGGGAGGGCTGACGATATGGACATAAAAGCGAGGATTGACGCGCTGACCGAGGCGGAGGCAAAAGCCGCGCTTTCGTGGGTTCTGAAACGCGATGCAGTTATAACGAAAATTGCCTGCGAAGTAGGCATGGAATTGGCTCGTTTTGAAAGGTCGATTGTTAATTACGAAAATGAGATTTTAGACGAGGCGATAGGAGCGATAAAGGAGGTGCGGGAATGACAGAGGATATTAAGTGTCCCAAATGCGGGAGCGAAGATATTTATTATAGCAAAAAGAACGATGCGGAATGTTGTTGCATGAAGTGCTTGTCTCCCTTTTTGTATATTTCAAAACCAATGACAGACGAGCAGATTGCAAAATTGAAAAATGAAATAGACAAGGCGGAAACACATTTAGAACCTTACCCGCAAGCGCACGAGCCAAACGAATACCGCTATTTGTCCCCCGCTTGGCTTGACGAGATCGCGAAAGGGCTGACGGAAGGACAAGAAAAATATCCCGGCGAGACGTGGCGAAAGATACCCGCGAAAGAGCACGCTTGGAGAGCAATCCGGCATTTGATTCTTTTCTTGAAGGGCGACAAGGCCGACACGCATTTAATAAACGCGGCTATGCGTACAATGATGGCGTTTGAAACTGACAAGGCGGCAAATGACGTTATCGAGTGGGAAAAGCTGATGCACGAAAAGGGGTGCGGCTGATGAAATTCCAGAAGCCGCGTAATGGTCATTTCACTGTATATTGCTTTGAATGTTTGCACTGGCGTTATTTATATACGCGCGGCTGTGCAAATATTGGCGTTTGTAATGCGGTGAGTGACGATATAACAGAGCAGGACGCTTATGATAAACCATGCGGGGCGTTCAGAAAACGCGAGAAAGGGCGCTTATAGCCGCTTTTATGCCATGACACGATAGATTCATTCGGACAACAAAAAAGGCGGCGAGCGAGCCGTCTATGGAGGCGAGAGATATTGCAGAGACAATCACGAGACGCGAATATCCGAAAAATCGAGTACATGATACGCCATGAAAAAGCGATTGCCGAGGCGGTCGAAGAAGCGAAGCTGTCGCCCAGTAGTAATTTTAGCGGCGAACATACCGGGCATAGTTACATCCCGGACCCGACGGCTTCCCAAGCGATACGCCACGCGGCGGAGGTCCCAAAGGTTTTTGTGGACGGTCGCCCGGTCGAGTGGCCGGAGCGGTGGCTGCAAGTTGTCCATGCGGTTCGCGCCTGGTGTCGTGAAGATTCGATTCGCAATTCAATATTTCGCCGGCGATACGAGGGACAGCGGAAAAGCCGCGTCATAACAATGGACGAGTTGCATATTGCAGAGCGTACATATTATGCAGTGCTGGACGACATAAGGGCCTACGCCATACAATGCGCGGCGCAGGCCCAGGTCGTTCGGGTTTTTTAGCGTTTCGCCCAGTCGGATTCAGGCAAACAAAAAGGCGGGATTGCTCCCGCCCGGTTGGGTTTTATGATTCACGCCTCTTTTTGTCATGCGTAGAGTTTTATCCATCCGCTTGGGATATGAATTGTGTAGAGATATTGATCTGCTATCAACATACGGTCAACGGCGGGGCGCTCAAAATTCCCTGAATCAACGCGCTTGTCAAGTTCCGGGGTTAGGTTGTCTGTCATGACAGTGTAGGTTTTCGTCTCTCCCGTAACGGGATGGGTTTTCAGTGTCATTCCGTATTTTTCGGCGATTGCAAACATTTCTTTTTTTGTCATTATCGTTTCCTCCTCGTCCGATGGTTAAGGAAATGTATTCTATTATGAAGCGTGATTATGCGACGGTTTCAAAACTGGTTTCTACAGCCGTCGAAGAATATATTGCAAATCACAAAGATATTTGATAGTCGTTATTGCAGCAATAAGACGAAAAAATCTGTGCTAGTATGTA
>Ga0326514_10001023_pt1 | contig 18440 bp, 13 predicted proteins | sample 3_2548_0518_D_FD_203653 | JGI IMG/M metagenome (GOLD analysis project Ga0326514, IMG submission 203653) | Bovine rumen microbial communities from UC Davis, California, United States - 3_2548_0518 | ecosystem: Host-associated > Mammals > Digestive system > Stomach > Rumen | place: USA... | reverse complement strand
ATACTATCTCTTTACCAGGATTTAATTCCCTAAGCATATCTATATAATCACACGAATAGAATATCTCATCACTATTCAACAAATCCATTATATACCCACCAAAACATACTACTGAATGTCCATAAAATATTATATCATGATTTAATACATAATTATGAAGTTTTATAGGCGACTTATCAGCACTTATAAAATGTAACTGAGAACAAAGAATTCCTGTTTTTCTAATACCTTCCACCAAACTCATAGTGAGCTGACCAGAAGTACCACACAAAGTCTGATATTCGGCACGAACACGTTCTATCCACTCTTTATTTCTTATAAGATTCGATATCTTAAAATCCTTTATGATTATCTCATGTAAAACTTCAGGTGTTTCACTCTTATTATTCTCATTATTGTTTGTTGACATCTCAATCATATTATTACCTCTTTTCTTTTATTCAAGAAAGTTTATCGGAGTATCTTTATCAGATACCTTAAACTCAATTTTTGCACCATTTATAGGTACCCCATCTACATCAAAAGCATTGCCATCAAGTATCTCTATATAACACGGTTTACTCATATCATCTGCATGAACATTTGAAAATATAATACAAGATGACATGCCATTGTTAGCTGTTGTGTATTCAAGTTTACCTTTACAATTGATAAGTCTCACAACGTCATCAGACATATTCAAAGTAATAAATTTTTTATCAGTTATATTACTGTAATGACAAACTATAGATAAACCTTCGCCATCATGTATTTCAGTACTCGAAGTAGAACAAGTCATCTGAATATAATTAGACAAATCACTGTTACATACTTTAATTACAAAGTCAAAAGCAGGAGCAGGTGTCCCCGCTATCGAACCACTACCCTCTTTTATTCTGATTGTATATTCACCTATAGCTGCATCAATGTTTGAAAATACCAAAGACCTAACACCTTCTGCATTTCCATCAGAAGCAATATATAAATCTGCCTTAAATCCTTCTGGAAACTCTACACACGATGGAGTAAGTGAAATAGTTTCAGTTTTATCGTACATTATATCCATTATAATACTGCCACCTTGCTTAACAATATTATTAAATGTTAAAGGCAATATTTCTGGAACAGTTGTAACACCACTTTCTGAACCTTCAATTACTCCATCCGAAGAAGAAACAACTGTATCAGTATTATCAGTATCTTTCTGCTTTCCTTTATCACCACAGGCAGTTAAAGACCCCATAATGCTTATTGCTAACAAACATATCAACACATATTTTTTAGACTTAATCCTGAAGTTTGTCAAGTGTAACACCTCTTACATTTATTAATTCCTTTGCTATCGCATCAAACTTTTGCATCGCACCTGAAGTTGAAGTCTTATATTTATCACACCATGCTTTAGTGTCCAATGTAGCATGTTCTTTATAAGCTAAAATAAGTAATTCTGTAGATAATTTACCCAACCTTCCACTCACACCTAAATCACTATCTTTCAACTTATCATTTAATTCAGCTACATTATAACATAATGACTGATTATTTTTAGACTTTATAGTCAAATCAGCTTTTTGTGCTTTCTCTGTACTCGACCTATTCTTAACTGGACGAACAAAAGTGTTATTTTTACTTTCATCTTTCTCCTTGTTATTACGATTTACAAAAACATGTTTCTTTTTTTCTCGCTCTAAATTCAACTCTTCTTCAAGCTTTTTTAACTCCATCGTTGATGGTTCCTTTATTTCTTCATTCTCTACATCCTCTTCCTCATCCTCTACAACATCCAATGTTTCAGACTCTGAAATCAAATCCGCTTCAACCCCAAAATCAGTTGCCACAGGAGCAGCTACAACAACCTCTGACTTATTAACTTCTTCAGGCGCAACTTCACCTATAGATTGTGTATCGAATACCGCTTTTTTTAAATCAAGTTCATTACCTAACATTTCATTCAATTTAAGTAACAATCTTGCATTACTGTATTTTTCTTCAATATTAAAGAAATTCATTAAAACAGTATCTAAATACACTTTCGTCTGCATACTTACATTACAAACACTTTCCATTATATCTCTATAATCAAACCAACCCATGTTTGTAATTGACAAAATATATCTTGTACCTCGTACATTTACCACTAAAGCATGCTTGGGCTTTTTATCTTTATTAACTCGCTCCAATAATATTCCAAATACTCTGTTGACATCGAAAAATTCTGTTACTTCATTAACACCACTTAATACAATCCAATAAGAACCAGTAACAGTTTTAATTATAGTACCCTTTTCCACAAAATTAGATAAAAAATTTCTGGAACCATTATTCAAACTTGAATACATATCCTGAAAATTCATATAATAAATCACCCACCAAACAAAGCAACAGTCGAATATTATAATATTATTCGACTGTCCTTTGTTGTTATTTTAATCTACTACAACTGATGCTATATCATCCGCTACTGCAACTGCAGGATTGAAAACGAGCTTATAATGCGCAGGAGTAACACCCTCATTGCCATTTATACTGTAAGCCCTCTCCTTTACAAGTACCCTCTTAAAAGTACCCAGATTGGATATCGTGACAGACCCATCACTATCCAAATCTTTTATTTCTGATATAAGCAAACTTGACATCTTGTTTAGCACACTTCTAACATCATTCTGTGTAAACTTTGAATCCTTTGCTATCTCCGCAATAAAATCTTTGTACTTCATTTCTTTTCAACAACCTTTCATTTATTATTCGACTCTGTAATCGCACTGTACAATACATCTACTATTATCGAAAAGTTAGAACTATTCAACATATAAAAGTTTGCACCAGTGTGCCTACAAGTCGACTTTACCCTACTTACTGCGTGATGCCCAATGCAAGGTGTATACACACCTATATAATCATACTTACAATCCTTAGGCAACACATTACCTATGTTCTTACTCTTATCGGATACCCTCTGTATTACACCAAGTTCCTCGGTAATTCTTGCAATAGTTGTACCCGTTACAAGACAAACAGATTTACTTTTGATTAAATCTATCTTATCTTCCAAGGTTATAACATCAAAGTCCTCTTCTTCCAAATTCTCGACCATATCCAACTTATCAGTGTCCAGTAATATAGCTCTGTACTCCATTAACTTAGACTCACTCTTACTAAGCTTGGCTTCGAGACTTGAAATCCTCTGAATCAACTCGTCAAATAATTTCTTATCCTCATAGTCTACAGAATACTCTTCCCCTACAGACTTAGTCTCCTCTATGTTAGAAACAATAGCTTCAAGATCTGCTAACCTACTCTTCTCACTCTTTCTTTCCTTCAGTACATTATTATACTCCATATTCAAACTATCGTTAATTTCAGTAAGCTTGAGATTTTTTGCCAATTCTATACTTAACGAATTAGTCTTACTTAATGATGTTCTAAATGACAACAACTCAACAGCCATATTCTTTGCCAATATAGAACGAATATGCATAAACAATTCAGTCAATATGTAAGGTAAACCACCTGTTGCCAAATTCGTAACGACATCAGTTGATGCGGGCTTAAACATAAGATTGACATCAACAGTACAACATTTAACAAACGAACTAAAAGTCGTTTTATCTACATCCAAACTACCCCATATTACCTTTTCATTGCGTATAATTAACTTTTCGTTTGCTTCCTCAGTGTCTTTACCTTTATTCATTACAACAGTTTTCACTGTTTCCTTTAATTTACTGTAACCATCCTGAAGTGGATTCATGGTTGTTAATGCAGTCTCTATCAGCATATAGACATACTTAAAAGTATTTCTGAACTCCTCAGACATAATAAATGTAGAAAACACAGTCAACAGTACAGAATTCAAACGAACATCTGTATAAATTGTTTTATTCGATTTACTTCCCTGTATCTGCTTAAAGATATCAGTTGTTTTTGATACCCTTGTTACCATTGATGCTATACCATTATCCTGCACCATGTTCAACAACTTAACATTAAAACAGTTAAGCATTGTAGTTAAAGGAATTTTGTTTTCAATCAAAACCTTCGACCCATTTATTTCTTGTAAAGCTTCATACAATGAATTGGAACTTGTAAGAACAACCATTGTACTCTCTGAACAAATATATACATCCTTATATTTTAATTTCAACCATAAGTGAAACAGAATATCCCCTACAGAAGAAAACCATTTGCTATCATAAGGTATTTCTAATTGATTAGACTTTATTTCATCCAACCATCTACTTATCAAAATCATTTTGTTGCGATCACTTACAACAAACATTGCCATTGATAAAGTGTTTCTAAAACGTCTCAATGCATCCGCACAGGCAACATCCCTGAACTTTACATTGATTGAATCCTTCGGATCACAGAAATCAGAAAGCATTGTACTTAACTGATTATTTTTAACCATCCTGTCAAGAAGCATGTCATCAGTCGCATATGTTGTTAAGTATGACTGCATGTCCACAGATGTAATAACACCTGAAAATGTAAGTCTCTCACACACAGAACTAGATAAGTTTGTTACATACAAGACATTTTCTATAGAACTTGTGAAGAAATTATCAGAATCTACCCCACAATTCTGCCTCATACTATCCACCTGTTTCCTGCAATCATAAGTAGCCATAAGAGTAAGAAGCCTGATAAACACCACATTGAGAACATTTAAATTGCAAACATAGTTAGGCTCATTTATTTCCAAAATGAAGTCATCACCATGACCACGCGAAGCAGAAAATTTACCCATAAATTACACACCTTTCAAAAAATAGATTATAAGCAAATAACTTATACCCTTTTATATATCTTCGATATGTAATTCGATAATAAAAAACAAATTGCACACTAAATTATATAATGTGCAATTTGTTTTATACTAATTCAATAATACATTTTATTCTTGCGTCTATACTGCAATGCAGTCTCAAATACAGATTCCATTAACATAGATTGTATTTCCAAATTGGAATACTCTTTTTCATCAAGTTCCTGAAAAATATTTTCAATCAAATTATCTATCTTTTGGCGTTCCTCTCTACCCGATTCTGTCATTGTTGAAGCAAAACCTTCATTGTACAACTTATTCTTACGCTTTTTCTGATTTAAAACCTTTCGTGGTTCAACCATGTTGTACTCTTCCATTACTTCATATATTTTATCAAAATTGCGTTGTATTAATGTACTTATCTTTGAACCCTCTTCTGGCGGATAGGAGGACTTTATATACTTTACTTTTTTTCCATCGAAATGAAATAATGCTCTATGGTCATAACTCTCAACAACTATATAAATCATTAATGAATTACTTTGACCTACTGTTATCTTTTGACCTTCATCTATCAATACAGGCTTGTAATCAATTCTCAATTCAGCCTCAGATAACTCAATACATCTACGCTCTATTTCAGTTTCTATACTTTCAAGAGCCTGAGCCATTTCAGTATATCTCTCTTTTGGATATGTTGAACTTATTAAAAAATTACCATTCTGTGTTCTCTGATATGTAGCCTTATATAATCTATTAAAAACTATAATATTTATAGACCCATCTTCACATCGTCTTAAATTTACCATATCATGACTCGGTAATTCACCTACATTAATACTTAACCTCACACAATCACAACCTTCGAATATATTTCTCTAACGCTGATATATTATATTTTGCTAAATTCTCCGAAGAATTTACTAAAAATGAAAACTTCTTTGCACCTGTACTATACATATTAGTATCAGTAAATAAATTTTTTACCCATGTTGCTGCATTTGAGCTATTTGGTGCAAAGATATACTTCACACCAGAAGATTCAATCATCTTATGTAACATACTGTTTTGAGAATAACCACCCTTTTCTATTGCATTATAAGTTTTACTCTCAATAATCTTTAAACTATCCGGCAAAACAATATACTTGAGTTTAGGAGAATTACGTACCATAGTTCCTCTTATTACTTCAACGCCATACCCTAATATTATTTCTCTTAAATTAGGACAATCAACAAATGCATCTTCATCTATTTCCTGAGCATAACAAACTATTCTTTGCAAATTCTCAGCACCACAAAATGCTCCTGCTTCCACTCTCTCTACAGTTTCAGGTATTATCATTTCAGTTATATTTACACAACCTCTAAAAGCACCCTTACCTATTACCTTCATATACCCTTTAGGAATATTTTTCATGGTTGTTTTATTCTTTGGAGGACATCTTAACAATGTTGAACCGTTTTTAGATATCAACAAACCACCAGCAGAACATAAATGCTGATTACTTTTATCTACAATAAAAGAATTGAAGTCATCACATAATAACAATGCATCTGGTGAAATTTCCCTTACACCTGCATGAACTATCAACTTTGTCAAATTATTTCTATATATTTGACCCTGTACCAATTCCTCTAATTCATCTGGTATAGTTAAAACTCTATCGTTACCACTTGGTAAAGCTGTCAATTTACTGTTATTATTCGTACTACTCGGTTTACGAACTTGTGTTTTATTAACAGACTTTGTTACTGTAGTTGACATACTTGGTTTTGATGCTTTCCTAACCTCAGTAAAATCAGAAAAGTCTATACTGTACAAATCTTCCTCAGATGCTACTTCTCTTATTCCATCCGTTAAATCTATATTATCAAAATTAGAATCAAATGCAGACTTTAACTTCGGTTTACCGCTTACACGCTTACCATTCATATCGGTATAATAATTCGCACCCTTACCAACATGTACAGTTATAAAAGAGTCTATCTCATTGTACTTTGACTTTGGAACTATAATATATTTACCATTCACTTCACGCAAATAAGCATTTGCAAGACCTTTCTTTCCAGTATGCTTTTCAAAAAGTTTTACCCTATCTACTAATTTATTTACAGATAAAACATCAACCTGATTTAAAGCAGAAACATTGGCATTTGCAACCAAATAACCCATCGTTACATTTGCATCAGACTTATACTCTGCAAGAATTACATATGGTGAAATTTTTTCACCATAATTCCCATAAGCATCAAGTGTCTTGCTATCTAAAGCATCCACAACAAGATTAGAAAGTTTAATAGTATTATAGGCTGGTATATACTTTTCATCATGCCCTTTATCACCATCATACACCCAACGCTTAGGACTGTTTAAATAATAAGTAACATTGCTTTTTGAGTTTAATTTATAACCCAATCTTGCATTCATAAACCTGTAATATTTACCATCAACCTCAGCATATAACAATTGTAAAATCTGATATATGTCTAAAGTCCTTACCATCATGTTTTCTACGCCTTTTTCTACTTTATTATCTCCAACTTGACCAATCATTGGTACAAGACTTTTAAATGCTATATCTGCAACACGATATCCTTGTATTGCACCATTGCTGACTTCTTTACCTAAAATGTACAGCATCATAAAAATCACCTCTCTTCTATACTATAATTATATCCATATATTAAAAATCGAAGTAAAAACTGTTAATTTATTACTTCGATTCTTATATATTTAATTTGATTAAATTAGGAGGTCGGAATATTGTTTTCGTCTACTTCAGTTACTACATTTCCATTCTCATCAGTTACAACTTCTGGTTCGGTTACAACTGCTGTAGTATACGCTACATCGTCCCAACCTTCACCAGTATCTTCAGCATCACTGACAACAAGTCCACCGACTTGACCAGTTACATCGCCAACCTTAGAATGTAACTCATTAACTCCTGCTGACTTATCTATATAAACCAAAGTAGAAGAATCATTATCGGCTTCTCTTGATGTTTCAACAGCAAGGCTTCTATTATAAGAAATAACATACCAAGCATCATTACTGAACATCAAACCTAATTCACTTTCAGTATCCCAATTCTTAGTACCACCTGAGAATACCTCACGCAACTTTACATTGACATAACGATTACTCTTATTATTGTACCCTAATACATAAGCTGAAACCTTTGTTGCTTGAATATCCTGTACAGCCTTAAACAAACTTGCTATATTTGAACTTGAAGTATTAGACAATCCTATATCTATTGTCTTATAAGTTGTAGTCGGATCAAATTTGCCATTATAATTTATCTGCAAATTCTCAAAATCCTGAATTACTTTCTCAACAGCTGCCTGATTAATCGCAGTAAAGTCACCAGACGAGAATGCTATCTGTTCTGAAATACCCGATACTTCCTTTATTACTGATACAGGCTCACCGATACAAGAATTCGATAATTCTGTTACACTAATAATACGCATTTTATCATCATCACATAACTTCAATTTAACAAGTGATGTATTTAAATAAGTAGGAAATGTCATATATGTGCCTTTTGCACGTTCCTTTATTTGTTGCTGTACTATTACTGCAAATTCATTACCCTTTCTACCTATTATATCAACTGAATAACCACCACTTGTTATATAAGAATAATTACTGATATCATCATAATAGTTATCATATTTGCCATAAGCTTCAAATAAACTGTTTAAACCTATATGATTCGTTTCATCAATACACTTTCTATAAGAACGAATTGTAGTTTCAATATAAGGTCTTAATACATCAACACTTAATACAGTATCCGTTCTATATTTATCTTTTAAATTATCAATATCATCTAATTCATAATCCAATAAATAAACTGACTGAACCTTCAAAGCATTACTTAAACTTAAATTATAAGAATCTTTAAGTAAAAATCTAAATGTCATCGTTGCTCCATGGTCAGCAGCAACCTCAGTTAAACCAGTATATGTACAAGCACCAATTAAACCTTTATCAAGATATGTTTGTATTGTATCCTCACTTACATTATCATCAAATATACTAACTATATCTGGTTCATTAGTGAAATTACTTCCATCCTCAGGAGTGTCCATATTCATCATGTTAGTATTGTTTATAGTTTGAGCATTTGTTCTTCTTACACGCTGAGCTAAAGTCATACCTTCCTGAGAATTCATTATTTCATCTATAGAACCCCATCTATCTTCAAAAGAAAATTTAGTGTATAACTCACCATCACTACCCCTGATGTAGAACTTATCTTCTGCTTCTTGAACCTTTTCATTAACAATTTCATCTGTAGTTTGTTCTGCATCTTCTTCATAACCATCCATTATTACAACACCTGTATCATTAATGGAAGTTAAAAAACTTTCGATACTATTCGCTGCCGCAACTTCTTCTCTAATCAATTTAGACCAACTACTATTGGGATTCATAGGCCCATAAGGTAAATCTTCTGGATCATCCTTTTCTCGAATCATGTCATCCATATAGATAACATAGTCATCAAATCTCTTTTTACGCAATTCATCATAATTCTCTGAACCCCTAACTATTATCGAATCGGGAATCAAAGTCTTATATTGAGATTTATCTGTTGTATATGTTACATCTACAAAATAAATACCCGTCTGAGGATCTACACCTACAGGAACTATTTCCTTCATTTTCCACATATAAGGTGTATTTGCAAATTTTAATAACATATAATTCAATACAGAATCTTCAAGAAATCCGGAATTCTCACCATTCATTAAATCAATATTGATTTGTTTAACTACTTTCTCAACACTTTTTAATGTGTCAGCATAATCAGCACTATCCAATTTTAATAAACGACCTGTATCAATTGTTACAGTATCTTTTAACTTATTATATAACAATGTCTCTGTATCTTCATATGTTCTGTTACTTGCCAACTCTTCAAATGAATATGGATCAATATTCTGTACATCAGAAACCTTCAATTTCATATTGTAACCAGCTTCTTCAGCATCCTTTGTTTCACCATAATCTACTGAATTACCACAAGCACTCAAAAATAAAGCTAAACAAAGTACACTTGTTACTTTTACTCTATTAAACTTCAAATTCTTCATCAAAAATTTCTCCAATCAAAAAAGTGTAATCGGACCAACTAACCTAATCTATCTCTTAATGTATAATTATACCTTTTCTTACAAAGAAAACACCTTGTTCTATACCTTTATTTATTATTGTTCTACTATAATATTTTTCTAATTCACCTAATGTCCTAATTTGCGGATTCTGTTCCAAAAACTTGTTTAACGAAACACTATTATCAGGCTTTTTAACTTCCCGTACTTTTTTAGTTTTAACTTCTTGTGCATTTGCTTTCGTTGAACCCTCAAACACTTTAGAATTTTTATTTGTTTTGACCCTACTTTCTTCAACTGCTTTTTGTTCTTTACTTGAAATTTGTTGCTTAATACCCTTACTTTTTATATTTGATTGCTTCAACTGACCACTTAAATCCTGTATTTGTAATATTACATTCTTATCTGATAATTCCAATTCTAAAATATCATCAAATGTTTTATATACAGAATATTTAATATTACATTGTTGTAACTTTTGCATTAAGTAACGCTTTCCAACCTTTAAATCACCATTTAAAAGTAATTTTGCTTGAGCACTAGTAACACAATCTAATTTCAAAAAATAAGTCATACTTTTTCACCATCTTTGTAATTACAACCCGCCCGTATTAAATCAATAGGTTGAAATATCTTTTACACACCAAATGCTTCTATCTTTATTTTTACTTGTCTTCCAGTATTATTTTTCCTATTGCTATCATTATTATTGCAAGTATCACTACTATCTTTCCTACCTTTTTCAATAACTCTATTATTTCTCGACCTGCTATCTTCATTTGTTTTAACGTTTGAAACATTTAATTCACTCCTTTTTTCTTTTTCAACTATCTGTTTTTTCTGTGTCTGCTTTTGAACAATTTGTTGACTAAGTTTCTCAACTTGTGGCTTTGCTTTTAAAACTGTTCCAGACTGTACGGATTTCGTTTCAATAAACTCATCTTCATCTATATCTTCATACGAACTATCATCTTCATTATCTTCAATATCTTCATACGAGCTATCGTCTTCATCTATATCTTCATATGAGCTATCGTCTTCATTATCTTCAATGTCTTCATTTATATCTTCATACGAACTATCGTCTTCATCGTATAAATTAGCGTCTTCATTGGCTTCAATATCTTCATACGAACTATCATCTTCATTATATGAACTATCATTTTCAACTATATCATCATATGAATTCTCAGCATCGAAGAAATCATCATCTTCATTACCCAAATCTTCATTTGTAAGATTACTAAAATCTGTACCACTATTCTCATCTATATCATAATCTTCACTATCATCTGATAATATTAAGTCTTCACTATCATCTGATAATGCTAATTCTTCACTATCTTCATCATAATCTTCACTATCATCTGATAATGCTAATTCTTCACTATCTTCATCATAATCTTCACTATCAGCATACATATCATAAATGTCATTGTCATCCATAACATCATTATCATCATTATCATAATCACTATCATCTGTAACAAAGTCTTCACTATCATCATAGATATCATTGTCATCTATGACATCACTATCATCTGTAACAAAATTTTCACTATCATCATAGATATCATTGTCATCTATAACATCATTATCATCTGTAACAAAATCTTCGCTTTCAACAAAAACATCATTATCATCCGATAATATTAATTCATCAGCTTCTAAAGTATCTTCATTCATAATAGCATTTATTTGTTCGGTATTATCCATTTGTGAAATATCAAATCCTATTTCCTTATTATTCATAACTGTACCCATCTTTTGTTGTTCATTTAAATCTACTACACCCGTTACTTCCTGCTCATCTGTTACTTCCTGCTCATCTGTTACTTCCTGCTCATCTGTTACTTCCTGCTCATTTGTTACTTCCTGCTCACCCACACCTTCATCTGAACTCTCATTCGAATCCTCACTTAAATCATCTACATCTGTGAAATCATAAAATGAATTTGTAAAGAATGCATCTTCTAATTCAAATTGAATTTCATTTGCAAATGCATCTTTTAATTCATTAGATTCGTTATCATCTATATTATCATCGACATCAGTTACAATATTTTCTTCATCAATATCTTCTACATCATCAAAAAAAGTTAAATCCTCTAAAGATGGAGTGAAAAAATGCTGTATATCATTCTCTTTACCCATAAAATCATTGTAAATTGAAATGAACTTACTTAACCTTGATTCAGATTCTAACAACTTTTCATTGCTAAAATCTGAATCAAAATTATTTGATAATATATTCGATGCTTTATGTATTTCAGTGGATAAATAATTGAGAAAATTTTCCGTACCCCAACTTACAACCTTAGAATCATAAAACCATATAAACTCAGTTTTACTGTTATTCAAGCCATTTCTTCTATTGCTTAAACCCTTATACTGCCTAAAATTTGCTTTACTCTCAGTAAATGTACTTGAAACAGTTCTGCCCAAATCTTGCTTTAAAGCTCCTTGATTAGGTAACCTTTTACTCGGTTTCTTATCTTGAACTTTTTTGGCTCTGGCTTTAATATTCACTTTTATATCCATAAAGCATCACCATAACTCATAAATGTTATTTCTGTACATCAACTACATTAGAATCTGATGTAGAATTATCTTTCTTAATAAATGAACTTACTAAACTTTTTAAATCTATACCTATACCATCCAACATACCATTAGAAATCTGATTAGTAGACTTTGTAATATCTTCTATCATTTTTGCATTATTACCTTCACCATACATTGTAATACTATTAACATTTGATAAAGGCTCTGCAACTGCTTTGGCAATCTGAGGTAAAACTTCAAAATACATCTGAAGAACTGCAGCTTCCTGCATTTTTAACATTGCTTCTGCTTTTTTATTGAGACCCTCAGCCTCAGCTAATGCTTTTGCTTTTATAGCATTTGCCTCCGCTTCACCAACGGCAGTAATACCTTCAGCTTCCTGCAATTTTGCAAATTTAAGTGCCTCTGCTTTTGCTTTCTGCGCTTCAGCTTCACGCTGCTGTTCATAAAGTTCTGCCTCTGCCTGCTTAGAACGCTGAAAAAGCTGAGCCTGTGCTTCTTGCTCGAGACGATACCTCTCAGCATCAGCCTTTTTCTTTACTTCAGCATTAAGTGCTTGTTCTTTTACTTCTGCTTGCTTTGCATTAAGTATAACTTCCTGCTCTGCTTTTGCTATATCAGCCATTGAACTTGTAACTTCAATAGTTTTACGCTGTTCCTGTTTCTGAATATCATATGCAGCATCTGCTTCGGCTTGCTTAATATCAGACTGCTTTTTAAGTTCTGCTTTACGAATAGCAAGTTCATTGTTTCTCTGTGCAATTTCTGTTTCTGCCTGTACCCTTGCATCATTGGATTCTTTACTTGCCTTCGCCTGTGCTATCTGTATATCCCTTTCTGCTTCCGCTTTAGTTATAGCCGCTGTCTTCTGTATCTTTGTAGTATTATCAATACCCAAATTTTCTATAAGACCTTGTTCATCAGTAAGATTTTGTACATTAAATGATACTATTTCAAGACCCATAGCCGATAAATCAGGACTTGCATTCTCCTGTACTTTCTCGGCAAACTTTTTACGGTCATTAACCATATCCTGCAAACCCATCTGACCTACAATCTCACGAACATTACCCTCAAGTACCTCTCTTGCTACATCACAGATATACGCCGATTTTTGATTAAGAAAATTCTGTGCCGCTAATGCTATCATTTCTGGCTTATCAGATACTTTGATATTTACCACAGAATCAACTCTTACATTTATGTAATCCGCTGTAGGAACACTTGTTGCAGTCTTAACATCCACAGATATTAACTTCAAACTAAGTTTATCAAGACGCTCAAGAAAAGGTACTTTAACACCTGCTTTTCCTATAAGTACTCTTTTCTTTAAACCTGATATAATATATGCTTCATCCGGCGGAGCCTTACAATAACCTGACATCACTATCACAGCTATTATAACAACTACAACTACAATTACTATTACTTTTGGGTCATTCAACATATACATTACTCCTTTACCATATTTCTATATCCTCATCAAAGTCAACATTATAACTTTGAATATCACTATTTGAACTTGTAGATTTTTTATTACTTGTTGTACTTGAAGCCTCTGATGCTTTATTACTTTTCTTTTGAGAAGACTGTGAAGTAGTTTGTTTACTCTTCCCATGTGGGCTTCTTGACACTTCACGAGGCACTACAGTTTCTTCATCATCAAAATCCATTGATTCAAAAGCATCTAAATCTAATGTTGAATCATATTCATTTGTATTATGATGTCTAACAGAACTATCATTCTTCTGCTTTTTAGACTTATTAGATGAACTATCATCTCTTATACTTGCACACGATGGATCAATTTTTAACCACATTGCATTAAGAAAATCAAACACTTCATCAGTACCATCATTTGAACTTGATAAAATACTCGAATGTACAAACTTTGTAGCATCATTGTTTAATCTTACAGCCATATCTCCTACATGAGATAATTTGTACCCAAACTTCTTATCACCTAATGTCGCTTCTATATGCGCTGCATCTCCACGAACCGAAATTCTACAAGGTATTAAATCAGTTGTTGTTTTCTTAATAATCTGGTCTTTTACTACATGAGGTATCATAAATATACGAATACCCAATGCTGGCAATTGTGATACAAGTTCTGTTATTAAACCCTGAAATTCTGTTTTTGTATCCTTATCCATACGCTCCGCAAGTGTTACAACTTCATCTATTACCACATATATTAATGGCATCTCTACATTAGGATTCGCAGCTTTATAATCCCATATATTTACACAATTTGCATCACCTATTATCTTCTTACGCTTCGGAGCAAAGTCTTTTACTATATAACGTAATTCTCTTACTATACTATCATCTGTTGACACAAACTTTCTTATATGTGGTGTTTTAACCGCCCTAAAGTCTGATATATTATCTTTAGGATCCATTAAATAGAACTGTAATTCACTTGGATGCGTAAACATCATCATCTGTGCTAATATACTTTTTACAGCCCATGACTTACCCGAACGAGGCATACCCGTTATTAGCATGGCATTGATTTGTTTTAAATCAACATTTACAGGTTCACCATCTGAATCTACACCAAGCGATACTGGCATATAATTCTTTGTATCTAAAAAGAAATCTTTTTTCTTTTCCATGACATCACGAATTGTAATCATTGCTGTATCACTTTTCATAATTGTTATATATGTCTTACCAGCTGCATCATGACCATGACCATAGACACCCTCTTCCATTTTACCAGTGTCCTCATCATACCCAACATAATTTACTATTTCTGATACAAGATTCTCTGTTTTACACCAACGCTCACGCTTTAATGTAAGCTGATAATAAAACATTCTTTCTTTTACTGCTAACAACTGAGGTAATTTATTAGAATCATTTGTACGCAATGCCTTGGCACATTCTTCTACTACAGCTGCCCAATCATTAAAGTCATCAGAATTTTCATCTAAGTCTTTCGCATAATCAAAATCAGGAGTTTTATTTTCAAGTATTTGTATCACATGCTCAAAAAGATATTGCCTTGTTACCATTCCATGTTCAACATTTAAAGTATCAAGTATTTCCTCTTTTGTTAATACTTTACCATTACTCGATGAATCATCGTCATCATCTTCTACAAAAGACCAATCATCAGATTCAGAATCACTGTCTGAATCAGAATCATCAAAACTAAAATCATCTGAATCAGAATCATCAATAGCATCATCTGAACCAAAATCATCAAAACTTCCAAAATCATCATCAGAACCAAAATTATCGGAATTCTCTAATGAATCAAAAGGATTTTCATTACCTGTCTCTAATTGCGGCTGAGACGCTGGCATTTTACCCCTATCCTCGTAAGAAAACATAAACATTATTACACCTATACCTGTAGATAATAAGCCACCTATCAATATTGCCCAACCTATTTTAAGACTTAAAATACCCATTATCAAGCCTATTACAGAAGATATAGCACCAACAATAATATCTTGTTTTCCCATTGCCATTCTCTTCATCACATCAAAAGTTTTACGAGCATTCACACACTCTTTTACAATATTTACAGCTGCTTTTCCACCTTTGGCCGCTGCATCAAATATCTGGTCTTCAATAGCTGCTTGATTTTGCTGAGGCTGTGCTGGTGCACCAAAACCTCCACCAAAACCACCACCAAAACCTCCACCAAAACCTCCAGATGTGTCACCAAACCCACCACCAAATCCCCCAGACGAATCACCAAATCCTCCCGATGAATCCCCAAATCCACCAAAACCACCCGATGAATCTCCAAAACCACCAAAATCTCCACCAAAACTATTATCACCTGAAGAATCTCCAAAACCTCCGAAACCACCATCACCAGAAGAATCCCCAAACCCTCCGAAACTATCATCATCAAAGCCCATATTGTCACCATCTTCCATTCCAGGAGCAAAATCAGGTGGATTTAGCTCACTTTCTCTATTTAACCTTGCATTTTCTCTATCCGCCTGAGATACCTTATTTTTAATATTCACAAAATTCACTTCCAAAATAAGCAAGCTAATATAATAAGTACTACCCAAATTACTATAACTGCTACATTAAAATTTGTTTTATTTTCATCTGAAACATCAGCATTACTTACATAACCACTTGCCATTACAGTAGCAAAGTATAAAAAAGCCATTACAGCCATAAACTCACCTACTTTTACTTGTTGTCGCCTTCTTTTTCTTCTCCTGACTGACACCTGTAAAGAATAATTTTGACTTTGCAATTTCTTTCGGTAATATTACTTTAACTATACCGTATTTATTTCTATCAAGTCCACAAAGAAAAGCATGACTGTACATATTATCTACAGTACCTATTACTTCTACTTCTTCAGAACCTTCTTCATCTGTATTCTGTTTTTTCTGTCTTGATTTAGTATCTTCAATAACTTCATCTTTCTTTGCCGCCGCTTCAGCTATTCTATCTAATGATGGCTGCATTTGAGGAACAGACAGTGCAGTACATACTGCCGCTCTTGTACCCGAATCTGCTATTGCCCCAACCATAAAAGATGTTATATTTGATAAAATACCAAATCTATCATCATTCAATATATCTTTTACAAAGTTAGTGATGATTATATTAACATCCCCTAACTTACGACCACCTGTTACAGCGACACCAATTGTCTTCTCTGAACCAGGAAACTTGCCCCATCTTTGAAACTCCCATTATAACCCACGCTGAAACTCTGGACACCTGTAAACAGTTTATTCTAATTATTTACATAATTATTCAAGGATATGCCCAAATCCCTATAAAACTATTGCCTAATTAAATCTGTATAATGTAATAAATTAATTGCAGCATTGACATCTCGATTTATAGTAGAAAAGCAAACAGGACAATTATAAACTCTATCAGACAACAAAATATCCTTATTTCTTACACCACATACACTACATATTTGTGTACTTGCATAATTCTTATTTGCTTTAATAACTTTAATTCCTTTCTCATCTGCTTTTCTTTCTATAGTTTGCAATAATTTACCCAAAGCTACTTTTTCTAATGATGAACGTAATGATACTATATCACGCATCCCTATTACATCCAAAGACTCTATACAAATTTCACAAGGCTTATACATATTAAATACTTTATTTATGACTTGATACATATAATCTTTTCGTATATTAGTTATACTGTAGTATACATTCTTTAATAAATTTTGATAATACAAATATCTTCTTGACTTTATGTAACCATTTCGTTTTGAAATGCATGACAACTTAGATTGTAAGTATCTTTTTTTACTTTCTAAATTCTTAATTCTATCTGTATTATTTACATTATCAATAATCATTGTAGTGTTATCTGACGAAAATACTGTCATATAGTTTGCAATTCCAACATCTATACCCAACTTTTTATCTGTATTTTCTATTGCTTGACTCTCGCAATCTAAACTAATAATTAAAATCCATTTATTATTCTCAAATACAACTCTTGCATTATGTATCTTACCACTAAAACCTTTTAAATCATCAGGAACTCTTGCATTTATAAGAGAATAACTATCTAATTTTACAGCATCAGTTTTTATAGATAATCTTTCAGAACGTGTATAAAATGATAATTTAGAAGTCTTTCTTGACTTGAACTTCGGCACACCACACACTTTTTTAAAAAACTGCTGATATGCAAAATCTAAATTACGAATTGAACCTATTAAAGTATGATGTGCTATGTTTTTTAACCAACTATATTCAGCAGTTCCTTTTAATTCAACAAGTTTTTTACCCATTAACGCTGCACTCATATACTTCAATCCGTTATTATACAAATCATTCTGCACCTCTAAAAAATAATTCCATACAAAACGTGAAGCACCTATATAATCATAAAACTGATTTATTTGTTCTTCTGATGGATATAAACGTATTTTTCTTGCTCTCAACATCTCATTCACCTCCTTTACCCTCAAATATAAAAACTTCCTCCTCATGAATTTCAGCGTGGCTTCAACAGAGGTCACTACTTCT
>Ga0326514_10001022_pt1 | contig 18478 bp, 13 predicted proteins | sample 3_2548_0518_D_FD_203653 | JGI IMG/M metagenome (GOLD analysis project Ga0326514, IMG submission 203653) | Bovine rumen microbial communities from UC Davis, California, United States - 3_2548_0518 | ecosystem: Host-associated > Mammals > Digestive system > Stomach > Rumen | place: USA... | reverse complement strand
TATATATATATAGAATTTTCTTTTGGGTATGTGAAGCCCCTTTTTGGAACTGCAACACTGCAACAACTGCAACGCTGCAACGCAACATGTGCTATCGACAAATAGAAAGCCTCTCTATCTTCTCTACGAAAAATCTCGATTTATCTCTATCTTTCTCTACGCTCTCGTTATCGCTTGAAAACGAGGGCTTTTCGTTTGTTGTTTTCGCTGGTAACATAAAAAAGAAGTGTAACTTTGTCCTCAGAAACCTCGACGGGGAGAAAGTCCGGACCTCCTTCCGCGAGGCACTCATTAAAAAAAAAACAACAATGGCTGATTTTCAGATTTTCAAGCATGACCTGTTCGGAGCGATCCGGACAATGACCAACGAGAAGGGCGAGTCTTTCTTTGTGGGCAAGGACGTGGCGGAGTCATTAGGATACAGTGACCCTCAGAAAGCACTAAAGATGCACGTGGATGAGGATGATAAGCTGCCCCGACAAATTGTCGTATCAGGTCAGAGACGTAAAGTTATCTTCATCAACGAGAGCGGTCTTTACTCGCTCGTTCTCTCCTCAAAGCTGCCGACTGTACTTCCCGTCAACGAAACCACGCCAGACAGGATAGTAGGCACTCCGTCGAGAAAGCGACATCAGCAGACAATTGGTGTCAAGAACGATGTTCATTACTGCTTATAAGGTGTGCGCATGTGTTCAGACTTCCACTCTTCCATCACGTTGTCATTGAGCACACCCTCATCCCATAGACGGTCGATAGCATCCTCTGCTCGCTTAGCAAAATATTGGCCAAGCAAGCGGCGAATGTCTTGCATCTCCACTTCTGAAGATACTCTGGACACCAATTCCAGCATCTCAATCTGAAATGGGGTGAACGGCTTTGCCTGTAAAGTTGCATCTTCCATAATGAAGCACATAGCTCTGCTCTCGCTGTTGCGGTGTTGCAGTGTTGCAGTTAAAAACAGTATTTACTTCCCTTAGCCAATAATTTGACATTGTGTGCCCCTATTGTTACATGAAACATTTTTGCGAGTACATGAACGAAAAGTCTTAGCATTTGCATGAAGTTATTACTACTTTTGCATCAAGTTTTTGAAAAGCAGTATTAACTTAAAACAAAATGCAAATGAAAGAACTAAGAAGAATCCTGATGGGCATGATGCTCATTTTTGCGTGTACGATAATGTACGCGCAAACTGAAAAGCCACGGGTAGGCGATGCAAGCTCGGGAGTGATTACGGGTTCGGTTGTCGATGAGTTCGGTGAGGGCGTCATCGGTGCCACCGTAAAAGAGAAAGGGACGTCGAATGGTACCGTAACCGATTTCGACGGTAACTTCAAACTGAAAGCAAAGGCCGGTGCCATACTCGTTGTGTCCTACATTGGCTATGATGCCGTAGAGGCAAAGGCTGCTGGCGGCATGAAAGTGCAATTGAAGGAGAATGCTTCGGAACTGGCCGAGGTGGTGGTGACGGGTTATCAGACCCAGCGCAAGGCCGACTTGACCGGTTCGGTAGCTGTTGTGAAGACAGCTGAGCTGAAGACTTCGAGCGACACAGACCCCATGCGTGCCCTGCAAGGTAAGGTGCCAGGCATGACGATCACCAGCACGGGCTCGCCCGTAGGCGCAGGTACCGTCCGTATTCGTGGCGGTGGCTCGTTCAACTCTTCGCAGGATCCTCTGTTTATCATCGACGGTGTGCCTACGACCACCAACCTGAACACCCTGAACATGAACGACATCGAGTCGATGCAGGTGCTGAAGGACGCTGCCTCGGCTTCTATCTACGGTTCGCGTGCTGCTAACGGCGTGATTATCATCACCACCCGTTCGGGCAAGAAGGGCGACAAAGTGAAGGTTGACTTCTCGGCCAATCTGACGGCTTCGTTCTACAACAAGCAGTCGATGATGGATCTGGCCAATACTGCCGAATATGCTACCGCTATGGCTCAGGCTGCTATGAACGACGGACTTGATCCCGAGGCTTACGCCAATATCTATGGCCTGACGCTGAATGCAAAGGCTGGTGTGCCCATTGAGGCCTACGACCCTGCAACGGGCTCGATGCGTCAGTTTATGGTGAACGGCAAGAACGACGGATTCCTCAACGATGCCAAGACCATGCGCTTCAGCGATACCGACTGGCTGGACGAAATCAGCCGCACGGGATTCTCGCAGAGCTATGACCTCAGCATCTCTAACGCTACCGAGAAGGCGTCGGCACTCGTCAGCTTCGGCTACAAGAAGAACAATGGTATCCTGAAATATACCGACTTTGAGAGTTTCTCGGGTCGTATCAACACCAGCTATAAGGTGAACAAGATAATTACCGTGGGCGAGAATGCCACCATCACCTATAGCGACCAGGTGGACTGCGCTCCGCTGGAGAATGCCCTGAAGATGTCCCCCACCCTGCCCGTCTTTGAAGAGGACGGTGTGACCTTCTCTGGCCCCGTGGGTGGCATGAGCGATCGCCAGAACCCCTTGCGTGAGCTCTATCACAATCGCGACAATCGCCTGAAGATGTGGCGCATCTTCGGCAACGGCTACGTGAACATACAGCCCATCAAGGGCCTCACCCTGCGCTCCAACTTTGGCCTTGACTACTGGTCGGAGTTCATACACAGCGTGACCTATACGTGGCACTCTGACGTGGTGAACAACGCTACGCCTTCGGCCAGCTTGGGTAGCAAGAACTCTATCAAGTGGACGTGGTCAAACACGGCTAACTACAACTGCAACATCGCCAACGACCACGCGGTCATCGTGCTGGCGGGTATGGAGCTGCATCGTGACGTGGAAGAAAACGCTTCGGCCTACGCTCAGATGTATGCGCTCGAGAACTATGACTATATGTGGCCCGATGCCGCCACTGGCACACAGCGTGCAGGCGGTATTCGCGAGGGGTACAACCTCGTGTCGTTCTTCGGCAAGTTGGACTACAACTGGAAAGACTTGGTGCTGGCTTCGTTCACCATTCGTCGCGACGGTTCGTCTCGCTTCGGTGAGAACAACCGCTACGGTACCTTCCCCGCCTTCACGTTGGGCTATCGTCTCTCGGAGAACCTGAAGCAGGACTGGATCAATGACCTGAAGCTGCGTGCATCGTGGGGTGAGACTGGCAACCAGGCCATCTCCAACTATGCCCGCTACGGTCTCTATGCTGCTACCTACGGCGGCGGCCGCAACGAGTCGACGGCCTACGACCTGAAGTTGGAAGGCTCGGGTATCTTCCCCTCTGGCTTCCGTGCTACTCAGGCTCAGAACAACGACCTGAAGTGGGAGACCACCGAACAGTATAACTTCGGCCTGGACTTCACCCTCTTCGGCAACTCGGTCTATGGTACCGTCGATGCCTATATCAAGAATGTGAAGGACATGCTGATCAATCCTGCCTATCTCGGCTCTATGGGGGAGGGCGGTGCCAGCTGGCTCAACGGTCCAAGCCTGCGCAACTGGGGTATGGAGTTTGCCTTGGGCTATCGCGGCAAGACTGACTTCGGACTGACCTACCATGTGAATGGCAACCTTGACTTCTTCCGGCAAAGGGTGACCTACCTGCCCGAGACTACTACGGGTAGCTATGTACACACTGCCAAGCAGAACTTGGTGGAGGCTGAGAAGCCCTACGGCTCGATTGTGGGCTACGTGGTGGATGGGTTGCTGCAGAACCGCGAGGAGGTGCTGGCCAGTGGGCAGGAGAACGCCCGCGTGGGTGGCCTGAAGTATGCCGACCTCGATGGCAACGGCATCATCAACGAGCAGGATCAGACCTGGATCTTCAATCCCGTGCCCAACTTCTCTTGGGGCTTGAACATCGAATTGGGTTACAAGGACTTCGACTTCTCGATGTTCTGGCAGGGTGTTGCAGGACAGGATGTCTATAACGACCAGAAATTCCAGACCGACTTCTACAGCATCACCGATGCCGGCTCAAACAAGGGTAACCGTATGCTTGGCGCTTGGACAACGGCCAACACGGGAAGCGACATCCCTGCATTGACCACCAACAACGTAGGCAACGAGAACCGCACTTCGACCTACTTCGTGGAGAATGGCAGCTACGGTAAGCTACGTCAGGTGCAGATTGGCTACAACCTGCCTGAGAGCCTGCTGAAGAGGGTTAAGATGAGCGCGGCCCGCGTCTATCTCTCTGGCCACAACCTGCTCACCATCAAGAGCAGTTCGCTGACCTGCAGCGACCCGGAGAATCCCCGCTGGATGTATCCTAACAGTACTTCATTGTCATTCGGAATACAGACTTCTTTCTAAAAAAGCCCCTCCTGGCCTCCCCCCTGGGGGAGGAAATAGATAGAAAAGCAAATACAGAAATAATAATCAGACAACAATTATGAAAAGAAATATCACGAAATATGCTGTTTACTTAGCAACGGCTCTCCCTCTTGGGGGAGTCGGAGGGGGGCTCCTCTGCTCCTGCAACGACTTCATCGACGTTGAGCCGCAGGGCGTCATCAGCGAGGATCTCGCCATGAGCCAGCCCGATGAGATGGTCACCTCGGCCTATGCCAAATTAGGTGATGACTGGTACACCTATCCGTTTAACCTGTGGCCCTACGGCGACGTCAGCAGCGACGATGCCATGAAGGGCGGCTCGGGTACCACCGACACCAACTACCACCCCGTAGAGGTGTGGTCGACACTGACGGCCTCGACACCCGACCACATGGACGAACTGTGGTATCACTTCTATTGCTCTGTCAGCCGTTGTAATCGTGCCCTCGTCTCGCTGGCCGATCACGGTGACGTGCTCGATGACGCTACCCGTAAGATACGCGAGGGTGAGGTGCGCTTCCTCCGTGCCCACTTCTACTTCAAGCTGGTGCAGATGTGGTATCAGGTGCCCTGGGTGGACGAGGAGGTCTATCGTAACCACTCTGAGGAGCAGACGCCCAACACACAGTTTACCCACGAGGAGCTGATGGACAAGATCGTGGCTGACTTCCAGTTTGCATACGACAACCTGCCCGAGACACAGAGCGATGGCGGCCGCGCCAACAAGATGGCTGCTGCGGGCTATCTGGCCAAGTGCTATCTGACGATGGCGTGGGGCGACGGCTACGAGCGCAACACGGGCATAAGCTACATCAACCAGGACTATATGAAGAAGGTGCTGGAATACACCAAGGTGGTGGAAAACTCCAGCTACGGCTATCTGGAGGACTTCGGCGACATCTTCCTGCCGGAGTACAAGAACTCGAAGGAGAGCATCTTTGCCGTGCAGCACAGCGACTATCAGGATGACAACACGCTCTATGGCCGCGGCAACTGGAGCAACATGCTGAACGGCTGCTGGGGTATCTGGTCGTGCGGCTGGGACTTCCACAAGCCTACACAGAACCTTGTCAACGCTTTCAAGACGAAGGACGGACTGCCTATGTTTGATGACTATAACAAGGAGATTGCCTATCCCATCAACGGTATGCCTACCGCACAGAAATGGGATCCACGCCTCTTCCACACCGTCGGCATGCCTACCTTCCCCTATAAGTACGAGACTTCGTTTGTCAATGCTGAGGGTAAGACGGTGACGATGATGAGCAAGGACAACAGCCGCACACCCAACACCTACGGCTACTATGCCTCGATGAAGGAGGTGCCGCAGCGCTCGAAGGGTGAGACCTTTGACAACCCCTGGCAGGCTTTCGCTATGAACGACTACGTGCTGCGCTACACCGACGTGATGCTGATGCGGGCAGAGGCTATGGTGGAGACTGGCGACCTGGAGGGTGCTCGCACCATCATCAACGCCATTCGACAGCGTGCCAAGAACTCGGTGGCCAAGCACATCGGATATGCTGCCAACCAGTGTGAGATCAACCTCTATCCCAGCAGCTACTTCTCTACTAAGGAGCAGGCTCGCAAGTGCCTGCAGTGGGAGCGCCGCCTGGAGCTGGCTATGGAGAATGGTCGCTACTTCGACCTGCGCCGCTGGGGCATCGCCTCCGAGACGCTGAACAGGTTCTTCGAGAAGGAGAAGGATGTGGTTTACGACGGCCAGACCTACGCCCAGTACTACAAGGACGCGCACTACATGCCTGAAAAGAACGAGTACTTCCCCCTGCCGTATATCCAGCTCTACTATGTGCCCGGACTCTACACGCAGAACAGGGGATATAATTAAGAAGTTAATGAAGTTAAGAAGTTAATGAAGTTAATGAAGTTAATGAAGTTAAGAAGTTAATGAAGTTAAGAAGTTAAAGAATTTTTGGAGTATGAAAAAGATATCATTCATTATTATAGCTATGTTTGCACTTATTCTGACTGCTTGTCAGGATAAGGACATCGAGCGCGAAGCTATGGTGCTCACGGCACCCGACGCCTCTCAGATTCAAGGTCAGCTGAATGGCGATGACTATGTGTGGACATGGCCGCAGCAGCAGACTAAGATGCAGGTGATCATCTATCGCAATGGTACCCTCTCGTCGAGCGAGACTGTGGACGGAAACAGCTTCACGCATAAGAATGTGCCCACGAACGTACCCTTTGAGTATGTCTTCAAACTGAGCGACGGACAGCATATCTCCCAGGGTGTCATCAAGACCTACACCCGCGAGGGCGCCACAAGCATCAGTGGCGTGCAGATGAGTCAGGTGGACAAGGCGAATGGCTACGACGCCCTCGTCGTCTGGGACAAGGCTGTCGATGCCTCCAGCATCAAGTTTACAGCCACCAACGGCAAGCAGACCATCAACGAGACGCTGTCTGGTAGCACTACGAGCTACACCATCCCCGACGTGAAGACGGGTGACACGTGGGAGGTCGTCCTGACTGCCGTGAACGATAAGGGCACGGCCCTCTCGACGCGTTCCTCTCTCCGTATCGGTAAGACGGCTATCGGCTTCCTGAGCGTCTATGCTACTCCCGAAGAGCTGGTGGCCAACGGCGATGACGACGAGGCTTCGGCCTGGCTCTGGCTGCATGAGACCTATCCGACGGCTCAGTTCGTGCCCTTCACCAGCATCACCGGTGCCAACGTCATCGAGCCTTACCGCGTACTCTTCTGGCTACGTGACTTGGAAGGAGTGAGCGAAAATGACGTGTGGAGCATCCCCGCCGACGTGGAGGCCGCAACGCCCATCATCCGCGAATGGTATAAGCAGGGAGGCAGCATGCTGCTCTGGAGTCATGCTACCGTCTATGCCGGTCACCTGGGCCGCATCAACCTCGACGACATGAAGGGTAACGATCATGCCTTCGGCTTCGGAGTGGGTGGCATCAATGAAGATGTGTGGAAGATGGCTGTGGAGCTGAATCCCGACCATAAGTTCAAGAAGGACCACTCGTCGCATCCCATCTACAAGGGTCTGGAGGTAGAGACTACTGCCGACACGAAGCTCATCGCCTTCAAGGGACCGGGCTGGACGGAAGACCACAACTGCCTCTACTTCAACCTGCCAAGCCTCTGGACAGGCATAGGCAATCAGGAAGAGGCCTGCTACACGCAGTGCACCCAGACCTACGGCATCTATCCGCTGGGCACGTGGGACAGCCAGATTTGGTGGGTAAGCCAGATGAACGTATGGGAGGCCCAGCAGGGCAACACCGACTTCCAGGGCACGCTGCTCTGCATAGGCAACGGCGGCTGCGAGTTCTCAATGAAGAATCGTGACGGATCGCCCGACAAGAGTGCTCATCCGAAGAACAATGCCTACCAGGACAATGTGCTGACGCTGGCCAAGAATTGTCTGGAGTACCTGAAGACAAGGTAAAGGAGTCCCCTCCTACTCCCCCGAGAGAGAAAGGAACCCCTCCTACTCCCTCGGGGGGGGAGAGATAAAAAAAAATAGGATATTGTTAGTTAGTTATTAGTATGAAGAAAACTTTGTATTTCTTTTCTGTAGCAATGGTAGTCGTCGCGATGGCGGCTACCATTGTGGCTTGTTCCAGCGACGACCCGAAGCAGGACTACAACCCGCTGATTGACGACCCGCAGCAGGAAGAGCCGCAAACTACCGATGAGCCGACGACGCAAGGTGGCTATCACGAGCAGTATCGTCCGCAGATACACTTCACGCCGGCTAAGAACTGGATCAACGATCCTAATGGGATGGTGTTTGTACCGTCAGGCAAGAACGAGACCACCAAAGGCACCTACCATCTCTTCTATCAGTATAACCCGCAGGGCAACGACTGGGGTAACATGTCGTGGGGACATGCTACGTCTTCCGACTTGATACACTGGACGGAGCAGGCCGTAGCTTTGACTCGCGACGAACTGGGGGCTGTGTTTAGTGGCTCGTGTGTAATAGCAGACCTCGAGGGTGCTTCGACAGGGGCGCAAGAAGAGGGGACTATGGTAGCTTTCTACACCGCGGCTGGCGAGAAGGGTGACGTGCAGGGCAAACAGCAGCAGTGCATGGCCTACAGCACCGATGGTGGAAAGAACTTCACGCGCTACGCAGGCAATCCGATCATCAAGAACGACGATGACAACCTGCGCGACCCGAAGGTGTTCTGGCATGAGGCTTCGCACAAATGGGTGATGGCGCTGGCCAAAGGCTGGAAGATGGGGGTGGAGTTCTACGGCTCTACCGACCTCAAGTCGTGGCAGCACCTAAGCACGTTCTTCATGCCCCTGCCCGGCAGACCTAACTTCCAGTGGGAGTGTCCCGACCTGTTCATAGTCCCCCTTTCGATTCCCGAGCAGAGCTCGCCTACTCGTAGCCTTTCCCTCGGGGGGGAGGCAATAGCCTCTAAAACTAATGAAGCCCCCTCGGGGACAGTAGGAGGGACTAAGTGGGTACTCCTCGTCAGCGTGAACCCCGGTGGCCCGTTGATGGGCTCGGGCACGATGTATTTCGTGGGCAACTTCGACGGCACCACGTTTACGGCTGATGAGCGCGACTATCCGCTCTGGCTTGACTATGGAATGGACAACTATGCTGGCGTCACCTGGAGCAATACGGGCGACCGCCACATCATGATTGGATGGATGAACAACTGGTCGTACAGCGGCAATGTGCCTTGCTCTCCTTGGAGATCGGCTATGACGCTGCCCCGCGAACTGAAGCTCGTGGAATATGACGGGAAGCCTTTGCTGGCAAGCACTGTGGTGAGCGAGATTGACAATATCGCAGAGTCGTGGCAACCGCTCACGTCCAGCATGCAGTCTCTCACGGCAGTGGATGCCTACCAACTGCGCATCAAGCTGAGCCTCGACAGGAATACCACCGTCACGCTGAGCAATGGGGCTGACGAGAAGTTCGTCTTCGACATCAATGGGGCTGGACGTGCGCTGACGGCTCACCGCACCAGCGCTACGGGACAGACGAATTTCAACGGTACTTTCTCCATCCCGTCCATGCGGGCACCGCTCAATACTGACGGCAACAGCGTGACCCTCGACGTCTTTGTGGACCAGTCGTCGGTGGAGATCTTCACGGAGAATGGCTCGATGGCGATGACCAACCTGGTATTCCCGAAGTCTATCTACAACCAGATAAGCGTGGATGGTGGCGACTATGAAGCGCAGGTGAGAAAGCTGAAAAGCATCTGGTAGGACAAGGGGCGATGCCTCGAAGCACTACTAACGGCGACGGTCGTTGTTGCCCCACTTCTTGTCGTAGCGTCCCTCGGTATCGACCTTGCCGCCGAACATGTTGAGACGATAGCGCACGTGGAGCATAGCATAGGAGTTGATGCTGTTGTAGCGGGTGTCGCTGCGTCCTGTGGCGTTGACCCATCGCTCATAGTTGCTTTGCTGTCCCAGCAGGTCGTAGAAGTTTAGGGCTACGACGAGGGTCTTGGACTTGAGGAAGGTTTTGGAAACTTGACCGTTCCAGATAAGTTCGTTGGTATTGGATGAAGGATCGTTGTATCCCCGACGGCTGTTCTCGTGGAGATTGGTCGTAATCTCGATGCCCTGTGGCAGTCGCAGCATGATCTGTCCACCGTAGCTGAAGCGCCACGTGTCTAAGTTGGCGTTGGGCTGCAACTCGTTGCGAGAGTGCTGGTAGTTCAACGATCCGTCGAGCATCACTTCTATCCAGTCGTTTCGATAACTCGCGTTCAATCGCTCGTTCAGGGTGGTTGAGCGCGTGTTGTTTTTCTGTGCATCGGCTTTGCTCTGGGCCACGTAGCTCACGTATTTATTGTAGCGCAGGCGGGTGTCGGAGCCGACGTTCCAGTGGGCCGCCGAGTCGAGGGCGGTGCTGAAGTTGAAACCGCCGTCGGCATTCCAGTTGCCGTTGATGTTCTCCGGACGGGAGGTGCTGCCGCCCGTCTCGGCGTTGTAGCGCACCAGGTTGCTGATGCTGTTGCGTATGTGGCGGTAGTTGCCGTAGAGCACGATACTGCGCTTGTGCTTGACGAGATAGTTGTTGTAGTAGACGTTGAGGGAGTTGGTGAACTGTGGTTTCAGTCCCGGGTTACCCTGCGTGACGTAGAGGGGGTTTGAGTCGTCGGTGATGTCGAGCAGCTGGGTGATGTCGGGCTGCTGGGTGTCGCCGCGATAGTGGAACCAGATGTTGCTCTGGTCGCTGAACTTATAATGGAAGTCGATGGTGGGGGTGAAATTGGTCACCGTGCGCACCGTATCGACGTAGCGTCCGCGATAGTCCTGAATGAAATTGGAGTGCTGGGGCTGAATGAGGAAGCCCACGTTGTAGTCGTATTTCTCTTGCCAGTGGCGCAGGGTGAGGCGTATGTTATGGGTGTAGTTCTTGTATTCGGAGTAGCGGCTGAGGTTCTTGTCGAGGTAGCTGTCCATCGACCATTGGCTGCCGTCACCTATCCAGGGACTCCACTCGCGATACTCGGGATAGATGCCGCTGAAGGGGTTCTCGGCAGGCGACTGAAATCATAGGTCTGGCGGTCGCTCTTGTTCTGATTGTAGCGCAACTCGTAGTTGGCCTGCAGGTGGGCACCCTTCCAAAGAGGCTCGCTGTAGTTGGTGCTGAGTACGTAGCCCTGATTGTCTGACGGCGTCGTGTTGTAGCGGGCAGTGAAGTAGGTCGAGTCCTCACCTGCTTGGTTCTTGAACTTGAAGAGGTGCACCTCGTTGTTGGACACGTTGCGGTTTTTGTTGTCGCCCATGCTGCCTTCTACCCGCAGGGTGATGTTGCGGCCCCGGGGATTCAGCCGGCGATATAGTTGCAGCATAGCCCAGGCGTTCTTGTTCTCGCCATAGCTCAGGCTGGCACTCTGGTTGTGGTTGACGATGATAGACTGAATATTGTTGGCAAGCGACGTGCCGTATGGTGGGGCCGAGGGAAACATGGAATCGGCCAGCGGGTCGTCGGTGTAGAGTTAGAGAACGTGCGCGACTCCTCGCTGTAGAAGTTCTCGCTGGTGTTGTCGTTCTGGTTGTCGCCGTCACGGTGGTTCCAGTTCAACGAGGCATCCATCTTCAGCTTCTTGCCGTCATCGTAGTTCATGTTGGCACCAAATCTCTTGTTGGCGTTCAGTCCGCGGCGGTTCCACCATCCGGCATTCTCCTCCTTGTTGTTCAGATTGCCCATCAACATGATGCGCGTCTTGTCGGTGAAGCTGCTTCCCATTCCACGCGAGGCATATCGGTGCTTTGTGCCGCCAGCCAGGTCGAGGTTGGTCATATAGCCTCGGTTCATCCCTTTCTTGATAGTGAAGTCGAGCACCGTCTCCTTGTTGCCGTCCTCAATACCCGTGATGCGGGCCTGGTCGCTCTGCTGGTCGTAGAACTTGACGTTCTGGATGATGCTTACAGGTAGGTTCTTCAGCGCCGTCTCGATGTCGCCCAGCATGAACTCCTTGCCGTCGATCAGGATCTTCTTCACCTGCTTGCCGTTCATGGTGATGTTTCCATCATCGTCGACCTCGACACCGGGCATACGTTTTATCAGTTCCTCGATGGCCGAGCCTTCGGGGGTACGATAGGCTTCGGGATTATAGACCAAGGTGTCCTTGCGTACGACCACCTGGGCGGCGCGGCCGGTGACAACGGCTTCTTTCAGCATCACCGTCTCGGGCGACATCATCAGGTCGCCCAGTTCCTGACCACGATTATTGCGTAGCGTCACCTCACGCTCTATCGTCTGAAAGCCTATCGACGAGAGCCGCAGTCGGTAGATGCCGTTTGATGGTGCTTCGATGGAGAAGTTACCATGAAGGTCGGTCACGGTGCCGCCAACGAAGGTGCTGTCTTTGGAGCGAAACAGTTGCACGGTGGCCTGCACCAGCGACTCTTTGGCGTCGGCGTCGGTCAGGTGTCCGCTAATGGTGAGATTCTGCTTTGGCTGGGCGTTGGCACAAAGAGAAATGAGGCTTATGAAGAGCGTCAGAAAAATGTGTCGCATGATTTTGTGGAGGGTGGATAGTGGATAGTGGATAGTGGATGGTGGATGGTGGATGGTGGATGGTGGTGTCCTCTTACCTCTATTCATAGATGCCTAAACGTCGGTAAGGTTTAATGGATAACGTAAAATGAAAACAATTTGGCTAATTAGTTGGTTATTTGAAGGAAATTTTCTACCTTTGCATACCTAAAGAACGAATCTTTATGCTAATTAAACTATCCTGATGAAGAATATTTTACTAACGATGGTGATGCTCTGTGCATTCGGCACTATCGCGGCGCAAAACACGAAGTTGACCGGGACAGTGATTGGTACGACTACGTCGATAGACTATACAACCAACAAGAAGTCGACTACGGTGAACACCCGCGAAATGGCTTTTGATGATAATTCCAACACCTTTTTCTCTTCCTACGACCTAAGCTACACTTGGGTAGGGCTTGACTTGGGCGAGCCTCACGTCATCACCCGAGTGTCCTGGACACCAGCCCGAGTAGAAGAGGGCGCCGAAGCTGTCGTATTAGGGGTGTTTGAAGGTGCCAACAGTCCCGACTTCATGGATGCCCTGCCGCTATACATCATCACCCAGCGCGGCACCTATGGGCGTATGCTGCATGCCAATGTTGAGTGCTCCAAGGGGTTCCGCTACGTGCGCTATGTGGGGCCGTCGGAATCGCGGTGCACCATAGCCGAACTGGCTTTCTACGGACATGCAGACGAGGGCAACGACTCCACCCTCTATAGGCTGACCAACCTTCCTACTGTAAGCATTCACACGGTGGACGGAGTCATCCCCTACGACAAGGAACATCAGATTGACGCCATACTCACCGTCATCAGCGACAAGGACAAGAAACTACTTCAGGATAGTGGTACCGTACGCCTGCGCGGAAACGGCTCGCTGACGTTTCCCAAGAAGCCCTATCGCATCAAGTTCAACAACAAGAAGCACGTACTCGATTCGCCAGCTAAGGCAAAGAAGTGGGCGCTGGTCAGCAATTATAGCGACAAGACGCTGTTTCGCAACCAGCTGGCTTTCGAACTGAGCCGCGGTTTTGGTATGCCCTATACCCCATACTCCCAGCCTGTCGACGTGCTGCTCAACGGAGAATACAAGGGCTGTTTCCTGCTTTGCGACCAGATAGATGTGCGCAAGCACCGTGTCGAAGTGGAAGAAATGACGCCCGAGGACAACAGCGGTTCGGCGCTGACAGGTGGCTACCTGGTCGAGGTGGATGCATACGCCCGTAATGAGATCAGCAGGTTCACCTCCAAACAGGGAAACCCCGTCACCATTCAGTATCCCGATGATGAAGACATCACCACAGAGCAGTACAAGTATATCGTGGACCACTTCAACAAGATGGAGGCCAACTGGAAAACCTATTTGGACACAAGTACTTTTCTGCGCCATTTCCTCGTGGGCGAGCTGTCGGGCAATACCGATACCTACTGGAGCGTCTATATGTATAAGCACCGCGACAACGACACCATCTATACTGGGCCCGTGTGGGACTTCGACCTGGCTTTCGAGAATGACAACCGTACTTATCCCATCAACCGCAAGAGCGACTTCATCTATCGCAGCGGCGGTAGCGTCACCGGCAATATGAAGGTCTTTGTGGACAGGATCTGTATTCAGGATGCCGATGCGCGTTCGGAGATGCTGGAAATATGGGACAATGCCAGGCGAGGCGACATCAACGAGCAGCATCTTGTTGACTTTATTGGCCAGCAGGAGGAATACCTGCAACAGGCTCAGAAGCTGAACTTCATGCGCTGGCCTGTGATGCTCGAAAAGGTGCAGAAGAATCCCGTCATCTGGGGCAGCTATGAGGCAGAGGTACAAAACGTGCGCCGCTTCTTGAAGGAACGCCTGTTGTGGATGGACAACAAACTGGGCTATACCTATAATCCTGACGGTATCGCCGAGATGTCCATCGACTACAACCAGCCCTATCAGGTCTTCAGCCTGTCTGGGCAACCTTGCACAGGCCACTTGAATAATCTTCCCAAAGGAATCTATATCGTGAAACAGGGACGGATGAGTAGGAAGGTTCAGGTAAGGAACTGAAGCTGCTTATCATCTCCTCTGAAAACTAACAAGGCCTTGCAAAACCTGCAAGGTCTTTTTTTTGCTTGAAAAATTGTTTCGCAAGGTGATTAATAATGTAAAATGAGTGATAATAATGTTTCAATGAACGTTTTTTATTACTATTTGTAACATAAGTTATAGAGTAGATGATGAAAAAAAACTAATTTTGCCACAGATTTCGAACTAAAAACCCAATAAATGAAGATGAAAAAATTATTTTTTACCATGCTGATGGCAGTTATTACAATGACGGCAGCGGCACAAGTGAAGCCGATGTTGCTCAGTGATAGTCATGCTATGTTGCGCATCAGTTCGCAAGAAAAGTACCTTCTCCTACCCGTTCAGGAGAAAGAGGATTTTGCAGGCGTAGCCATGCTTAATGGCAGTAATGAGGTAATGAAGAGATTCAATGTGAGACTCGCTGTGGACAAGGTGGACTATTTTGTTCCTGTGGTCATTAGCGAGGGCACCTTGCTGGATATTACTTTTCATGGTGACCGCCGCACCACAGGTGCCATCAAGGACTTCGTCTGCTGGCGCGAGATGAAATACACTAACACTTTCGATACGGCCAATCGTGAGCATTTCCGCCCGATCTATCACCATACTCCTCTCTACGGCTGGATGAACGACCCCAACGGCATGTTCTATAAGGATGGTGTATGGCACCTCTATTATCAGTATAACCCTTATGGTTCGCAGTGGGAGAATATGACGTGGGCACACTCCACAACCCGCGACTTAGTGAACTGGGAGGCTCAGCCGCTTGCTATCGAGGCCGACGGACTGGGTACCATCTTCTCCGGCTCGTGCGTGACCAATGGCAAGGAGGTGGTGGCTTTCTACACCTCTGCTGGACACCATCAGACGCAGTCGATGGCTATTTCGAAAGACAACGGACTGACCTTTGAGAAGTTCAGCGGCAACCCTATTGTGACCAGCGACCTGCCCGATTTCCGCGACCCGAAGGTGTTCTGGAACGAGGACATCAACGCCTGGAACTTGATTCTCGCTGCTGGTCAGGAGATGCGAATCTACTCGTCGAAGGACTTGAAGAATTGGAAGTATGAGTCTTCCTTCGGTCTGGAGTATGGCAATCACGGAGGCGTGTGGGAATGCCCAGATCTTTTCAAGATTGACGGTAAGTGGGTGCTGATCTGCAATATCAACCCCGGTGGACCGTTTGGTGGCTCGGCTACACAGTACTTTGTGGGAGACTTCGACGGAAAGAAGTTCGCTTGTGAGTCAATGCCGAAGGTGACGAAGTGGATGGACTATGGTAAAGATCACTATGCTACCGTTTCATTCTATAATGCTCCTGACAATCGCCGCGTGGTACTGGCCTGGATGTCCAACTGGCAATATGCCAACCAGGTGCCCACGAAGCAGTTCCGTAGCGCCAACTCGATACCCCGCGACCTGGGATTGTTCCGTCACGGTGAGGAGACCTACGTCAGCGTCGTTCCTTCCAAGGAGATGTTAGCCGTTCGCGGCGCTAAGCAGAAGAAGCCCGTCGAGGCCTGCGAAATCGTCGTTGACACCAAGAACAACTGCGAGATTGTGCTGTCGAACGCCAAGGGCGAGCAGGTGGTGATGACCTATGATGGCCAGAAGCAGACCTTCTCTATGGATCGCACCAAGAGTGGCGACGTGAGCTTCAGCGAGGCTTTCCCCTGCGTCACCGACGCTCCCACTTATGGCCAGATTAAGCAGCTGCGCATCTTCGTCGACCGCTGCTCCATTGAGGCATTCGATAGCGAGGGCAAGATGGCGATGACCAACCTCGTGTTCCCCTCAGAGCCTTATAATATGATTAAGGTGAAGGGCGGCAAGGCAACCATTTATGAGATTAAGAATTAAGAGTTGAGAAAATACTTAGAATTGAACAATTAGAATTATGAATAATCAGAACAAGTTTGCAATTATCCCCGTAATGCTCTGTTTTTTCTGCATGGGCTTCGTGGATCTGGTGGGTATCGCCTCTAACTATGTGAAAGAAGATCTTGCATTGAGCGACTCCGTAGCTAATGTCTTCCCGTCGTTGGTCTTCTTCTGGTTCCTCATCTTCAGCGTCCCAACGGGAATGCTGATGAACAAGATTGGTCGGAAAAAGACTGTATTGCTCTCACTCCTGGTGACTGCCGTTTCGCTGTTGCTTCCCCTCTTCGGTGAGAATTTTGGCATCATGCTTGTTGCTTTCTCTCTTCTGGGTATCGGCAATGCCTTGATGCAGACATCACTTAATCCGCTGGTGTCGACGGTGATGGGCGGCGGAAACCTGGCCTCTACGCTGACATTCGGACAGTTTATCAAGGCTATCGCCTCCTTCTCGGCTCCTTATCTGGCTATGTGGGGTGCCACACAGGTGATTCCCGAATTTGGTCTGAGCTGGCGCATCCTCTTTGCCATCTTCTTCCTCATCAGCACGTTGGCTACGCTTTGGCTCTTTGCCACATCAATTGACGAGCCAGCCAGCGAGGGCAAGCCTTCCACCTTCGTAGAGTGCTTCAAGTTGCTGGGCACCCCCATCGTCCTGCTGTCATTCCTCGGCATTATGTGCCACGTGGGCATCGACGTGGGTACCAATACTACAGCTCCGAAAATACTGATGGAGCGTCTCGGCATGACCCTTAATGAGGCTGCCTTTGCCACCTCGCTCTATTTCATCTTCCGTACTATCGGCTGTCTGACAGGTTCGTTCTTCCTCCGTGTATTGAAGACCAGCACGTTCTTCATTATCTCTGTCATCATGATGGCATTGTCAATGTGCGGATTGTTCTTCGGCACCGAGCAGTGGATGCTTTATACCGCCATCGCCTTAGTAGGTTACGGAAACTCCAACGTGTTCTCTATGTGTTTTGCCACTGCCCTTGAGGCGATGCCCGAGAAGCAGAACGAAGTAAGCGGTCTGATGATCATGGGTCTCTTCGGTGGCACCATCTTCCCGCTCTTCATGGGCTTTGCCAGCGATTCTATGGGACAAGCCGGAGCCGTGCTGGTAATGGCCGTAGGCGTACTTTATCTCTTCACGTATATCAAACAACTAAAAACCGCATAAAAAATGGAACAGAAACGTTATGTAGTAGGACTCGGTGAAGTCCTGTGGGATGTACTTCCCGAAGGTAAGAAATTAGGTGGCGCACCTGCTAACTTTGCTTATCATGCAGGTCAGTTCTTAGGTTTGGACAACACCATTGCCGTGAGTGCTTTGGGCGAGGACAAACTGGCTGAAGAGACCATTGAGTCACTTCGCGAACACGGACTCAACGACTTGTTGCCCCGCGTGCCCTATCCAACAGGCACCGTACAGGTACAGCTCGACGAGCAGGGTATTCCTACCTATGATATCAAGGAGAACGTGGCTTGGGACAACATTCCCTTTGACAAGGACATCCAGGAGATTGCCCGTAACTGCCGCGCCGTGTGCTTCGGTTCGCTGGCTCAGCGCAATGTGGTCAGCCGTGAGACTATTCACAAGTTCCTCGATGCCACACCCGCCGACTGCGTGAAGATTTTCGATATCAACCTGCGTCAGCAGTTCTACACACAGGACGTCATCCGCGAGTCGTTGCAGCGTTGCAACATCCTAAAGATCAACGACGAGGAATTGGTACTCATAGGTCGCATGTTTGGCTATCCCGGCCTCGACATCGAGAACAAGTGCTGGCTCATCCTCGGCAAGTACAACCTCGATATGCTGGTGCTCACCTGTGGCACCAATGGCTCCTATGTCTTCACACCAGGCCAGATGTCGTTCCAGGAGACTCCTAAAGTGAAGGTGGCCGACACCGTGGGTGCAGGCGACTCGTTCACAGGATCGTTCTGTGCTGCCATCCTGAGTGGCAAGCCCGTAACTGAGGCTCACAAGCTGGCTGTTGAGGTGAGTGCCTATGTCTGCACGCAGAATGGCGCTATGCCTACGATGCCCGAGGAGCTGCTCTCAAGGACAAAATAACAAATGATAGGTGTAGATGTTCTAGTGAATGGTGGAGCTGCGGTATAGTCCGTCGCTCCACTTTTTTTGTTCGATTATATCGCCAATTGGAAAAATTCTATTAACTTTGCATCGTCATCAACGAGTGCGCACGTTCGT
>Ga0326514_10001021_pt1 | contig 18480 bp, 22 predicted proteins | sample 3_2548_0518_D_FD_203653 | JGI IMG/M metagenome (GOLD analysis project Ga0326514, IMG submission 203653) | Bovine rumen microbial communities from UC Davis, California, United States - 3_2548_0518 | ecosystem: Host-associated > Mammals > Digestive system > Stomach > Rumen | place: USA... | reverse complement strand
AAGTTCATAAGTTGAAAAAGCATTTTCATAATAATTAGCAGTTCCAACTACCATCCATCTATTCCATTTATCTTTATTATCTTGAAAATCAATATATAAACCTACAGGAAATATTGAATTGTATCTTTCAGCATACATTTCATTATAATAATCAACGGGACATTCTTGATTGGGTCTTAATTCCAAGTGATAAGTGACCACATCTTTATCATATGTCTGAGAAGAATACGGGTGGATCTTTACTTCCATAGGAATTTTATTTTCATCAGAGTCTGAATTCAAATCTCTAAGAACATATTTATCATCGCTTTTTAAATCAGAATACCAATCATAAAAATACGCAATATGAAACGCATTATCATTCTTCCAGGCAGCATTAGCAACCATATCAGATTGCAACTTTTTTGCTCTACCATTGGTCAATCCTTTAAATCGAGTTTGATAATCAAAGAAAGAAGGCATATTACACCTCCTTAATATTCAGAACAGCATTTCCTGCGTCTAATATTAATTTTCTATAATTATGATAATTAAAATGTTCTTTTTGTGATTCAAGTCTAGCAGATTCCAATAGTGTCATAACTTCAATTATTTCATTAGGATAATTTAAAAGGCTGTTTAAACCATTTATATAATTAAAAACATTATTAAAAACATCTTCTGGAACAATTTCTTCATATTCTATTTTTGTTGATGGATCAAATATCAATAACAAAAAGAATATTTTTTTTCTTAATTGTTCCTTTATGTTTACTATTTGTGAGGATTGTAAAAATCCATATTTATATTTCATGTCAGCCTCCTAAATATGAATTATTTACATATCCTCTATCTTTAATTTTCCTACGAATCTCAACTTCAATATCAGATTTAAGATTTCTAAGCTGATCCAAATGAGCAGCTTGGGAATAATACTTTGATTCCTTTCCAGTAAACATCTGTGCGAGATTAACAGTATTGTTCACTTGTGGAGTTATCCATTCAAGAACCATAGCTTTACTCAATATGTATATAACAAATTCGTTATCTATAAAGTCATTAACTGGATACTCCATTTCATAAGATACCGTTTCTAAATCTCCATCAAATGTAATAGAAGAGAATATATGATAATTATAAGCTTGGCTGATAGCTTTCCTTAAATATTCCTTCATCAAAGTATTTGCTAAATCTTCGTCTAATTGTGCCAGATCGTAGTCCACTATATTTCCTAAAAAACTATTAAATATAGTTTCGTAATCAATGGAAGTCATATAATACCTCCATTTTATTTATTAAATAAAACACTGATTAAATTAAAGTCGATTTCAAATAATTCCCCAAACATCTGAATCTTTCTAACACTATCAATAGATCTATTAAGAATCTTATTGACAACAATATTTTTTAGATTCTCTTTAGCACCTTTAGGAAGAACTTCAATAGCGGCAAGCATATCTTGTTCGTCCATATCTATAATTTTTTCAAGGTCGTGCATAGTGTATGCTTCCTTGTAAAACTTAGAAAGAGAAGAGAATTCCTCAACAAAATCATCATCATCAACAATTAAATATGGATGGAATAAATAAGAAGAATTTGCTCTGATTAAAGCAACTAAATCTCTATACTCAATTTCATCCATAGAGCCATAATCTTCAAATCTATACATGTTTCCAGATTTACTGCCAGGAACGAATAATTTACCTATAGTAACAGAATGACATTCAATCAAGTCTTCCTGATTAAATTTCCTTTTCTGTTTTACAGGTTCTTCAATAATTTGATCTTTAACTTCATCAGTTGTTTCAGTTTTTGTTATTTTTGTTCTAGCCATTATATCTCCTTTTCCTCATATCAAAAAATCAAGCAGTAATAGTCCACTGACCAAATGCAGAATGAAGTCTAGTAGCAACACCAAGTTCACGCTGAACTTCGTATTTCATGATATCATCAACTCTACCATAAGCTTCACCATGCTCTGTAATTTCGTCAATATGTGTTTCACCAACATCAACCATATCTACCAGCTTATTGCCATTCATTGCAAAAATAAACAGTTTGTCGTTGGGGAACAGTTTCTGGCTCAGAGTCTTATCTGTGAATCTCTGAGGAAGTTCAATCAGAGTTGAAGTTTCATAACTGCCAAGTCTACCCATAGCAGCTACGTCTTCCTTCTGAGAACTGGATCTCCAATCAACATCTGCCAGATTGTTAAGCTTCTTAAGTGCAGTATGTGTACCCATAATACATACGGGAGCATTGCCATTAAGAATAGAAACATTCTCAATAATTTCATCAAAAGCGTCTTTAGTTGCTACAGATAACGCACCAGTAGAAACTGTCTTAGCACTAATAGTAGGAGATAATGAAGTATAAGCATCCTTAATCTCTGTTAAGATCATATTCTGAATCATATAAACAAAAGACTTAGCAATAGCATCTACCATCTTATCCCACTCTACCTGTCCGAGGATAAACTTATCAATATCCGCACCAACTGCTGCACCATACAGTTCAGTTGCAACAGAATATGTAGAACCTTCATTTAATCTCTGAAGGATTGTATCATGGTGTCTGCGACCCATCTTAGCGATAGACAGAATTACATCGTCAGCCTCTACTACGAATGTCTGAGAATCACCATCTTTAAGGTTTCTATAACGAACGAGTTCATTAAACCACTCATTCTCTTGAATACCTACTGTGATTTTCCAATCTTCGATTTCCTCAATTACATCAAAGAACTCTCTGCCATGATCTCTGTAAGCACGTTTTCTATCTCTCTTAGAGGGATTGTCGCCAAGGCCAAAGATCTTACGAGACATTTCTCTAAGTCTACCAGAAGCTTCTTTGGGAGAAATTACTCTACCAGACTCATCATCATAAATCTCATCACCACGGCACAGATCGAACATAAGAGACCTTACACCATTATAATCTGTATCCATTTCAGCAAAAACATTATTTACTCTATCTGAAAAATGCATTCTAGGCATTATATATCATCCTCCTTTCTTCCAAACATTAACCGATTGTTAATTTGCCAGTTGTGGCAGCAGCAGTTACAGTTGCACCTACAGCAGGTTCTCCAACGAAACCTTCTTTAGAAACTTCAAAAATATCATATACAGAAGTCAGAACATAAGCCCTAACTGTTGCACCAGCGGCATTATAAAATCTCTTCTCGGAAGAAAATTCAGTATTAAAATTGTCACGAATAATCGGAACCTCATAGATGAGAACTGCGGGGTTCTGAACATCTACTTTAGTTACCTGTACGTACCAGTTGCCATTTGCAGCTTGCTGAACAATCTTGCCCTCAAAACTGTCTGCGGGGCAATCTGCGTCTGCATATCTATCAAAATCAATCCAATCACCTACACCACGGATTGTACCGTTATCAAGGGCGTTAGTAATTGTTAAATTAAGAATATGACCTAAGTCAATCTTAGAAGGAAAAGCAACTGCATGAGTAGCACCAGTTGTATATTGTGTTGCCATTATATATATCCCCTTTCTTTATCGTTTAAAAATTCCACCGTATTTTCCAGCTTTCCCCTGTTTTAATACGGGTTTATAACTAACTTTTTCTTTCTTATCAGATTCAAATTCGATAGTGTGAGATTTTGCAGCATTCAGTAAAATAGTATCAGCTTCTTCTCTCACTTCTTCTATCGTAAGATTGAAATAATTTTCTTTCTTTTGTAAATCTTTAAAAGCGTCATTATCAAAAATAGAAGAATATTCATCTGAATGAAGAATAGCTAATTTATCATCTTCAGTTTCATATTTGTTTAGTTTGTCTTCTATTTCAGAATAACGAGATTTCATTTTCTCAAATTCCTTTTTCTCTGCTTCTGTTACCCAAATGGGGAAAATTTCAACTCTATCTCCTGTAAGAGTAAAAACTTCTCCCTTAACTTTATAATTTTGGCGATAAGCTTTATTTCTATAAACATCAAACATATATACATACTTGTTTTCAGAATCAGCATCTACAGAATAGTATGTACCATCAATGTCAGCATATGCTTCATTGACTAATGTTGATAATGCTTGAAGTTGTTCAGATAAAGTTATAGAAAAGCATTTATTAATATCTCCATTTGTAATAGAATAAGTTATTGAATTAAGTTCAAAAGTTTCTTCTGTACTTTCATCAGAGGTGTCCTCTTCTTCATTAGTTTCTTCTTCCTCTTCATCAATAATTTCTTCTTGTTCTTCCTCAACAGTTTCTTCAGCAATCTCTTCCTCTTCCGAAGAAAAAGACTCTTCCTCAACCATTTCTTCTTCAACATCTTGTATCATATCTTCATTTGGCATTTCAGTTTCCTCCTTCCTCGAAAGATTTATATTAAGCTTCGCAAGAGTATCATTGAGTTCCTGCAAAACGTTTTCAATATTATTTTTTTCAAAAAGACTATAACCTGTAGCGAAATCAGCTAACTTAATATTAGACCCTTTCATCCCCGGATTTACTTCATTGCCATCATTGTCAACTCCCAAAATAGTAACTCCACTAAAGAAAAAATCCTCTATCTGTAATCTATTCTCGCCAGCATCATAAGATAATTCTCTAATATCCAGTTCAACACTACACCAACATTTTTCATGCCGCTGTAAAATCTCGACTGCTTTAGAATAACCCTCAAATAAGTAGCCCTCAACAACTACATATTTTTTGTCATTCTCTTTATCATATTTTATTTTAGCATTACACGATTCTGGAATGATGCCGACAGGAAACTCATCATAAACAAGTTCATCGTTTTCAATATGCATGTTATGAGTAAAGAATTCATCTTGACCATCAACTTCATGTATAAATGCTAAAATAGGTCGATTAGCAAATGACGGAAGTGCGTTCTTCATCACTTTTTCAGAAATGTAACTTCCATTAGAATTTTCCTCTGTATGGCAAGCCTGTAATACAACTTTTCTTAATCCCTCTAAATCCTTTGAAGATTTTGAAAACTGAATATCACAAGGAACATGAACAGCTATTACATTGCCACCTTCCTTTTCGGAGCTGAACACCATAGATTGCTGTTGGCTTTGAAACCATTTATAGAGATCATCCAACGTAAACCACTTTGGCACTTTATTCACCTCCCTCAAATTCTAATCTATTGCAAAAAATAATTTTGTCAGTTTTATTAAATTTTAATTTTTCATCAAATAAAAATGTCACAACGTCTCCAGAAACCATAACAATTTTAAATCCATCTTTTTTTAATTGTTCTATGGTCTGTTTGTCAGATACTTTTATAAATTTCATGCGTTCCTAGACCTTTCTCCAGAACCACTTATTTCACTGTCATCTTCAACGGGTCTTCCAACATCCTGCTGCCCATTTGAAGTATAAGATGAACTCAAAGGATATTTTAATAGATCTGGTAATTTTAAAACATCTACCTCAAAAATAGACATACTTAATGTAGCCTTTTCATCTATTCCAAGTAAAGTATTATAAAAGATTTTGTTGTTATATCCATATTGACAAGATTCTAAGAATTTCTCCCTAAACTCATCTATAGTATAAATTGAAACAGGAAAATATTTTACTCGACACGGATTAGAAACTTCATATATAAGCATCCGATTTGTCCAACCTTCTATTTGAGGCATCAAACTGCTAATAGCAAAAGATGTTTCTTCTTTAAGCCACATTTTAAAAGCGTAAGTAGAATTAAGCATGGTAGCATTAAGCAACGCCCCACCACCAGCTGTAGCAAGTATATTATTTTGACTTTGCTGATATCTATCTACATCTTTATCTGCTGCCGAATCTGAAAAAGAAATAACTTCAGGAATAGACCCAGGCATAGGAGCAGCTGTAACATAATCAGGCAAAGCCTCATCAAGCATCTTATCAAAATACTTTAAAAATAAATCTGGAGATATTTCAAAGTCATCAGCGTCTTTTGCTCCCGATAATATTTTCATTGGGAACACTAATAATTTATATATTGAAGCTTCATCATTAATAGCTTGTATATCTTCTAAGTCATTTAATCCTGCTAATTGCTGTAATAATTGAGCCATAGGAGGGATAATCGCATCAATTGTATCTCTTCTAAATTTGAAGCACGCAGAGTATTCTTCTGGAACAAGTTGCCATGCTTCATTAGTGCTTTCATAAGCCTTATACATAGAAGTAAGTGGTTCGCCTATCCATTCAATTAAACTCTGATTTGTAGAGCCTCTAAAAGCAGACATTTTTATGGCAAACATAAAATCTCCAGTATAGTAACGCCCAATAATTTTACAGTTTTCTGGTTCAAGGATATAATAAAAAGAGCCAGTTTCATCATGGAAGAATAAAGAATAACACACATCTTCAAGATAACATCTAACCAGCACTTCATAAATATTATTTTGAACATTATAAATATTTAATGCATCTAAAGTATCATTATAATTTTTTAATGCCTTTGTTTGATCAAATGTCTTTGTCAAATCGTAATTCGGAATTACCTGTCTAGCATTAAGTGTCCACATAGATGCATAGAAATTTATGATTCTAAAAAATATTTGAGACCTATAATATAAGTAACGTGCAGCATTTCTCAAATTATTCTCGTTAGATCCAGGGGCTTGAAGAAAAGTTCTAATTCTTTCTCTATCATAAGATGATATAGTTTTTGAAGAACTTCTCTGTAAATCTCTTAATTGTAATCCTTTTGCTTCATCATGCTTTTTTTTAATTCGATCATATGCTTCTTTGATTTCTGCTACCGTTCTTTGAGAAGTAGATGTATTATTAGTAATTGTTTTTTTCCTAGCCATAAAACACCTCCTTCTGTTTAAATAATTTTCCCATTTCTATTGCCTCTTCTTATAGTTAACTTATTAACAAGTTCTTCAGTGCTAGGTTTGACTTTAACAAGAATCATTTTTCTACGCTCTTCAGCTAATGCGTAAGAAAGCATTGCCATAGTATCAAATTGTTACATTTTATTGTGTCATAACTAAATAACAGTCAATTCTGTAAAACACAATAAAAAGACTCTGGTTCTTCCAAGAGTGTCTTTACACTCGACCAGAGTTCTCACATTTCATAATATACAGTTATAGTGTGAGTTCAGACTATCGCACCACCACCGTCAAGTGGTGTTCACTCACTTAGTCGTTGCAGCTGCCCAAATATTAATATTTTGCTTGCTGTGGATTGTCCACTTCTGGATGTTTCCAATTAATTAGAGTGAATTTCCCTTTTGTAACTTATGTATTCATTACAAAGTGCCCCATACCTTAAGGCACGATCATCATGCATCTTGTTTGCCTTTTCTGGAGTTAATTCAAATGAATCCTTTCCAGAATCTCGCCTTTTCCTAACCATATTAACTAATTCTTCTTTTAACGAATCAATATTTGTTAATGCAATTTTATCTTCCCAAGATAATTTAATCATCTTAGTTTTAACCGTTTCGGTCTTATTTAATTCTTCTTTTATTCTTCGTTCAAGTTCTTCTTCATCTAAATTTTCTTTTTTCAAAGAATCTTTTATACGTTGTTTCTCTTTATTTAATTTCTTTTCATCTATATCAAATATTGTTAAGTAATCTTTATTATCATATGAAGCAGTAAAACTAATCTTATCCTGATTAATCAACTCTATCATTGATTCATAAATAATACTCTTATAACCAGTAGGAGATATTAAATGTACTTTATCTACTGCATTTGGGAATTGTTTTGCATAATCAGCAGAATATTCTTTATCTATCAAACCTCTATGAGTTGTTCCAGATTCATCAGTCCAATCTGGCATTAAATAATCAGCTATGTTAACGCCGCCACCACCAGAACCAGCATCTATGTAAATCCCTATTATGTTGCCATATGCATCTGCTCCACCATTATAGTCTAATATTACTTTTTTCAAATAAGCAATCTGTTCAGGGGTTCTCATAGGAGATTTTATTTTTTTACCAACATCTATTAAATTAATAACATTAACAAGTCGCATACGTTTATCTATTGAACCATTCGAATTTACATAATCGTATATTTCTCCAACAGATATGACCGAATTATCACGGGTTCTTGCAGGATCATATGCAATAACAAATTTCTTATCTCCAGTGTCATTGTATAAGAGAGGCTTTCTTACTTCCTCATTTCTTACGATTGTTCCTCTCCGAATAATAGCATTTGCTCCAGCTTCAGTTGTAAATTGACAATAATATTCTCTACGTGCTTTTTCTGGATTTGTACGCATTTCATTTTCTACAGTTTTTCTAGACAGAAGAGGGGTAATAACTTCCCCCCTTAAAGTAGGAGAGAAAGCTAATTCACAATCTATATGTAAAACGCAATAATCGGGGTCTCCAATTATTTGTTTCTTTGAAAATTCTCGATACAACCTATAAAATTTTGTATCCGTACTAGAAGCAGATGATATGTATATCTTTTGATTTGGAATATCAGTCGCAAAAGTTCTTTGACGAATGGGATCAATTGACCTTCCACTTGAATCCTTACCTGTTTTTAAATCCTTATTGACAATAGCAAATGCTCCATATACATTCATCATTTCATCAGACAAGAAACCAGATTCATCAAAAATTACACTACCACGATAACCTCTACGAGAATCGACATTACTGTTTAATGTCTGACGATAGGAACCGTTATATAAAGTGTAATTAAAACCATCTGGATTATGACTAAATCCATCTCCAGATGCGGCCTTTATTACGATTTCATTTTTAAATAATTTTCCTGTTGAACCAGCAAAGGTATCAATATTATCATTTGCCAATTTTTCCAAAGTCATAAAAGTATTCTGTGCCTGTGATCCAGTACCAGAAGCTATATAAGTCCAGTTATTGCAAAACAAACTGTCCTTTGACATACCTTCTAAATCTATTACTGTTGATTTTCCCCACGTTGTTATTAACCTAAAGTTTTTTATCTTTAGCTCTGGAGGTTTCCCTCATTTTCATCAATTGGTCAATTCCAATTCAGTCTAGCATATATCTTCTCCTTTTATTTATACAGTCAGGAGAGGGGGACTCTTGGGTAGATTATATTTATTCACTACCTATGCGTTACGGTGAGCCACAGCCTTGCGTTATCTGTGCTTTACCTCGGTATTGGCATATTAAAAACTTAGCGTCTACCGATTTTCCCCCTTTTATTTTTCAACATATTTCTATGCAGCGAGGCCAATCAAATCTTTAACTATATCATATTTTCTTTTCAAACATATACAATCTTCATTCTTATACAATAAATTAATTAACTTAATCATTTCGGCAGTATTAACACACATCAACCGATGCTTTCTTTCTTTTTCCGTGTATACTTTTGTATTTATACCAAAATAATTTAATCTACTTTGTAAATATTTTAATGCCACAATTGATGCAGATGTAATGTGCATATAAACATGATTTTTATTAATATAAAAACATCCATCTCCATCTATATAGCCTCTAAGAAAATCAAAAAACAAATAATCATCAATTATAGGAAATACATCCTTTTGTGTTTTATTTTCTGCTATGCCATGCATTTGCAAATCAGAAACAATTTTTTTTGAATAAACACGCAAATAACACATTTCTCCAGTTTTATATTGTTTATTATTAATAATAGAAATATGAGATTCTAGCACTTTCATATAATTGTTTCCACCAAGAATTGTATTTAAATTGTCTATTATATATCTGTCCTTCAATTGCAATTGAATTCCGAATTCATAATTATGTTTTTCGAGATTATATTGAATCCATCCATCAGCATAAATTAGTCCTAAATAATATGCTTTTTCAGAAGAATCTATTGATTCAAAATAATCTTTGTTTATTTGTCTTTTTTTTCTTAGATTTAAACTTATTGCTTTTGTTTTTATTTGAGATTCTGTATAACCTAATATATTCGCTATTTCCTTATATGTTTTGTCTAAATAATTTTCTTTAATATATCGTTCATCTTGATCTGTAAATTTTATTTTTAAATTTGCCATTCATTCCTCATAAAGGTATATAAATTAAAAATATGATATAATCAATTAATTAAAAGTTAACCTCTTGTTGCTAAAATCAAACAGTTAGGACATATCCAGGTACGTTGTATTGCCAAAGCTTGAGAATCTAGCATCTCAACATTGTACATCAAATCTATCCACTTTAAAGGATTGCATTGAAAATACTTCTGCATTTCCGCAATAGCAAGCAAGGCTTCTATCTTACGAGTAGATAATGGATAATAAGCTGGCTTAATAAATACCTGATACTCTTGGTAGAAATCTTTATCAAAAGGAAGGTTCATATCATTCGGAAGAATCATCAGTTTCACCTTCCTCTTCTTTTTTAGCAAATACAGAATATAAATCTTTGAGGTTCTTACAATTATTTATAGGTATTCCTTTTTCTTCAAAATAGTCTTTTAAATCAATATTCTCTTGTAATAATATCCGATTTATTTCTTTATACTGTGCTAATTCACGTTCTAGCGTTACACGCTTACTTCTTAATTCAGCAACCATATCAGACCATTCAGATTCATCTAAAGCAAGTTGTTTCATTATAGAAGCATCGCTTATTTCCTGTACTTGTGCCATACCTTTACAAGTGGCTATATCAAAACCATTCACTTGTCCTTCTCTAAGATTAAGGTCTTTAATCTTTTTTATTTTTCCAGTCCAAGTATTTTCTCCCTTAACAGAAGTCTTGCTGTTTTTTAAACTCAAACAGCTTTCTGCTGCTAAGTCCTTTATAATACTTGTAATTTTGCCCTTGCTATCCTGTAATGATTTTATGGTCGAAGCATTGTTTTCCAACTCCCCAATATTAATCATCAATTTTGCAATAGTATCATCAATCTTAGCTTGTTGTAAAAATCCACGAACTATAGAAATAGCAGAAGCAGTACGCATCATATCTTCATTAGCGTCTTCACTAGAATCTAATAAACCCAATAATTGAGAATATAAAAAAGGCTGATCAGATACTGCCTCTTTTTCGAAAGGGTCATAATCTAATAGCCTTATTACATCAGATTTATTTTTTAAAAAAGAATCGTAGGTATCCATACCACTATGTTCTTCTACAACTTCTTTTTCTGTTTTTTCATCTTCATATTTAATTTTATTTTTAAATATATCTGAATCCTTCCACGTTAAAGTATTGTATTGTCCCATAGCAATGTTCTTAACGTAAGAAGTCCAAACATTAGATTTGGTTTTCCCTAAAGTCAAGTTAGTGCTTTCTTGTATACTAGCGTCCCAAACTGACTCTAAAAATGGTTTATCTAAATATCTTAAAGCGGTTTGTACGGATTCCCTAGTTGGTTCATGTTCATCTCCGTTGGCATCAACTCTAAGGGCAATCTTTTTAGCACAATCTTTACAAATCCCCGCAATTTCACCCTTTATCATAGGGTCGGTAGAAACATGGAATTCAACTTTTCTCCTGTGCTTTCCACACATTCTACAATACACCATTGATTTTAAGCGAAAGTTTTCTTCCATAAGTGCCGTATTTTCAGCACGTAGTTGAGTTATTGATTTTTTATTTTGCGGAATATTTTTATCAACAACAACAGCCATAGCATTCCTCCTTTAAATCGTAAGGTTTACAGGATAAAATGCCTGGACTCCATTTTTATCTATCACACAAACTGCTTGTCGTGGAGTTCCGCTTAATCTTTTTGAAACAGTATAATTGTCACAACCGCCATTAAAAGAACCACTACGAATAAGTTTAACTCCATTTATTTCTTCATAAGCACAATGATGCAAATGTCCCATTACAATTGCTTCTGGAATATTGCCAACCATAATGGACAATCTGCTCACAGTTGTTTCATTGAAACTATCAAAATCACCATGAACAATCAGATATTCTCTATCTCTAATAGTTACACTTCCAATTGTAGCATCATAATTTAAATGATCTTGAAATTCTATATTTTGAACATTAGCTAATTTTGCTTTTAAGTACCATGGAATAAGATTATCAAGTCTTTCATCCCGTAACACAGAATCTTTAAAAGACAATCTGGAATGATTTCCTGCAATTCCATTTATATAAACTATAGAAAAGTGTTTACTTAATTCATGTGCAAAATTTGCAATAAGTTCTGAAACACCTTGAACTTGTTCTATTACATTTTCTCTATTTTCTAATTGAACAGTTTGATGTATATTTCCAGATATCAAATCCCCCAATAAAACCAAATAACAATTTTCAGAGTTGTGAGTTTCTTTTATCTTTAATATTTCAGCAAGATAATTATTCGCATATGTTTTTGCAACACAGGAATTATATTCTCCAAAACGATTACTTGCTTTCATTCCGTAATGAAGATCAGAAAGAACTACCAACAAATCATTATCTGTCTTATTATGCACGATGGGTTCAAAGGAACGATAACCTTGTGCTTCAATCAGAGATTTTAAATAAGATAAATCTGTCTCAATTCTGGCATAATTTCGATTTGTTTTATTATAAGCGGTTCGTTCATCATATAGCTTTTGTTTTTCTTTCCTAATCTCTCTTAACTTTTCATCCCAATCTGGAGAGCCTTTCTGTTTGAAATATTCCGACATAAAAACTCCACCCATTGGAATGCTTTGAGATTTACGTAAGCTATCAGCACTTACTGATAAATCATATTTATCTATAATATCTTGCCAATCGTAATCATTGATTTTATGTAATTTGTCTGAAATGTCTTTTATGCACGCTTCATAATCTTCAGAAGACTTGAAGCCATAAGCGTTTAGTGAGTCTTCTAAGTTAAAATCCATTTTTATCCTTTCATCCTAATATCATAAGCCACCGAACGGATTTGAACCGCCAACCTACTGATTACAAATCAGTGGCACTGCCAGTTGTGCTACGATGGCAAATAGCCTAGCAGAGTATATGCCCTCTGCCGTGGCAGACTATTAAAACATCAGTGCGTCAATAATAGTATCCCAAAATGCTTTGCTGAACATATCACTTGTAAACGTTGTTTTGAATGCACCGTGTTTTTCACAGAACTCTGAAATAGCAGCGTTCATTTCCTTACGTGCTTCCATAGCTTTGTCAATCTTTTCCTGAACAGCTTTAGCATCTTCTGCACGCTGAATCTTTTTGAGTTCTGCTGCCTTCTTTTCCTCTGAAACCTTATTCTCGGCTTCAATCAGTGCTTCCTCTGTTTCGTATGTTTTGCCTGTAATATCGCTTTGGTATAAAATCTTCATGTTGACTCCTTTCAGCCACGTTCTCAAATCCTTGTGGCTAAGTTCTTGTTATTTTGTTAATGGTTATGTCAAATACGTGATGCGATTGTCGCAATGATTGGACATAAAATTACTAGAATTTCCAAGGGTATCACTTCTTTCTTTTAAGATTGTCATTCATTCACTAAATTTTCTGTTGTCTGCCAACTTGCTAGTCTTTACTAGCTTAACTGTAAGGTTTTTCCGTTGCCCTCCAACTTGCCAGTCCAAACTGGCTTAAATGTCAGATTATAGTGAATACGTGCAATTACTGCACAGTAGCGGGAGTGGGATTTGAACCCACGACCTCTAGGTTATGAGCCTAGCGAACGACCGAACTGCTCTTTCCCGCAACTCTCCCTGACAGGCTCGAACTGCCCCCATCAACGTTAACGGCGTTGCGTTCTACCAACTGAACTAAAGGAGAATGATTGGCGGTTTAGGTTTTACCTCCACGATGAACACCGCAAAACTGGAGGAATGTTATTTGGTTTTATAACACTTTAACCAATATCTATAAAAATCTTTTAAATTAGGATATGTACGTTTAAAGTAATTGTCATCACTTGCATTTTCCCATTCTTGTTGAGCATCTTCCCAAGTCCAACGAGAACAGTAATTATGTATATGATATGAACAAGAAACCTTTTTATATCCACCATAATTAGGAATATCTTCTATGTTTCTTGTTCTTTTATTAGCACATCTTTTCGAATCTTTTATTGTTCCAGCTTTTCCATCTGTATAACAAGGATTCTTCTTATATGATCTACTCATAATTTTTTAATAATATTATCAACACAGCCAAGTTCCATTCCTTCTGTATCAGCATACATGTAATATTCTTTTTCATAATTCGCATCATAAAATTCAGAAGAAATTTTTGTATGATTTACAATTAAATCTTTTGAACGCTGATCCAACTCATTCAAGAAATCCATAGTCTGCTTTACTTTGGCAGAAGAATTGCTAACTGTGGCACTTCCATCATGCATCAAAAGAACTGTATTTTTAAATGCGTATCTCTCATGACCGCAAATATAAATCATAAAAGCAGCAGAAGCTACAAGCCCCATTCCATAAGTATGAATTGGAGTTGTACTGCTATCAATCACATCACATAAATGCATAGCAACAATACCATCACCACCACTACTATTTATGATCAGTTTGATTGGTTTTCTCTTTTTAGGAGAGACACCATTCATTGAATCTTCAGTGTTCCACTTTAAAATGTATAATATAACATCTTCCAGTAAATAATTATCAATATCGTCATTTAACACAAGAATTCTCTTTTCTCGCATTTCATCTATAATTTTATTACTAGATGTGTCTTCTATATTGAAACCTAATTCTTCGATCAAATTGTTTCTCCCTTCACATTAGGTTCCTTGTTAATAATTGTTTTCATTTTCTCAATAAACTCAGGAGTCTTCTCAAAGACAAAAACTGTCTTGTCTGGATTTTCCTTGTTCGCCTTAATATCTACTACCTTCTCGCCAGCCTTAATTAATTTCCTTGCCGCCCATGCAGCGTAAATGCATTTTGTATTCATTGTTCGATTGTCACTCTCTTTCTGTATTTATTTAAAGTTTTAATCAACCTTTTATCTTCAATAGCATAATAATGTTTATGATGGGAATAAGTTCTATGAATATGTTTCCCCATCTTAAAGCCTTTACTTTCTAAATAATCTCTTTCGTGTTTATTGATCTGTATCATTTATCATCTTCCTATAATCTGTGCTAATTTTAACTTTTACAGTATAACGTTCTGGAAGAATTTCCATTTGTTTTTTCTGAATGTTATAACATTTTCTCTCAGGTTCTTTTTCGGTATAAAATCTAATACCATTAAATAAGCGGATACTGTCATGATTACACATTGTTTCCTGCAATGCCGCTTCAATTGCATTAAGAGCGTCAGATACTTGATCAATCGTAAGATAATCAACTTTCTGTGCAGCTAATTTTATGAATTCATTTTTGTACATTTCTTGCTCCTTTCTATCATTAGTTTGAAACAAACTTTTCAAAACAATTCAAAAATGTTTCATTATTTACATCATAAAGTGTTTTGATTAATAATGATTTATTTTTATTTAAAGTAGAAGATAACGCTGGCTGATTCATACTACTCGTAAAACGAAATGCTCTGTCCAAAAGCCAACACATAAGCCCCGCATATTTTTCGGGCAAAGTGCATTGCCTAATATCTTCCACCATATCTTCAAAATCTTCACGCAATACAAAATACTGCTCATTGTCCGCATCATCTCTCGTATTGTAATTCATAATGCGAAGCGAATATTTCTCAATCCAGTCTTCCACTTTTCTCGAAATTCTTCTAGGCATGTCCAGAGGTTTTTTCTGGAACAATGTTGCAAGGGGTATGGTAGAATTTCTGGAAGAAGAAAAGTGTCTCAACTTAATATTGTATATATGGTTCATCGGACAACTTAAGGACGAATTAATTTTGTCAGCATTAAAGCCTTTTCGGATTACTGTCCAAAAAGCTGGATACCCAATCCCCACCACATCAAGTTCTTTCTTAATACGTTTAATCTCTTTGTTGATATCTATATCAAAAGTACGTTTAGCATTATCTATTGCACATTGTGCCAAAACAGATAAAATGCACACATAGTCCTTGTATCTTTCTTCCTTATAGGTGTCCGCATAAGTTAATGCTATCTGAGCCAAATTGGAAGATTCTCCAATTGCTCTTTGACTAGCCGCCAACCCATTGTCTACTCTTGCAAAATCGTCCGCAGTATTTTCATAACGGTTAGATTCTTTTGGTATATTATTAACAATCGTGGGATAATCACGATAACATTCCCTTGCGTGCTCCACTATTTGTGGCTGATTGGTAACATATGCCTGGTCACTGTCAAAATCGCAACCATTTGCCCTATCCTGTATATCAGTATGTATTACGTTCACCGCCATGCACAATCTGCCAAGCCTAAAGTATTTAAACATATAAGGATGATGCACATTGTGAAGATAAAGAATATTGTTCTGCCCGTTATGTGGCGACCTGAATCCTGCCAGATATTCTCCGTCCTCAAAACGTTCGGTAAAGCACTGTATTGTTCCATCCTCAATGCCCATCGTTTGATCGTTTTCCGCATCTTCACCAACTGCACAAAGAAGCATTGCATATGGACATCCCACAAGTACCAAATTGTCCGCATCTTGTATTGCCCTTCCGTTCTTCAGATTAAAAAGATACTGGTTTGTAATTGTCCAATGCCTTTGCCGAAAGTAATCAGTATATATAAACTTTTCATTATGTTCCGCAAGAGCACGCAACACTTCAAAATCATTAGAAAAATTACTGTTCCGCTTCAGATAATCCATAAAGGTAGGAATGTCGGTTTTTAATTTTTCCATGTATTCAAGGCTTGGACGCATCACATCGTTTATTATATCAGAACTCAGCGTGTTGATCATTTGATAACTCATCCGCTGAACATCTCCCAATTTGCTGTGATGAGCAGTTTTCACAATACCAAACATACAATCATTCTTGCGTACCCAATCGCTCCAGTATTCGTAAGGAAGACCAAACTTCATCCACTTCATTGCATTGTTGGTGGTGATCAGCTTAATGTCACGCACCCTAACCATGTTGCCCCACATATCTGGCACTTCATAAGTATCATAGTCGCAGCTATTTTCCGCACACCAATCACGCATAAAAAGCTGTATATCAGTTGCGAATGCTGCCGCTTTCATAAAGTGGTGTCTTAACAGCACGTAACCATTTCCATATTTTGGAAAGATGGAAAGGTCAATCAGTGCTTGTCCATCAAACATGGTATTGGTCACTTTGTAATTTTCCTTCTTAATAGCGTGGCAGTGTTTTTTATCATCTGTCTCTATACTAATGGCAGTTGTGTAAAATGAACTGTCAACGTCCTTAAGCACCAAAATCTGTTCTGGTCGTATCTGCACCCTGTCCACAATCGTACTGGTCACTAATGATGAATAAGCCCCAATCTCCACAATGGGAGCGTTTTGCTTTGGCAGCTTAATACCCATATACAGAAAGTCTCTCGCCTTCTTATATAATCTGTCACAAATAAAAGTGCAATTGCCCTTCTTGGCTTTTCCTGGCGTGCGGTACAACATGCGGTAATGGACTTTGCGTTTGCCATACCATATGTCTACTCCATCATTATAAAAAATGGTGCGTATTTGATCCGCAGTCTTCTTGTCGAACTTATCTTTATTCTTTTCCGTAGCTGTAATCAGATTTTCAATGTACGCTTTTTTGTCTTCAGTTTTTGCCGACTCTAATGTATTGTTGAGTCTCTTTATTTCTTCCTCATAAGATCTGGAACCATAGCCAAAAGTTATGCATATAATATCTCTTGTAAAATTGTTTCCGTGTTTTCTTTTTCCCTCGCTAACCTTTAATCCGTTCTCATATAAAAAGTCTAAGAATAAGCTGTTGGTCAGCATTGCTCTGGTTCTGTCGTATTTGTTGCGAACCCCTAAACTGCAAGAATATACAGATCCAGCCGCATAATTGTATATCTGGACTCCGTATTTATTCAATGCATTCTCCTATCAAATCAAAAACAGTATCTAATATATATATTACATTATCATTATCTTCCTCTTTTTGCCAATCGGATAATAATGTCAGGTATTGTTTCAAATTAAAATTCACATCCTCATTTATGTCTTCGGGTCTGATCACACACACAGTCACCCCCTTCCTTTTTGTTAGCCGCATTATACCACAAATGACTAATTTTGTCAAGTGCCGAATGGTAAGAGGTAAGTATTGTTACTATGTGCGGAACTGCCTTTTTCTACCTGTATGAGATTAAGGTCTTCCAGCATTTCATTGTATTTGTATGCGGACTTCTCTGTTACCCCCGCCACCTTGGAAATGTAGGTAATGGGCATACCCCCCTCCCCCGTATTCCAGTTAACCGTTGATAATAAGGCAAGATAGTAACGCATCAGCTTGTACTTTCCTTTCATATCCGTTCTTGTTATCAGAAACAAATCTGTCTGCGAAACCTTGATGAAGCTTTCATATTTAAAGTCCGCAGCGTCTAGCACGTATTCATAAGGACTAATAGTGTCGTAATGTATGTACTCCGCATTGCTTAACTGCTCCATCATGGACGGGATCGCCTGTCTGAAGTTTCGGTCTTTGCTTTCGAACAGCAAATACATTATGTGATCTGCGTGCACGTATACTGATTCGTTTGCTCTTCTTGGGACTGCACATATAGCAGAATACAGAGCCAG
>Ga0326514_10001020_pt1 | contig 18482 bp, 22 predicted proteins | sample 3_2548_0518_D_FD_203653 | JGI IMG/M metagenome (GOLD analysis project Ga0326514, IMG submission 203653) | Bovine rumen microbial communities from UC Davis, California, United States - 3_2548_0518 | ecosystem: Host-associated > Mammals > Digestive system > Stomach > Rumen | place: USA... | reverse complement strand
AATTTCACGTTAACGTTAAAGATCTCACTGATTTGCCTTGCTGTTGCTTTCGGATGCTGCTGTATATAATTAATGATAGCAATACGTATCGGTTGAACAGCCCGGCCTCCTCTATGCTTTTTTTCTTTCATGGTTTACTCTCCTTTTCTAATTTTCCTGGTTAAAAAATGACCTAGGTTCTTACGTTTTAAAACTTAAAAATAACAAAAACCTGAATATGAGACTATGAGATAATATCAAAAATCTTAATAAAAATCCGAATATAGACCTGGTGTACACAGAAAATTTCATTAAAAAATAATTCATTTCTGCAAAACGGCTAAGCCGGTTCATTTAGTCGCGCTCGAGATTAGTCCTCGGGCCGTTTTTAAAAAAACGTACGAAGCCTTGCGGCCTCGTTTCCCGTTGTTTTCATAATAGCATATATCAAGTCAAATGTCAATGTTTGATACGTGCTTTTATTAAACAGCGGGGGCTGGATATCAATTCTGAATGTTTATGCATAATTATCCTTTCGTTTATGCATGTCTCCCGTTTGCGAATGCATAAAAGATGTATAATGATACAAAACACTATTAATATCCGGTTATTTTTCTGCAAAGCGCGCTCGTGATTAGGTCGGGCCCGTTTCTATGGGACGGATCCTTTTCTGCGAGCCGGATCGCCTTACGCTTGGCTTCTTCCAGTGAAGATGCCTTTACTTCGTATTCTTTACTGGTTTTACGTTCTACTTGGATCGTATACGTATTCATGACATGCCTCCTTATAATTAAATTTAACATACTACCACCGTCAGTCTCTTCCGTATGATTTTAGAGAAAGAACGACGAACTAACGGCTTCTTCGAACTAATAATGACGCGAAAGAAGCAAAGAGACGGCTACACTCCAGGACACGATTTGGTCTCTTCTGTACGGACAAATTCTCTTCCCAACTGTAAAAAATATTCCAAAGAGAAGGAATTCTCGCAGAAAGTGTAAACACGATTTGCGAGTAACTATGAAAAAGGTAAAATAGTTCACACTTTTGTCACACTTTCTCAGAAAAATGGGGGGAGTCGGCAAAGTATTGTCTGAAAACTTTACTCTATTAAAAGTACGTCTCCGGAGGACACTGCTAGCGCTCAAGGTTAGGTCTTCCCGCTGCCCTTCCCTGAGCCCCGGCAATCCAATGTTGCCGGCCCGCGGTCGGATTATGGATCGTTCGTACACCGTACTCACTCCCTTCTATTTTACTGAAGAACTAATCCCGAGCGCGCTTACGCTATGGCTAAAAACGTCGCTTACGCTTTCCGTTTTTACCAGCGTTCGAGATTAGGTTCTTCCCCGCTTACGCTTTATCCCGGCTCACCCCGCTTACGCTTTTATTTCGCGCTCGCTTACGCTCGCGCGTATAATAGGGACCGGGTTTGCGTAAAAAATAGGGTGGACCTGGTTACCCCTGCCGGCTTGTGCATAAAAAAAGCCGACACGAAAAACCAAGGGACGAACCCTTGAGTCTTCGTGTCGGCTTCAACTTTGCACTGGCGGGATATAACGACGGGTATTAAAAAAAGGCGGGGGGATAGGTAAAATGACGGGAATGGTTTGCCGGTCGGAAGACCGTTTACCGTAAAAAAATGCCGAAGCACACAAGGTGCCTCGGCAAAAGGGAAAGTGTTACGCAATCTTAATCGTATCAGATTCATTGCTGTCAAACAGCCCGAACCCACTTCCGATTGTCTTGATGCTGTTTTTGAACTTCTGTGCGTCGGGCGAAACCTGTACATCCTGTACGGTCTTTGTGCCGGCTTCGGCTACTTCATTAACCAGTCTTGCACCGGTTTCCGTGCCGAATTTCACGATACTGCCCAATAAGCCTGCACCAATCTGCAAGCCTACACCCACTGCGGGTTTCGCAACATCGTTCATGGTGAAATCCACCGTCTTCGTTGCCAGGCTACCTGCCTTATGCAGAACATTTGCGACGGTTTCCCGCCGTTCCAGCTTGGAAATCATGCCCTGTAAAGCTTTTACCTGGTCGTCGGTCAGGTCAGCCGTCATTGTAACTGTGCCGGCTGTAGCACCCATTGCCGTGTTTTTAATCGTGAACCCTAACTGGTTCATAATCAGCACTACCTGTGCCACTTTCTCTGCAGGACAGGTAATCGTTTTTTCGTTGGGGGTCTGCGTTGTTGCCATACTTATACGCTCCTTTCTTCTGCTCCAAGGATTACAGCACCATAGTGGTCTACGAGGTACTGTACCCGTTCTTTGTTCCATTTGCCCACAACATGCTTCAATACTTCGGTCTTCATTAAACCGGTGTTCTTCTTAAAGCAGTGTGCCGGCATTTCCACACGGAAACCGTCCTTGTCTATGATTTGAGAGGCTGCAAGGCTCCTCTTTGTCTGATGTGTCTGTCTGTAGAATTTGTTGCGTTCAATCATTGCAATACCTCCGTTTCTCACACAAGAACGATAAACCGTGTGGGCATGCACACGAAACCGCATGCATGCCCGGAAACAGGATTATGCAGAGTACAGGTCCTCCACATTGCCGTCGTCACGGGATTTATCCTTGTCTGCAACCGGCAGGCTGTCCCAGATACCGTCGATCGTTTCCAGCAGGGTAGCCAGAGAGTTCCACGGTTTCTTCGGGTCAGCGGCTTTGCTGATGTATGCACGCGGTGCTTTGGTACCTTTCACGATAACCTCTGCACCCATGCGGTTGGCTTTGTTCCAGCCACGCACGCGTACACCCTCGGCGGATACACCGTCGACGAAGTCCAGCTTCTGTCCTTCGGTTACGGTTACGCCCTCGGGAACAATCAGCTCGAACACATCGGCGTTGCCAGAAGCCTGCAGGTGTACACCGTTGCCTTTGGCGATGCTGTTCGCAATCGCTTCTGCCAGTTCGGTGTAAGCTGCCGCGTCTTCTGCGGTGTCGTTGTTGCGGGTACCGTCGTTCTTATAGGACAGGGTTTCAATGTCTTTCGCGTTCGGGAAATGTCCGCCTTTTAAGAACTTCACCATCTGGTAGTATTTAATCGCCACCTGGCCTACAGTGTAGACCTCGATGTTGACTTTCTTACCGTGCTTTTCAAAGCCGGCAGTAGCCAGATTCAGTTCGTCGGCAATAGTACCCATAATTGCCTGACGAAGGGTCATTCCCTCGGGTACATCAAGTTCCGCGTTGCTGGCTTTGCTCCGGTACACATCGGGACGCATGCGGCATACGCGAATTTTTCCCTGACGACCGATTACGATTAAGTCCAGCTGTGCTCTCTTTTCTGCGTTGGTGTTCATGTTGGTGTTGGTCATGTTGATACACACTCCTTTAATAAAATAATATTGTGCACTGTCGGTTATATTGGACTGTATTTCCCGAAGTGCGTTTTGCGGGCTTTAGCTCCTATTTCTTCACCGAAAGGTGTTCCCTAGTTGAATTGCGGAAGAAAACACGCAAAACAAGAAATGGAAGTAGGAACTAACACGCCCGAAAAAACCAAAGAGACGGAAGTGACAATCAGATTTTGAAACCCCGAGCGAGGGCAAAAACTAACGGTCAAGTCCCTTCTTGATACCGCTCATGAACGATATCAAATAGAATATTGCAGTAACCAGGACGCCTAGCCCTATAATTTCGGGCAGGAACATACCGATTATCGCAATACTCACGCATGCGAAAATGATCTCGATCAGCGTATTCATGCTCGCGCCCCCTTTACAGAACGATATATCCAGCGTAGAAATATAAAGATCAACGCAAGAATAAATCCTCCCACATAGAAGCAAGCTCCGATGAAGGCAGTCATGAGCATGGAAAACAGCTCGACTATCCAGAACAGATAATGCATGGCTATTCCCTCCTTATTGGGCGTCATATAAGGCATCGATAGCTTTATTTAATTTATCATGCCATTCTTGGTTCTCTTCTGATGCGGCATAAGCATTATCCTGCAACTGTTTCAGCTGTTCCAGTTCCTGGATGATAACGCTGATTCTATGCACTACGTAATCTCTCGTATACATGACAGGTTCCTCCTTTTAAAACAGGATGGGTCCTCTTTGCGGCGGGACCCATAGCCGTTGAAAGGATACTATTATGAAAAAAAATAACATTATCCAGCAAGTTGAGCATTCCTTACTGGATACTATGCCGTTGACACGACACACTACTCAATAAGGAGGAAGGCGGTTTTTCATGGATGCCACCGCCAAACCATTTGTCCTGTATAGATACTGCTGTCCAATGTTTGCCAGAAGTTTCGCGTCACACTTAAGTTAGCTTCTTCTACGCAACTCTCACCAATGGTTGACCCAAAGTTGCAAAATGAGGGACAGCAGTGTCTATGCAGTGCCCGCTCTTATACGGCGGCGGGCTTGCCGTTACTGGCTATTTGGCGTCCTCCTCTGCATCTTCGGAAACAAATTCCACGATGCAGTTGATCAACGCTTCTATGGAAATGGGCACATCGCGGTTGCAGTACAGGTCGGTCCAGTTTATCCCGGACGGTTCCGTACAATCTTTCGCGAAAACCATGCACTCGTTTCCACAAAACGGTACATAGCTTAAGTCTGCCCAGTAGTCCTGTCCGTCATATGTAAAGTCGCAACAGAACCCTCCGGTCTTCTGGTTAGTTTCGATTTTCTTAATTTCAAATTTCGGCATAACGCACCTCCGTAAGATCATAAAATATGCTTTCGGATACATTCCGACATAACCGCACCATTATCCATGGTTCCGACCGCGGGTAGCATGATGTTTCACATGGACTGCCTACTTACTTTTTACTACGCGGTAACGATACGGTTATGTCGGGGGCGCCTGTTTGGTCAGGCCGACGCCCTGTTCGCCTGAGCTCACTTGCTGCAGCGTGAGCCGGGATCCACACACATTTCTCCGAAGTGGATCAGGTCGGATTTTCAGTAGCGGATTAAGGCTCCGTTAGCCTGCCTTTAAATTTTTTTGCCCTGTGTGCGTCCACACTTGTCTACCATGCAGGGTTGCTTTAATCTTTATCGTGGCAAATGGGCAATACAACCGAAATCCACGGAACCGCGTCTTTTATTGTGCTGGCTTCTCCCCACACTTTACAGGCCTACAGGCGTGCACTCCAGTAGCTGACGGCATACTTTTTTCAGATGAAAGCATGCGAAAAACTTGCGGTATCTCCCAATACCGCTGAGCATTTATTAACGAGTGTTGCAAAGATAGAAAATGATGCAGAAGAATGCTTAAGTTCTGTAGTCCTAACTATCTTGCTCACCGCAGGTTAGGCCTTTCTGCGGACAACGAACGATCAGTTTTTATGCTTTCTGCAAGGGATGGCTGGAAACCCGTCAGAATACTGTTCACTTATACGGGCGGAACATGTTAGCACCCAAACAATCTGCCTTTTTATTTTTGCGAAAAACGAAAAAGACAGGGAAAAACAAACGGAATTCAGGCAGGAACTAACCCGCCCGAAAAAACCAAAGAGACGGAAGGGAAAATCAGGACACGCAAACAAAGACAGACCGAAACAAACAGTCAGGACCCAACCTGTACATCGGCAACCATACGGCAACCGGCGTACTTTTTGTTTCGGTTTATTCTGTCAAGCGTTTGGATCGCCCGTGCAAGCCGGAGGCAGTCCGTAATTTTCAAGTCGCCGGTATCGACAATAATGTCTCCCGTGATTTCAATCTCGCCTTTGACAGGCGAAATATAAAATTCGTCGACGACTTTCCCGTCCTCGGTTTCATGCCACACGAGCGGGTACTTCTTTTGGATGTCTACATTGATGACACCCTTTTGGTCCAGGAATTCAATCTTCATTGGCGGCCACCTCCTCTAAATACTGTGCTACAGCCAATACGGTCGTAGGGTCCGCGGTGATTTTTATATCACCCGAACTGACAATGCTAAACTTGCCCTTATCGTCACTCGCATTGCCTTTAATGACGATATTCTTAAAAGTAACGGTGATTTCGTTTGGCATATTAAGCCACCTCTCTTTCTTCTACGGTTACGGCAGCAGTTTTTATGATCTTGACGGACCCGCCGTTCAGTCCTTCTATGATCGTATTGGAAAACTGTTTCTCCAGATTATGGATCAATGCGACATAATACACATACCGTGTGGTGTCTTCCAGCATGGCAGCATATTTCTTTTCGATCACTTTCCGGAGCGTGTCCAGCGTTCTTCCCAGTTCGTCGTACGCACAAAACAGCATATCGTGGTGTATGAACTGGTACTTAAAGTGGGGTTTTAAGGCTTCGCATTCAGGTTCAGTTGCAAGAGTACGGATCATGGCAAATACCTCCTTAAAATAAAAATTATAAGAACTGGGGCAATACGCCCGAAAAAACCAAGGAGACGGAAGTAACAATTACGGTTAGGATGAAATAACCAGAAGGAGACAAGCAGCTACGAAGCCGCTTGTGCCCCTTGTTGCCGTTTGAAGCTGTTTGCCGTTCATTGCCCGGAGGGTGTTCGGCAAGCCGGAGGCCGGAGGCTATTAAGCCTCCTCTGCTACGATGCATATCGTCTCCAAATCCTTGCCCATCTTCATCACGTTTTTAATCGTGAACTGACGGCCAAGAACGGACTGCAGATATACGCTATTGCCACTGGGACGCTTAATAAAGCCGAGTCTGCAAGGTTTGCCGGACTTGCCAATGATATTAGTCATCAGCATAGGAACATAATCCTTAATCTGGAGTCTAGACAAGTCTTCGGTTGCAAACTGCTGGGTAACGGGGTTGTACAGTTTTACTTCGAATTTGAAATTATCGCATTCGCGGAACTGTTCAATCATTTCCATGCGCTTCGTTACATCGAAGGTAGGATCGACGCAGAGCTTAGATTTATCTTCTTTTTCGAAGAATGCTTTCCACATGCGCATTACGACAACTTTATTATCGCCTTTGTTCTGTGGGATCATGTCTAATACGCGCTTACGGATGATCGGACGATTCTTTTCGTCAGCTTCGAGGCAGAACGTACCGTTAATACGCTCATCAACATAGAAACCATCCGTGCTGAAACCATTTTCGAATGTTACTTTCTTGCCGACGTATGCTTCTGCGTCTTTGAAACCATAAACGCGCTTCTCGAAGTCCATATCCTTATTGAATTTGCTCACATAATGATAAAGCAGTTCAGAGAATTGTGCATAGAACGAGTTGTAATGAACAACGCCTTCTTCTCCTTCTTTGGTATATCTGGACGCTTTCAGCAAAATGCCCAGCATCTTTTCGGGATCCGTAATGCCGCACTGATTCATCATGAAATAAACCATGTTGATGACATGACGTTTTGCTAACGGTTTGTCATTGGATTGCGCTTTCATCAGATCTTGGAAGAATTCGCACATTAATTCAACAGAGCCGTCGAGCATTTTACCGCCGGATGCTTCCTGAATATCTGTTTTGATATCGCAGTCCAATGCTTTTGTCAGACGGTCTACGGCCAAAGCAAAGATACGGCGTTTCATAATACCAACCGGATCATCAACCATGAGAAGCATGCCGGATTTCTGCTGGTCGCGTTTTGAAGCTTCGCTGCAGCAAGGAGGTGTATAACTTGCAATCTTCAATTCGCTGCGGCTCATTTCGATACGCGCATAATCTTTGCTTGCAACACAAGAAGAACGGATGCGGTCATGGGTAACTTTCAAGAACGGAACAATAACCAGGGCGCCGTTTTTCGCGGCGTCGATAACGTCGTTCATTGATTTGGACAATACCGCATTATAATCCCACAGGAAACGAACGCAGGATTCAAACGACCAATCACATTCGTATGCCGCGTTCACGAAGTCTTCTACGTAAGAATCTTCCTTGCCTTCGAAAGATACATCGACGCCTAAATTATTGGATCCGTCTACCGTGAATAAACGATTATACGGATTTTTACCAGGTTTTGCTTTAATCAGAATCTGATTTCCTTTTTCATCCGTGATATAATAATCCAAGAATTTATGGAAGATCTGATCCGGTGTCAGTTGGCCGAGATACAGTTTTGCCAGTGCGGAAGATGTGGTTACATTCTGGCCAGCTACGACGCCAATTGCAGGGTTCGGTTCACGACCTTTGCTGTCTTCGTCCAGCGCCCATGCATACAGAAAGCTGATGGGACCTAACTTATAGTCGAATGCGACTTCTTTGTTACCAGGCCGAGAGCTGCCAAAGTTATTGGAATAGCTTTGCAGGTTTGCATACACTTTCTTTACGGCCAGGTCGGACTGCAGACTTACACCGTCACCATCAAAGTCGGCGCCTGATAATTTATCCGTAGTTCCAGGAACCATAGACGCAATCATTACCATAGCCGGTGTGATAGATTCCAGAATGTTCAGGAGCGCCTGTTTAACTTTCGTGCTTACCTTCAGCGCAAAGATACGGCGGACCATTTCATCTTTGGATACCGCGCGCCCTTTGATGAACGCACCAAAGTCTACCAGCGGATATCGAATGATAACCGCATCAAAATCGGTTCCGTCAGTATCAAACCAGGTATATAACTCACTAGATTCAATAAATTCTACACGTTCTTTAATCTGGGTCTTCCATCTCGGAGAATAGAACTCGTCGCCAGCTAATAACGCAGTACCAACATAGCCGCCAAAGTCAGGAACGATTTTCAGATACTGTCCGGCAACTGTTAAATTCAGGCGGTTCAGCCGATTATTTAACGTATCCGCAACAGAAGAAATCGCCATGCGACGGATGTGCATGTCAAACTGCATAGCCTGCGGGCATAATCTCTGCACCGCAGACAGAACATATTTGTCGATGGATACATCCATGGATGTAGTATCGTCCAGACCTTCGTCAACTTCGTCGAATTCGACGCCTTTAAAGGTGCGATCCAACGAAGCAGGCGCTACGGTTTTATACATAGTCTCAAACGGGTCACCAGTTAATTGCATTTGTACTATGCCCTGTTTAGACAACGGGATAAATCCCTTTGGGGTATGGGAAATATCCATCAGGCGCAGCTCTAAAGGCTGGCTAAAATCGGTGGAGCACTTTACGTCATCCAGATCACCGAAGCAATCTACGCGAGACAACAATCCGAATACTACGAGATAACCCTCGTATTCCGGATCGTTCATCATTTTTGCGAACTTAATGCTGTCTTCGAACGTATTGTTCAGATGGATCACGCCTTTAATAATGCCGCGCGCGATTAAATCTTCGATGATCGTCAAAATAGCTTCCCGATCAACAATCTGGTTATGGCCTTTCCAGAAACTGTTGATACGGTGCTGACCACCGAACTTATAGGCTTCTAATAAAGAAATCGGGAAGCCAAGCTTCTTTTCTGCCATTTCCTGGATCGTCTGAATAGCAACATAGCTGTTGCCATTAGAAAATCCAAACTTGCCTAAGAAGATAGCCAGATTCTTAACGCGTCCAAAATATGTAGACGGCGTAACACCCAAAGATTCACGGCCTACCAGCTTGATGCCTTTGTCGACACGTAACAGAGCATCGCCATTTGCGATCTGCTCTACTTTATACATGCCGCCGGTAGCACAATTCAGGATATCCTGGATATATTCTGCATACGGATTAGCCGGTTCGACAGACTCAATAAAGAGATCCTCTTCTTCCTGCCAAGGAACATAGACCATTGGCATCATGCCCTGACGATAGCCAGACGGGCTATCAATAAAGCACACGTAATGACGGGCAGATCCATCCCGCAGCCATTTATCCATCTGTAAGTGCTTATTCAGGTCAGTGATCTGGTTATTCAGGGAGAAATATTCCCCTTTCTCATCACGATACACCACCGCGAATCCGCCGGCGCATGCAACGTTTTCTACGATCCACAGACCATAGTTGATAACGTTGGCTACTATGGCACGGACTAACGCATTGTCGCCGATACCGTCGAACGATACCGAGATAATCTCCCTGGTTCCAAGGTCTACCCAAGTTGCGGCCTTGTTGGCATCGCGCAGTTTAACGCGGCCAACGTGCATATAACCGGATGCAAGCAGGCGTTCATGAGCGTATCCTGCGTACAGGGTATCAATCTTCACGAGTGCCGAGACAGTTTCATACAGTTTCGGCAAGCGCTTGTAGCCCATACGGATTGCACGGCGCCTAGCTGCAGAACCGGTCTGCTCAATTGTGATACTGAGATGCGCAATACGCATACGCGCTTCAGCACCATAGACGATTGCCTTCCGGCGCTTTTCCGGATCCTGCGGTACATTCATAGGAACTCTCAGTTCCCTGATGGCATCGAAGTTAATATCTTCGATCCATCCCAATGCTTTCATCTCTTCGAGCATATTATCATCCTCCTTTGCGCTCGAATTTGTGGTATCACCTACCATCTGGGTTTTGTCAGTGTTGCCATCGTTGGCAACGGCACCATTAATGGTGCATTCTTCCTGAACCTGATTGTCCATAGCAAATAAGTTGTTCATCATTTCTTCCATGTTCTTTTCCTCCTTAAAAATATAAAAATAATAAAAAAGACGCCGCTGATGCGACGTCTTAATTCATGAAGAATGCTACATCTTCTTCGACAGACGGCGTAGCTTCAACAACGGGAGCCTGAGCCGGAGCAGTCGGTTTTGCAGTGCCGGTTACGCTGCGAGGAGTTCCGGTTACTGTAGCGCCGCCAGCGTTCTTTTTCGGATAATATTTCACGGTCGATTTGACGCCGCGAACGGTACCGATGACCTGCACCATTGCTTTCAGCAGGATGGACACGTTGTCCAACGGCGTATCATGATCGGAGCCGTTGAAGGAATAGGTTTTCTTTTTTCCATCTGCAGTATCCAAGGTCAAACTCGGATATGCCCAGCGTACCGTATTCCAGGCCCAGGTACCAACCTTCTTATTCCCATTAAACAGGCGGCCCGTGTAATATGTCGGGCTTTCCAGTTTCATGGGTTTTACTTTGCCTTCTGCGGCAAGTTTCATACGGTCCTGCATGCTCAGGCAGGTAATAGACCTTTCCTGCGGAACCTTTTTGCCACCCTGGATCACATTAAACCGTACGGTAAGGTACGGATTGAAGGCGGGTTTCATAACGGCGATTGCATCGTACGGGTTGTTGGACATAGTTTCTTCCTCCTTTTTGTTTGCATCTGCGCTCTCAGGCGCTTTATTTTCAACCGTGGCCGGCTGATTAACAATAGCTTTTACAACATCGACATATTCAACGATAATGCCACCGATTCCATCAGGCATTCCGACGACCTGAATGATATCGTTCATAAAGGGGACGGATATTTCTTTAAGGTCATTGCTACCGGTAATGTTGCCTTTAGTCAATGCTGCAAAAAATTGTGCCGTTTTTTCAACGGACAAATATGAATCATACGATTCACGCTGCAGTACATCTTCGTCGATCCATGTCAGAATCTCTTCCAGCGCAACATCAGATACCATCAGAATACCTTTTGCCGGTGTGCCTTTTGCAATATTAACGACGATTGCCTGCTTCAGTGAATTATAAACCAAGATACGGTTATGCTTTTCTGGTTCAACGTCACCTTCGCATGCTTCCATGAATCCAAACGGTCTCCAATTAGCCTGTTTGACCAGCCACTCTGCATAAGCATGAGAAATAACCAGGCCTTTTTCTTTTGCCACATTCATGGCAAATTCTACATTTTCATTCATCATATTATCTTCCTCCTTTTTAGGCGCGTTTTGTGCCACTTTATTTTCAACGGCATCAGTTTTAATCTGTTCCGTTGTTTCCTGTTTGTCGATGTTTTCTTCAAATAAATTTTCCATCAAGTCATCCTCCTTCTCCATAAGGTTCATCACTGCATCTACAAAGCTGGGGACCTGGTTAGTTGCGGTAGTTTCTGCTTCTTTTACATAAGCTTTAACAGTAGTCATGTTGTTTTCCTCCTCTTTCTGTACAATTGCGTTCGCGTTTTCGTTTCCTGCCACGGCTTTATTCATGAATTTCTCCTCCTGTTTTTTATTGTATTCTTCAGCGTCTTTCGGAAACACGGTAGTTCCCGGATAAGGTGCAAAATGCACCTTCAGTAAACCGATATAATTCTTCCAATCAGTACCAGCTTTTTTGGTGGCGGTTTTATACTTGATGTTATTCGCCGCCTCTTCTGCTGATACGGACATCGAATACCGAAATTTAATTTCGGTATTCGACAAAACGTTCTCGATTTTGAAAACGCCGTCATTATCAATTGTACCAATGCCAACCTGGTCCGCAAAGTATAATTGCGGAATCTGAACATGTTTCTTTGCCATTTTTCATTTCCTCCTTTTTTCTTTTAATTTATGAAATGGCCTTAAAGGATCTACACCACGCGGACCCTTTTATTATTCCCGACATAAATTCGAGAATAATAAAAGGCGCCCGGCCTATATAAATAGACCGGGCAAAAACATTAGAAACACATTAATTCGTCGACATCTAATAGTTTTTTAACAGCTTCTTCTTCTGTATGTGCTGTTACACTAACTTCATTAGGAAATCGATAATTTAATGTAGCGCGGAAAGATCCATCTTCTAAACGACGAGTCACGACTCTTACATCAGAGTTGTTGCCATATTCGGCAAAAAAAGTTCCGCTATCTTCATCTGAAAAGCAGTCATGCAGGTATGCTACCTTTTTCTTTGTAATTAAATTTTCCAATGCTTTTTGGTTTGCATCAACAGTATCGATAATGTCTTGTAAATTATTAAAAAACTGATCCCAAATTTGATTAGCAAGTTCTGGATGATTTTTTAATGTGTAACGAATTACCGACAATTCAGCGACAGTTTCTTTTATTGCATCATGTCCTTCTTCGATAACTGTCTTTTCTGCAATCTTAATGTTTTCTTTACTCATTTTAAATTCCTCCCGTTAAATATGATTTAATAATAAATAAACCCGCCACTCATATAGAGCAGCAGGCAAAATAAATTAATCTTCGCTTGCTTCAATCATTGATTCTATGTCGCCATTGTATAAAGCATGTATCATTTTAGAATATTCACTTGCTTCATTTCTAAATTCAACATGCTCAAATAGGTACCCTCCTGGTTTAATGGGCCATACTTCTAATACCATATAAGAAGATTTGTCTTCTCTGACGCACATAACTGTTCCAAGTCCAAATTTTTCGCCATTTTTAGTTGTTAATTTCATCTGGAATTGTTTTTTGTTTTCTTTGCCACTTTGCATAGTGGTAACAATATGGTTTAAAGATTGAATCTCGTCAAATTTTGTCTTAACTTCTGCTACTATCTTTTTGCGATCATAATACTCCGGATCGTATTCAACCAGTCGATATTCATTGCAGTGTTCTTCAGTTTCAACCCGAATATCTACGTAGGCAGTCGTGCTAGATGCATTTATGCTCCAATGAAAGCTTTGACCAATATGGACCGTAACAGTTGTATTAGGCATCAACGGCTCCATTTCATAATAGGCCATTTCAGAATTATAGTCCAATTCATCAAGCGGCTTGTTATAATTTTCAATTTGTTGCAGATACCAGACAATGTCTTCATCAATACGTTGCAGGCAATCTCTATGTTCCCAGCGTTCGATTTTATCCATTTTGTTCATATCTTCGCTAGCTACTTCGATTTTGCGATTAACGCGTTCCATTAGCTTGTTCAACAAACCAATCTGCTTCTCATACTTAATTGCACGAATAGCGCGTACAATATTCCAACCGTCAGCATCAGCCGGTTGTACAAATGCGTACACAGAATCAATAGTCAGATTGTGGTTTGACACACAATCTTCTCCCAAGCGACCAAGCATTGCATTGATTGCAGCAGCAATAATCATGTTCTTTTTCATAGTTCCTCCTTTTTTATGCCGTTATCGTTATATGTTGGCCATCCACGGCAAGGCCGTTAATATTTTTTAAAGAGCCTACACCACGCAGCACTCTTTACTTAATGCCGTAGTAAGAATACGACATTAAATAAAGAGGCCGGCCGCCCTAATATAGGACGACCGGCAACCTGGTTATGCCTGTTTACGTGCTTCACGAGCATAAAGCTCATCGGCTTCTTTTAACCAAGTTATCAAAGATTTTTCAGGCTTAAGAATCATAGATTTTTTAACCTGAATCAGATTGCGTTTCTTCAGTCCTTCGTACGCTGCCTTTGCAATCATTTTGTTTGTGTTGTAAGAATTCATTTTTGCCATGATAGGCTCCTTTCTCCGCTTAGCGGAAATGAAATATATATTTGAAGCTGTATGCTTCTTTTTACTTATCCTCTTCTATGAAAAGACGATAAATAAAAAGAAGGCCCGCCGGCCTTTTATATAGACCGACGGGCTGAACAAATTACCGAGAGAGCCAGGCAATAACTACCTTAGTGGGCGGTATGGGAAACAATGTTTCCTGATCCTCATATTCATTGTACCAATAGCCGTCTTCGGCAATACCGATTTCAGCCCACAATTTATGTATTGCATCCGCTTCTTCTTTGGATGCTTTTACCAATTCCAAGGCTTCTTCCACAGATATGTTTTCTTTGCAGAATATCCAGGAGCCAGGGCAATCAAGCCCTAACTGAGCAGCACGTGCTGCCGGAATGGTTAACCACAAATCGCCAGTCTGTACCAAATTCAGTACAGCTTTAAATTTCAAGGCTGTAGTATAATCGCCATCGTTCGGATGATTAACGAAGTCCTCGCCAATCGTTTTACCGTAAAAAGCATGGTTAATGTACAATACTTTAAACATCTCTTTATCGATGCGAGCACAGTCGTGGCCAGCTGTTTCAATTGCGCGGATCGCAGTACGGTAAGCAGAAGCTGAAGAAATGATATTGATGTTAGCCATAGTTGGCCTTTCCGCCGGCTTATTATATAAACCGACTTGGCTTTTCTCGTCATCTGTAGGAAGTCAGCCTATCGCTTCCTCGCCTCATTTTGAGACAGTTGGTAGGTTAATATAAAAGTCTTGGATATCTGAACTACCCGCTATCAGCAACCAAGACAGTACAAGGGTTTAATAAGCCCTTATATCTCTACCAGCTCTATATAAAGACCTGGTTAAGATATAAAGGAGGCTCCACCCATATAGAGTGGAGCCTGATCAATCAATTGTAGTATCCATGCAAATAGTCGGATACTATAATGGTCGCACACAGGATGCCTACCATAATGATGAACATTCCTTTTTCAGCCAGCCATACCTGGAACCGAAGTTTCATAGTTACACCTCCTTTCCTTGTTAATATAGAGTAGTTTAGCTGCCGGTTGCCTGCAGTTCTGTTGAAGAACTGTAGGTGAAGACCAGCTGTCCCTCCATCCTGTATCGTTCCATGGAGCAATACAGGCCCCAGCAGGCCCCATAAGCCTGCTGTTTCATCCCATGCTTAGATAAGCTGATTATGTAATCAGCTTCTCTCTGCAGCTTCTCAGCTGCAGCCTTGGTGCAAGCATAAGCCTGCCCCTTGAATTCAAACTTGTCCATTAAAGCTTGCCTCTTTATTTTTATTGCTTTTGCCATTACAAACACCTCCTCGTGTTTACGGCACACCCTTTCTGGGTCTGGTACCGCCTGTAGCATGGCTACTATAGGATTGAAAGCTAAGCCCTCATTTCCGCCCTCCCATATCTCATATCATACAAGATAGAGAAGGACAGAATCAAGGCTTATACAAAGGGCTGGCATCAATTGCAAGACCGATGCAACGCATAGCCAATCTGGTATAGCGTACTACGCGGCGAACTTCCACCAAAAAAACAACAGCATCATGGAAACCAGCCAAAGAAGCACACACCAGCACAACGGCCAGGAGAATTGAAAAGCACTTCAGATAACGATAAACAGAATTTAACACGGCATACCTCCGACCACACAACGGTGGCAAAAACCAGCAAAGCCGAAGCACGCGCCAAAGTCAACAAGGCCGGGGCGCGAAAAACCGGCCGACAAAAACATCACCAAAGCAGGTCCTCCTAGCAATTTTTCATATTTTCAAAATCAATATTGTTCCTCCCCAAAAATTTCAAAAAATCAAAATTCCAATACGCCAAAATAAAAAAGGCCCCGATCAAAATCGGAACCTTAAAAATATTTTATAAAATTTTTCGTTTCCTATAAGGATTTCAGTATTGACAATATATAAATGGCTATAATATAATATGGCTAACAATATATACTTAGGGGAGATAAGATGATAGCAGATCCTTATTTAGCCACAAAAGATATTGAAGAAAGAAAAATAATAGTTGCCCATCATATGAAAACTTATTTACCAAAAGACAATATGAATAGTCGATGGTATAGAAAAAATCACCCATTATGGTGCGGTAGGGCACTTTATATATTTAACAATAATTGGAATAATGCCTTGCAGTATGCATTTACAGCTGAAGAAATAAACGAATGGGAAAAAATTAGAAAAGAAGTACATAATGTAGAAATAAAAAAACTAATTATTGAAAATACTATATACACAAAAGATAAAATTATAGAAATTTTTAAAGATGAATATATAAGATTAAAATCAATTCCAAATTTTGGACATTTTAGTTTTCACAAATATGAAAAATATAAAAATGAAAAATCACCATGCAGAGATACAATACAAAGATTTTTTGGATCATTAAAAAGTTTTTATATACAAGTAACAAAAACATATCCAGATATATATTTTGATCCTATTCCTCCATATACAGATGATGATTATGAATACGTATTAAAAGCAGTATATAAAAAATATGGTTTTGTTTCTGTAGGAGTATTAAAATATAATAATGGATATATATGTAAAACTTCGTTTTCAAATAAGTATGGTTCAATAGAAGATGCATGTAAAAAATTTAATATACCATATGATAATAAAAGTATACATAGTAAAATATTTCTTTATGTTAAAAAAATAGTAGAAGAACTTTTGCCATCAATAGAAATAATAGAAGAAAAACAATGGCCAGAATGGTTATTTTATAAAGATCCATTAAAAGTAGATATGTTTTTATCTTTTTTTAATTTGGCTATTGAAGTTGATGGCGAACAACATTATAACCCAAAAGGTAGTTTTTGGAAAAATAATCCAGAAGGATTTAAAAATCAACAAATACGCGATGAAATTAAAAACGTAAGACTTCCAGAACACAATATAACTTTAATACGTATCAGAGATTATGAAATAGATAAAACTTCAGAAATTCTTAAACCATACGTAGAATTATTAAAAACAATACAAGAATACTGTGCTTATTAATCAATAAAACAATAAATCCTTCTGTCTTGGCGTAATCTATACGCAAACAGGAGGATTTTTTATGATTACGAATCAAAACGTCGATAAAATAGAAACGGACGAAGTTCTATTAAATGGTACGATCGTTGCCAAAGGATCTGTGTCCGTATCCTTAGAAGGCGAACTTGTCGAAGATGAATTAACAGGCGAACCAAATCAGCTAATTCATATCAATGGTGTCATGGAATCCGGCTATTATATACCGGATCTCGATACGATTGAAACGAATCGATATTATATAGAAGGCGTTGCCGTATCGCAGGAACGGTATGGTTCCTTGGACAATACGATCATTTATAATTTCAGCGCGCGGCTGTTCCAGGTCAAATTCCAGGATGAACGCAATAAATATTATAAGGTAGATAAAAATGACGAACAAAGCTAATCCCGAGCGCGAGCAAACGAACAGCGCAGAGACGCAGTCTCGAGCATGCGAGGAAGATGCAAAACATTTGACGATCGATCAACGCATCGATCAACGACTTAAGGCATACGAAGATAACGCGTTAATTACGCAACGAGAATCGGATAAACAACGCGCCGAAATGGAGCGTTTATTAGATGCTGACGAGCATATGAAAAAAATGCTAGCCGCAATTAAGTTACCGAATAAATGGAATTATTCTGCGGCCGGATCTTTATCGAAAGACCTGGTTTCTAAACATTTAAATAGTCAGAAGACAGGTATGCACGCTATGTATCCGATCTTATGTAACGGTGCCGGTTGTCCCTATTCTTCTACGTGTTTTGCCTATCAAAATAATATTCATCCTCCAATCGGCGAACCGTGTGTTATGGAAACGACGAAGATGGAGAATCTATTAATTCAATATGATAAAGATTTTCATTTCGATGAATGTTCGGCAACGGATATGCTCGCGATTCAGGAACTCGTTCATCTCGATATTATGATCGACCGTTGTAATTCGTTGATCGCGCAGGAATTAACGCCTGTCATCGAAGTGAATATCGGTTCTTCGCCGCAGACCGGCGACGTGATTACGCAGCCCGCCGTTTCAAAATATTATGAAGCATACGAAAAAATGAGTAAACGTCGAGAAGCGATAGAAGAAGGATTAATGGCGACACGTAAGTCGAAGAAACACGACAAAGTAGATAACTCAAAATTAGAAATCGATCATTTGAAAGCGGCATTTGCCGATGCTTCATTTTTTGAGATAGAGCAGAAACCGGAAGGATTGGCGTAATATCTAATAGAAATATGAAATGATCGGAGTTAGTAAAAATGAGAACCCCAAACATGAACAGGCCGCTCA
>Ga0326514_10001019_pt1 | contig 18489 bp, 15 predicted proteins | sample 3_2548_0518_D_FD_203653 | JGI IMG/M metagenome (GOLD analysis project Ga0326514, IMG submission 203653) | Bovine rumen microbial communities from UC Davis, California, United States - 3_2548_0518 | ecosystem: Host-associated > Mammals > Digestive system > Stomach > Rumen | place: USA... | reverse complement strand
GGTGCCAGCATGAGCAGTGTCCAGCACACCACGCACATGAGCAGTGCGATGGCAGCCTTGTTGACTCGCGTCAGGCTCTCGAGGGCTATGCACAGATAGCCCACCACAAAGGCCACGATAATACAGATTGTTAATGTTGACATGTTTTAAAATAGTTTGTTGTTTCTCGATTTGCATGCAAAGGTAATCATTTTCAGTGAAATGTGAGCACATTTCTCATTTTTTTTATACCTTTGCAACCACAAAACAAAAAGAACGATGAAACAGGTAAGACCAAAGAAGAATCTGGGTCAGCACTTCCTGACCGACTTGTCGATAGCCAAGCGAATTGCCGACACGGTGGACGAGCCCTATGCCGACCTGCCCGTGCTGGAGGTAGGCCCGGGCATGGGTGTGATGACGCAGTTCCTGGTGGAGAAGCCCCGCGAGCTGAAGGTGGTGGAGATAGACCGCGAGAGTGTGGCCTATCTGAAGGGGACCATTTTTAAACAGTCTAATCTCGTACCCCCGTCCCCCCGCACCCCTGCATCCCCGATCATCGAGGGCGATTTCCTGCGCATGGACCTCAACGAGGTGTTTGGCGGCAAGCCCTTCGTGCTGACGGGCAACTACCCCTACGACATCTCGTCGCAGATATTCTTCAAGATGCTCGACAACCGACATCTGATACCCTGCTGCACGGGCATGATACAGCACGAGGTGGCGGTGCGCATGGCCGCTAAGCCCGGCAACAAGCAGTATGGCATCCTGTCGGTGCTCATCCAGGCCTGGTATGATGTGGAGTATCTTTTCACCGTGGAGCCGTCGGTGTTCAATCCGCCACCCAAGGTGCAGAGCGCCGTGATCCGCATGACGCGCAACCAGGTGGAGCATCTGGGGTGCGACGAGCAGTTGTTTAAGCGCATCGTGAAAACGGTGTTCAACCAGCGCCGCAAGATGCTGCGCGTGTCACTGAAGCAGTTGCTGTCGAATGATGCTATTGCAGCGCTTAATTGTCAATTGTCAATTGTCAATTGTCAATTCTCCCTCACCCTCCGTCCGGAGCAGTTGACCATCGCCCAGTTCGTGGAGTTGACGAATGGAGTGGAAAAAGTGCTGTGTGCGACCACAAATGAGGTGTGTGCGGACACAAACAATTGATTTGCATCAAGAATAAGCCTGTTTTTTGCGAAAAACGGCCTCCTTTTGCTACAAGTTACGAAAAAACATCGTACCTTTGCATCGTCAAACAAAAAAAACAACGAATAGAGATTCGATAGGTAATAAGGAAGATTGATAATAAGGATGACAGATATTTGATTCGATAGGTACGAAAAGATTGTGAAGGATAACACACAAGTAAATTGGTTAGTTAGTAGTTTTTAGGTTAGTAGTTATGTTATAAAAGATGTTAGTAAATTTGAGGTAAAGAGAAAGCACTAGAAAAAAGGTTTTAGTTATTAATAGGAAAAGATTCTTGGATGCAGTCTGCGATTGGTTCGTAGCTGCATTATTTTTTTTCCGGACATTCTGGACATTCCGGACATTCAGGAATTACAGTTTGCTGAGCCAGCGGCCACGGAACAGGCGGATGAGGAACATCAGGCCACGGAAGGTGAGCTCGATGGCCATGGCCGTCCAGACACCTGGCAGACCGTAGGTGGTGGCCAGCAGGGCAGCCAGCGTGAGGCGCACACCCCACATGGACGCCAGACTCATGATGGCCGGACGCAGCGTGTCGCCAGCACCAATGAAGATGCCGTTGCACACGATGGCGGCGGCAAACATAGGCTCGGCAAAGGCCTCGATGCGGAGACACTCGGCACCCACGCGGATAATGTCGTCGACCGGTGTCATGAGCGACATCAGCTCTGGGGCGAACACCCACATTAGCAAGCCCATCAGCGTCATCACCACAATGCCGATGCCTGCCGACATGCGGGCAAACTGCTGGGTGAGCAGGCGCTTGCCGGCACCGAAGCTCTGGCCCACCAGCGTGGTGGCTGCCTCGGCAATGCCATAGCCGGGCATATAGCACAGACTCTCCACCGTGATGGCCAGCGAGTGGGCGGCAATGGCCACAGTGCCCAGGGGAGCCACGATGAGCGTGCTCACAATCTGCGCCCCACCCATCAGCATGTGCTGCAGTCCCATGGGTGCACCAATCTTGAAGGCATTGGCCACCACGTCGCCCTGAGGTCGATACATCGCAAGCGTCTCTCTCCTCATTCCACTTTCCTCCTTCCTCATTCCACCCTTATACAGCGCCAGCATGTCAGAACGCACCAGCAGGAAGTAGAGCATCAGCAGAGCCGTGATCAGCTCGGCGGCACCCGTACCCAGCGCTGCTCCCATCACACCCAGATGGAGCACATAGATAAAGACATAGTTGAAACAGACATCCATCACGCACATGCCGATGTTGAGCATGGAGGGTATCTTCATGTTGCCCGAGCACTTGAGCATCGAGCCCGCCAAGCCCTCCATCTGGAAGAAGATGCCGAAGACACCGATGAGCGCAAAATAGAGCGACGCATCGTGGGCTATCTCCTCGGTGCCGCCCAGCCAATAGGGCAAGGGGATGCTGATAGCCAGGGCGACGAGCGAGATGGTGAGGCTGAACAGCAGACAGCACACCAGCGACTGGCGCAGCACCCGACGGGCCCGCTCGAAGTCGTTGGCACCGATGGCGTGGGCCACCTGAACGGAAAAGCCCATGTTGGCCGCCGAAGCCAGTCCGCCCAACAGCCACCCCGTGGTCTCCACGATACCGATGGCGGCAGAGGCCTTCGCCCCCAGATGGCCCACCATCGAGGCATCGATGAAGAACATCACCGTGGCCGAGATCTGCGCGAGGATAGAAGGAATACTCAGACTGACTATCAGCCTGAGTTTCTCCTTCCGCGTCATCTCCCGCCCCTCACGGATGTAGGACAAGAGGTCTTTTCCTTCTTTTTTCGTAGTGACGATCTTTCGTTATTTCGAGATGTTGATATTTCGACTATTCAGCTTCCAGATAGAGCACGCGGCTGGCCCACTCGTTCTTCTTGCCCCAGTCGACCTCGTTGCGATAGGGCATCTCCAGACCGTGGGACATCAGATAGGCGCCACTGAAGCTCTTGCCCTCACAGTCGAGGGGCTTCAAGTCGATGCGGTTCAGCTCGTGCACCTTATACATGCGGCTGGCATCGAGACCGGCCATGCGCACACGCGGCAGGTGCTCGTTCTGGAACGACTCCGTCTTCCACCAATACCACACGGCCTTCGACTGCTCGTCGTTGACATACATCAGCGAGGCCAGACCCTTCTTGTCGTAGGGCGACACCAGACGGTAGATGTTGCCGAACTGCACGATGGGACGAATCTGTTTGTACTCCTTGATGGCCTGACGGCACAGGGCTTTCTCCTCGTCGGTCATGTTCTTGGGCTGAATCTCCATACCCAGGCGTCCGCTCATGGCCACATCGATGCGATACTTCATAGCGGTGGTGCGGAACACGGTGTGGTTGGGCGTGGCAGAGATGTGGCTGGCCATGGCAATGGCGGGGAAGAAGTAGCTGGTGCCCCACTGCATGTAGATGCGCTGCAGGGCATCGGTGTTGTCAGAGACCCAGAACTCGTCAAACCAAGGCAGCACGCCCCAGTTGGCACGTCCGCCACCGCTGGCACAGGCCTGGATGGTGACATCGGGATATTTTTCGCGGATGCGCTGACAGGTCTTCACAAAGCCACGATGGAACTCGATATAGAGGTGGCTCTGGTCGTTCATCGTGAGATACTGTGAGCCGTGGTTCATGATGGCCATGTTGGCATCCCACTTGATATAGTCGATTTCCGGATACTTCGACAGCAGGTTGTCGACCACGGAAAACACAAAGTCCTGCACCTTGGGGTTGCCCATGTCGAGCACCACCTGCGTGCCGCCGCGACCCAGCACGGGCTCGCGCTTCGGAGCCTTCACAATCCAGTCGGGGTGGGCCTCATAGAGCTCAGACACGGTGTTGGCCATCTCGGGCTCTATCCAGATGCCGAACTTGACGCCGTTCTTCTTGGCATCGCGCAACAGGCCCTCGATGCCGTCGGGCAACTTGTTCTTGTCAACCACCCAGTCGCCGAGGCTGGAGTTGTCGACCTTGCGCGGATACTTGTCGCCAAACCAGCCGTCGTCCATCACAAACAGCTCGCCGCCCATCGAGGCGATATCCTTCATCATCTGGTCCATGCCCTGCTGGTTGATGTCGAAGTAGACACCCTCCCACGAGTTGAGCAGTATCTTGCGCTCCTTGTCGCCATGGGCCAGCATGTACTTGCGGCCCCACTTGTGGAAATTGCGACTCACGCCCGAGAGGCCCTGCTGCGAGAAGGTCAGCGCCAGCGCAGGGGTCTTGAAGGTCTCGCCCTTCTTCAGGTGATACTCTGAGTTGTCTTCATTGATACCGGCAAAGAAATAGTGGTACTCGGTGTCGTCGGTCACCACCTTCAGCCGGTAGTTGCCCGAATAGCAGAGCGCGGCACCGATAACCTGGCCCTGGTTCTCCTGACCCTTGCCGTCGAGCGAGAACATCACCTCGGCATGGTCGGTGTGCGAGTTGCGCACGCCGTCCTTGTTGACGATGACCTTCTGGCCTGCCGTGAGGGGCTCTTCCACCAGCCGTGCCTCGTTGGCCCACGAGCCATAGAAATGGCTCAGCCACACGTCGCCCCTGCGCACGGGCAGCATGGCCGAGGCAAAGGTGGTCAGGGTGACGACACCTTTCTCGCCGTTGGTGATCTCCGTCCATGTCTCAATCATATCCACCTCTTCGCGCACCTTGTAGCAGAGGTCGACGGTGACGGGATACACCTTATCCTTCATGTGTATGCGCGTGATGTCGCCCTGCTGGTCTACACCCGTCACCTCCAGGTCGGTAGAGAGGTTGCCGTCGGCATGTCTCATGGCCAAGGCGGCCTCTGCCGGCGTGTTCATGCCGTAGGTGGGATAAGCCTCCATGCGCCCGAAGACACTGGGCCATTGCAGGTGCTGCAGCTCTGTGGCACTGAGCTTGCTGCCATAATACACATACTGCGGCTGCTTGCCGTTGTCCACTTCCATTACCAGCGTGGTGTTGCGGGTCTGCAAAGCCACCTGAGCACCCCACCCTGCTGTCGACAGGAGGGCGAGTGCTGCCAAAAGAATCAGTTGCCGTTTCATATAGTTTATTGTAGTGTTTAGTATAGGCAAAAACGCTTTTAGGTTGCAAATTTAGTCATAATTTTCTATTCCTCCAAACATTTGTACAGAAAAACGCCCGTAAAAATTTGGAGGTTTGCGGCTTTTTTAGTAATTTCGCCGCATCATTTACATTGTCACACTATGGAAGTTATCAATTTCTCTGAACAAAACAGCGTCATCAACCAGTATATGGCTGAGCTTCGCGACAAGACCTATCAGCGCAACCGGCTGCTCTTCCGCCATAACATCACCCGCATTGGCGAGATGATGGCCTTTGAGATGTCGAAGACTCTGGAGTATAAGGTCAAAACCATCACCACCCCACTGGGCACCATCGATATCCCGCTGCCCAAGGAAGACCTGCTGGTGGCTACCGTGCTGAGAGCCGGACTGCCCTTCCATGAGGGGTTCCTGCATGTGTTCGACAAGGCAGAGAACGCCTTCGTGTCGGCCTATCGCATGTACACCAACCGTGAGCATACCGAGGTGGGCGTGCACACAGAATATCTGGCAGCACCCAGCGCGAAAGGCAAGACACTGGTCATCGTAGACCCCATGCTGGCCACAGGCGGTTCGATGGCCGCCAGCATCGAGGCCATGATGAAGACCGGCAAGCCCCGTCGGGTGCATATCGCCTGCGTGATAGCCGTGCCCGAGGGTCTCGAGGTCATCAAGAAGGTGTTGCCCGAAGACAGCATGATATGGTGTGCCGCCATCGACCCAGGCATGAACGAACACAAGTACATCGTGCCCGGCTTTGGCGACTGCGGCGACCTCTGTTTTGGCGAGAAACTATAGCATCACACCGACAATGCATCGAGGCAACGCCATTCTGAAGGTCATCATGCCGCTCCTCTTGGGAGCGGGCATCCTCTATTGGATGTACCGCGGGGAAGACTGGACCACCATCCGACATATCATGACCGACGAGATGGACTGGACATGGATGCTGCTCAGCTTTCCCTTCGGCATACTGGCACAGATGTTTCGTGGCTGGCGCTGGCGTCAGACGCTGGAGCCGGTGATTTCGCACCCCCGCACCTCCGCACCCCCGCACCTCCGTACCTCCGTGCTGGTGCACAGCATCTTCATGTCGTATGCCGCCTCGCTGGTCATTCCGCGTGTGGGAGAGTTTACCCGCTGCGGCGTGCTGAAGCGCTACGACGGCATCTCATTCTCGAAGGCTCTGGGCACCGTGGTCACCGAACGCGCCATCGACTCGATGCTGGTGCTGGGCATCACGGCCATCGTCATCCTGCTGGAGATGAGCACTTTTGGCACCTTCTTCCGCAAGACAGGCACCAATCTGCACGACATCCTCTACGGATTTTCCTGGGCTGGCTATCTGGTGGTGACCATCTGTATGGTGGCCATGGCCATCCTGCTGCACTTCCTGTTGCGCAAGCTCTCTATTTATAATAAGGTAAAAGCCACACTCAGCGGCATCTGGCAGGGCGTCATCTCGCTGAAGGATGTCCGCAACATCCCGCTGTTCATCTTCTTCACCCTGGCCATCTGGGTGAGCTACTTCCTGCATTACTACCTCACCTTCTTCTGCTTCGACTTCACCGCCGACCTCGGCCTGGGCTGTGCGCTGGTGACCTTCATCGTGGGCTCCATCGCCGTCATCGTGCCCACACCCAATGGCGCCGGTCCGTGGCACTTTGCCGTCAAGACCATGCTCATTCTCTACGGAGTGCAGGACGAGTATGCCCTCTACTTCGTACTCATCGTGCACACCGTGCAGACCATGCTGGTCATTCTCCTGGGAGTGTATGCCTGGCTGGCGCTGAATTTCACGAAGGTACGGAATTCGGAGGTACGGGGGTACGGGGGTACGGGGGTACGAGAATAGTTTTAGTATCATTTTTATCAAAGGACACCATCAATATGAATGACTTCTACTATAGGAAATTGGATGCATATAATTTGGCGAAGCAGTTTGCCATACAAATATATCAGTTACTGCGGAATTATCCCGAATATGAAAAATACGCATTATGTGACCAAATGAGAAGGGCTGCCATCTCTATACCCTCGAACATCGCTGAAGGAACGGGCAGAATAGCTATTAAAGAGCGACTACACTTTCTGGACATTGCCTATGGTTCTCTGTCGGAGGTAGTGTGTCAATTAGAAATTTCTAACGATTTAAACTACCTGACAGACGAAGAGTTTGAGAGCATCTCGCAGTTTGCGTCGAGGGTGTCCATGACTCTGATTGGACTCAAGAGATCATTACAAGAAAAATTGAATAAACAACAATAACAAACCCACAGGAAGAAGTAATCTCGTACCCCCGTGCCCCCGCACCACCGTACCTTCGAACGACGTACCCCCGTGCCCCCGCACCACCGTACCTTCGAACGACGTACCCCCGTGCCACCGCACCCCCGTACCACCGATTACCCCTCCCTCCACCAAAACAAAAGAACTATGAACGAAATTCAGAACCTCAACCCACAGTGCATCTGGAAGAACTTCTATGCACTGACACAAGTGCCCCGCCCCAGCGGACACTTAGAGAAAGTACAGCAGTTCCTGCTCGACTTCGGCCAGCAGGCAGGAGTAGAGGCCTTCAAGGACCCCGCAGGCAACATCGTGTTCCGCAAGCCCGCCACACCGGGCATGGAGAACCGCAAGGGCATCATTCTGCAGGCCCACATGGACATGGTGCCGCAGAAGACACCGGAGAGCACGCATAATTTTGAGACCGATCCCATCCAGCCGTGGATCGATGGCGAGTGGGTGAAGGCCAAGGGTACCACCCTCGGTGCCGACAACGGACTGGGCGTGGCTGCCATCATGGCCATCATGGAGGCCAAGGACCTGAAGCACGGTCCCATCGACGCCCTCATCACCCGCGACGAAGAGACGGGCATGTATGGTGCCAACGAGTTGCCCGAGGGTGAGTTGCAGGGCGACATCCTGATGAACCTCGACTCCGAGCACTGGGGCAAGTTCGTCATCGGATCTGCAGGCGGTATCGATGTCACCGCCACACTCGACTATCAAGAGGTGGACACCGACCCCGAAGACGTTGCCGTACGCCTGACGGTGAAGAACCTGCGCGGCGGACACAGTGGACTGGAGATCAACGAGGGTCGCGGCAATGCCAACAAGTTGCTGGTGCAGATGGTGCGTGAGGCTATTGCAGAAACAGAGGCTCGTCTGGCCTCATGGCAGGGTGGCAACATGCGCAACGCCATTCCCTTCAAGGCAGAGGCCGTGCTGACGCTGCCCAAGGAGAACATCGCTGCCCTGAAGGAGATGGCTGCCGACTGGCAGGACACCTTCAACGACGAGTTCAAGCTCATTGAGCCGCAGGGCATCGAGGTGATTGTCGAGGAGGTGGAGGCACCCAAGAAGCAGGTGCCCGTGGAGATACAGGACAACCTGGTGGATGCCATCTTCGCCTGCCACGACGGCGTGATCCGCTTCATCCCCGCCTACCCTAGCGTGGTGGAGACCTCAAGCAACCTGGCCATCATCGACATTGCCGACGGCAAGGCCAGCATCAAGATTCTGGCCCGTTCCAGCCGTGAGGATATGAAAGACTATGTCACCACGATGCTGGAGAGCTGCTTCTCGATGGCCGGCATGAAGGTGGAGACATCAGGATCGTATGGCGGCTGGGACCCCAACCCCGACAGCGAGATTCTGCACCTCCTGCTGAAAGAGTATAAGGAGCTGTTCGGACAGGACGGCATCATCCAGGTAGACCATGCCGGACTGGAGTGCTCCGTCATCCTGGGCAAGTATCCCTGGCTGGATGTCGTGAGTCTCGGTCCCACGATGAAGTCGCCGCACACCACCACCGAGCGTGCCCTCATCGAGACCGTTGCCCCCTTCTGGCAACTGCTGAAGAAGACACTGGAAGACATTCCGGAAAAGTAAAAAGGTAAAAAGGTAAAAAGGTAAAAAAGTAAAGTGTCTGCTTCATTTTTTACCTTTTTACTTTTTTTCCTTTAAATTATTTCGTATCTTTGCACCCGAAATAACCAAAATAACAACAAAATTATGGACGATTACCCGGCGGATAGTAACAAACGTTAGGCGGGGGATAGCGAGCAAAGCAGCTAATCCCTTTGCCGCTAAAATCATCAATTGTCAATTACCCATTGTCAATTAATTAAAGGATTAGCACAATGAAGACTTACTGGAACACCCAAGGTGGGCTCAGCCAGATACAGGAGTGGCAGCCCAATTGTTGGATACAGGTGACGTGTCCGACAGAAGAAGACCGGCAGATGCTGGAAGAGCAGTTCTCTATACCCGACTACTTCCTCTCCGACATCAGCGATACCGATGAGCGTGCCCGTTATGAATACGACGACGGATGGATGCTCATTATTCTGCGTATACCCTACGTGAAGGAGGTACGCTCGCGCACCCCCTATACCACCGTACCTCTCGGTATCATCCACAAGCGCGACGTGACCATCACGGTGTGCTACTATGAGACCAACATGATGATTGACTTCGTGACCTTCCAGCAGAAGCGCGGCGAGGGCTTCACCGACTATGTGGACATGATATTCCGACTGTTCCTCTCCAGCGCCGTATGGTATCTGAAGCGTCTGAAGCAGATATCAATGCTTGTTGACAAGGCCAAGCGCAACCTGGACAAAGAGGTGAACAACGAGAGCCTGATAGGACTCTCCCGTCTGCAAGACTCACTCACCTACTTCCAGACCTCCATCCGCGGCAACGAGACACTGCTGTCGAAGCTGAAGTTCAAGTTGCAGATTGACGAACTGGATGCCGACCTCATCGAGGATGTCAACATCGAGATGACGCAGGCCCGCGAAACCACCAGCATCTACTCGAACATCCTGGAGTCGACGATGGACACCTACCAGTCGATCATCAACAACAACATGAACACCATCATGCGAACGCTCACCTCGGTGACCATCATCCTGATGTTGCCCACCCTCGTGGCCTCCTTCTTCGGCATGAACCTCATCAACGGCATGGAGAACAATCCCGTGGGCTTTGTCATCGCTATCATCCTTTCGGTGGTCATTTCGGTGGTCTGTTTGTTCGTTTTCAAGCATAAACGACTGATTTAAGTCACTTTTTTCACAAAAAATTAGGTAGTTTCAGAATTAATTACTAATTTTGAACCCTCATTTGGTATGTACTAACCCTTTCATGAACTAAAACATTTAGATGATGGACTCTCAAGAAAAAGCCCCATTGGAGGAGCAGATCGTTCCCCAGGCAGTTGAAAACGTTGCCGAGGAAGTTGCCGAAAACGCCGCTGAACAGGCTGTAGAAAACACCACCGAGGAAGCAAGCGTGGAAGTAGCCGAGGAAGCAAGCGTGGAAACTCCCGAGCGCAAGCAGTATCAAAACAAACAGGAAGTGCTGGAGCGTGTCAGAGAACTGGCACACGGCGAGGAAACGCCACAGAAGGAGGAGGTGGAATACCTGAAGACCGCCTTCTACAAGTTGCATGTGGCCGAGCGCGAAGCACAGCTCAAGGCCTATATCGACGGCGGCGGCGATCCCGAGCAGTATCAGATCAGGCCCGACGACCTGGAAGAAGCCTTCAAGGCAGAGATGATCATCATCAAGGAGAAACGCCAGCAGGCCTTCCGCGAGCAGGAGCAACAGAAGCAGGACAATTTGCAGCGCAAACTGGCCATCATCGAGCAGATCAAGAACATGGTCACCTCGCCCGAGGAGGCCAACAAGTCGTATAAGGAATTCAAGGCCCTGCAGGACGAGTGGCGCGAAATCAAACTGATACCCGCCGAGCGTGCCAACGAGTTGTGGCGCAACTACCAGCTCTATGTGGAGCAGTTCTACGACCTGCTGAAGCTGAACAGCGAGGCCCGCGAATACGACTTCAAGAAGAACCTGGAACTGAAAACCAAACTCTGCGAGGCCGCCGAGAAGCTGGCCGAGGAGACCGATGTCATCAGCGCCTTCCACCAGCTGCAGAAGCTGCACCAGGAGTATCGCGAGATAGGTCCCGTGAGCAAGGAGCTGCGCGAAGAGATATGGCAGCGCTTCAAGGCCGCCAGCACCGTGATCAACAAGCGCCACCAGCAGCACTTTGAAAACCTGCGCGCCAAGGAGGAAGAAAATCTGGTGCGCAAGACCGCTCTTTGCGAACAGGTGGAGGCCATCGCTGCCGAGGAGAACAAGAACAGTGCCGACTGGGAGCAGCACACCCGCCAGATCATCGACCTGCAGACAGAGTGGAAGACCATCGGCTTCGCCCCGCAGAAGATGAACGTCAAGATTTTCGAGCGCTTCCGTGCTGCCTGCGACAACTTCTTCGCACGCAAGGCCGAGTATTTCCGCTCCATGAAGGAGAACCTGCGCAGCAATGCCGACAAGAAGCGCGCCCTCATCGAGAAGGCCAAGGAACTGCAGTCGAGCACCGACTGGAAGTCCACCTCCGACAAGCTCATCAACCTGCAGAAAGAGTGGCGCCAGATTGGCATGGTGCCCAAGAAACTGGGCGACCAGCTGTGGGAGGAGTTCACCACCGCCTGCAACACCTTCTTCGAGGCTCGCAATGCCGCTGGCGGCAATCCGCGTGGCGAGGAGCGTGAGAACCTGGAGAAGAAGCGCGACGTGATAGCTCGCCTGAAGGCTGCTGCCTCTATGGACAAGAATGAAGCTTCCGAGGGTACCGAGGGAACTGGCGAGGACCTGCAGGAGCGTGTGCAGCAACTGGTGGAGGAATACCAGAGCATTGGCCACGTGCCCTTCAAGGAGAAAGACAAGCTCTACGAGGAGTATCATGCCGTGCTCGACAAGCTCTACAAGGACCTGAACATCTCCGTGGCCAAGCGCAAGCTCAGCAAGTTCAAGAACAACCTGCGCCAGGTGGCCGAGCGTGGCGAGAATGCCCTCGACAACGAGCGTGCCCGACTGATGCGCCAGTACGAACAGCTGAAGCAGGAGGTGCAGACCTATGAGAACAACCTCGGATTCCTCAACGCCTCCAGCAAGAAGGGCAACAGCCTCATCGACGAGATGAACCGCAAGGTGCAGAAGTTGAAAGACGAGGTGCAGCTGGTACGCGACAAAATCAAGGCCATCGATGCCGCCAATGCCGAGAAAGAGTAGTAAGCAGAACATCCCACCCTTATAACATATTCATCCCCCGCTCCACAACTGGAACGGGGGATGTTTTATCCTGCCTGCATCACCGTTGCCGACCGTATGCGGAATAGGTATAAGGCGACTCCGTGCCGAAGAGATATTGCGGCTGATAGCCGCCAAAGTCGATGACGATCTTCTCGAAGACGATGCCGGGATGGCGGGGAGAGAGCGTCAGCTCGTGGAAGTCCTTCCTACTGACGGGGATGGTGATGGTCTTCTCCACCACACGACGGGCCACGGCAGGATAGAACTCGCTGTACATATAGGGCTGGCGGTCTACCAGCGTCTTATTGAAGTTGACAACCTGAGGCTCGGAGTCGTCAAGGCTGACGGTGTACTCGTGACCACCGACATTGAGGAAGTCGAGGGTGCTCTTGACCACCACATGCACCGTGACAGAATCAAGGGTTGAGGGGGTGGAGGCGAGGGTTGCCATCGCCTCCACTGGGAAGAGCACCGACTGGACATAGGCATCACGGGCCGCAGTAGGTACCTGCTGATAGAGACGCAGGGCGCGGCGCTCCAAGCGGGCGTAGTCGTCGGCCACCTGCCGCCACTCGCCGGTCTGTAGGTTATAGGTGTTGGCATCGAGCATCTCGGGGGTGACGCGAGCCATGTACTGGCAGTTGCGGTTGTAGATGGAGGCGGCCTCGGCACTCATGGCCTCGTCGCCATCGCCACGCATGCCGATGGTCACCATGTCTTCAGTGCCTTTCATGCGCTCGATGCCTTCGCGGAAGAAGCGGTCGAGATTCTGCTGGTTCTTCTGATAGTTCCATGGGCCCCATTCTTTGCGGTGGCGGGCATACTCCTGGTGGTTGCGGGCCATCGGCTCATGGTGCGAGGTACCCATGATGATGCCCATCTCGTCGGCAGTACGTGAGTTCTCCGGGTCATCGGCATAGAACGCCCAGCCCCACATGGCCGGCCACAGCATATTACCCTTCAGACGGAGTATCAGCTCGAAGACCTTGGCATAGAAGCGGTGGTCGCCATAGTTGGTGCCGAAGGTATGCTTCACCCACGACGTGAGGCAGGGAGCCTCATCGTTGAGGAACAGACCACGAAACTCCACAGCGGGTTCGCCATCAGTAAACTGGCCGGGCAGGATGCCGACATAGTCGCGATGACAGACGATTTGCACAGCCTTCGATTCTTGATCACTACAGATTAGAGTAGCGCCACGCAGTGACACTGTCCCACCCTGCTCTGTGAAGGTTACAAACTGGTCGGCAGCGCCGACACTCAATGCACAAATGAATAGTAATTCACTTCCCCAGGAATACGGTGTCGAGATAGGCTTGGAAGCTTTCCTTATAGATATCTCCGATGGGCAGATAGGTGTCAGCATCCAGAATGACACGGTTCTTGTTCACCTCTTGAATCTTAGCGAGATTAACGATGTAGGAGCGGTGGATACGCATAAAGTCTGCGGGCAGCCGCTCCTCCATCTTCTTCATGGAGAGTAGGGTGATAACGGGCTTCGGCTCGCCCTCTATCCACACTTTCAGATACTCGCTCATGGCCTCCACATATCGGATACTGGGGATGAGCACCTTGACGATGCGATAATCGGTCTTGAGGAAGAGTACATCGTCAGATGAGGATTGGGAGAGACATCTCTCCTTCAGTCGGTTGGCAGCACGCAGGAAGTCCTGCATGCCAAAGGGCTTGAGCAGATAGTCCACGGCATTGACGCGAAACCCATCTAGGGCATATTCTGAATAGGCAGTGGTGAAGACCACCAAGGGCGGTGCAACCAGCGACTTTACAAAGTCCATGCCGTTGAGGTCGGGCATGTTGATATCGCAGAAAATAGCATCAACGGTATCCTTCTCAAGAAACTGCCGAGCTTCTACTGCACTCTGGCACTGTGCCACCAACTGCAAGAAGGGCACCTTGCTCATATAAGCCACTAACTGTTGGAGCGCCAAGGGTTCATCGTCTATTGCCAAACATCGTATCATCATGTATTAAGATAAAGGGGTGAGAGGAATATTTAATTCTACATTATAGACATCGGGACTGTCTTGCAACTTGAGCGAATAGCGGTTGTCGAAGAGCAGATTCAGGCGCTTGCGCACATTGGCAAGTCCCACGCCGCCTTTCTCACGAGGGGTTGTCTCCGCCTTTGAGTTGCGACAGGTGAAGAGCAGACGTCCGCCCGCCACCGCCACCTTGACCTCGATGAACGAGGGATGCTGGTAGCTGATGCCATGCTTGAAAGCATTCTCCACAAAGGAGATGAGCATCAACGGCGGTACTGTGCCATCGGGAACCTCTGCAGGCAGCTCCACGCTGATAGACACCTTGTCGGTATAGCGCAGACGCATCAACTGAATATAGGTGCGGATGAACTCAAACTCCTTGGCGAGCGGCACCCCGTGCTTGTCGCCTTCATAGAGAATGAAGCGCATCATCTTCGACAGTTCCACAATGGTAATCTTCGCCTTCTCGGGATCAATATCCACCAGGGCGTGGATATTGTTCAGCGTATTCATGAAGAAGTGCGGGTTGATCTGATACTTGAGATACTCCAACTGCTGCGCCAGGTTCTGACGCTCCAAGTCGGCCAGCCGCCGGTGGTCATTACGGTTGCGGAAATAGCCCTTTACCCCGAGGTTGGCACCAAACATCAGAATTAGAACAATCACGGCCACGATGTCGTGCTGACCGACGAGAACCGGTGGTCTGTGACGGCGCAGGCGCTTGTCGGCCTGAAGATGGCGACGAGGCATGTCGCCCTCGTCAAAATGCTCAGGAGAGCTGTGACCGTCATCAAACTCAGGGGGACGGTGACCATCATCAAACTCTGGGGGGCGGTGACCATCGTCCATCGCAGACCTGTCATGATGCATGACCATCTGCTTCTGACGGTTCATCATCGGATGGCGTTCGCCCAGATCCGTGGGCTTTGAAAGACACTGAATGAGCGTAAAGCACACCACCATCACTGTCACCATGGTGAAATAGAGCACACGACGGTGCTGATGAATCAAGAGGGGTGCCAGCAAAAAGTTATGGATAACAAAGAGCAGAAGATACACCCCAAAGAATTTCCATGTCCACAACAACTCCTGCCACGAAAAAGTCTCGCTGGCACCGTTGACCACACGCAGATAGACCGTCAGCAGTGGGGCTGCAAACAGCACAGCCCACACTGCCAAATAGACGATATTCTCTAACCGCGTCTGATGTTTCATCCAATACATTCCTGTTACTATTAGTAATAACGCGAATAATTGTGATTTATTGTTTCAGTGCCATCCTCCAGGTCCACCGCCGGGACCTCCACCGAAGCCATTCCCTCCGGAATAGGCTGACAGCGAAACGGAGGAGCCGCTGCTGACGGTACCGCCAGTAATACCCAAGCCTCCGAAATAGCTGGTGCCGCCACTGACCGACGTGCCCGACTGCAAAGAGGGTGTCGAAGAGGTGGAGACCACCAGTCCGGAGCCGCCACTGCTCGGGGTCTTGAACGAGAAGGTGTCGCTGCCATAGGACAGTGTATACCATGTGTTCTTGCTCCACGACGAAGTCTGATAACACGACTGCGACAGACTGCTGCCATTTTCCAAACCGCCCACAGCAACCACCGTACCACCAGTGAGATAGAGCTTGTAGCCGCCCTCAGTATTGGCATCGATGGCCACCTCGGGAGAGCCCGAGCAAATGGCATACACCAGTCCACCCTTAATATAGAGGTTGCCGTTGGCATCCAGTCCGTCGTTGTGCTGTCCATGCGCGTAGACATACCCGCCACTGATCGTCATGTCACCCTTGGAATTGATGGCATCATCATAGGCATAGCTGGCCACCTGACCACCCGTGATGTTCATCGTGCTCTTGCTCTCTATGCCTTCGCCATTATAACCGCTGGTGCGCACCCAAACAGTGCCGCCGCTGATATGGATGTCACCATCGACCTTGATACCCTTGGGCGAGGAGGTGTCGTTGTTACTCTTGTACTGTCCGCCCTCGGTGACCACATACACGCTACCCCCGCAGAAGTTGGCGTCCATATCCACGTTGATACCCTTGCCGCCGCTGCCCGAGCTCTTCAGCCACAACTCGCCGGCATTGATCGTAAAGGTAGAATCGGCCTTGATGCCGGCAGCGCCCTTGGCCTCCTTATCGGTTGTGTCGTAGGTGCCATCGCCTGTGGTCACCACCGTGGTACGTCCGCCATTGACGATGATATGACTCTCGCTATTGATACCTTTGGCAGCCGCCGCCGACACCTCGACATTGATGATGCCGCCATTGATGAAGATGCCGTCGTTGGCCTTGATGCCATGGTTGGCAGTAGACTTCACATAGATATTGTTACCTTTGCGGAACACGATGTAGTCGGCAGAATGGATGCCATTGTTGCTGTTGCCCGTCACACTGAGCTGTCCGCTACCGTTGAACAGCAGCTTTCCTTTACAATAGAGTGCTCCTTTCTGACTGCCGCCAGCGCCATCGGATAGGCTGTTGCTGCTGCCATCGGCCAGCACCACATAGGCGCGTTTGCCGCTCAGCAGGTTCAAGGCTGCCGAGTCGGGATTGGTGATATGAGCATTCTTCAGCTCCACCTCATATTTCTTGTCGCCCACCACTGTGAACGAGCCATTGGTGGTGGTACCGCTCACCACGTAGCAGACATTCTTCACAGAGCCATGATTGGCCGTGATATGACCACCATTGGTCGTCACCACTACACCGTTTTCTGTCTTTGCCGTAGGGTTGCTCATATCGATGAGCACCTCCGTAGTAAAGCTGTTGTTCTCCAGAGCATCCTCTTCATCAGGGAAGTATTCACTGGCCACATCGGTGGGTTCTGCCGTTGTCTTGTCGATGACAACCTTGAATGTTGTCAGATCACCGGTCGTACTGGAACTGCCACTCTGACCAGTTGTTCCACCACTATTCCACCCATCATTCCAAGTGTCATCACTGAACGGATCTTCAGAAGAACAGCCGCTTGTCATGGCTGCAGACGCCATCAGCGCCATCAAAAACATCATCTTTTTCATCGCTTATAGTCTTTAAAATCATTATGATGGTGCAAAGATAGACGCAAAAAGCCGGTACGCCAAAAATATTCAGCGAACCGGCCAGATTGTTCAGCAAAACCAGTGTATTATTCCTGGTTGCTCTTCTTGGGACCACCATGGCCGCCACGACCTCCACGACCGCCATGCCCCCTGTGATGACGCATCTGCTGATACTTCTGCATCTGCTCGTCGGTAAGAATCTTCTTCAACTTACCATCGTACTCCTTGCGCTTGGCCATTTTCTGTTCCATCTCCTTTTTCTGGGCATCAGTCAGCTGGGGACGCTCTTTCTTCTGGGCATCGGTCATCTGCGGACGCTCCTTCTTCTCTGGAGCCTGTTCAGTGGCACCTGTGTTTCCATCAGGACGGGGACCCATGTGTGGACGTCCCATGCCCGGACCGCCAAGCACATCAGCATACTCTTTGTTCAGTGCCAAGACCTTAGACTTCTGCTTGTCTGTCAGTCCCAGCTGCTCGGCCATACGGTTTGTCATCTCCTCGGCTGTCGGCTTCTTTGGAGCCTTACGTGCGTTGTTGTCATCTTTTTGGGCCACTGCTGTCATCATGGTCAGGAGGGCCATCATTGTTAAAGCAATCTTTTTCATACCTTTTTGTTTTTTGGATTAATAACTATGTTTGTTTCAATGTTCACGCTTTTTTGACGACACAAAGGTATGAAAAGTTTAATTCTCTTCCAATTCATTTCAGCGAACATCCAGTTTTGTTCAGCCAACGACCGCATGGAATCCACGAGCCCTCTCACCTTTTAATTCTCTCCTCTTACCTCTTTATTATATCTCTCACCGCTTTTGATAAGTCGGTGTAGCAAAAATGTCACTACAGTTTGCCATTTTGTAATCTTTAACGAAAAAAAAATTGTGTGCGCGCAAATAAATCTTAAATCCTCATCCTTATTTCTCTTTTTATTTGTACCTTTGCGCCGTGATTTGAGAGAATCACATAAATAGGTAATAGTAAATTCAACAAAATAACGTATTAAAGATTATGGCAAAGTTAGATTTGACTCAGTATGGCATCACCGGTTCTACCGTGATTGCTCACAATCCATCGTATGAGTACCTCTTCGCAGAGGAGACAAAGGCTGGTCTCGAGGGTTTCGACAAGGGCGTA
>Ga0326514_10001017_pt1 | contig 18491 bp, 13 predicted proteins | sample 3_2548_0518_D_FD_203653 | JGI IMG/M metagenome (GOLD analysis project Ga0326514, IMG submission 203653) | Bovine rumen microbial communities from UC Davis, California, United States - 3_2548_0518 | ecosystem: Host-associated > Mammals > Digestive system > Stomach > Rumen | place: USA... | reverse complement strand
TTCTCTTCGGCGTATTCTACGCCGTTGCTTATCCGCTTACGAACACACTTCACCTCAACGGTGACGCCGTTAATTCGGCAGTAACTTACATGTCAAAAATCCCGGGATATGTTGCAAACTCTAATCCCAACTATCAGCAGATCGCGCTGCTTGATTTGTTTAAGTATGACCAGTTTGTCGCACATTCGTCGACAATAAATTCACTCTTTACTGCAGACAATATCGCGGCTATCGACCACTTCTCCGACGGCTTCGGCATGTTCGGACTCGATTTGCTCAGCGTACCCGCCGACCACGGTTTCTGGTCTGTGTACCTGATTTTCCCCGCGCTCTGTCTGGTTTCCAACATCGGCTCACAGTTTATTATGACTAAGGTCAACAGCAGCGCTATGGGTCAGCAGCAGGGCTGCATGAAGGTTGTCATGTACCTTCTCCCGCTGTTTTCGGCTTACATTACGTATTCGGTACCGAGTGCTCTCGGTTTTTACTGGTTTATTTCCGCGATCATCAGTCTGATTCAGTCTATCGTACTCGCAAGGGTATTGAGTCCCGCAAAGCTCACCGCGAAAAGCGAGGCAAGACATGCCGCTCTGCTCTTTGCTAACGAGGCTAAGGTTCCCTATGTGTACGCGCCGAGCGAAAGCGCTTCGGCAGGTAATGTAAACGCCAAAAAGAAAAAGAAAAAGTAATTTGAAGTAAAGTTTTGGAATTATTTCAGAGGTAGAAAATGATTAAAGAAGCTATATGTGAGGGCAGCGACGTTCAGGACGCTCTCAAAAAAGCAAAGGAACAGCTCGGTCTTGATGAAACCTCAGAATATGAGTTTGAAATCATTCAGACAGAGGAAAAGAAAAAGTTCGGTCTTTTCGGCGGCAGACCCGCAAAGGTCAGAGTGTTCATCAAGGACACTCCCGACGAGAGAGCCGAGAAGTTCCTCAGAGATGTTCTTGATAAAATGACGCTCCAGAGCGTTCAGATCGAGAAGAATACCGACGAGAATGCCGTTGAGTTCAACCTCTCCGGCGAGGAGGTAGGCTTCGTTATCGGCAGAAGAGGCGAGACTCTCGACGCTCTGCAGTATCTGACAAGCCTTGTTGCCAACCACGGCGAGGATCCTTACATCAAGGTCACCGTCAATACCGGCAACTACCGTGAGAAGAGAGAAAAGACTCTCGAGATTCTCGGCAGAAAGCTCGCGTTCAAGGCTATCAAGACAGGCAGAAAGACAAGTCTTGAACCGATGAACCCCTATGAGAGAAGAATTATTCACACCGCTGTTCAGAAGGTTAACGGAGCGATCTCGTGGAGCGAGGGCGAAAACGCGGCTCGTCACGTAGTTATCGGTCCCGACCCCAAGGTCAAGCCAAACCGCAAGGGCGGTTATCAGAACAACCGCAGAGGCGGCGGCAGACGTTCCTACGGCGGCAAAAAACAGTCCAACACAGCGCCTGTTAATCCCGACAGAGTACCGCTCAATGAAGGCGGCGAAACAGGTCTTTACGGCAGAATCAAGTAATTAATTCAATTGAGGAGCGGATCATTCCGCTCCTTTTTTATAGGTAAAAATATGAAAACTAATACTACCATAGCCGCGATAAGCACCGCTCAGGGTGAAGGCGGCATCGGCGTGATAAGAGTGTCCGGAGACGGCGCGATTGAAATTGCCGATAAGGTTTTTAAAAATATCAATAATAAAAAGCTCTGCGATATGAAGGGTTATACAGCTGCCTTCGGAAGTATTATTTTTGAGGGTGAAAAGCTCGACGAGGCGGTAGCGCTGGTTTTCAGGGCGCCGCACAGCTACACCGGAGAGGATGTAGTCGAGCTGTCATGCCACGGCGGAATGTATATCACCAAGCAGGTGCTCAGGGCGGTCTTGCAGGCGGGCGCGGTTCCCGCACAAGCCGGCGAGTTTACAAAGCGCGCATTCTTAAACGGCAAGGTCGATCTGACCGAAGCCGAGGCGGTTATCGATATTATTTCAGCCAAGAGCAGAAGCGCCGCGCGTTCGGCGATATGCGTAAAGGAAGGCGCTCTCCGAAAAAAAATCACCGCGGTCAAGGACGAGCTGCTGTCGCTGACGGCACACCTTTCCGCGTGGGCGGATTATCCCGAGGAGGACATTGCCGAGGTAAGCGAGGAGGATATTCTCGTCACCTGCGAAAAAGCGGAGATCACACTCAAAAGACTTCTCGATACCTACGACTCCGGTCAGGCAGTCAAGCAGGGAATAGATACTGTGATCGCCGGCAGACCGAACGTCGGCAAGAGCACGCTGATGAATCTGCTCTCGGGAACGGAAAAGAGCATCGTCACCGATATTCCCGGAACGACAAGAGATGTCGTTGAGGACACGGTTCTCGTCGGCGACGTTATCTTAAGGCTGAGCGATACCGCCGGTCTGAGAAATACCGACGACGCTGTCGAGAAAATCGGCGTTGAAAGAGCTAGGAAAAAACTAAGTCAGTGCGGACTTCTGCTCGCGGTTTTTGATAACAGCCGGGAGCTTGACAGCGACGATCTGGAGCTGATAGAAATGTCAAAGGAGGTTCCGACCGTCGCGATCATCAATAAAACCGACTTGGAAGCTAAATTAGATGTTAACAAGATAAAATCTAATATTAGCAATATAATATATGTATCAGCCGCGAACGGAGAGGGCAGAGAGGACATAATAAAAGCCGTCGAGAAAATCGCAGGCACCGGGAATCTCAACCCGAGCGAGGGAATCCTCTCTAACGAGCGGCAGAGAAACAACGTTTATAACGCGCTCAGCTCCGTCAGGGAAGCAAAGGCGGCGGTTGAGTCGGGCATGACATTCGACGCGGTCACTGTTTCGCTCGAGGACGCTATCTCGGAGCTGCTCGAAATGACGGGCGAGAAAACAAGCGACGAGGTCATCGACCGCGTGTTCCACAACTTCTGCGTCGGCAAATAGACGCGACTAAGGAATGATAAAAATGACATATTCAGCAGGCAGCTACGACGTAGCCGTGATCGGCGCCGGTCACGCGGGAATCGAAGCCGCGCTCGCAGCCGCAAGGCTCGGCTGTCACACAGCTATTTTTACAATCAATATGGACGCCGTCGGCAACTGTCCGTGCAACCCCTCGATAGGCGGAACGGCGAAGGGTCATCTTGTCCGCGAGCTCGACGCTCTCGGAGGTGAGATGGGCAAGACCGCAGACGAGTGTTTTTTGCAGTCGAGAATGCTCAACCGCGGCAAGGGTCCCGCAGTGCATTCGCTCCGCGCGCAGATCGACAGGAGAAAGTACGCTGACACGATGAAACATAAGCTCGAATTGCAGGATAACCTCGAGCTTCGTCAGGCGGAGATAACGGACATCAAAAGGGTCGGCGGCGGTTATGAGCTGACCACACATATGCTCGCGGTTTATTTCTGCAAGACCGTTGTCGTGGCGACTGGAACATACCTCGGCGGCAGAATCTACGTCGGCGAGGTCAGCTATGAGAGCGGACCCGACGGAACCTTTCCCGCGACTAAGCTCGGCAAGAGTCTTAAAGACCTCGGCTTACCACTCCGCCGCTTCAAGACGGGCACGCCCGCGAGAGTTCTCAGACGCTCGATAGATTTTTCCGAGCTCGAGGTTCAGAAGGGCGACGAGCCGCCGGAGCCGTTCTCGTACGAAACGGAGAGCCTCGGCGAGAACAAGGTCGACTGTCACATTAGCTATACCAACGACGAGACTAAGAAAATCATTCTTGAAAATATTCACCGTTCGCCATTGTACGCCGGAAGGATAGAGGGCGTGGGCCCGAGATACTGTCCGAGCTTTGAGGACAAAATCATGCGTTTCAAGGACAAGCCGCGGCATCAGCTTTTCATCGAGCCGTGCGGCGAGAATACCGAGGAGATGTATCTGCAGGGCATGAGCAGTTCGCTTCCCGAGGAGGTTCAGCTGAAATTCTATCACACGATCAAGGGTTTGGAGAACTGCGTGATGATGCGCCCGGCTTACGCGATAGAGTACGACTGCGTAGACCCGACCGCGATGAACCCGACGCTCGAATTCAAGGACTTCCCGAATCTGTTCGGCGCGGGACAGTTCAACGGCAGCTCAGGTTATGAGGAAGCCGCGGCTCAGGGTTTTGTAGCGGGAGTCAACGCCGCACACAAGGTGCTCGGCAGAGAGCCGTTTGTGTTGACAAGAGCAAACTCTTACATAGGAACTCTCGTTGACGACCTTGTAACAAAGGGAGCAAATGAGCCGTACAGAATGATGACCTCACGCAGCGAGTACAGACTCGTTCTCCGTCAGGACAACGCCGACGTAAGGCTGACTCCGACGGGATATAAGCTCGGACTGATCTCCGGGGAGAGATGGCAGCGCTTCCTGAAAAAGCAGGAGGACAAAAAGCGAGAAATCAAGCGCCTGAAAGAAACCGTGATTTCGCCGACCGAGGAGGTCAACCGCATACTTGTTTCACGTGAAACATCTGAAATCACAACGGGCATAAGACTTATCGAGCTGATGAAAAGACCTCAGCTTGATTATGAATGTCTCGCGCCGATTGACACAGACCGTCCGAAGCTCGACCGCAACGTAATGGAGCAGGTACAGATAGAGATAAAGTACGAGGGCTATATTCAGAAGCAGCTCCGTCAGGTCGAGCAGGTACGAAAGCTCGAGGACAAGCATCTGCCTAAGAATTTCGACTACCGCGAGATAAAAGGTCTGCGGCTCGAAGCGCAGGAAAAGCTCAACAGGATACAGCCGCTCAACATAGGACAGGCGTCGCGGATATCGGGAGTATCTCCCGCGGATATCAGCGTGCTGCTTATCTGGATGGCGGCGAATAAGGAGCGGCAATGAGAACGTATTTAACAGAAGCAATCAAGGACTATAAAATCACTCTCAGCGAGGAACAAATCTCTCAGCTCGAGAGATACTACGAGCTGCTTTGTGAGTGGAACGAGAAAATCAACCTCACCGCGATAACTGACCCGAAGGGAGTCGCGGTCAAGCACTTCGCCGACAGCCTGAGTATATTCAATTATATCAACGTGCCGCAGAACGCTCGTGTCATCGACGTCGGAACTGGAGCAGGCTTTCCGGGACTTGTTTTGAAGATTGCCCGGCCTGACATCAACCTCACACTTCTCGACAGCCTGCAAAAGCGTCTGAATTTTTTACAGGTAGTCTGCAATGAGCTGAATCTTGACTCGAAGCTGATACACAGCAGGGCAGAGGAAGGCGGTCAGGACTTAGACCTCCGCGAGAGCTTTGACCTCGTAGTTTCACGCGCGGTAGCACAGCTCAATATTCTCAGCGAATACTGCATTCCGTACGTGAGACTCTCCGGCAGCTTTGTCGCCTTCAAGGGAGACGCCGACGGTGAGATAAAATCCGCAAAGAAAGCTATAGGAATCCTCGGCGGAAAAATAAATAACACCTTCAAATTTGAACTTCCGTTTGAGGGCGGCGGCAGAACGCTTGTTGAAATAGAAAAGGTGAGTCCCACTCCCGATAAATATCCTCGTCAGAACGGAAAGATAAAATCCAAGCCTCTCTGACATTAATCGACAAAACAAAATAAAATACTCGCCCTTAAAGCGACAAAAACCGCACACCCGATGTGATATTATAATAGCACAGGGACAACCCCTGATGCTGACTGAGGGTGATGCGGTTGAATTTTTTGGTGAAGAGCGAAAACACGATCTCTGAAATTCCCGTTATCAAAATCCGTCCAAACAAGGCGCAGCCGAGAAAGCAGTTCAACGAGGACGAGCTTTCAGCTCTTTCCCGCTCGATTGCCGAGAACGGAATCCTGCAGCCGCTGACCGTGCGCAAGGTGAGCAACACAGAGTACGAGCTCATTGCGGGCGAACGCAGACTCCGTGCCGCGGTAAATGCCGGGCTGCGCAAGGTACCATGCATCGTGGTTCGCTGTTCGGAAAAAGAATCTGCCATATATGCGCTCCTTGAAAATCTCCAGCGCGCCGACCTCGGAATATTTGAGGAGGCGCGCGGGATTTCAAGGCTGATACGGCGGTACGGACTTACGCAGGAACAGGCGGCTCAAAGACTGGGAAAGAGTCAGTCCGGAGTAGCGAACAAGCTCAGACTCCTCCGTCTTACAGAAGACGAGCAGGAGTGGATCGAAAAGGCGGGTTTGAGCGAACGTCACGCAAGAGCGCTACTGCGAATCGAAAACGAGACGACAAGACGTGAAGTGCTGTCGAGGATAGTCGCGGACAACCTCAATGTAAAGCAGACCGAGCATCTGGTCGGCATCATGTTACAAAAATCCCCGAAGCCCGAAAAGTCAAAGGGAAACAGTAAGGCGGTGATAAAGGACGTAAGGATTTTCCTTAACACCATTAATAAGGCGATAGACACCATGCGCCTTTCGGGAATTGACGCACAGTCAAACAAAACAGACACAAATGATTTTATCGAATACACAATTAGAATCCCGAAGGTAAAGACCTATCCGCCTGACAAATTTGTTTCATAACACGCAGAAAAGAAGTTTTGATGTACATATAAACCAAATATTTCCATAAATACCCTTTTCTCTGAAAAATTATTTTCTGCGTGTTTGATTTTACTTTCCACCACGGATGCGAAAGCATCTGTTCCACTCATACCCATTTCCTTATCTAACCCCTTGCGAGCAGGCGTGCCTTGATGGTACGCCTGTTTGCATTTTAAAATGTTTCACGTGAAACATTATTAAATAAATTTAAAAATACACTTCAAAAACATATCCGATTGTGATATAATGATAACCGTGATTTGAAAAATAAAAGAAGGAAGGGTATGGAACCTTTGGCTAAGATAATAGCAATCTCAAACCAGAAGGGCGGCGTCGGCAAGACGACTACAGCGGTGAATCTCGCGGCTTGTCTCGGCGCTCTCGGAAAAAAGGTGCTGCTCGTCGACGCTGACCCCCAGGGAAACGCGACCAGCGGTGTGGCGATTGACAAGAGCAAGGTTAAGCTATCGACCTACGACATCCTCGTTGAGGGAGCAAAGGCAGAGGAATGCGTGCTGACAACGCCGTATCAGAATCTTCATCTGCTGCCCTCGTCAATCAATCTTGCGGCGGCTGAGCTTGAAATCGCCGAAAAATCAAGGCGCGAATCACTGCTCAAAAACGCGATTCTCCCGATAAAGCAGTATTACGACTACATAATCATCGACTGTCCGCCGTCGCTCGGACTCATAACGGCGAACGCGCTTACAGCGGCGGACACATTCATCGTACCAATCCAGTGCGAGTACTACGCGCTCGAGGGCTTGTCACAGCTAATGAGCACGGTGCGCAGAATCAAACGTCAATATAATTACACAATAGAGCTCGAGGGTGTGCTGCTCACGATGTACGACGGCAGACTCAACCTCACCCAGCAGGTAGTTGAGGAGGTCAAGAAATTCTTTCCGGGCAAGGTGTTCGGCACCGTTATTTCGCGCGGAGTAAGGCTGTCTGAGGCTCCGAGCTTCGGAATGCCCGTGATTTATTATGACAAGAGCTGCAAGGGCAGCTTTGCCTACACTGAGCTCGCTAAGGAAATCATTGCAAAGGAGAGACGCTGATGGCAAAAAAACTGGGCGGCTTGGGCAAGGGTCTGAACGCCATATTCATTGAGAACGACAGCGAAAAGGGCGACGGAGCCGTCACCCTCAAAATCTCCGAAATCGAGCCGAACCGCTCTCAGCCCAGACAGAACTTTGATGAAGCGGCGCTGTCCGAGCTTGCCGAGAGTATTTCCGCTCACGGGCTGCTGCAGCCACTGCTTGTCCGTCCGCTTCCTCTGGGTGGTTACGAGATCGTCGCGGGCGAAAGACGTTACCGCGCGTGCAGAATGGCGGGGCTCATGGAGGTGCCCGTTGTTATCCGCGAGCTGACGGAGTCTGAAACAATGGAGCTTGCGCTTATAGAAAACCTCCAGCGTGAGGATCTGACCCCGCTCGAGGAAGCCGAGGGCTACAACGTGCTGATGAAGGAGCACAATTTCACTCAGGAGGACGTGGCGCAGTCAATGGGCAAGTCACGACCTGCAATAGCGAACGCGCTCAGACTGCTGAAGCTTCCCGAGAGTATCCGCGAAATGCTCAGAGAGGAGCAGATTTCCGCGGGTCACGCGAGAGCGCTTCTGACTCTCGAGAACGAGGAGCAGATGAAGGCGGTCGCCGACGAGATAATTAAAAAAGACCTCTCCGTCCGTCAGACCGAGGCGCTTTGCAAGAAGCCCGTCAAGGTCAAAACAGAGGAGAAGCCCGAAAGACAGCCCTCGTTCTACAAAATGGTCGAGCTTGCGCTCAACGAGAGCTTGGGCAGAAAAATCACCGTCAGCAAAAACAAGAAAAAAGAGGGCGGCGTTTTGCAGATAGAATTCTATTCCGACGAGGAGTTACAGGAGTTATCAAATTTATTAAGCAAGGAGAACAACAATGATTGATATCAAATTTTTAAGAGAAAATCCCGACGCGGTCAAGGAAAATATCAAGAAGAAATTTCAGGACAGCAAGTTAGGTCTTGTCGACGAGGTAATCGCACTCGACGCTGAGAGCCGCGCGGTAAAGCAGCAGGCTGACGACCTCAGAGCCAACCGCAACAAAATCTCAAAGCAGATCGGCATGCTGATGGGTCAGGGCAAAAAGGAAGAAGCCATGGCTATCAAGGAGGAGGTCACAAAGCAGGCACAGCTTTTAGCGGAGCTTGAGCAGAAGGAAGCAGAACTCAGCGCGAAGGTGACAGAGATAATGATGCGCATACCTCAGATCATCGACCCGTCCGTGCCTATCGGTAAGGACGACAGCGAGAACGTTGAGATCGAGCGCTTCGGCGAGCCCTTCGTTCCCGAATTTGAGGTGCCTTACCACACCGACATCATGGAGAAGCTCAACGGAATCGACCTCGACTCCGCCCGCAAGGTTGCCGGCAACGGCTTCTATTACCTCATGGGCGACATCGCGAGACTCCACAGCGCGGTTATTTCTTACGCCCGCGATTTTATGATCGACAGAGGCTTCACCTACTGCGTGCCGCCGTTTATGATCCGCTCCAATGTTGTGACCGGCGTTATGAGCTTCGCCGAGATGGATTCGATGATGTACAAGATCGAGGGCGAGGATTTGTATCTCATCGGCACCTCCGAGCATTCAATGATCGGCAAGTTTATCGACACGATCAATCCCGAGGAGACCCTGCCGCAGACCCTCACCAGCTATTCACCCTGCTTCCGCAAGGAAAAAGGCGCTCACGGAATAGAGGAGAGAGGCGTTTACAGAATCCACCAGTTCGAGAAGCAGGAGATGATCGTCGTCTGCAAGCCCGAGGATAGCAAGATGTGGTTTGACAAACTCTGGCAGAACACCGTCGATCTGTTCCGTTCAATGGATATTCCCGTGCGCACCCTCGAGTGCTGCTCCGGCGACCTCGCTGACCTCAAGGTCCGTTCTCTCGACGTTGAGGCGTGGTCACCCAGACAGAAGAAGTATTTCGAGGTCGGTTCATGTTCAAACCTCGGCGACGCTCAGGCTCGCCGTCTGAAAATCCGCGTCAGCGGCAAGGGCGGAAAGTACTTCGCACACACACTCAACAACACCGTTGTCGCACCGCCGAGAATGCTCATCGCGTTCCTCGAGAACAACCTCAACGAGGACGGTTCTATCCGCATTCCAGAGGCTCTCAGACCTTACATGGGCGGCAAGGAAGTAATTGGCAAATAATGGAGGTAAGAATATGAATTGTCCCAACTGCGGCGCTCCCGTAACGAATCCTGATTTCTGCGGAAGCTGCGGTACTCAGCTCAGAGAGCCGAAGAATACCAACTACGGCGACAGCTACAATAGTCAGAGTCATACAAGACAGGCTCAAAGACAGCAGCCGGTTTATACACAGCCGACTAACCCCGGCTTCGGCGTTTACGCCGAAACTCCCATGCGCGGCTATCACCCCGACGAGCACGTTTCAACATGGGGCTGGATTGGCAGATGGCTGCTCCTGTGCATTCCGATTCTGAACATAATCCTGCTCTTTATCTGGGCATTCGGCGGAAGCAGCAAGCGCTCGCTCGTAACATGGGCGAGAGCTCACCTGATTCTTGCATTGATCGGAACGATCATAGCTGTTATAGCAGCGATAATCATGGCGGTTAACGGCGTAAATATCGGCGAAGCGTTCCAAAGAGCGTTTCAGGGAATATAGTAAAAAAAGAAAACGGCAGTGACTTGAAGTCATTGCCGTTTTTTAGCAGGTAGTTGGTAGTTGGTAGTAGGTAGTGCTCAGCGATCGATTTCCTCATTCTCCTCTTCTTCAAAATTCGAGAACTTGGTTATATAGATAGGTCTGTCCTTTGACTCCATATAAATCCTGCCGATGTATTCTCCAAGAACGCCTATAGACATCTCTGTCAGTCCGCCGAGGAAAAGTACTGCGCAGAGGGTGGTGACATAGCCCGGTGTCTGAATACCGAAGAACAGAGTCTGGATAAGAGTCACGAGAATATAGATGAGGGAGAGCACGAAGATTATAGCTCCCATGACCGCCGTAAATCTGAGCGGAGTGACTGAAAAACAGGTGATTCCGTCAATCGCGTATTTGAACAGGGAGGAAAATTTCCACGACGACTTGCCGAGCTCTCTGTCGACGGTCTTGAAGGTTATCCACTTCGTGTCAAAGCCGACCCACGAGAAAATACCCTTGGAAAATCTCTGAACCTCGCTGAGCTCGAGAATAGAGTTGACCATCTGTCTGGTCATCATTCTGTAGTCCATCGCGCCGTAGGGATTCTTGACGTCGGTCATGCGGTTTGACAGGCGGAAGAACAGCTTTGAGAATGCTCCTCTGAAAAAGCTTTCGCCTTCACGCTCGTCGCGTTTTGTGGCACAGCAGTCCCAGCCTTCCTCCATAGCCTCGAGCATCTGCGGAAATACCACGGGGGGATGCTGCAGGTCCGCGTCCATTACGACGACGTAGTCGGCGTCGCAGTGCTGCAGACCGGCGTACATCGCAGCTTCCTTGCCGAAGTTGCGCGAGAACGAGATGTATTTGATGTTGTCAAACTTCGCTGCAAGGCGTTTCATTACGAGATAAGTCTTGTCCTTGCTGCCGTCGTTGACGAGAATATAGCGGAAATAATAATCGGGAAGAGTGTTGATGACCTTGTTAGTCTCAGTTACAAAGTGCTCGAGACCTTCCTCCTCGTTATAACATGGAACAACCAAATCTATAGTTTTCATATGATTAGAACCTTTCGTTTATATATCGAAAAATATTATACCAAATTATAACCGAAAAGTCCAACAAATTTCAAAAAAAATATTTACCTCGGACAGAAAACGTGATACAATAAAATGGTTAGCAAAAATTTAATATGGAGGTTAATAAAACATGCCTGTTTCAACAACGGAAAAGGCGTTGCCTGTCAAGGAAACCAAGAAGCACAGCTTCCTCGATTTTGCCCTGCGCAACCGGTATGTGTGGCTGTCGTTTCTGGTTCCCTTCGTGCTGATGGTGACCGCCTTTGGATTAATGAGTGTTTCACCCTTCGGAGACAAGCAGATTCTTGTAACCGACCTTTGGCACCAGTATTTCCCGTTCCTCGCAGACTTCCAGTATAAGCTGCAGCACGGTGAGTCCTTTTTCTGGACATGGTCGATAGGAGGCGGCGTCAACTACTTCTCGCTGATGTCATACTACCTCGCAAGTCCCGTCAACTTCCTGTCGGTGTTCATACCCGGAGACTGGCTGCGTGAGTTTTTGATGTTCTCCGTAGCCCTCAAAATCGCTCTCGGCGGAGCGTTTACCGCCTACTTCTTCAAGAGCGTTTACAAGCGCAACGACGTATCTCTGATATTGTTCGCCTGCTGCTTCTCATTCTGCGCCTACTTCATGGGCTACTACTGGAACACGATATGGATGGACACAGTCTGTATCACTCCGCTTGTCGCCCTCGGAACCGTCAAGCTCCTCACGGAGAACCGCTTCCGTCTTTTCACCGTGAGCCTTGCTCTCGCGCTGATAATGAACTACTACATCGGTCTGTTCGTATGTATCTTTGTGCTGATGATATTCATCGCCTACTCTATCGTATACTGGAGCGGCATGAAGAACTTCTTCGTCAACCTGCTCAAGACGGGTATATTCTCGCTTATCGCTATTGGTCTGACGACATTCTTCCTGCTCCCGGCGTTTATGGCGCTCAAAAATACCCACGCTTCGGGCAGCACCTTCCCGTCGACCTTCGCGATAAACATCGGCGGCAGTAACGATTTGCTCGGAGTTCTCCGCGCGCTCAAGAGTATTACCGGCAGCTTCGCGAACTTCACCTGCGCGGCAAACAAGGCGGCTGACGCTCTGCCCAACATCTCCTGTTCGGCGTTTGCTATGTTCTTCGGCTTCCTCTCACTGACAAGCCCGAAAATCCGCCTCAGAGAGAAAATCGTCAGCATGGCGCTGATAATCTTCATGTTCCTCAGCTGCATTATCCGTCAGCTCGACTACATATGGCACGGCTTCCACTTTACAAACATGATCCCGTACCGCTTCAGCTTCCTTATCAGCTTTATCATGATAGTCATGGCGTTCCGCGCGTTCACCACAATCGATTCGATCAGTGTAGTCGGCGCACTTATTGCGACGGCTATAAGCATAGCGGTAATTCTGATGATGGTCGGCGACCCGGGAACCGAGAAGATGTTCACCGATCACCCGGACTGGCAGGTGCCGAATCTTATCGCGATAGCGGCTCTCACGGTATTCATCGCCGTGGTCGTGATACTATATACCAAGAGAGTCATACCTAAAAAGATCATGGTCATCGCGCTGCTTGTTGTCACCGTAGCCCAGAGCGGCGTTACGGCGTACCTCGGCGTAAACCGTACTACCGTCACCGGTACCTACGAGTATCCCCGCGGAGGCGAGAACATGGTAAATATCGTCGACACCATGAACGCCCGCGAGGCTGACACAAAAGAGTTGTGGCGCGCTGAAACAGCCACCACACAGACGCTCAACGACGGCGCTCTCAACCACTACCACGGTCTGTCAATGTTCAACTCCATGGCGAATGAGAACATGACGCGCTTCTACGAGAACTTCGGAATGATGGGCTGGAAGAGCGGCAACCGCTACACCTACGCCGAAAGCTCTCCCGTGACAAACATGTTCATGAACCTCAAATATATCATCGCGCGCAGCGGCAAGGTCAACAACACCTACGACCTCGCGTCTGTAAGCGCCTCGGGCAGCGTTGGTCTGTTCCAGAACACGCACTATATCCCGATGGGCTTTGTGACAGACTCCGCCCTTATCAACTGGCAGGAGAATGACAACGAGGATCAGTTTAACCCGTTTGAAAAGCAGAACGAGTTCTTCAAGCTCGCGACAGGCTCAAAGGAAGATGTTTACACCAGACTTGAGGTAGTGACTCAGGGTCACACCGAGGCGGAAAAGTTCACCGTTATCAAAAAGGAATACGGTCTGTACGATTTCAGCTGTGTTGACACCACCGTAACTCCTCACGTAAAGTGGAACTACGAGGCACCTCAGGACGGTCTGTACATGATGTACGCCGATATCCAGGACGGCGACGACGTGACGGTTATGGTCAACGATGTGGCGCAGTCCTCAAAGTACGGCATGGCGCGCTCGTATATCGCCTGCATCGGATACTTCAACAAGGGCGACAAGATCTCCGTCTACGCCGACCTCAAGACAGGTTCGTCGGGCAAGGCGAGAGTCTATGTCGATATGCTCAACAAGGACGTGTTCGAGGCTGGCTACGCTAAGCTCAGCGACAGCGTCATGGAGACGACAAACTGCACCTCAAGCTCAATGGAGGGCACGATAAACGTCAAGGAGAGCGGACTTTTCTACACCTCGATTCCTTATGAGAAGGGCTGGACAGCTACCGTCGACGGACAGAATGTCGAGATCACGCCGGTAGGTAATTCACTCCTCGCGTTCCCGATTGCCAAGGGCGAGCATCAAATCAAGCTCAATTACTATCCCAACGGCTTCTGGCCGGGATTCGCGGTAACGCTCATCTGCGCGTGCATGCTTGCCGCCGCCTGCGTGCTGGTTTATGTGCTCAAAAAGAAGGTAATGCCCGAGCCGGTTTATAAATCTCAGCTCGACGGCATGGATAAAGAATAATTTTTTGCAGGAGTCCGCAAGGGCTCCTGTTTTTACTGCAATAAAAAATCATTGGTAATAAAAAATTACATCTTGCCAAAACCGTCGGAATTTGTTATAATAAAGGGTATATAAAAACAGGATGGAGGAATAGTATGCTGAATATCAACTACAACGACAAGTTCGGCAAAGAGGGTCTGACCTTTGACGACGTGCTTCTGATTCCGGGTGAGTCAAACGTCGAGCCGAAGAATGTAGATGTTTCTGCCAATCTTACAAAAACCATTCGTCTTAACACACCGCTTATGACCGCGGCGATGGACACCGTTACCGAGACTGCTATGGCGATCGCCATGGCCCGTGAAGGCGGCGTTGGTATTATCCACAAGAATATGGATATCGAAAAGCAGGCGGATATGGTTGACCGCGTAAAGAGATCCGAGAACGGCGTTATCGTGAATCCGTTCTTCCTCTCGCCCGAGAACACCGTCAAGGATGCTGACGACCTCATGGGCAAGTACAAAATCTCAGGCGTTCCGATTTGCCGTGACGGAAAGCTCATCGGCATTATCACGAACCGCGATATGCGCTTTATGACGGCGGCAGATTTCGCCCAGCCGATTTCAAAGGTTATGACTCAGGAGAATCTTATCACCGCCCCCGTCGGTACGACGCTGCAGCAGGCTCAGAACATTCTCCGCGAGCACAAGATCGAAAAGCTCCCGATCGTCGGCAAGGACGGCAGCTTAAAGGGACTTATCACGATCAAGGATATCGAGAAGAGCGTGCAGTATCCGAACTCCGCGCGTGACGACAAGGGCAGACTTATCTGCGGCGCGGCGATTGGCGCGACAGCAGACGTGCTCGACAGAGTAGCCGCTCTCATCGAGGCGGGCGTAGACGTTGTAGTTCTCGACTCAGCTCACGGCCACAACTCAAATGTTGTAAACTCCGTTGCAAGAGTAAAGAAGGCTTATCCCGAGCTTCCTCTCATCGCGGGCAACATCGCTACCGCTGAGGCTGCAAAGGCTCTTATCTCAGCAGGCGCTGACGCGGTAAAGGTCGGTATCGGACCCGGCTCCATCTGTACAACAAGAATCGTCGCCGGTATCGGCGTACCCCAGGTCACAGCTATTTATGACGCTGCCTGCGAGGCTTCAAAGTACGGCATTCCCGTTATCGCAGACGGCGGCATCAAGTACAGCGGCGACATCGTCAAGGCTCTCGCCGCGGGCGGCAGCGTAGTCATGGTCGGCTCGCTCGTTGCAGGCTGTGAGGAAAGTCCCGGAGAAAACGAGATCTATCAGGGCAGACAGTTCAAGGTATACCGCGGAATGGGCAGTCTCGGCGCAATGGGCAAGGGCAGCGCTGACCGCTACTTCCAGGCGAGCAACCGCAAGTTCGTTCCCGAGGGCGTCGAGGGACGCGTACCCTACAAGGGAATGCTTTCCGACACCGTTTACCAGCTCATGGGCGGCTTGAAGGCAGGCATGGGCTACACGGGCTGCGCTACTATCGGGGAACTCCACGAAAAGGCTCAGTTTGTCCGCATTTCAGGCGCGGGTCTCAGAGAGAGTCATCCGCACGATATTCAGATCACAAAGGAAGCTCCCAACTATTCCTACAATTTCAGCTAAAAATCTAAAGGGTTGTCATCGAGGCAGCCCTTTAATAATAGGAGATGTTCAAGATGAAAAAATTTATTTCTCTTCTGCTCTGCACAGCCATGCTCGTCAGTCTCTTTTGCGTCAGCGTGAACGCGGCTGAGGACGGAGCAGCGGCGGTACCTAAAATCTATGTCACCACAGATGACGGCAACGGCAACAGCATTGAAAAGGCTGACGGCTACGTCGGCGCGAAAATAAAAATCGAGGACACTGACGGCAGTGTGCTCGAGGATAAGACGAGCTTCAAGGTTCGCGGCAACAGCACCGCGCTCGCTGAGAAAAAACCGTTCACCTTTAAGTTCTCAAAGAAAAAGGACGTGCTCGGCATGGGCAAGGGCAAAAAGTGGGCTCTGCTCGCGAATTGCTTTGACCCGACGCTCATGCGCAACTACATTGCCTTCGATATCGCGCAGGAGCTCGGTATCGCCTATACCTCGAATCAGAAGTACGTCGAGCTGTGGGTCGACGATGTGTACAAGGGCTGCTATACCCTCATGGAGCCTGTTCAGGAAGGCAAAGACAGGGTCGATATCGACATCGAGAGCAACAACGGCATGAAGGACTTCCTGCTCGAGGTCGAGCAGCAGCGTGTAGAGGAAGGCGTGACATACATTAATTCCAACGGCTACCGCTTTGCCGTAAGCGAGCCCGAGGAGCCCAACGACGAGCAGGTCGCATATATTCAGGAAAAGACCGACGAGATGACGTCTGCCTTCATCAGCAGGGATTACAGCCGCATGGAGGAAGCCGCCGATATGGAATCCTTCGCGAAGTTCTATCTTCTCAACGAGTTTGTCAAGAACGTGGACGCCAACTACAGCTCGGTTTTCTATTACTATAAGGACGGAAAATTTTACGCGGGACCTCCGTGGGACTACGACCTCGCCTCGGGAAATCCTAATCCCGAATCCAAATCACCCTCATATCAAAACTGCGCTCAGCCCGAGAAGCTCCACGTCGCCTACACCAATATGGTATATTATCTTATGTTGAAAAACGAGTTCCGCGACGTTGTCAGAAGAATCTACACGGAGCACTACGCCTATTTCTGTGATATCTACTCCGAAGGCGGTCTTATGGACAGACTCCTCGGACAATACGGAGAGGTTTTCAGCCGCAACTACAGCGAAGCCGGCTGGGATGCAGGCAAGAAGTATACGGTTCAGCAGAGAACGCCGGAGCCTACGTTTGAGGAGAACGTGAGCTTCCTCAGGGAATGGTACAGCCGCCGCAACACATGGCTGGGCAACGCGCTGTATGTATACGGTGTGAGCGTGAACGAGCCGGATCAGAAGAATGATCCGCACATACTCAATTTCTCCGTCGATATCAAGCGCGACAGCGAGGTCAAGGATCTGACGGTCGAGCTTGCCGCGGATGAGCCGATGTACTACAGACGAACCCTGAGCCTTTCCGACGCGCAAAGGGTCAATACCTACGCAAGCCGCAAAAACTATATTTACAAGATCAGTCTGCCCGGCTGGATAGTGCCCGAAAAGCTGAGTATAAGACCTGTTTCACCGGAAATCGAAACCGCCCTCGAACCGCAGAGCTATGATATTGTCATTCCCGACGACGGCACGGCGGAAACTCTCGCCGTGGGTGACGCGAACCTCGACGGAGAAATCACCGTTGACGACGCGACGCAGATACAGAGAATTGCCGCGGAGATCACTGCTGCCGATGAAAAGACAACGGCGGTTGCCGACATCAACGCGGACGGCGTGATCGACATAACCGAGGCGACAAAAATCCAGCAGAAACTCGCGGAGATCTACACCGACGGCTACACGAGAAACATAGGTAAGAAATTCAGGTTCAACAGAGCAGAGAGTTAAGAGTGCAGTGTAGCTCTGTAACTACGATCACTACCAACCACCCAACTACCAACTACTGACTAAAACCGTAAAAATATCTAAAATTCTTGTTGCGTTGCCTGTATTTTTGTGGTATGATAAAGCTATAAAATTTAAATACAGGGAGTGTTTTAAATGTATAGACTGGGAATTGACCTCGGCGGCACCAACATCGTAGCGGGTTTGGTCGACGGGGACTACAAAATCGTGGCGAAGGCTTCGTGCAAGACAAACGTTCCGCGTCCCGAAAGCTCTATCTGCGACAGCATGGCTGAGGTCGCTCTGAAGGCTTGCGAAAAGGCGGGCGTTTCTCTCGACGAGGTCGAGAGCATCGGCATCGGCGTACCCGGAGCGGTAAACCCCAAGACCGGCGTTATCGAATATTCCGCTAACCTTCATTTCCACAACTGGGAGGTTGTGAAGATGATGCAGGAGCGTCTGGGCAAGAAGGTTCTCATTGAGAACGACGCAAACGCGGCGGCTCTCGGCGAGTTTCTTGCAGGCTCCGCAAAGGGCGCTAAGAACGCGGTAGCTATCACCCTCGGCACAGGCGTCGGCGGCGGTATCATCATTAACGGCAAGATCTACAGCGGCTCCAACTTCGCGGGCGCTGAGCTTGGTCATATGGTTATCGTCAAGGACGGTAAGGAGTGCGGCTGCGGCAGAAAGGGCTGCTGGGAAGCTTATTCCTCCGCGACGGGTCTTATCAACCTGACAAAGGAAAAGATCCTCTCCGACAAGCTCGACTACAGCTACATGCTCAAGCTCGCCGACGGCGACATCAACAAGGTCAACGGCAAGACAGCGTTTGACGCGGCTGCGGCAGGCGACAACGACGCGCAGGAGGTTCTCAACA
>Ga0326514_10001016_pt1 | contig 18497 bp, 18 predicted proteins | sample 3_2548_0518_D_FD_203653 | JGI IMG/M metagenome (GOLD analysis project Ga0326514, IMG submission 203653) | Bovine rumen microbial communities from UC Davis, California, United States - 3_2548_0518 | ecosystem: Host-associated > Mammals > Digestive system > Stomach > Rumen | place: USA... | reverse complement strand
CGTGTGACGGGCCAGTTTGATGTCGAGCTCTATGTGCCGATGACCGAAGATGAAGTAGTCGATATTGGGATGGCTCTCTATGTATTCTTTGGCGTAGAGCACCAGATGCTCTTTGTCTTCGCCCAGGTAGTAGACATCATTCTTCTCCTTGTGGCGGATATAGCTGTGGTGAGCCCATGCCAGACCGAAGCTGATGCCCCAGCGCGGATGAAGGGCAGAGAAGAGCCACTGGCACACCTTGTTGTGGAAGATGGCTCGGATGATCTTGAACGACTTGTTGGGGTCGCCCATGCCATCGCCGTGGGCCAAGAAGAATTCATGACCGTATATCTCTGTGGTCTCCGGCTTCTTGTGCAGAATGACCCCACACTCCTTCTCCAAATACTCGTAGGCCCAGATGTCGTGATTGCCAGTAAAGTAGTGCACCTCCACACCCATGTCGGTCAGCTCGGATATCTTTCCCAGAAAGCGGGTGAAGCCTTTGGGCACCACATACTTGTATTCATACCAGAAGTCGAACATGTCGCCCAGCAGATAGATGGCGGCAGCCTTCTCCTTGATGCTGTCGAGAAAACGCACCAGCCGGCGTTCCTGCATGCGTTGATGGGGAATGGCCGTGGAGCCTAAATGGGCATCTGAAAGGAAATATACGTTCTTCATACCATAACCAATAACCGTTAACCAATAACCTTTAGTCGAAGCCCAGCTCCACCCGAGCCTCTTCGCTCATCATGCTCTGGTCCCAAGCTGGCTCGAACACCAGATTGACATTGGCACTCTTGATGCCCTCAACGCTTTCCACTTTGGTTCGTACGTCTTCCAGTATGAAGTCTGCTGCCGGACAGTTGGGAGCGGTGAAGGTCATATCCAGTTCTACACTATGGTCGTCTTGGACATTGATGCTGTAAATCATGCCCAGGTCGAAGATGTTGACGGGTATTTCCGGGTCGTAGACAGTCTTCAGCACGTCCACAATACGCTCTTCAATGAGTGTTTTCTCGTCTTGTGTCATTATCTTTTTCGGTTTTCTGCATGCAAAAGTACAAAACTTTGGGCGAAAAGCCAAATTTATTTGCAAGAATATCAAGTGAAAAACGGGCTGCCCTCCGTTTCTTCGGTTTGGGGCAGCCCGTTCATCGTTAGTATGTTTAAAATAATTTTGAGAGAAATCGACCGTACTGTCTTGTTGTGGTCGAAAGTGGGGTGAAGCTTCACAGCTTCGGTTGTGTTTTACTAAACATGATCTAATATAGAGAAAGCATAGAAAATTCTTTTAGTCTTTAGGATGGTCTTTCAGCATTACGCTGGTGCTGTCGGCAGCGCCCGTCACCATGTTCTCAGCCTGTACAGGGGTGTAGTTGATGGTGTCCATCTGTTGCTGCAGGGCGGCATAGTCGTCGGGCGTGTTCCAGCTGTTGTCCCAGGGAGCCTGAAGCGCACCGCCGATGGTGAGGAAGATGGCTACTACGGCAGCGGCCTTGAAGAGCGGCTTCAGCCGCTGTGTGAGGCTTACCCTGCGGGCTACCACCGTGTGGGACTCCTCTTCGCTGATCATCTCCAGAATACGGGCATCAAAGTCATCATCCAACTCCTCGGTATGCTCTACCGTGAAGAGCGGACGCCATTGCTGCATCTCAGCCGGCACGTCGGTCTGGCTGAAGAAGGTGCGCAGTATGCTCTCCTCTTCGAGAGAGGTCTCAGCGTTGAAGTAGCGCTCCAGCAATTGTTCGATGTACTTATAGTCCATATTCTTCTTGTTGTTTAAATTCTTTTTTAATCGTCTGGCGAGCTCTGAAGATATTCACTTTCACCTGCTCTTCGCTGATGTCCATGATGTTGGCAATCTCCTTGTAGCTCTTGCCTTCTATGTCTCGAAGCTGCATGGCCGTTCGCTGCTTTTCCGGCAATTGGTCTATCAGCTTTCTGACGAGACTCACCCTGTCTCTCTGTTCTGCCTGTTGCTCCGGATTGGCTCCGTAGCTACGGTCGGCAGGGTCTTGTCCTGGCTCCAAGCTTGCTGTCTGGTTTCCCATGCGCCTGATTTTGTCCAGTGAGAGGTTTCTGCAGATGGTAAGACAGAACGCTTCTATCGATTCCAGTTGCTCCCACTGCTCGCGTCTGCTCCAGACTTTCATCATTGTCTCCTGCACCACGTCTTCAGCCTCCGCATGGTTGAGGGTGATGCGGAGCGCCAGCCTGAAGAGCTCATTCTTCAGCGGCAGCACGTCGGCTTGGAAACTGATTTTTTTCACCTCTCTATCAACAATGACGTTTCAAAAAAGAATAAGTTACAAAAAGACTAAAAAAATTTTCTCTTTTTCTTTCGTAGCATGAATTTATTGGATGACAGTACCATGCTGACCGTCGATGGCCGTGGCCAGCGTGATGATGACACGCGACACACCGGCATCAATGGCGTGGAAGGCATTCTCTATTTTGGGCAGCATGCCACCACTGATTGTGCCGTCGGCTTTCAGTCTCTCAAAATCTTCATGTGTAATCGTAGGAATGACCGACTCGTCATCGTCGGGATTGCTCAGCACCCCTTTCTTCTCGAAGGAGAAGATGAGGGTGGTGTCGTAGCGGGCAGCCAGTGCCTTGGCCGTCTCTGAGGCGATGGTGTCGGCATTGGTATTGAGGATATGTCCCTCTCCGTCGTGGGTCAACGGTGCCATCACTGGAGTGATGCCAGCCTCTATCAGGTGACTTAGCAGTTCACCATTGGCGGCATCTACATCACCCACAAAGCCAAAGTCGACGGGAGCACCATCTACGGTGACGGGGGGACGCTTGTGGCTGCGGATGGCATTGCCGTCGGCACCGGTCAGTCCGATGGCATTCACGCCATGGGACTGCAGGCGTGCCACGAGGTTCTTGTTCACCAGTCCTCCATAGACCATGGTCACCACCTCCAGCATGTCGGCATCGGTGATACGGCGCCCGTTCACCATCTGGGTCTCAATGCCCAGTCGCTCTGCCATCTTGGTGGCTTTGCGACCTCCGCCGTGCACCAGCACTTTGCGTCCTTCAATAGCCGAGAAGTCCTTCAGCAGTTGTTCCAGCTGTGCTTCGTTTTCCACCACGGCACCGCCCACCTTTACGATTGTCAGTTTCCCTTTCATGATTTATTTCTTGGTGGCACGGATAAAGTAGATGATCAAGAGAATGTAGGCGATGAGTGAACACAGTTCGGAGAGCGGATTGGTCCACCATGCGGCATAGTCGAAGGAGATGCCTCCGAAGCGCAGCAGGGCACTGACGACACCCATCAAGGCACCACCGGCAATGAAACCGGAAGCGATGAGATTACCTCTCTCGCCACGTTGCTTGTTCTCCTCGGCATCCTTGGAACGGGTGGTGACATACCAGCTGACGGCACCGCCAATGAGCAGGGGCACATTCAGTTCCATGGGGATAAACATTCCCAGTGCAAAAGCCAGGGCAGGAACCTTGCAAAAGGTGAGTACGACGGCAATGACAGCTCCGATGGCATAGAGCGTCCAGGGAGCTCCCACACCGTTCATCAACGGGTCGATGACGGCAGCCATGGCGTTGGCCTGTGGAGCAGCCAGCGCACCAGATGCAAAGCCGTAGGTCTCGTTGAGCAGCATCATCACACCACCTACCGTGGCTGCCGACACCAGCGTACCCAGAAACTTCCACGTCTGTTGCTTGCGAGGTTGGGTGCCACACCAGTAGCCAATCTTCAAGTCGGTGATGAAGGAGCCGGCCATCGACAATGCGGTGCATACCACACCACCCATGATGAGGGCGGCCACCATGCCTCCCGTGCCTTTCAGACCTACGGCCACCATCACCACAGAGGCGAGAATCAGCGTCATCAGCGTCATGCCCGAAACGGGGTTCGAGCCCACAATGGCAATGGCATTAGCTGCCACGGTGGTAAAGAGGAAGGCTATGACGGCTGTCAATATGATGGCTACCAGGGCGAAGAGCAGGTTGCCGTCCATCACGCCAAACCAGAAGAAAAGGAAGGTCAGGATGAGGGTGACCACCGAGGCAATGGCGATGAAGCGGAAGGGCAGGTCGGCGGAGAGACCCGCAGCTGACGCTGCGGGAGTGGTGGCATCTGGTGTAGTGGCTTCGGAAGCGCCGGCTTTGGTGGCGAGGCCTACGGCACTCTTGATGACACCCCACGACTTGATGATGCCGATGATGCCAGCCATAGCGATGGCTCCGATGCCGATGCTCTTGCCATAAGAGACGAATATCTGCTCGGGCGACATGTCGCCTACAGCGGTGGTGATGGCTGGGTTCCACTGGTTGAGCACCGTGTCAGGGAACAGCAAGGCCATGCCGGGAACCACCAGCCACCATACGAACAGCGAACCCAACGTGATGATGAGGGCATAGCGGAACCCGATGATATAGCCCAAACCCAGCACGGCGGCACCCGTGTTGTTCTTCAGCACCAGCTTGGCACGCTCTGCTAGGTCGTCGCCAAAGGGTATCATGCGCGAGGTGACATTCTCGTTCCACCAGCCGAAGGTGGCCACGATGAAGTCGTAGAGTCCGCCCACGAGGCCCGCGATGAGCAGGGGCTTGGCTTGGGAGGAACCCTTGTCGCCGCTCTTTAGCACTTGGGTGGTGGCGGTAGCCTCGGGGAAGGGGAACTGCTCCTGCGGTGCCTCAACAAAGTAGCGGCGGAAGGGGATGAGGAACAGGATGCCCAGTACACCACCCAACAGGGAGGCGATGAATATCTTGATGAAGTCGGCACTCATCTCCGGATATTTGGCCTGCAGGATATAGATGGCCGGCAGCGTGAAGATGGCACCGGCCACCACGGCACCTGAGCATGCTCCGATGCTCTGGATAATCACGTTTTCGCGGAGCGCATTGCTACGCTTGGCTGCAGCACTGACACCCACTGCGATGATGGCAATGGGAATGGCTGCCTCGAACACCTGGCCCACCTTCAATCCGAGATAGGCGGCAGCGGCAGAAAACAGGACAGCCATCAGGACACCCCAGGTGACTGACCATACATTTACTTCGTTTTTCATATCTTTGTTATTCTGTTTAATGCTTCTAATAACAAGCTGCGGGGACAGGCTATGTTGATGCGCACATAGCCTTCGCCCGAGCGCGGGCCGTACATGGTGCCGGGATTAATCCAGACGCTTGTCTTTTCCAGTATCTCGTTGCAGTAGGCAGCAACATGATTGCTGCATCGGGAGACGTCGACCCATACCAGATAGGTGCCTTCGAGCGGCATGACCTGCCACTGAGGCAGATGCTGTGCAGCAAAGTCACATAGCGCCGTGTAGTTGTCCCAGAGATAGAGGTTCAACTCGTCAATCCACTGCTCGCTGTCGTTATAGGCAGCCTTGACGGCTTCAGGTGCAAAGGGGTTGACATCACACACCTCGTTGATGTTGATGGCTCGGTTCAGGCGACGACGCGTGGCGGCATCCCTACACACGATATTGGCCATCATCAGTCCGGCAATGTTGAACGACTTCGATGGAGAATTCAGGATAATGGCATCCGCATCGACCGTACCCATAGGGACAAAGGTGTGAGCAGGCATGATCAGTTCTCCATGTATCTCGTCGCTGACGATACGTACCTGATGACGCTTGCAGATGTCGCGCATGTGCTCCAGCTCCTCGCGGCTCCACACCCTGCCAGTGGGGTTGTGGGGATTGCAAAGCAGGAACAGCGTGGTCTTCTCGTCTGAGCAGAGGGCTTCGAAGTCTTGCCAGTCTACCTCAAAACGATGATTACTGCCAAGCCGCAATATGCTCTCGGCCACCTCGCAACCATTGTTCTTGACCGAAGAGAAGAAGCAGTTGTAGTCGGGTGACAGGATAAGCACCTTCTCGCCGGGCATGGTCAGTGCCTTGATGGCTACCGACATGGCCGGTACCACGCCAGTCGTATATAATATATGTTCGCGCGAGATATCCCAGTGGTGCCGTCTGTGGAACCAGGAGATGACGGCATCGTAATAGTCGTCCGTCACATGGGTATAGCCGAACACCGGATGCTGTGCACGTTTGCGGATAGCCTCTTGTATGGCTGGAGCCACGGCAAAGTCCATGTCGGCCACCCACAAGGGAATAACATCCTGATTAGGGTTTTCATCCCATTTGACGCAACCAGTGCCTCTTCGCTCTATGATTTCATCAAAGTCGTATCTCATGTCTTCTTGCCTCTTGCCTCTTGCCTCTTGCTTCTATTACACAGTCATTGGGCTGTCTCACATTCTCATCGATGGTGATGCTGCCAATGGAGTCGGCAATGATATGTCCGCTGGTGGGATTCTTGATATTCTCGATATGTCCGCGGATATCAGCCTGGACGGTGGAATATTCAAACATACGGTCGCAGGCCGCATCAATGGTGCAGTGCTCCAATACCAGATCCTGACAGTAGCACAGCAACTGTTCGCCTGCCAGATGACAATTCACCAGTCGGACATTTTTCGAGTGCCAAGCCAGATACTCACCATCCAACGTTGAGTCGTAGATGGTGACGTTCTCGCACTCCCAGAAAGAGTCTTTGGTCAGGATGTTAGCATGGTGTACCTCCACGTTCTTGCAGTATTGGAACACGTATTTTGCATCACTCTCCAGTCCGTCGACCACAATGTTCTGTGAGAACATAAACGGATAGGTGCCGCCATGCAGGCGCACATTCTTCAGCTTCAGACCGTCCACCCGCCAGAATGTCTCGTCGGCATCGCATATCTGCGTATCTTCTAGCTCCACATTCTTCATCTCGCGGAAAAACTTTGGACCGTCGATACGGCAGCGCCGCATCACCAGATTGTTGGTATACCAGATGGCCGATCGCGACCCCTCCGCAAAATAGCAGTCTTCTATCAAGGCGTCGTCGACATGCCACCAAGGGTATTTGCCATAGAACTTGCAGTGACTGGCCTCCATGCGCTGACATTGTTTGATGCCGCTCTCACCATCGGTGATGGTGACGTGTTCTAATCGCAAGTCGTGAGTGGCGAAGAGTGGACGCTCGCCTCCAAATGTCTGATTCTTTATTTCTTTCATATCGTGTTATTTTATGGTGCCGTTGTTCAATAACAGGCGGATGACCTCTTGTGCAGACTGCTCCTGCATCACACCGCCTAGGCGCAGCTCCTGTCGGCGTTCATCCCATGCTGCCACATAGCACACCAGGTTTTCCATGTTGTTATAGCTGCGGGGCGTGTTCACCTTCAGCTTGTGTGTGGCCGAACTCCGGCTAATCGTCAGACTATTGCCTGCCGTCATTTCCTGACGGGCAAAGAGCAATTTTCCGTCGTTCATACGCCAGGCTCTCACAAACACATCGCCGAAGCGGTTGAAAGGGCGCAGATTCAGATACAGCAATCCCTTGTGCTCCATGCAAAAACAGCGCTGCAGCACATAGCGCATCTTTTTGTTGTCGCTGTTGACGGTCAGTGCCAACGTGTCTTCTTTGGTCGAAGACATTAGTCGTATATCGGCCTCGGCGTCTTTCCAGTTGCCGTTCTGGTAGTCATGCCATGTGGCACAATAGCGGGTCTGGGCTGTAGCCATTGTTGCGGTCAGCAGGCACAGCAGCAGGACAAAGGCTCTCCATCTGTCAACGGCTCGAAGGGTCGTTATCTTCATCATTCTGTACCAGTCGTTTCTCTGAATTTGTTCAGTAGCCACTGCTTCTGTTCTTCGATTGTCATGTCTGAATTGTCGAGTTCGATGGCATCGTCGGCCTTGCGCAGGGGAGACACCTCACGGTGTGAGTCGATATAGTCGCGCTCCTGCACATTCTTCAGGATGTCCTCATAGTTGGCCTCCATGCCTTTAGCCTTCAACTCATCATAGCGGCGCCGGGCTCTTACCTCTGCACTGGCGGTGACAAAAATCTTCAACTCGGCATCGGGAAACACCACCGTGCCAATGTCGCGACCGTCCATCACCACGCCCTTGCTCTTGCCCATCTGTTGCTGTTGGGCCACCATGGCCTCACGCACGAAGCCGAGCGTCGCGATGGGACTCACTTTGCTGCTTACCTCCATGGAGCGAATCTCGTGTTCCACCAATTCGCCATTGAGGTAGGTGTCTGGCCGTCCGCTCTCAGGGTTGAATTGAAAGGAGATGTGGATGTTGGGCATCTCGCGGCGCAACGCATCTTCGTGGATAATCACTTGGCCGTCGTCACCGTCTTCCAGTAGCCCGTGACGCAGGGCATAAAGGGTGACGCTGCGATACATGGCGCCAGTGTCAACATATACATAGCCCACCTCGCGAGCCAGATCCTTGGCCATGGTGCTCTTGCCGCACGATGAATGGCCGTCTATTGCTATTGTAATCTTTTTCATAAAGCATTGGTTTTTTCATAATGAGTAGGTGACGCTGGCCAGGAAGGAAGATGCCGACACGTGGTATTTGGCATAGGCCAACTGCAGCTTAAAGCGTTGCAACTGCAGACCGGCACCCAATGAGATACCTGCTCCATGGCTGCTGGTGCCGTCGTTGTCCTCAATCTTCATCTCTTTGTTGCGTCGGAAATTATAACCGGCAGCCAGATATATCTGCTTGGTGATAAAGGCGTCTGCACCTACGGCAAGATGCTGGATGAATCCTTCGTCCCAATTGTTGAGACGTGACAGAGTGACATGCAGGCGCAGGGGAGAACCGATGAGCCGTTTGCTGACACCCAACTGCACATCGAGCGGAATGCGCTCAAAGTCTTCGTCATAGGCCTTGATCTGTCCACCCAGGTTTTTGGCCACTGCCGATACAGACCATCCGTTTTCAGCATTGTAGTAGTTGAGGCCAAGGTCCACCCCGATGGCTGCCGAAGAATAGCTGCCGATGGTCGACGAGATGAATCGGGCCGTGATACCGCCGTGGATATACTGTCCCAGCTGGTAGGCGAACGCCCCTGCCAGCGCGATGTCTTTGGCCGAGAAGTCGCCCTGCTCGATATTGTCGACGGTGACCTCTTTCATAGAGCCATAGTCCATATACTGAGCCGACACGCCCCATGTCGCTTTGTCGTTGACGGCCTTGACAAAGGATGCCGAGGCTGTCTTCGCCCCCTCCATATAGGTCATGAAGTTGAAGTTAATGCTTTTGTCGCTCACTCCATTGATCAGGGCCGGGTTGTGAAAGATGACGGTGGGGTCATCGTCGGTGATGGTGATGTTGTCGCCTCCCAGGGCTGCTGCGTGTGCACTGACGGGCAGTCGCAGAAAACTATATACCTCCTTGCTCTCCTGTGCTTGCACCAGTATGGTGGAGAGTAATGATAAAAGGGTCAAAATACTTCTTTTCATCTAATTATTCCTAAAATGTGCTGCAAAGATAATAATAAATTCTTAATTCTTAACTCTTAATTCTTATTTTATTTGTACCTTTGCAAAAGAAAAACGTAACATCTCGCTTTTTATTGCTAAAAATGGAACAAAAGATTGCAGCGCCACACTTTGACAGAATGTCAAAGAAGGCACCCAAGGCTGATGTGGAACGATACCGTACCACGGGATTCCTGTTGGGGCTGATCTTCGTCTTGTCGCTGTTCTATGTTTCGTTGGAGTGGAATACAATCGGGGAAGAGGCAGATTTTAATCCCATAGACCTCGATGAGTTGACGCACGAGAGTGAACTGGTGCCCATGTCTAACGAAGAGACGGTGACACAGCTTCGCGACAAACAGCTGATAGAGAAGGCTGAGCAGTTGCATGTGGTTGACGATGATGTCGAACTGCAGTCCGATGAGCCGTTGGATGCCGAGGGCGAAGATGATGAGACGCTGCTTCAGGAGTTGCAGCAGGAGGAAGACGACAAAGCGCTGGCAGCACTGAACGTAGACCCCAGCAATCCTCTTAACTTCCGTGTGGTGGAAGACCTGCCGAAATATCCTGGCGGTGCGGTGGAGTTTATGAAATGGCTCACCAAGAATCTGCAATATCCTGCAAAAGCCCGCCAGCGCAAGACACAGGGCAAGGTGGTGGCCGTGTTCTATGTGGAGAAAGATGGCAGCATCACCGGCATCAATGTCACCCAGTCGTTGTCGGCAGAGTGTGACCGTGAGGCGCTTCGTGTGCTTCGCATGATGCCCAAATGGGAGCCCGGCATCCAGAACGACAAGCCCTGTCGCACCAAGGTGTGCATTCCCATCGTCTTTAAATTGTAATGTAGAATCATCGAAAATCGAAATATCGAAAAATAGAAAGAATATGAAACAACTCTCATCCGACGAAATCCTGCAGAAGGTGAACCAGTGTCTTGACCATCTGCCCTACGACCGCCAGCCGGCATCGCTCTATGAGCCGGTGAAGTATGTACTCTCCTTGGGTGGCAAGCGTATCCGTCCCGTGCTGATGCTTCTTGGCTACAATCTCTGGAAAGAGCAGCCCGAAGACATCCTCATGCCGGCCTGTGGCATAGAGACCTATCACAACTACACGCTGTTGCACGACGACCTGATGGACAATGCCGACATGCGCCGAGGTCATGAGACTGTGCACCGTCGCTGGGATGCCAACAAGGCCATCCTCTCTGGCGACTCCATGCTGGTGCTGGCCTATCAGCGGGTGGCACAGGTGCCTGCCGAGAAACTGCAGCAGGTGCTCGACCTCTTCACGGTGACGGCCCTTGAGATCGGTGAAGGTCAGGAGTATGACATGACCTTCGAGACACGCAATGATGTCACAGAGGAAGAGTATATCGAGATGATTCGCCTGAAGACCTCGGTGCTGTTGGCTTGTGCCCTGAAGATGGGTGCTCTGCTGGCCGATGCTCCGCAAGAGGATGCCGACCGACTGTATCGGTTGGGCGAGCAGGTGGGTCTGGCCTTCCAGTTGCAAGACGACCTGCTTGATGTCTATGGCGACCCCAAGGTGTTTGGCAAGGCCATTGGTGGCGACATCACCAGCAACAAGAAGACCTATATGCTCATCAATGCCTTCAACCGTGCCAGCGAGGAGCAGCGCAGTGAGTTGCAGCGGTGGGTCGACGCCAAGACATTCAACCGTCAGGAAAAGGTGGCTGCTGTCACTCGCCTCTACGATGAGATTGGTATCCGCCAGCTGTGTGAAAACAAGATCAACTACTACTTTGAACTGGCTCGTCAGACGCTGACTGAGGTGAATCTCCCCACTGAGCGCAAACAGCAGCTCAGCGCCTATATGGACGATCTGCTCCATCGTAATAAATAATCCACATACTCAATTATCAATTTTCAGTTGTCAATTCTTAACTACATAGATACGCATTGCCACTTGGATGGCGAGGAGTTCGCTGCCGATCGCGACGCAGTCGTGCAGCGGGCTCGTGAGGCTGGTTGTAGTCGGATATTCCTGCCTGCCATTGATGTGGTCACCTGTCGCAGTGTCCTCGATGTCTGCGCGCAGTTTCCAGACTACTGCCGACCCATGCTCGGTCTGCATCCCGAGGAGGTTCGCAGCGATTGGCGCGAAGCGCTTTCAGAAATCAGGGAGAGTATCAACCGTTCTCTATCCGCTCACTCCTCACCTCTCGCCTCCAAAGTGATTGCCATTGGTGAAGTGGGGCTCGACTTCTATTGGAGTCGCGAATACGAGCAGGAGCAACTGCAAGCCTTCGAGGAGCAGGTGCGCTGGTCTGTAGAGACACGGTTGCCGCTGATGATCCATTGCCGAAAAGCCCAGAATGAGATGGTCGGCATACTGAACCGATATGCGAAGGAACTGCCTGGCGGGGTGTTCCACTGTTTTACGGGCAATGAGCAGGAGGCGCGCCAACTGTTACAGTTCGAAGGTTTTGTGCTGGGCATTGGCGGTGTCTTGACCTTCAAGAAGAGCCATCTGCCGGAAGTCCTTCCGGCTTGTGTGCCTCTTCATCGGCTGGTGTTGGAGACCGATGCCCCCTATATGGCTCCAGTACCCCTGCGTGGACAGCGCAACGAGCCAGCCTTTGTGCGCCATGTCATCAGTCGTCTTGCTGAGGCCTATGGTGTCAGTGAAGAGGCTGTTTGTGCGGAGACCAACAAAAATGTGGTGCGCATCTTTGAAAATGTTCAATAAAATTTGGTGGTTTGCAAAAATCTTCGTACCTTTGCAACCCGAATCAAGGAGAGGTGCTCGAGTGGTTGAAGAGGCACGCCTGGAAAGCGTGTAACCGGCAAAACCGGTTCGCAGGTTCGAATCCTGTTCTCTCCGCAGGATGAACAGGTTCAAAGCTCCGAGGCGAAAGCTTCGGGGCTTTGTCGTTCTCTCCGCTTCCTTTAGTCTGCTGAGAAATCATCGTACTCATCCGCGTCACCAGTTTTGGGAGCCGCATCGTCGGAAGGCTGCTCCGTTGGCTCTTCTGCGGGTTCTTCGATGCTTTCTGTTCCAAGTTGCGAACTGATTTCTTCTGCCACCGGCTCCCCATTTGTGGTGTCGGGGGTGATGCGGTTGCGCTCAGCAGCCTTGCGCACGCTGCGAATCTTCAGGGCGTTGATCAGCTCCGTTGCACCATACAGCAGGGAGCACCAGCCCAGGATGAGCAGCGGCAGTTCTGCGCTCTCCATGGGCTTCAGCACCACAAAGAGCCCTGTGAGCAGGATGATAGAGGGCGCTATCCAGAAGGCGAAGGGTATTCTGCCCAGTCGGCGTGCAGCGATGAGGTTGATGAGTTGGTTGATGCCACCCAGAATCATGATGGCTCCCAGGATGTACATCAAGACTTTGACAACAACGTTGGGTGTGAGTGCCAGCACCAGACCGAGAATCACGCTGCCCGCCCCCACAATGGGGAAGGTGGGCTGTCCGCCGCTGATGATATGGCCCTCCTTGTCGGTGACGGTATATTCGCTGGCATGCTTGCTGGCGTGCCAATAGGCAATGAGGGCGATGACGCCCGACACCAGGAACAGTACACCGATGGCCTGTGTAATCCATGTGGCTCCCTCGTCAGGCTTCTTGATGAGCAACACACCTATTACGATGGCGCACAGGGCGCGGAAAATGGAACTTTGGAATATTTTCATTGTTGTTGTTATTTCGTTGTTTTAATTTCGTTATTTCGATATGTCGACATTTCTCATTTCTCATTTACTTAAAGTCGCCAGGGCCGTAGAGTCCGAAGTTGGGGTCTTTCTCCGGCTGCCAGGTACGCACCTTGATGATGGGCTGCTTGGGATTGTTGACATCCACTTCCAGGAACAGATAGCCCTTGTCGCCATAGGATGACGAGTAGTAGTCCTGTGCAATCTGTATGCCGTAGGTCTCGCCGCCTTTGCCCAGCTTCATCACGTCGTTGTTGGCAAAGCGGATGTTGATAAACTCGTTGGCACTGAAGCAGCGCTGCAGGTTCTTCAGATACTGGTCTTTCGAGTAGCGGTTATACTTGATGATCTTGTTGTTCAGATACTGGTTGCCGTCGCCCAGCTTGCCTTGTGAGCGCTTGGCCACATTGGCCACGATAATCACGGCATCATCGTCGAAGATGGTGTTGATATAGTCGAGGCGCTTCAGCGAGTAGGCAGTCTTGTAGTTCTCCAGGAACGCCATCAGCACCTTACGGGCCGACTCGCTCCACACGCCTTTGTTCAGAATGTCGTCTTCGGCGGTCTTGCCCAGTCCGAAGGCTACATTGTCGATCTTCTGTGTCTTGTCGAAGGTGAATACCAGGTCTTCCACGAACGACTTTCTCACGCCACTCTTGAAGGAGAACGAAGCCTTCACGCCACGCGCCGTCACCTCGCCACCCTCTTGATTGTAATAGGTGATTTCGGGGGTGCCGATGATGCGTGCCGTACCATATTGGAACACCAGTCGGCGGAAGAGCTCCAAGCCCTCGGTGGTGAAGAACTTCTCTGCTCCAGCCATCTGCTTGCTGCGGATGGCGGCGAGCACGGCATCCATGGCAGCGGCATAGGCGTTGGCGGGGGAACTGCCAACCGCGGACTTTGCGCTGGCAGAAGCTGTGGCGGTGGCATTGGTGGCGGGAGCTGTGGCGGTGGCAGCAGCCAGATTGGCCGTCTGCGGAGCCTTCAGGATAGAGGCATCCGTCTGCGTAAAGCTCTCCTTGTTGGTGAACGCCTCGCCCGTCACCTTACTGGCATCCACATTGACGTAAGCCTTGCGCATGGCCTGTCCGCTCATCACATTGAGCACGGCCTCCACCTCCTTGTCGATATGGGCCTCGCTGCGGTATTCGTATTCATACTTCAGCTGGTATTTCGTGCTTTTGTTGCCGCTGGCCAGCTCCAGGATGCCTGTGCCGTCCTTGGCGCTGTTGATGGGGCTCCAGTCGCGCCCGTCGAAATAGGTGTAGTCGACACTGTTGACGGGTTTTCCCTTGTAGGCGAAGGAGAGGTCTACATCGTCGCCCTTGCGGCGCACCACACTCACCTTCAGGTCGTCGAAAATCTTGTTCATCTGCTCGGGAATCCACACCAGCAGCAGGTGGTCCTTGCCGTCGTCGTCTTTATAGTAGGCATCGTTGGGATATTGCAGCGAGTTCACCAGCGACAGTGCCCAGTAGTAGTTGCGCAGGGCGTCGTCGGCCTTGCCGGCCTCCTCGGCACGCAGGGCGGTCTTCACCATGTCGATGGCCTTGTTCTTGCGTTTGAGGAAGATGAAGTGCAGCTCCGACTTCTTCATGTAGCGGCCCACGATGGCGTTGGGCTCGTTCTTGATGGTGAGCCGTTCGGTGTTGGTCAGCGTACCCTGCGAATAGGTCTGGATGCGACTCTTGATAGACGACATCTCGTTGATCTGTCCGTCGGTGTTTACCTCGCCTTCCTCCTGGGTGAAGTCGCTGCTCACATGTGTCACAATCTTACTCATCAGGTCGGCCAGTGCATTGCGGTCGGCCTCGGCAACGGTGCTTCCGTGACCTTCGCCCCAGAGATATTGACTACTCTCTTTGATCGACTCCCATGACTGTGCCCAGCTGCTCATTGGTAGCATGGTCAGTAGCAAAAATATGGTCAAGAACTGTTTCATGGGTGCAAAAATACAAAATATTTGGAGAAAAGGAAACTTTTTCGAGAAAAATGTGTATCTTTGCACCTAAATTACTATCAATACTGGAACTTATGAAACGACTCTATGCTCTATTTCTGTCACTTCTGATGGCCCTGACGCTGCATGCGCAGAGCTTGGTGGTGCAGAGTTTCCAGCACGACGAGACCGACCTGACGGCCATTACGGCAGGTACCATTGTGATAGACCAGAACGGTCAGAAGTGTGCACTCATCAAGGTGGAGACCTCGCAGACAGGCTTCTCCTTTGATGCCGGCTCGCTGGGCGTGGTGAAGACCGAGCAGAAGGTGGGCGAGATATGGGTCTATGTGCCCGAAGGCGTGAAGCGCCTCACCATCTCTCACCAGCAGTTGGGCGTTCTTCGCGACTATGACTTGGGCCAGACGCTGAAGCGCGGCAAGACCTATATCCTGAAGCTGACCTCCGGTGAGGTGCAGACCGTCATCAAGCAGGCGCGCACCTCTCAGTATGTGGTGTTCGAGGTCACTCCCAAGAATGCCGTGGTGGAGCTCAACGGCGAACTGCTGACCACCGTCGACGGTATGGCCACGAAGATGATGCGCTTCGGCACCTACGACTATCGCGTGCAGGCTCCTGACTATCAGCCCGAGGTGGGTAAGATTGAAGTGAACAACCCGAAGGAAAAGCACACCGTCAAAGTGTCCTTGAAGTCGACCCTCTCGATGGTGGCACTCACCGTTGATAACAATGCTGAGATATGGGTGAACGGCACCATGAAGGGCGTGGGTGCATGGACGGGACCGCTGGGTGCCGGCACCTACGAGATAGAGTCGCGTCTGGCCAGCCATCGCTCGATGACCATCACCCGCGACATTGAACCCTCCAGCGACACACTGTCCATCCATCTGCAAGCTCCCATTCCCATCTACGGCGATGCCGACATCAACAGTAATCCGCCGGGAGCCGACATCTTTGTCGACGGTCAGAAGAAGGGACAGACACCGCAGCTCATCTCCCAGCTGCTCATCGGCGACCACCAGCTCCGCCTCAGTCGTAAGGGCTATGAAGACCATAGCAGCGTGCTCACGGTGAAAGAGGGCGAAACCACCTCGATAACAGCCACCATGGAGCTGTTCAAGGAGAAACCGAAACCCGTGGAGACACCCGTGGCTGCCGCCAAGCCTGTCGCAGGAGAGGCTCCGGCAGTAGAGGACGACGGCTCTCCCCGCAAGACCTTCACCGTTGGCAAGGTGCAGTTTTCTCTGGTACGTGTGGAGGGTGGCACCTTCCAGATGGGTGCCACCAAGGAACAGGCGAAACCCGACCAGGATGAGTTCCCCGTACACCCCGTCACCCTGTCAACCTATTATATCGGTGAAACGGAAGTGACACAGGAGCTCTGGCAGGCCATCATGTTCCGCAACCCCTCGCAGTTCAAGGGTCCGCAGATGCCCGTTGAGCAGGTGACCTATCGCGACTGCGAGCAGTTCATCCAGAAATTGAATCAGAAGCTGGGCACGAAGTTCCGTCTGCCCACCGAGGCCGAATGGGAGTATGCCGCCCGTGGCGGCAACCAGAGTCACGGCTTCCAGTATAGCGGCAGCAACAAGCCCGAGGATGTGGCATGGACGCAGGAGAATAGCGGCATGACGACGCATCACGTGGCTACCAAGGCTGCCAATGAGCTGGGCATCTACGATATGAGCGGCAATGTGTGGGAGTGGTGCAGCGACTGGTCGGGCAGCTATCCCGCCACGCACGAGACCAATCCCAAGGGCCCTGCCACTGGTCAGAACCATATCGATCGTGGCGGCTGCTACGCCAATCCTGCTTGGGGCAGCCGTATTGCCAATCGTGGCAATCACGGCCCCGTGAACCGCTACCTCGGCCTGCGCCTGGCGATGTGATACCTTATTCTTTGTAAGCCAAGATGACAACGATTTTTCTGGTGCGCCACGGTGAGACGGTGGATAATGCCCGGCGGGTGATGCAGGGGCAGGTGCATGGCGACCTCAACGAGACGGGGCGCGAACAGGCTGAGGCGGTGGCCCGGAGGCTTGCCTCGGAACAGGTGGATGCCGTGGTGGCCAGCGACCTGCGCCGCTCCATACAGACGGCAGAGATCATCGCCCGCCCTCACGATTTGCCGGTGACGACAACGCCTCTTCTTCGCGAGCGCGACTGGGGCTCGTTTACGGGCCGCTTTATCCCCGACCTGAAAGGCGAGCCGTGGCCCGACGATGTGGAGCCGGAGGAGACGCTGCTCCTGCGCGCGAGAGATTTCCTTTTATATATAACGACCACCTATCCCGATAGTAGGGTGGTGGCCGTTGGTCATGGCATCATCAACAAAGCCATTCTGGCTGTCTATGCGAAGTGTGCGATGCGCGAGGTGCAGCGCATGATGAATTGTGAGGTGCGCCTGTTATCGGCCTCTGTCGAAATGACCGCTTCCGCCGCTGCGGTGGCCGCCCTGGCTACTGCCGGCACTACCACCTCGGGGGGCTCCGCTCCCTATTGTTCCAGCACCACGGCTTCCGCTGAATGAACCACTGCTGTGGTTGCTGACATGGGGCCGGTTGTCATTGTTGTGGTGGTTCACGGTGGTACGTGTAGAGCTGTGGCGAATGCCGCCCTCATAGTGTGTCCGTCCGTTCACTCGGTGTGAGGGGTTGTGACGGAAGTCGCCGCGATTCCAACGGTCCAGCATACCGAAGTGAGAACGTCCCACAGCCGGACGATAGTGGTTGGTGCGGTTGTAGTAGTAGCCGCGTCCGCCCACATGGTGCCAGGCATGTCCGCCGCGATAGCTGGCATAGAACACGGGGCGCCCGAAGTAGAAGTAGTCGCGGTGCGGATAGCGCAGATAGATTCCGAAGTGCCAGTAGCCGTCGCGCCAGTAGAGTGGGCGGTAGAAGTAGGAGGCATTGATGAAGGCCTGCCACTGCCAGTCGAGCAGCACATAGCTCATGTCCAGATTGCGGCGCTCCCAGTAGGTGCTGTACACATCGTCGTAGCTGGTAACCCCCATCAGATAGTCGAGGTTGATCTCGTAGGCGGCCTCATACTGCTCGTCGGTGAGGTTCAGTTCGTAGGCCATCTTGTCGGTCAGGAACAGGGCCTCGTTTCTGGCCTGCTCGTAGCTCATGGCTTTGCCCGTAGCTGCAGTGAGCAGCATCATGGTCAGGGCTATCATCATCTTTGTCATAGTCGTATTCTTTTTAGTGGTTCAACATCAATGGTTTTCTTTTCTCTGCTGCAAAGATAGGAAGAATGGCGGGGCTGTGAAAAGGATTTCCCCTAAAGAGTGGGAGGAATTTCCCTATAAAAGTATCATTATTGAAAAAATGTTGTAACTTTGGCTTCGCCGAAGTTACTCCATCTCGGCAAAAAAAAGAAACAAGTTTCTTTGTTTTGCGCTCGATTTTTTGTAACTTTGTAAGAAATCTCAGCTTTTCTTTATATAAAGGCTGTCTGGGGGATTGAGGAAAAATAGGGTTACGAATTGGCAACCGTACTCAATTCCACATTCTGCTATAAACTGCATCAAAGAACACCCGATGCTGAGCCA
>Ga0326514_10001014_pt1 | contig 18512 bp, 12 predicted proteins | sample 3_2548_0518_D_FD_203653 | JGI IMG/M metagenome (GOLD analysis project Ga0326514, IMG submission 203653) | Bovine rumen microbial communities from UC Davis, California, United States - 3_2548_0518 | ecosystem: Host-associated > Mammals > Digestive system > Stomach > Rumen | place: USA... | reverse complement strand
GGCGACATGATCTGGAAAGCCCTTGAAATCGAGAAAAAAGGCAAGCAGGCCTTCTACGTCAACGCAGAGCACTTCGAAGACGCAAACGGCAACACCTACCGCAAGCCCATGGCTGAGAGACTGGACAAGGAAGAAGAGACGAAGACAGAAGAGAGCGAGACGGCGGCGGAAAGCGAGACGGCGCCGGAATGCGAGACAAGTGCTGAGAACGAGACAGCGGCGGAAAGCGAGACGGCAGCTGAGAGCGAGACGGCAACTGAAAACGAGACGGCGAAAGCCGAAGAGACAGAATCTGAGCCAATGTCTGAGACGGAGACCGTTTACGAGACAGAAGCCGAGACTGAACCGGAAACCGAGAACCTTGAAGAGACCGAAGTGGTCATGCCAATCAGGAGAATGGCTGTCAGAAAAGCTCCGGCAGCAAGCCAGGTCGGAAACTACATCTTCCTTGACCTGCCCAACATGAACGCAAACAATTCGAATCCGAATTGGAAAAATGCCGGCAAAATCTACCTTTACAACTATACTAAGGCAAAGGATCAGTCCAACCAGACCCAGTATTTCTATAACTATAGTGGAAAAGATGGAAATCTGGTGTGGTGGGACGTTTCCAACAGTAGTAAATTTGCTTCAACAGATCAGTTTATGCTGTCCGTTTCCAATAGCTGGACGACATTGAATTATGCCAGCAACAAATATTATCGTACGACCCTTCTTGGGACGATCGGCGACTGCAAGGGCAAGGTTTTGACCTGGGGCGGTCACGACTTTGTGGACGGCAGTAAAACTTATTATGGCGAGTTCAGCAAAACACCGTATAAGACGGGACTGACGCTTAATGCCGGCGGGGCGACACTGGATCTGACCACTGCAGAGTCCGCCACAGTAACGAAAACGCTGACCGCTGGAACTTCGATCAGCCTTGCCCTTGATCCGGGATATGATTTCAAGGATTATTCCTATAGCTGGTCAACTCCTAAGAATTCCACCGGAGCAGACTATGCGGGACTTACTCTTAGCACCGCTTCCGGGACTGGCATCGTCATTTACGCGGCGGATACGGTAGAGAACGGCGCTGCAGTCATTACACTCACTGCCACGAATGGCTCCAGCACGATCAGCAGAACGATTACTCTGACGGTTGCGGCGAAGAGCACGGTCCTTTCCCTGCAGGCAGATCAGGAAATGATTCTGGTGGGAGATTCAACGGTTCTGCATGTGACCGCGGATCCGGAATATACAGGGCAGGTAACCTACACCTGGAAGATCACGAGCGGAACGGATGTCCTCAAATATACAGCTGAGAATCCGGAGGAGATCGTTGAGAGCAGCGCCAGGGCAAACCTTGAATCCGTGTCTGACCTTACGCAGGATGACGCAGAATATGCGAAAGAACAAGCAAGTCAGCCTCTGATCAGTGATGAGGATAGCGCGGCTTATCAGGAAACCAGAACACCGGACAGCACAGCTGATCAGAATAGCAGTGTGCAGGACAGCAAAAATCAGAGCAGCATTCAGTCGAATGGTCAGGCTGGACTGGATCTGGAGGAATCATCCAAGACGCAGTCAGATGATGCGTCCGATCCAAAGGATTCAACCTTGTCTGAGATTCAGACAAGCGATGCTCAAGTCGTCGTGACCGGCCTTCAGGCAGGTACCGCAACCGTCACCGTTTCTGCCGTAGACAGGGCAGATCCCTCAAATGCTGTTACATCTGAGCCGGTCACGATTACGGTTGCTTCTGCGGTCCTTGATCCGACAGAGATCTTTCTGGATCTGACAGGAGATGATCAGGCATCGGAAGACTTGAATCTCCAGGTAGGATCCGGCGTGCAGTATGATTCGATCGAATGGTCCATGACCATGAATGCTCAGGCGGACCCGAACGATCCCAGTACCGCATATTCGGATGCGGAGAGTGCCGCGCTCAGTCAGTACGTTACCCTGACTCCGGCAGATGAGACCGGAAAAGCTCTTTCCGCAACGGTCAGGGCAGTCCAGAACAAGGATCTTCCGTCCGATGGAAAAGCTACCGTCACAGTCACTTTGAAAAGCGGCGATACGGTTGTCCAGACGCTCACTGCCACAGTTGCGGTTGCCAGTAACCCGGCTTCGGAGGGCTCGATCTATTACGACGCTACCTTCTCCAGGGTCAATCAGGCAGGAGATAGTCTCTTCAATAACGCGATTCCCTACGAGGCAGATGCCTCAGCGGCAAATGGCGATCTGTGGGTTGCTTTCTATGATGAAAACGGCAATAAAAAGAACATTACGGCATCCTTGGTGAGTGGACAGTATACCGTTGATGATGGCTGCGTCAAGATCCCTGGAACGACGCTGAAGACGGTAACGGTAAATGGCCATACTTATAAGTATACCTATGAAATTCCACTCTCTTTCAAACCGAACAATGCAACGAAGGTTCAGTTTGCAGCAACAAAGCTTGCTCTTGGAAATAACAATTCTGCCCAGGCAACGATCAAGACCACCATACCGACGGATATCAAGGGTGCCTGCTTCTATGCAGACGGCGGCGATTTCAAGGTCTACTGGGGCACACAGAAGAACCGCTTTGGTTACTGGGACAAGGCTTACACCGTCCGTGATCCGGAGAAGGAGCGGACACAGAATAACAGTAAGGTCACAACGAGCGGAAGCACCAGGTTTGTTGATGGAAATGCAGGCGCTCCGGACTACAGCACGTCGCTGGACAATGCGGGCTCCAGCAACAATCCTGGCACTTCCGGAGGAAAGTCCGGGGATGACGTCTACTGGGCAAATTCCACCTTTTACGATTACTACTCGGACCTCGAGCTGAGCGGTCTGAACCGGTCGACCAACCTTAAGTGGGACGACAACGCCACCAGCGGCTCATCCCGCTGCTATGCGACCTTCCGCCAGTTTGACCAGGCGCTGAGCGACTATTACAGCGCAAACGGTACTGAATATCCGATGTACACCGGACATTTCCAGCCGAGCATCACGGGCTGGGGCAATCCGTATACAGACATCAAGGATTCTCTTGGCTTGTATGGTTCGAATGATACCAATACCTTCTTCGCAGTCAACAACTCGACCAAGGATATCTACGGCTATGGAGACGACAGCAACCGCAAGTACGATATGGCGGCTCAGGGACTTTGGAACAGCAGTTCACTATTCTTTAATACGAGCTTCCTCCAGGGGAATAACAGCAAGAACGCGATCCTCGGCAAGGTCTACAACAATGTGTCCTTCCCATTCACCCGCTACGACAGGGACAACAATGGGATCAACTATTACGGATTTGACAGCGCGACGACTACCCTCCATATGGAGAATGGTTACCTGCTGAATACCGGTAATCAGAACTGGTCCAAGAATACGGATGCGACGGGCACAAGAGGTAAAGACGGAGTATCCAATGATTACGGCTTCTTCCCGCTGAACAGCACTTCCGTTAATGGCCCGAGCGCCATGCAGTACAACTACGGATTCGGCTGCAGACTGGAAGTTCCGTTCTCCATCACGGAAGATGGCAACCTGACCGACAAGTACGGAAACAAAGCACCGCAGGCATTCACATTTTCAGGTGATGACGATGTATGGGTCTTCATCGACGGACAGCTGGCACTCGACCTTGGCGGCGATCACGGACGCGTGAGCGGATGCATTAACTTCAGCCATGACACGGCTTACAGCTATAAGTACAACACCAAGTCGGGCGGCGGCTATGAATATACCAGCAGCGTTCCGGCTATGAGTTCCTTTGTCAGTGCGGTCAAGAACAGCCCGGCAAGCACAGAGTATCCGATTGGAACCGGCAAGACGGAGAGCCTGTCCAATCTGATCAGCAGCCTGGGAACAGGAATGCACACCCTGACCCTCTACTACATGGAGCGCGGCCAGTGGGAATCCAATATGAAGGTGGAGTTCAACTTTACTCCGAGGAAGGTGCTGAACGTCAAAAAGCAGTTTATCGAGAATGGCAACGACATCACGGAGTCCATTACATCCTCAAGCGCAAAGGTTTACGCGATGGTCACCCGCCACTCTTCGAAGAATGAAAATACTGAAGAGGTCTATCCGGTCAATGCGAGCGGTACGGATACCATCTCCAGGTACTGCATCAAGCTGAACCATGAAAATGAATGGAAGGCGACTGTCAGCGAGCTTCCGAAGTACGTCAGCGGTACGGACAATTCGAACGGCGAATGGATCTATACCGTGCGGGAAGTTCTGACCGATGACAAGGGCGTGCCTTACACGAACGGAACAGACTCTGACAAAATTGCATATCCGAAGGCGGCCGAGCAGGGCAATCTGGTCAAAGTTGACGGCGTTACCTACGAAGTAAAGAACGGAACGATCGATGCTTCCGGAACCACGACCCTGATCAATACCAGAGTGGTATCAACATCCATCAAGGTGAACAAGAGATTCTCGGGGATCGATGCGTCGACCTTGCCGAATCAGATCAGGATCCGGCTGGAGAGGACGGTCATAGAAGCCAAGAAGGAATCGGATGGCACCTTTAGAAAAGATGAATATGGGAATTACATCTATGAAATTCCTGAGTCCATTCCTTCCTCTGCAACATGGGATCCGGTAACCGGCTTAGGGGAAGTTGATTCAGACGGCTGGTACACTTGGACACCGAAAAACAGAGAGACAGAGACATGGACCCATACATTTGAAGGCCTGAAGGTCAATCCGGATAACGATGCTTCCAAGGGCGTCTATGTATACCGGGTCGTTGAGGCAAGCTCGGTGTCCGGCAGCGCGGCAGCGGATGGCGGTACTGTCGAGTACACTGCGAAGGACAGAACATCAAACTCTTACTGGGTCCATTACGAAGGCGCTTCTAACGGCAGCGCTAAGAACTGGGTAAGCGCCATCACGGACAAGAAAGATAAGAACAAGAACTACACTGGTGCAGGGGTTACCCTCACCAACCAGCTCATCGTCCACCTGCCTTCCACCGGATCCCGCACAGGCATGACCCTGACGATCCTGTCCCTGATCTGCCTGGCGGCAGCGGGAAGCTTCGGGATCTTCGGCAGGAAGAGAAAACTGATCGTGTAAGCAGCGTTGACTGGTCGCGTAAACAGCGAAGAGTAAGTAATAAGAAAGCATGAACAGAAAGGGATGCCCCGCGAGGAGGCATCCCTTTTCTTCATGACGATCATGATGAAACGCATAAAAAGAACCGCCACTCCGACAAGTGACGGTTCGGGGGTAAAACCCTGTAACTGTTGTTGTGTTTGAGCTCGACCGCATGTCGCAGTGCTCTTACAAATAGAATTATATATTAGGACGCCGCGGAAGTCAAGTTGATGATTTAAAAATATATAATAAAGGATAAATAGAGGTTGATTATCTTTCCTGGTTGCTGTATGATTAAGTAGTTCCAGGCAGAAAACTGGGACAGGGCGCTGCGCCAGACGCAGGCGGTTCGGGCTGAATCCTCCATGGAAGGAGGTGAGGTCTATGCGAATAACATTTCATATCGGTAGATTTACCGTGACGATCTATATTCGTAATACAAAGAAGAACCGCCACTCGGCAAAGTGACGGTTCGGGGGTAAAACCCTGTAATCCATAACTTCAAGAGCTCAACCGCTTGTCGCGGTGTTCTTACAAGAATCAGTATAGACAGTCTTGAGGGGGATGTCAATATGGAAGATAAAAGGATGATTAATTCTATCTATACGGTTGATGAGATGAAGGCGCGCAAGCGGCAGCTTGGGCTGTCGGTGAGGTATCTGTCGGAGATCTCGGGTGTTCCGATCGGGACGATTCAGAAGATTTTGAATGGCTCTACGGGGCAGCCTCGCTATGGGACGATGAGGAAGCTTACGGAAGCGATCCTGCAGGCGGCCGGAGATCCGGTTCCACAGCTGGAAGGACCGGCTGCGGGAGCAGGATTGGCAGGCACTGCGGGAGCAGGGGATTCCGGAGCGGGAGTTGTTGGAGCTTATGCCGGAGCTGCTGTCGGAGCTGCGGGACAGGCTCTGGCTTTCGGGGCTGCAGCCGGACCTGCAGGACAGGGTCACGCTGCCGGTGGGCGTGCGGATTATATCATTGCTCCTGGCGGACTGAACGAGGAGATCGATGGCGTGCTCTATGAGATGGATTCTCCGACCGCAAAGCATCAGGAGATCGTAGGAAGTCTCTACTATAAGGTAAGGAGTTCTCTCGAGGCTAAGAAGGAATCTGATAAACTTCACACCTGCATGGGACCGCTGGCGGTCCAGCTGGATGCGGAGGGGAAGACGGTCGTGCGCCCGGACGTGATGATCTTCCGGGAAGATGGGGAGAATACGCTGGTCGAGAGCGAGGATAAGGTAAAGTTTGTGCCGGATTTCATCGCCGAGGTCGTTTCGGCGAAGTCCAAATCACGTGATATGTTCACAAAGCTCGGAAAGTACCGGGAGGCAGGCGTACGGGAATACTGGCTCGTTGATCCGGACAAGCACACGGTCATGGCATACCAATTCGACAAAGGAGACGACGTAGAGATATATACATTTACGGAAAAGATCCCGGTCGGAGTGACCGAAGGGAAGTGCGAAGTGAAGCTTAGTGAGAAGTAAGAATCGAGGAACGGGGGATGCCGGTGCCATACCGGTGACAGGCACCAAAAGTGACAGGCACCGGCGTCACTTGCATTACAAGGCTATATTTGGTAAGATTCCCAAGTGGACGGATTGTCCGCGGGGATTATATCTAATTGAATAAAAGGAGTATATGTCATGAGAAAATTCAGAAAGATCACTGCACTGATGCTTGCTCTGACGATGGCTGCACTTCTGCTGACGGCCTGCGGCGGCGGAAGCGGCAAGGGTGGAGATGTGTCGGTTGATGTCGCTGCGCTTGCGGATGAGCTCAACAAGGATACGGTTACCACCGATACGCTGTCTGAGACCAAGGAGAGCATGCTTGCGAGCATCTACTATTTTGAGGATGGGCAGGTTACGGAGAGCAAGGCTTACATGAGCTCCGGCGCGACCGCTGATGAGGTTGCGGTTGTGAAGTGCAAGGATGCTGCTGCCACGAAGGATGTGGAGACGCTCTTCAACAATCGTGTGAAGGCGCAGTCAGACCTGTATTCGACTTACAAGCCGGAGGAGTCTGACAAGCTGAAGGATGCGATCATCAAGTCTGCCGGTCAGTATACGGTGCTTGTTGTGTGCGATGATTATGATAAGGCGAATGAGATTCTGAAGAAGTACGGGTTCTGATTCCGGGCCCAGGACCGTGTGACAACGTCATAATAATTCTGGGCTGGATTTGCTAAGTGAAGATTGTGAGATAGAAGAAAGGACCGCCCGGGTGGACGGTCCTTTCTTGCACCATGTGGTATAAAAACTGCCCCAGGATGGGGCAGATTTCTTGTCTTATATCTTAGCCGGCGCTGATGTCCGCATCGTCTCCGGATGCTTCCGCAGAATCAGAAGCTTCCTCAGCCTCGGTCTCGTCCTCGGAGACCGGTTCGAGGGAACCACCATTTGCGGTAACAACCTCAGCCCACTCGTCGTCGGTGAGGTAGTGGCTCTTGAGATAGGTGAGCATATCCTCGCAGTACTCGGCCTCAAGGTGGATGCCGTCGGCGGAGGCACCCGGAATCAGCTCATGGTTGCCGTCGGAGAAGATCTCGTTCAGGTTCACGTAGTAGCTGTACCAGAGGTCTTCACAGGTCCCCAGAATGTATTTGTTGATGGTCTGGACGTTCTCGTTGTTGTCGTACTCGAAGCCCTGCGCGATCTTGCTTTCTTCGACGTAGATGACGGAGCAGACGTAGATGGTCGCACCCGGCTGCAGCTCGTGGAACTGCTTGATGACTTTCTCAAAGAGAGGCTGGAAGTCCTCCCAGGGGTAGAAGCCAAGGTCATTTGTGCCAAGCATCAGGTAGATCCTCTTGTACTGGCGGCCGCTCAGTCCCTGGTATACGGAGATCTGGCCGTCCGAGGTGCTGATGATCTGCTTGTCCATGTCGTTGATCGAGAGGCCGACGCCGGTCAGGAATGTTCCCTGCGTGATTCCGGAGGCGTTGCGGAAGCCTTCCATGCGGGAGTCGCCGATGAAGACGGCGTCTGAGAAGAAGGAGTCGTCCACGGATTCTGCCTGCTCCGGGACAACTGCGTCGGAGTCGATCGTCTCGCCCGTGGACGGAGCCTCGGACTCGACCGCCGGTGCGGCTGCCTGGGTATTCGTATCGTCATCACTGCTTGCTCCGGAACCGGACCCGATTCCGAGAAGAGTGCCTGCAAGGCCTGCCAGCCCCTGGTCCGGGGTGGCCGATTCGCCGGAAGCTCCGGTGGAAGAAAGAGCGCCCAGGGTTGAGACATTTGACGAAGACGTTTTATCTGAAGTACCTGAACCGGCTGCGCCCTGGTAGGTCGTCAAGGATGAGCCGACCCTGTGGGTGACGAGGTTTTTGATCATGTTTCCTTCGAAAAGGACGATGAAGAGAGCCGAGAGGACCAGCAGCTTGCTGATCATGTAGCGGCCGGGATCGCCGCGGCGGCGCCTTCTCTGAGACTGCCTGGTATTCTGCGCGGAGGCGCTTTTGGTGGTTGTTGACTGAGCCATGTTTTTCACCGATCTTTGTGATTATCCCCGTGAATTTCTGCTTTTTCTGATTCTGCTTTCTCTGGCGTTTTCCGGTTTTCTCCGTCTATTTCCGGTTTTCTCCGTCTTTTTCCGGTTTTCTCCGTCTTTTTCCGGTTTTCTCTGTCTTTTTCCGGGTTTCTCTGGCCTTTTCCTGTTTTCTCCGCGAGGGGATGCTGCGCGGGGACTATGTGGACTTTAGGCGGACCGGAAATGGCATGGAAAGACATGTAAACCAGAGGTCCGCATTGCAATTGTATCCTTATGTAATGTGCTTGAATGGCACATTTTTATATTATATAATAACTGGGTCCAAAGTAAAGCGTCACTGCCTCCGGGTTAGTGATTTATTTTTTCTAATAAGGGTAATCAAGGATGGTTTTCAGCAGTCTGCTGTTTCTTTTCCGGTTTCTGCCGGCAGTTCTATTACTGTATTTTATCTCCCCGAAGAAGTTCCGCAACCTGGTCCTGCTTGTGGTCAGCCTGGTCTTTTATGCATGGGGGGAGCCTGTTTATGTGGTGCTCATGATCGTGTCGATCCTGATCTCGTGGCTGGGCGGGCTTTTTGTGGACCGTTTCGTGAGAGAGGGGCGGGAGACGAAGGCGAAGTGGGCGATGGGAATCGCGGTCGCGGCGGGGCTTTCGCTTCTGGGGTACTTTAAGTATGCAAACTTTTTCCTCAGGACCGTGGGGCAGATCACCCGGTCCGATATTCCGCTGCTTCAGATGTCACTGCCAATCGGAATTTCATTTTATACCTTCCAGACCATATCGTATGTTATCGATGTGTACCGGGGGAGCGCGGAGGTGCAGAGGAATATTATCTCTTACGGCGCCTATGTGACGATGTTCCCGCAGTTGATCGCGGGGCCGATCGTGCAGTATAAGACGATCGATGCGCAGCTGAGGCATCGGGATGAGTCGGCGGCGGAGTTTGCGGATGGTGTGCACAGGTTTATGATCGGGCTGGGCAAGAAGGTGCTGCTGGCGAACAATGCGGGGGCGCTCTGGGACTCGATTAAGGTGCTTGACCCGGGGACGGTGCCGGCGGTGACGGCGTGGATCGGGCTGGCTGCGTATACGTTCCAGATTTATTATGATTTTTCGGGCTATTCGGATATGGCGATCGGGCTGGGGCATATGTTTGGGTTCCGGTTTCTCGAGAATTTTGACCATCCGTATATGTCGAAGAGTGCGACGGAGTTCTGGCGGAGGTGGCATATTTCGCTGGGGACGTGGTTCCGCGAGTATGTGTATATTCCGCTGGGCGGAAACCGGGTGAGTTTGTGGAAGCAGGTCCGGAATATCATGGTTGTCTGGATGCTGACGGGGATCTGGCATGGGGCGGACTGGAATTTTGTGATCTGGGGGCTCTACTATGGGGTGCTGCTGCTTCTTGAGAAGCATGTGTATGGCCGGGCGCTTTCCAGGCTGCCGGGCTGGGTGCAGCATGTCTATAGTATGTTTGTCGTGATGATCGGGTGGTATATCTTTACTTATAATGAGGTCGCCGGGAAGTTTGGGTTCTTCGGGGCACTGTTTGGAAGAGGGGCAGGATTTGTGTCGGGCGGCAGTGTGTATTTGCTATACTCGAATGCGGTTTTGCTGGTCTGCCTGATCCTGGGGAGCACGGAGCTGCCTTCGAAGTGGGGCAGGGCGATTCTGGCGAAGGCTGCCGGGAAGGATGGCGCGACGCTGGTGCTGCGGGGCATCTTCTACGTGAGCATATTCGTGTTGAGCGTGGCGTACCTGGTCGGGGCATCGTATAACCCGTTTTTGTACTTCAGATTCTGAAAGGGGTTTGAAGAGATCCTGAAGAGGTTCTGAAGGGGTTCTGAGGAGATTCTGAAGAGATTCTGAAGAGGGTTCTGAAGGGGTTTTGAAGAGGTTCGGAAGAGGTTCTGAAGAGGTGTTCTGAAGGGGTTCTGAGCAGAGCTGAAATTATCTGACAATAGCGGTAAATTGTCTGGTGCCAGGCACCGGACAATTTACCGGAATTTTCTGACAATTTGGCGGGAGTGTGACGGATGAAATTTGAGAAGGAGGCTCACTATGAGCCGTCGATGAATCGGACTGTGTCGTGGAATGTTGTGCTGATGTTCCTGGTGCTGGTCTTTGGTTTTATGGTCGCGACGGTGCTGAAGCCGCAGGATGAGCGGTCGGAGGCGGAGAATCGGCCGCTCCAGCAGCGTCCGTCCCTGACCTGGGATAGCCTGATCTCCGGGGAATTTGCGGAGGACTATGAGGCTTATCTGTCGGACCAGTTTGTGGGCAGGAATGGCTGGATCACTCTCAGGACGGATTTTGAGCGCGCGACCGGGAAGCAGGAGACGAGCGGTGTCTATTTCGCGAAGGATGGCTATCTGATCGAGAGCCATGAGGGGATTTTCACTGCAAAGCAGGCAGATGCGAATATTAACTTGCTGGCTGCATGGACCGGCGGGATGGCAGAGACGTACGGACCGGAGCACTTTACGGTGATGCTGGTGCCGAACGCGGTTGACATTTTAAGGGACAAGCTGCCGGCATTTGCGAACCCATATGATGAGGAAGTGTATCTCGCGAGGGCGAAGTCTGCGGTTGAGGCGGCGGTTGAGGCGGCGGTTAAGGCGGCTGATGCCGGAGACGGTGAAGGTGGTGCGGCGGCCGGTGCCGGAGACGGTGAAGGTGGCGCGGCGGTCGGATCTGCGGATGTGTGGTTTGATGCGGCTTCGGTGCTGCGTGAGCATAAGGACGAGGAGATTTTTTACCGGACGGACCATCACTGGAAGACGCTCGGGGCATATTATGTATACGAAGAGTGGGCCAGGAGCAGAGGGCTCAGCGTGGGCGCGTATGACTCGACCAGCGTGACGGAAAGCTTCGAGGGAACCATTTCCTCAAAACTGGGGATCAAGGGCAGGGCTGACAGTATCGAGCGGTACGACCCGGAGGTGGCGAAGGACTATTATCTGGTTTACAATCAGAGCGAAGATGTAAGGAACTCGATCTATCAGGACTCGTTCCTGGGAACCAAGGACAAGTATTCGTACTTCTATGGCGGGAACACCGGGCTGATCCAGACGGTGATGCCGAAAAGCCAGACGGAGGTGTCGGGGAGCCAGGCAGGGGCTTCGGGGGACCAGACAGGGGCCTCGGGGGACCAGACAGGGCGGAAGCTGCTGATCATCAAGGATTCCTACGCACACTGCTTCGCACCGTTTACTTATGAGAACTTTGACGAAGTCGACCTGGTCGACCTCCGGTATTACAACAGCAGCCTGTCCGAGCTGATCGCTCAGGGCGGCTACACCGACATCCTGTTTTTGCAAAACGCCGCAGGGTTTGCGGAGGAGACATCGCTGGCAAAACTGGCAACCTGAATTGTGCGAAATTGTCTGAATTGTTAGGTGAATTGTCTGGTGCCAGGCACCTGACAATTTGCATGAATTGTCAGATAATTCAAGAGGGAGAAGGAGGTACCATGAGCAAGTGTGACACGATTTTTATCAACATGTGCAAGGACATTCTCGAGAATGGCACCGATACGCGGGGACAGAAGGTTCGTCCGCACTGGCCGGACGGAACGCCGGCATATACGATCAAGCAGTTTGGCATTTGCAACCGCTATGATCTGAGGGAGGAGTTTCCGGCGCTGACGCTCCGCCGGACGGCGCTCAAGTCTGCGATGGACGAGATCCTCTGGATCTGGCAGAAGAAGTCCAATAACGTTCACGACCTTCATTCCCACATCTGGGATGAGTGGGCGGACCCGGACGGCTCGATCGGCAAGGCTTATGGCTACCAGATGGGGGTCAGGCACCAGTACAAGGAGGGCATGTTCGACCAGGTCGACCGCGTGCTCTACGATCTGAAGAACAATCCGTTCAGCCGCCGGATCATGACGAATCTCTATGTTCATCAGGACCTTCATGAGATGAACCTCTATCCCTGTGCATACAGTATGACGTTCAATGTGACAGAGGAAAAGGGTTCGGACAAGCTTGTACTGAATGCAGTCCTCAACCAGCGCTCAAATGATGTTTTGACGGCCAACAACTGGAATGTCGCGCAGTATGCGATTCTGCTAATGATGATCGCGCAGGTGTCCGATATGGTACCAGGGGTGCTGGTGCATATGATCGCGGATGCGCACATTTACGACCGTCATGTGCCGCTGATCAAAGAGCTGATCAGCCGCGAGCCATATCCTGCGCCGAAGGTATGGCTGAATCCGGAGATTAATAACTTCTATGACTTCACGACAGATGACCTGAACGTGGAGAATTACCAGCATCACGAGCAGATCAGGAACATACCGGTGGCAATCTGACGGCAAATTGTCAGAAAACTATGGTAAATTGTCTGGTGCCAGGCACCAGACAATTCCACTGAATTGTCAGAAAATGATCGGATTTGGAGGGCGAAGGCGATGAAGATGATCGTGGCGGCGGATGCCGGGTGGGGCATTGGCAACAGGAATGAGCTTCTGGTGTCGATTCCCAAAGATATGAAGTTTTTCAGGCAGAAGACGATGGGCAATGTGGTTGTCATGGGGCGGAAGACGCTGGAGTCATTTCCTGGACAGAGGCCGCTTAAGAACCGCCTCAATATTGTTCTCACGAGGAATGAGGACTTTCATGTGGATGGGGCTGTTGTTGTCCACAGTGTCGGGGAGCTTCTGGCTTATCTTGAGGAGAACTGCAAAGGGCAGGAGGTCTACTGCATCGGCGGGGAGAGCATCTACAGGCAGCTTCTTCCGTATGCGGACCTGGTCTATGTGACGAGAATCGACCGCTCCTATGCAGCAGACGCATATTTCCCGGATCTGGACGCGGACCCGGACTTTGAGATCACGGAAGAGAGCGATGAGCAGACCTACTTCGACATGACTTATCACTTCGTGACTTACGAGAGAGTAAAGAAGTAAGCAGAGCAAGGCCGGAAAGCCGGCGACGTCCATTGAAAGACGGACGGAGATGGGAGATGGCCTGAGCTGTAAATTGTCAGACAATAAGGGTAAATTGTCGGGTGCCAGGCACCGGTCAATTCCGACAAATTGTCAGACAATAAGGGTAAATTGCCGGGTGCCAGGCACCGGTCAATTTCGGTTAATTGTCAGACAATTCTGGTTGACAATTTTCCGGTTGACAATTCAACGAAAATTCCAAAAGATTTTTTTGCATTTTTGACAAAATGTTGTATAGTTATTAACTGGGTAATTTATCTAGTATGTCAATGTGTGGAGGAATGGGATGATCTATACTGTGACTTTCAGCCCGACCCTTGATTATGTGGTCTCGGTTGAACATTTCAGGACAGGGGCGATCAATCGGACCACTTCGGAGGCCGTTTTTCCCGGGGGCAAGGGTGTCAATGTCTCTCTGGTTTTAAATAATCTGGGTTACATGACGACGGCGCTTGGCTTCATTGCGGGTTTCACGGGTGCGGAGATCAAACGGATGCTGTGGCTGAATGGGGTGGAGAGCAACTTCATCCAGGTTGAGAGGGGCATGTCCCGCATCAATATGAAGGTCCGTTCGGACGAGGAGACTGCCATCAATGGCCAGGGGCCGGATATCACCGAGCAGGATATCGGGACGCTCTACCAGAGGCTTCGTTTCCTGATCGACCATGACACGATCGTGCTCGCAGGCCACATTCCTTCATCCCTTCCTTCCAATATGTACGAGCAGGTCCTTGAATTCCTCAAAAACCGCAGCCTTCGCATCATCGTCGATGCCGAGGGTGAGCTTCTCACCGGTACGCTCAAATATCATCCGTGGCTGATCAAGCCAAATGCGGAAGAGCTGGGAGACATATTCGGGGTGGAGATCAATTCGAGAGAGGACGCGGTCCCCTGGGCTATCAAGCTTCAGGATATGGGTGCCAAAAATGTTCTGGTTTCGCTCGCAAATGAGGGCGCGGTCCTGCTCACCGAGGATGGGACCATATACAGCTCAAAGGCCCTCGAGGGCAAGGTGGTCAACTCCGTAGGGGCGGGCGATTCGATGATCGCGGGCTTCCTCGCGGGCTACCTGGATTCGGACGGCGACTACAAAGAAGCCTTCAAGAAAGGGCTTTGCGCCGGGGCTGCCAAGGCGTTCAACCTGTCGATGACAACGAAAAAAGAGATCAACTTCATCATGCGGACCACGAAGTTCAACATTAAAGAAAGCCATAGATAAAGGAAGGCGACGCACATTTCCGCGAAGCGGGGGATTCGTCAGATAAGCCCAAGAATTCCTCCTGTTTTAGGTAATTTCGCTGAAAATGTGCGTTGCCTTTTACTTTTTGGGGCTGTGGATGGCCTCCTGTGCTATAATTGTATAAGAATACAAAAATTTTGCCGTTCGGTATGGATAATCTTGAACATATTCGACAAAGACGCAGCATAGGGAGGCCGGAGGATGAATATTGGATTTATCGCCGACAATAGCAGGAAGGACCTGATCGAGAATTTCTGCGTTGCCTACAAGTCTATATTAGCGAAGCATGAGCTGTACGCTACCGAGATGACGGGGCGGAGGATCGAGCAGGCGACCAACCTGCATGTTCACAAGTTCCTGTCGGGCTCTGTCGGCGGCGCGAAGCAGTTTATCGATATGATCCAGCGGAACTATATGGATCTGGTCATCGACTTCTATAACCCCATGCAGTTTAGCCCGAATGAGCCATACATCCTGCAGGTGACGACGGAGTGCGACCGGTACAATATCCCGGTGGCGACCAATATCGCGACGGCAGAGGCATTTGTGCTTGGGATGGACCACGGAGACCTCGACTGGAGGAATTCGGTGAGGCCGGAAGAATAAGAAAATTCAGAAGCTTTCGCTTTATAAGAATTACATAATTCAGAAATCAGAATAGGAGATTTGAATGAGAGTTATAGCCGGAAGCGCGAGGAGTCTGCCGCTGAGGACTGTGCAGGGCATGGAGACGCGGCCGACCACCGACCGGATCAAGGAGACACTCTTTAATATACTTGCGCCATGGGTTCCGGGAACGAGGTTCCTGGATCTTTTTGCGGGATCCGGCGCCATCGGGATCGAGGCGTTGTCACGCGGTGCGGAGAGCGCTGCATTTATCGACAACAGCAGACAGGCGCAGAGCGTGATCCGCCAGAACCTGAATTTCACCCACCTCGCGGACAAAGGGCGCGTGATCGCGGGTGATGTGGTCAGAAATGTGACTGGCATGGATGGCGAGCGGCCGTTCGGGATCATTTTCATGGATCCACCGTACGACAAGGGCCTGGAGTTTGAGGTGTTGAGGGCGCTTCAGGACAACTCGATTTGCACACATGAGACGCTGATCGTCGTTGAGGCGAGCCAGGAAACGGACTTTTCGAAGGCGGAGGAGCTAGGATACCGAATCGAGAGGGTCAAGGAATACGGAAAGAAGAATAAGCACGTGTTCCTGCGAAAGGCCTGAGAAAGGCGAAAGCAGCCGGAATTGTCTGAAAATTACACCGAATTGTATGGTGCCTGGCACCAGACAATTTGATGAATTGTCTGATAATTTGGCGGAAGAGGAGAGATTCAATCGAGTATGATCAACAGGATTGCAGTGTACCCGGGAAGCTTTGACCCGGTTACCTTCGGGCACCTTGATATCATCAAGCGCGCGTCGGAGATGGTCGACACGCTGATCGTGGCGGTGCTTGTCAATAAGGCTAAGACACCGTTGTTTTCGGCTGAAGAACGTGTTAATATGTTAAGGTCTGTAACAAAGGATATTGGGAATGTCCGGGTGGAATCTTTCTCGGGACTCTCAGTTGATTTTGCGAGACGCCAGGGTGCAGAGTTCCTTGTGAGGGGGCTGCGCGCGATCACCGATTTTGAGTATGAGCTGCAGATGGCGCAGACGAATCGGATCATGGCGCCGGAGATCGATACGATCTTTCTGACGACGAATCTGAAGTATGCGTACCTGAGTTCGACGACGGTGAGAGAAGTGGCGTCGTACGGCGGTGACATTTCGAGGTTCGTGCCGAAAGAGATCGAGGAATTGGTAGAAGCAAAGTACCGCGGAAAGCGGTGAGGGATGGGTGACAGGCACCTGTAAATGTGATGGTTTTCCGCTGGCCCCGGGGAAGGGCGGGCGGTAAACATAGATGCCACGTCCGGCGGCGAAGAGCCTGGCGAAGTACATTTGCGAAGCTGCGCGAAGTTTTGCGGGACTTTGCGGGGAAAAGACCCGAAGTTTTGTGAAGTTTTGTGGACTTTGCGGGGAAAAGGCCGCGTCTGAGGGGAACGGGCTGGCAAAGGGGAATATGTAATTAAGGAGAGGATCGTTATGGCAAGCAGAATTGAACAGATTATCGAGGAGATTGAGGAGTACGTCGAGGGCTGCAAGTTTCAGGCGCTGTCTTCTACAAAGATCGTTGTCAATAAGGAAGAGCTGATGGAGATGCTCCGTGAGCTTCGGATGAAGACTCCGGATGAGATCAAGCGTTATCAGAAGATCATCAGCAATAAGGATGCGATTCTTGCGGATGCGCAGGCGAAAGCGGACCAGATTGTTGCGGATGCGCAGGCTAAGGCTGACAAGATCGTGTCTGAGAGCGAGGTCATGCAGAAGGCTCTCGAGCAGTCGAACCGTCTGATCGAGCAGACGAACCAGCAGGCGCAGGAGATTATTGACAATGCGACGACTGATGCCAACAATATTCGTGTGAGTGCGATCGCTTACACGGATGAGATGCTGGATAATCTTGAGAAGATCATGGGTCACACGCTGGATTCGGCGGGGACGCGTTACAATAATTTTATCAACTCGATCCAGTCCTGCTATGATATTGTGACGAAGAATCGGAAGGAGCTGTCTCCGCAGCTTGCGCCGTCGAGCTATCAGACCACTCCGGAGATAAAGGATGAGGAGTCTGAGGAACCGGTAGCTGAGACAGGTGAGACGGAAGACGGGAAGGCAGTAGACGAGACGAAGGAAGAAGAGTGATCAATCCATGCGCCGGTAGCTGAGGGACTGTAAGGTGGCAGCTTCTGGGCTAACGTACGACACGCACGGAGGATAGAGATGGTTTTGGGGCATCTGTTTTGTGACAGGTGCCTCTTTTCTTGCAAATTTGCATGCTGCGAATTGTGTGAAAATTCCCCTGAATTGTCTGGTGCCTGGCACCTGACAATTCTGGACAATTTTTGCCGATTTACAAACAATTCTTTTAAATGTCAGACAATTGATTGCCGTGGGAGGGCGAGGGACGTCCCGGCAGCGGCGGTTTTATTTCCCCGAAGGGGATGGAAGGGGCTATGGGAGTTGTGAGACTGGATAAGTTTCTCTCGGATGAGTCGGAGTTTACGCGAACTGAGGTCAAGAAGTTGATCAAAAAGGGGCAGGTCAGGGTGAATGGTCAGGTGGCTGTCCGCCCGGAAATGAAAATCGATCTTGATTCGGACGTGGTTGTCTTGTCCGGGCGGAGTGTTCGTGCAACCGGATCGGTGTGCCTGATGCTGAACAAGCCGGCGGGTGTCCTTTCTGCGACGGAAGATCGGCGGGCAAGGACGGTCATCGACCTCATCGACAGACCATTTGCGAGAAAGTTGTTTCCAGTCGGACGGCTTGACAAGGATACGGAGGGGCTTCTTCTTCTCACAAATGATGGAATGCTTGCCCACAATCTGCTTTCTCCGAAGAAGCATGTCTACAAGGTGTATTTTGCGGTTGTGGATGGCGAGGTGAGCAAGGATGATGAGAAGGCGTTCACCGAGGGTATCGATATCGGTGAGAAGAATCTCACGATGCCGGCCATCATGCGAAGACTGACGGTCGATGGAGACTTTTTGTGGGGGATGGAAGAAAAGGTGCCGGGGGAGAGGAGCCGGTGCCAGGTACCGGAAGCGCAGGAACCGAAAGTGCCAGGTACCGAAGGGGTGCCAGGTACCGGTGGGGTGTCAGGTACCGGCGGGGTGCCAGGTACCGAA
>Ga0326514_10001013_pt1 | contig 18525 bp, 15 predicted proteins | sample 3_2548_0518_D_FD_203653 | JGI IMG/M metagenome (GOLD analysis project Ga0326514, IMG submission 203653) | Bovine rumen microbial communities from UC Davis, California, United States - 3_2548_0518 | ecosystem: Host-associated > Mammals > Digestive system > Stomach > Rumen | place: USA... | reverse complement strand
ATCTCAAAAACAAGCCGTAAGTCATTCTCGTCGGCATTGGGGTGTACTTCGTGCTTTGAACCGACTCGAGCAATTTGGATTAAGTATAAATCTTTAATTCCTTGTGCTTTGACATAGGGTATAAAATAATATAACTTATTGAGTGCCACTGTTGAAGGAAACTTTTTGCCAGTGTAATAGATTCTTGCAGAGCCATCAAGAAACAAATCCACATTGTCGTTTTTGACAAGGCTTACCAAAACATTCTTTGCTGTATCCAATTCGTAATCAATGCGTTCTGATTTATGATTGACGATTTCAGAAGGGAATTCTTTCTGAATATCAGTAATGTTTACAGGATTGTTGATGCCCAAATATGTCATGATGGAATCTCCGACAAACTTGGCCAAATTGACTGGCACAGCATTGCCTATCATTTGTTCCATGCCTGTTTTTGTGCCGATGAACTTGAAATCTTTCGGAAAAGTCTGAATCATGCTACGTTCTTGTGTGGTCAAAGGTCGAATTCCTTCCAAAGAAGCGACTGGGTCTGTTGGATGAAGTTTGTAGCCAGCAGGCATTGGTCGGTTCACTCCACGGATGGTTGGACTTGGTTCATCAACGCTGAAAATTCCTCTACGAGCGTAACTGCGAGGGTGTCTGTAATAATACTTTATTTCTATTTGATTACCAAAATATTCCGCGATTGTCATTTCTTTTGATGCCTGACGATTCTCAAGTATATCTGATATAAAACCGTCTTTTTCATCCAAATGACCAATCATTATGAACCGCTTTCGCCTTTGTGGGACACCACAAAAACTGGCATTTAGCACGGTTTCGGTCAGACCATAACCGCAATCCTTGAAAATCTTCCTTGCCTCAACCAATTTTCCTGTTTTCAAAATGCGGTCGACATTTTCCATCACAAACCATTCAGGCTTAATAGTGGTTACAATCTTTGCATAACTTACTGTCAAGTCACCTCTCCCATTGTTTTCATCACGCTTCCCTGCAGATGAAAAGTCTTGGCAAGGTGGCCCGCCAATAATCATATCTGGATTGTATTTTTCAATCTCCGTAATTGATTGTCCAACATCTGACAAGTCTTGCTTGATGACAGGGTGATTGAAATTGTTGTGATAAACGGTGACCGCTTCGTCCCAATTATCAAATGCGGCTAAGATTTCGTAACCAGCCTTCTGAAAACCGAGGCTTAATCCCCCGCAACCGCAAAACAAATCAATTACTTTCATCATTATTCAAAAATATCAGGACTGTTAACTAACACTGCATCAAACCTTCTTTCAGGACTTAACAGGTCTTGACCGCCACCAAGAATGATATTCTTTATCTCATACTTTGAAATCCTTGGCTTTACAAGTTCATCACATTTGAGAAATGAGTGTGACTTTGTGCCTGGCAAAGCAAATGCTTTATCGTTAGCCAAATTGTAGGATTGCAAACGGATAATCCGCTTGTAATCGAACATATCGTATGTGACATAATCAAGCAACATCTTGTAAAGCCAAATGATAGTTCTGTGAAAACGATTCAATTTGGTGAGGCTTGAACTGTCTTCAGTGCAGCACATCTGTATAATGGAAAGATTTGACCATACGAACACATCAAGGCAATTCTCCTTCAAACGCATCTTGTTCCCTTCAGTTTTCCAAATAGGTTGGACAATCAATGGCTTTTGTTTAATGCACATATCTGTCGAAACTGCCAAAATTGAAGACAAAATCTGATTATAATGCGACAACACTTCCTCGATTTCTTCCCAGTGGTTAATTTGTGGCACTTTGCGTAATAGTGACCTCAAATGCTCCTTTTCCTCTATCGTATTATAATTGGCGCAGATGCTGCATGCCAAAAAACAGATAGTTGGAGGTCGCATTACGATCTCTGTACCCCATTCTGTTTCAGGCAAGTTCTTTGTTGTATTATCAGGAAGAGCCGTAAGTTTGACCTCTAAACCAGAAAGTAACTCATTGGTTTCTTGGTTAAGCATGACCAAATCTATCTTTTCTCTTTCTCCTTGGTAGAACTTTTCGTAAGGTGCATAACCTGCCTCAAAATTATAATAGGTTTGCTCACCCAATGGGTCAATCCCTAACAATTCCTTTCCATCAATATATTTGTGAAAAATAGAATTATCAGGAGAGGTGCAGATGTAAACAGGCTTCACTTTTTTGCTGTACATATATGCCACCAAAGAGGCGGGGAAAGAACTATTGAATTGGTTCTTGCCCCAACATTCTGCCTTGGTGTAGTCTCTACTGGAGTGTTTTTGGCCAAAGAGTCCTGGAACTATAGAAGTTGTCATAATATATTGATAATAATTTAGCGCAAAAATAGTGCTTTTTCGGATAAAAACACAATAATAACCAAACAATTAAATAATTAATCGGTCGTAAAAGATTTTGAACTTGTAAAGAACCTTCATGTTGCAACCCTTTTGATTTTGCTTGTTTGAATTGATGGATTTGTTTAGGATTTTAAATATTTAAAAATCAATATCGTATGTTTTTTCTGCAATTTTTTTCGCCCTGATTGCCGACTTTTCCTTATTTTAGCCACTTCTTTCGGAAAACTAAAATTGAAGTATTATGCACATCGCAGTAGCAGGCAACATCGGTTCGGGCAAGACGACCCTCACGGGGCTTTTGGCCAAGCATTTCAACTGGGAGCCTCATTATGAGGAAGTTGAGCACAATCCTTACCTCGACAGTTTTTATGAAGACATGCAACGCTGGTCATTCAACATCCAGATATTTTTCCTCAACAGCCGTTTCCGTCAGGTGATGGACATACGCAACAGCGGTAAAGACGTCATCCAAGACCGAACCATCTATGAGGATGCCCACATCTTTGCGGCCAACCTCTATTCGATGGGACTGATGGAAACCCGTGATTTTGAGAACTATCAGTCGCTGTTTGAACTGATGACGAACTTCCTCCAGCCGCCCGACTTGCTGATTTACCTCCGCGCCTCGGTGCCTACCCTGATTCGCCACATCGCCAAGCGCAACCGCGAGTTTGAGCAGTCGATTAGCATTAGTTATCTGACCAACCTCAACGAGCGTTACGAGAAGTGGATCAGTGAATACAACGACGGCAAACTGCTCATCATCGACACCGACAACATCGAACTCGAGAACCCCGAAGGCTTGAGTATGGTGGTTGACAGAATAGAGGCATCACTCAACGGATTGTTCTGAAAATGAAAGTGGTAGGAATCATACCGGCCCGTTACAACTCGACGCGCTTTCCCGGCAAGCCTTTGGCTTTGATTCAGGGGAAAACGATGATCAGGCGCGTGTGCGAGCAGGCTTGGAAGTCGAAGTTGGACGCGGTTGTGGTGGCTACGGACGATGTGCGCATTGCCGACGAGGTGATGAGTTTCGGCGGGCAGTATGTGATGACTGACCCTAACCACCGCAGCGGCACCGACCGTTGCCGTGAGGCTTTGGACTTGCTTGAAAACCAATATGATGCCGTGGTCAACATTCAAGGCGACGAGCCTTTCATCGACCCTGCGCAAATCAACCAAGTCATTGATTTGATTGGCCATGATGATACGCAAATAGCGTCTTTGGCCAAACGCATTGAGGACGAGGATGAGCTATTCAGCCCCAATGTGGTGAAGGTGGTGATGGACAAGGATGATAACGCATTGTATTTCAGCCGAAATCCCATACCTTTTATGCGCAATTTGGATCATGGAAAATGGCTGCAAAAGGGCGAATTCTACAAGCATATCGGCCTTTATGCCTACAAGACCGAAACTTTGTGCCAAATCGCTGAAATGCAACCTTCTAAGCTTGAAATGGCTGAGTCGTTGGAGCAATTGCGTTGGCTGGAAAACGGCTTGCGTATACGGATGGGCATCACGCAAAAGGAAAGCCTGTCAATTGACACGCAAGAAGATCTTGAAAAAGCATTGCAATTCGCTCAGAATCAACTGATAGACTAATATGATTTCGATTGTTGAAGCCATATCGGAACTTTTGTTTGTTCGTGATACCGTTGTGGTGCCCGGCTTGGGTGCCTTCGTGCGGCACGAGATTTCGGCAAAGGTGAATGTGGAAACGAACCGTTTTGTGTCACCTTCGTGCGAGGTTGGGTTTGACGCGAATCATCGTGAAGACAATGATTTGATTATCAATTATATTGCGGAGCGGAACGATTGGAACAAAACCCGCGCAAACCAGCAGTTGATGTTGTTTGTGACGGATACATTCGACAAGCTGAAGAAAGGGGAGAAGGTGGCTTTGGAGCGTATCGGCACATTGTCTTATAATTCTGATAATGAGCTTGTTTTTGAGCCTGACAATACCGTAAACTACAATCCTGATTCCTTTGGATTGCATGATTTCAATTGGGTTGCGACTGAAAACGAGGAGGTCAGGAAAGAAACAATGCAAAAAGCGGAGGAAAAGAACGATGCGGAGCCAGAGGAGGATTCAGTGAAAGTCGAGAAAGGGGTTTGGGTGATTATGCTGGCTTTGGCGCTCGTTTTGAGTGGGTGGTTCTATTACAAGGTGTTTCTGCACAAGGACGATTACAAGGAGCAATATGCGGAAACGCAAACCCAGACGAGCGAAGCTCCAAGCGAAGGCGGGTTGACCGAAGAAAAGATTGCTGAAATGGTGGATCGGATGATCAGGGAGGAGTTGAGCAAACCATATTATGAGATGCCGAGAAAAGACACCATCCGCATCATTGCTGGGTGTTACGATCAAGTGGATTTTGCCCAGCGTGTTGTCATTTCGTTGAGAAACAAGGGATTCCCGAATGCCTTCATGGAACAGCATGGCGAGCGTTGGTTTGTGGCTTACGACCGCTACCATACCGAAGAGGAAGCCTATGCCGCCCTTCGCGAAATCCGCGAATCGGGCAAAGGCAAAGGCTGGATTTTGAAATAGCCCCGTAGGGGCGACAGAATTTAGGCAGGTGGTGTAAACCCCTGCCGATAAAAACGGCGCGGTGGTGTAAACTCCTGCCGGTAAAACCGAAAAAATATGTCAAAAAAGAACAAATTAGAGCGTTTCGCCGAGAACAAGACATTCCCTAACCTGTTCGAATACAGTTATGAGCGTATTATGGAAGAAGGTTTTCCGCTGCAAGGCAAGTGGCACGAAGAGTTTTTCCACAACGACAACCCCATTGTGCTCGAATTGGGCTGCGGCAAGGGCGAATACACGGTGGGCTTGGCTCGTGCCCATCGCGACATTAATTATATAGGTGTGGACATCAAAGGAGCAAGGATTTGGCGAGGCCTGAAGCAGAGCAACGAGGAAGGCATGAAAAATGTGGCGTTCCTTCGCGCCCGTATCGACCAGATTGAACATTTTTTCGCCAAGGACGAGGTTTCCGAAATCTGGGTCACCTTCCCCGACCCACATCCGGGCGAGGGTGTGCGCAATGCGCGGCACCGCCTCACTTCGTCTGAGTTTTTGGAGCGATACCGCAAAATCGTCTGCCCCGACGGCATCCTCAACCTCAAGACGGATAGTCCCATAATGTACGAGTTTACACTGCATGATGTAGTTGAAAAACAAGGTCTTCCACTACTATATGCCACAGATGATCTTTACGCAAATGACGACAACCTCGAAGTGAAGACCATCCGCACCTTCTATGAACAGATGTGGCTCGACCAAGGCTTGACTATCAAGTATATTCGATTTAAGATAAACTCTTAACAATTAAACGATTAAAAAATCAACACTTCAACAATATGTACACTGAAAACAAACAACTCTACATCGCGCATTGCGACAGCGGACCCATTTATATGGCGGGCAAAATGGCCAACCGCCACGGCTTGATTGCCGGTGCCACCGGCACGGGCAAAACCGTTACCCTACAAGTGCTTGCCGAATCTTTCAGTCAGGCGGGCGTGCCTTGCTTCATGGCCGACATGAAAGGCGACCTCTCAGGCATCAGCCAAGCGGGAAAGATGAGCGGCTTCATCGAGAAACGCCTTCCGGAGTTCTTCCCAGTTGAAAACGCCGAAGGCGACAACTCTCAACGCTCAACTTTCAACTCTCAACTCTTTAGCGGTTGCCCCACGCGCTTCTTCGATGTGTTTGGCGAACAAGGCCATCCGCTCCGCGCCACCATCTCCGACATGGGACCGCAACTCTTGGCCCGACTTCTCGGTCTCAACGAAACCCAAACGGGCATCCTCAACATCGTCTTCAAAATCGCCGACGACCGAGGTCTGCTTCTTATCGATATGAAGGACTTGCGCCTCATGCTCGACTATGTGGCTAAGAATGCCAAGGAGTTCACCACCACCTACGGCACCGTGTCTTCAGTAAGCGTCGGGGCCATCCAACGTGCTTTGTTGGCTTTGGAAGCCGAGGGCGGCGACTTGTTCTTCGGCGAGCCTTCATTCAATGTGTTCGACTTCATCCAAACCGAGGGCGGGCGCGGCGTGATGAATGTGTTGGCTGCCGACAAGCTGATGCTCAATCCCAAACTTTACTCCACTTTCCTGCTTTGGCTGTTGAGCGAACTCTACACCCAACTGCCCGAGGTTGGCGACCTGCCGCTGCCCAAGTTGATTTTCTTCTTCGACGAGGCACACATGCTTTTCAAGGACACCTCGAAGGCATTGGTCGACAAGATTGAGCAGGTCATCCGTTTGGTGCGCTCGAAGGGCGTGGGCGTGTATTTCATCACACAAAGCCCCGACGACATCCCGGATGCCATTGCCGGTCAGCTTGGCAATCGCGTTTTGCACGGACTTCGCGCCTACACTCCCAAGGAGCAAAAGGCCGTGAAAGCCGCTGCGCAAACCTTCCGCGCCAATCCGAACTTCAATACTGAAACGGCCATCCTTGAACTCGGTACGGGCGAGGCCTTGGTTTCCTTCTTGGACGAAAAAGGTGCGCCCAGCATCGTGGAACGCGCCAAAATCCTGTTCCCATTGAGCCAAATTGGGGCCATCACCGACGACCAGCGCCGCGACCTGATTCGCAAATCGCGCATCTACGGCGTGTATGACAAGAGCTTCGACCGCGAGAGTGCCTACGAAGTCCTCGTCGCGCAACAAAAACAGGAGGAAAAACGCCTTCAGAAAGAGGCCGAGGAGGAAGAAAAGCGCAAGGCCAAGGAAGCCAAGGAGAAAGAACGCGCAAGAAGCACCTCTTCAAGGTCGACGACCACAACAAGGAAAAAGAAATCGGCGGGCGCAAAAGCATTGGAAAAGACCCTCAATACCACTGCGACGACCATAGGCCGCAACCTTGGCAACACGATAGTCAGGTCGATTTTGGGGAGTATTTTCAAGAAGAAATAGTCATAACCTCACTTGCTTGGGCTGATTTCTTGCAAAAACAAAACCGCTGCAACTACTTGATTATCTTGAGTTGCAGCGGTTGTTTTTGTTGCCCAACCAGGATTCGAACCTAGACTAACTGATCCAGAGTCAGTTGTGCTGCCATTACACCATTGGGCATCAAAATCGGCTGCAAAAATACGCTTTTTTTAAATGCTGCAAGAAAAAAAGGGAATTTTTTTCTGAAAAAATTCGCTTCCTTCGCTTCATCTGTGTTAAGCGATTCTAAATCAATAATTATTGAACCTTGAACCCCAATTGTACGACAGCATGAAGGTAAGGTAGAACCACTTGTTGCGATCCGATGCCATGATGGCGGCTCCCAATGGGAAATACTCGGCTTTCACTTCGAGGTTGATGGCCCTAACTCGTGTTCGCGACTTACCGAATTCGAAACTGAGGCCTACCGAGGCGTGTGTACCGGGAGAAAACTTGGTTTCGGCAATACCTTTGGTGAACGGTGCCCTGCTGAGGATGTCGATATCCGATTGGAAGGTTTGTTCGTCGATTTTTTCGATGTATCCGCCAGAAGAAGAGGGTTGGTAGGTGACCACATAGTAATAATAGGGCTTGAGCAAGGCCAACGATGCTCCCAATCCATAGTTCCAGCGCGTTTCGATGCCGCCCCAATAAGGTTTCCCGAAAATGCGTCGGCTTTCGCCATAGCCGAAACGCAGCACATACGCATAGTTCTGTTTGCCGTAAACGAAGGGGCGCGTGTTGTATTGCGAGATGGTTATGGTCTTGATTTCCTTGGGCGAATGTAGCGAAACAGCTTCGGCAACCCAGTTCGTTGTCCGGTTGATGGTCTTGATTTTCCCGATGTTGAATCCTATCCCGAACCCTTGAGAATGGATGGCCACTTTGAAGGTGTTCTGGCGGGTGTAGACCAACCTTTCTTCAATGGGTTTGTCGTCATCACTTTGGATGTCAATGTTTTGTGCGGACAATAAAAAAGGGCACGCTCCCAAAAGCGTGAACATGAGAATGCGCAACAAGGGTCGTTTGAGGGCAATCATGGCCATGCCTCCCAACACCTGTATTAATAGCGCGTTTCCTTGATGTACTTTTGCGATTCGCCGTAGGCGGGGCAACTCTTGCTCGACCCGCATGAGGTCATGATAACGCCTGAAACAAAGGCGATTAGCAGAGTGATGGCAAGTTTTTTCTTCATAGCTATGTAATTTGACTTGCAAAGTAACGGATTTTTTCGCGAATTATTACCATCTTTGCAGAAATTTTGTGGATATGGAAGTAAAGAAACCCAATATTGATGAAAGCTGGTATCAAGTGCTGCGACCTCAATTCGAGGCACCCTATTTCGCCGACCTGAAATCTTTTTTGGTGAACGAGAAACGCCAATACGCCGTCTATCCCCCCGGACCGTTGATTTTCAACGCCTTCAACCTCACGCCATTTGACAAGGTGAAGGTGGTGATTTTGGGACAAGACCCATATCATGGTCCCGGTCAGGCGCATGGACTGTCGTTCTCTGTGCCTGATGGTGTGCCGTTCCCACCGAGTTTGCAGAACATCTTCAAGGAGTTGCATGACGACTTGGGTGTGCCTATGGCGCGGTCGGGCAATCTTGAGAAATGGGCGAGGGAAGGGGTACTGCTCTTGAACGCCTCGCTGACGGTGCGTGCTGGCCAAGCCGCCTCACACTCGCGCCACGGCTGGGAACAGTTTACCGATGCGGCCATCCGCGCCCTCTCGGAACAACGGGAGCATCTCGTCTTCATCCTTTGGGGCAACTACGCCATCGCAAAACAGGCCTTGATTGACCCCTTCAAGCACTTGATTCTGAAATCGGTACACCCGTCACCGCTTTCGGCAAGCAGAGGGTTTTTCGGTTGCCATCATTTCTCGCAAACGAACAATTATCTGATACAGAACGGAATAGAACCTATTGATTGGTCTTTGTAATATGAAAGGAACTACGAATTACACGAATTTGGCGAAATGCTCTGCATTCGACGAAGTCAATGATTTTGCGGCTTGCGCTGCGAATGAATACGGATTGCTTCGCTATGCTTGCAAAGATGCGAATCGAGTTCCCTCAATTCGTGAAAATTCGGACGTTTACGTCCCAAATTCTGAATCCAAATTCGTATCATTCGTGTAATTCGTAGTTAAAAAACATCATTATATGAAACAAATCGTCTTCGCCACCAACAACAAGAACAAACTGCGCGAAATGCGTGAAATCATGGATGACCTCTATGAGGTCTTGAGCCTTGAAGACATCGGCTGCCACGAGGAAATCATCGAGGATGCCGACACCATCGAAGGCAACGCCAAAATCAAGGCGGACTTTGTCACAAACAAGTATCATGTCGACTGCTTCGCCGACGACACCGGCCTCGAAGTGGAAGCCTTGAATGGCGCGCCGGGCGTGTATTCGGCGCGTTATGCCGGCGAGCATTGCAGCTATCAGGACAATGTGGACAAAATGCTGGCTGCCATGAAAGGCCAAGCCAACCGCAAGGCGGCTTTCCGAACCTGCATTGCCTTGAACCTCAACGGGAAATCCTACTTTTTCGAAGGCCGCTGCGACGGACAAATCACCGAGCAGCAGCGTGGCACCGAAGGTTTCGGCTACGACCCCATCTTCCAGCCCGACGGCTACGACCAAACTTTCGCCGAATTGGGCCTCGAAGTGAAAAACGCCATCAGTCACCGAGGAAGGGCTACGCAGAAATTGATAGCGTTTTTGAAGGGAATTGGGTGAGGTTAGAATATTGTAGTCGTTTTTGCTAAAAGATTCACCAAGATTTTGTAATTTTGCCCGAACATTTCCTGCAATGCCCAACCAGAATCCCGAACAAATCGCCCGTGATAAAATCGACAACCTACTTGAATTGGCAGGCTGGAAGATTCAGTCGAAAAGCAAGATTGACTTTTCGGCGGGAATCGGTGTGGCTGTTCGGGAATATCAGACCGATGCTGGACCTGCTGACTATGTGTTATTTGTCAATCGCAAACCCGTTGGCATTATTGAGGCAAAGCGCGAAGAGGAAGGTGTAAACCTCACCGTTGCCGAAGACCAATCGGTACGCTATGCCACTGCAAAACTGAAATACCTGAACAATGAGCCTTTGGTCTATGTGTATGAAACCACTGGCACTTTAACCCATTTCACCGACTACAGCGACCCGAAACCACGATACCGAACCGTTTTTGCCTTTCATAAACCCGAAACGATTGCAGAATGGATTCGCAACGGACGGAGTTTGCGGAGCCGCTTGCAGGATTTCCCTGAATTGGATACAACAGGTTTGCGCCCTGCACAGATAAAAGCGGTAGTGAATCTCGAAGAATCTTTCAAGAACAACCGTCCACGCGCCTTAATTCAGATGGCCACCGGTGCGGGCAAAACTTTCACGGCCATCACGTTCATTTACAGGCTGTTGAAATTCGCCAAGGCAAAGCGCATCTTGTTCCTTGTGGATACCCGCAATTTGGGCGAGCAAGCCGAACAGGAGTTTATGAACTTCCGCCCGAATGACGACAACCGCAAATTCACCGAACTATATAATGTGCAGCGGCTCTCGTCGAATTATATTGCCAACGACAGCCAAGTGTGCATTTCCACCATTCAGCGGCTTTATTTCATCCTGAAAGGTGAAGAGTTGGACGAATCAGCCGAAACCGACAATCCAAACGAATCGTCGTGGTTGCAGCAGAAGATTCGGGAGCAGCAAGCCATCCCCGTGGAATACACGCCGAAAGTACCCATCGAACAGTTTGATTTTGTGGTGATTGACGAGTGCCACCGCAGCATTTACAACCTTTGGAAACAAGTTCTCGATTATTTCGACGCTTTCCTTATCGGTTTGACCGCCACGCCCGACAAACGCACTTTCGGTTTCTTCAACGAGAACGTTGTTAGCGAATACACTTACGAACAATCCGTTATCGATGGGGTGAATGTGCCTTACGATGTCTATTCCATCGAAACGGAAATCTCAAGAAACGGTAGCCTTATTAAAGCGGGTTGGTTTATCGACCATCGCGACAAGGTGACACGCAAAACGCGCTGGCAACAGGTGGATGAGGATACAGAGTACAAGAAAAACGACCTCGACCGTTCTGTGGTGAATCCAAGCCAGATACGCACAGTCATCCGCCAGTTCCACAAGGCGCTGATGGAGGAGATTTTCCCGAACCGCTACGACGAAAACGGACAATACGAAGTACCCAAAACGCTCATTTTCGCCAAAACCGACAGCCACGCCGACGACATTATAAAGATTGTGCGCGAGGAGTTTAACGAGGGCAACGACTTCTGCAAAAAAGTGACTTACAAGATTGACGAAGACCCCAAGTCGGTGCTGAACCGTTTCCGCAACCAATACTATCCGCGCATTGCCGTGACGGTGGATATGATTGCCACCGGCACCGACGTGAAACCGCTCGAAGTGCTTCTGTTTATGCGCGATGTGCGTAGTGCCAATTACTTTGAGCAGATGAAAGGCCGTGGCACCCGCACCATAAATGATGATTCATTCCAACTTGTGAGCCGCACGGCAAAATCGAAAACCCATTTTGTGATTGTCGATGCCGTGGGCGTTACGCAAACCAAGAAAACCGACAGCCGACCTCTTGAACGCAAACCAACCGTGCCGCTGAAAGATTTGTTGGGCGCCGTCATTATGGGAGTGAATGAAGAGGATTTGTTCACTTCGTTAGCAAACCGTCTGATTCGATTGAACAAGGAAGTTACCGAAAAAGAGAAAGAGAAGATTGAAACCTTGTCGCGAGGCAAATCATTGGGACAGATGAGTGCCGAACTTCTCTCGGCATTCGACCCCGACAAGATTGATGAGGAAGCGCAAAAGGAACTACGAAAGATTCCTCCAGTCGAGATGACTCCTGCCATAGAGGAAGAGATACGGAAAAAGGCGCAACAGCGGTTGGCTGACGTTGCCAGCAGCACTTTCAACGGCGAATTGAACGAATACATTGTCACCGTTCGCAGCCTTCACGACCAGAAGATTGACACGATAAATATTGATACCGTGCTGGTTAGTGGGTTCAACAGTTTCACGCTCGAAAAGGCGAAGGAAACGGTTAAGGACTTCGCAGAGTACCTTGAGCAGCACAAAGACGAGATTATGGCGTTGAGCATTTTCTACAACCAACCCTACAACCGCCGCAACCTGACCCTGAAAATGGCGCAGGAACTTCTCGAAAAACTAAAGCAGGACAAGCCTTTACTGGCTCCTGCATACGTTTGGGATGCCTATTGCGCCATTGATAATGTGAAGGCGGCACAGCCCAAGGCCGAACTTACGGCTCTTGTTTCGTTGGTCCGTCACGCTTGCGGCATCGACCAGAAACTGACCGCTTTCGACAGCGCAATAAATGCCAACTACCAACGATGGATTCTGCGGCAGAATGCAGGCAACCACACCCGTTTCACGCCCGAGCAGATTGAATGGCTGCGCATGATAAAAGACCACATCGTAAGCAGCTACCACCTCGACCTCGATGATTTGGACTACACGCCCTTCGATGCCCAAGGTGGACGCGGAAAGATGTATCAGTTGTTTGGAAATGAGATGGAAAAGATAATTGAGGAGTTGAATGATGTGCTGGTGGCGTAAATATGAATAGATATAAAAACAGATAAACAATGGATTTAAAACTAAATGAAATCTCCCTTGTGGGATACAAATCTATCGGTAGCGAACAAAAAATACCGATCAATAATGATGTGACGGTGCTAATAGGAGCTAATGGCGTGGGAAAGAGCAATATTGTTTCCTTTTTTCAAATGCTTGGTTATGCTGTTTCAGGATCATTGCAACTTTATGTAGGTGAACATGGATTTTCCCATTCATTTTTACATTATGGTTCAAAGCAGACGCCTCAGCTAAGAGCAAGTATGAAGTTCTACGATGGTGATGTTAAGTCAGAATACAAATTTAGCTTATCTTCCGCGGCAAATGACATATTGATTTATACCGAAGAGACGCTGTCTTATCGAGACAGTCAACATACCAAACCATATATACTTACAATGGATGTTGGGAATAAAGAGTCTCAATTGAAAACTAAACTAAACCAAAATAAAACCATTCGTGTCTTTTATCGGTTGCTATCTGGCTGTCGTTATTTTCAGTTTCACGACACTTCAAAAGAAGCAAAAATAAAAGATAATGGATATATCGGTGATAATAGATATTTGCATGATGATGCAGGAAATTTGGCGGCATTTCTCTATGGTATAAAAATAAAAAAGGGTGGATTGATGTATTATAATCGTATTATACGTTATATCCAACAGGTTTTTCCTCAGTTCGATGACTTTGTGATGCAACCTGCTGTTCATAATGATAATTATGTAAATCTGGATTGGAGAGAAAAAGGCAATGACAACATCTTTGGAGCGCATCAATTATCAGATGGCACCTTACGTTTCATGGCTTTGGCAACTTTGCTTCTTCAACCTGAAGACACAATGCCTCCTATTATTGTTTTGGATGAACCTGAATTAGGACTACATCCAAGAGCTATTGACATTTTGGCTGGCATGATTAAAAAAGCCAGCGTCAATGCTCAAATAGTAATTGCCACACAATCTCCTCGACTGATTGACGAGTTTGAGGCCGATAAGATTGTTGTCGTCGAGCGTGATAACGTTGACAAATGCTCTACATTCAAGAAGTTAGACAAAAACCAATTGGAAGATTGGCTAAAAGACTATACGACAAGCGAATTGTGGGATAAAAACATAATAGGAGGCCGCCCATGAGACGTTTACACATAACTGCTGAAGGACAAACGGAAGAATCGTTCGTCAAAAAAGTACTTGTTGATCATTTGGGAAATTATGATATTTCCACAGATGTGCGTTGTGTCCTCACCAGCAAAGACAAACATCGTAGCGACATTCAGCATCGAGGAGGATTGATTAATTATGAAAAGGCCAAGAATGACATTAAGCAATGGTTAAAAGAAGAAAGCAACAATAATAATGTCTTTTTTACGACTATGTTTGATTTGTATGCACTTCCTCCTGATTTTCCTGGATTTGAAGGAGCGAGGCGGAAGAATAATTCTTATGAAAAGGTGAAGGTCTTGGAAGATGCGTTTGCGAACGACATCAATGATTATCGTTTTATCCCCTATATACAGTTGTATGAATTTGAAACATTGTTGTTTTCTTGTCCCCAAAAGTTTGAAATAGAGTATTTTAATAGTCAGAAAGAGATTGACATCCTGCAAACGATTGTTGAGGAAAAAGGCAATCCCGAATTGATAAATGACGGATTGGAAACAGCACCGTCAAAAAGAATCATCAAAGTTTTTCCAGATTATGCAAATAACAAACCCGCCATTGGTTCTATGGTGGCGCAAGAGATTGGATTGGATAGATTGAAACAATCATGTAAACATTTTGCAGAGTGGGTAGAAAAATTAGAATCTTTGTGCAAATAGCAAATAAGTGGGACGCTGTTCCACCTTTTTTTGAAACTGAAAATTGAATTATTATGCCCACATACCCAACATACAAATTAGGCGATATATGTGAAACTACCAGTGGTGGAACGCCTAACCGTAAGAATGACGCATACTATGGAGGTATTATTCCGTGGGTAAAATCAGGCGAATTGGGCAAGGGTGTTATTTATGACACCGAAGAAAAAATCACGGAAAAAGCCGTAAAAGAATCCAGTGCCAAAGTATTCCCTGAAGGCACGCTTTTGATAGCCTTGTATGGCGCAACTATCGGAAAATTAGGTTTTTTGGGCGTTCCCGCCGCAACCAATCAAGCCGTATGTGGCATATTTGCTAACGAAAAGATTGATTTGCAGTTTTTGAGTTATTATTTGTTTCATAAAAGGAACGATTTGATAGCGCAAGGAACAGGCGGAGCACAACCAAACATCAGTCAGACAATACTAAAAAACCTTCCCATCCCTCTCCCCCCTCTCCCCACCCAGCACCAAATAGTAGCCCGCATAGAAGCCCTCTTCGCCGAACTCGACAAGGCCGCAGAACACCTGCGCACCGCACAGCAGCAACTCAAAACATACCGCCAGGCCGTGCTCAACCATTGGCTGAACAATGATGATGGAAAATGGGAAATGGTACCTATAAAAGAAATCATTAGTGTAATAAGTAACGGTTCTACACCGAAGGCTGACAAAATGTTTTCTAAAGGAGAAATCCAATTTCTGAAAGTTTACAATTTGAATTTTGACGGTTCGATAAATTTATCAAAAGAGCCTGTTTTTATTGAGAGAGATACGCACGAAACATTACTTAAGCGTTCGCAAACAAAACAAGGAGATGTGTTGATAAATATTGTTGGTCCACCATTGGGAAAGGTTTCCATAATTCCCGAAGGAGAAAAGGAATATAATATCAACCAAGCGATAGTGATGTTTAGACCGAATGAATTTGTTACAAGCAAATTTTTAGCATATTATCTAATGTCACCACAAGTTATTGCTTGGCTAACTTCAACTTCAAAAGCAACAGCAGGTCAATATAATGTAAAAGTCTCTACTTGTCGGGAAATTATGTTTCCAAAAATCTCTATATCCGACCAGCACCGCATAGTGCAGGAAATAGAATCGCGCCTGTCGCAGGCCGAGGCTGCCGAGGCAAGCATTGCCGAAGCCTTGCAAAAAACCGAGGCACTGCGCCAAAGCATACTCAAGAAGGCGTTCAGCGGGGAGTTGGTGCCAGGAAGTTTTATTTGACTGAAAGGAAATAAACACAGCAAGAAACCATATAATATACTGATAATCAAACAAATGTTTATTTGACGGTTATTTGACTGAAAGAATTTTTCGATAGATAAAAGTTTATATAACGGTTATGTAACTGAGAGGTCGGGGGATTATTATAAATAATTGAAAATCAAATGCGTTTTATATAGTGTTTATGTAATTGAGAGCTTATGACAGAATCAACAATAATATCAAAAATCTGGAATATGGCCAACGTCCTTCGCGACGATGGCGTGAGCTACGGCGACTATCTGGAGCAAATCACCTACCTGCTCTTCCTGAAAATGGCCGACGAGATGAACCGTCCGCCCTACAACAAAGGGCTGAAATTCCCGCACCTGAAGGATGCCGAAGGCAAGGAAATCCCCAACGGCGAAATGTGCGACTGGGAAACGCTCACAAGCAAGCGTGGCGCGGAGTTGGAGGCCTACTATGTGCAGATGCTTCGCAGCCTTGGCACGGAAAAAGGGATGCTCGGGCAAATCTACACCAAGAGCCAAAACAAGATTCAAGACCCGGCCAAACTGCTGCGTGTCATTGAGATGATCAACCGCGAAAATTGGTCGCTGATGGGCTCCGATGTGAAAGGCAAGATTTATGAGGGCTTGCTTGAAAAGAACGCCGAAGACACCAAAAGCGGTGCAGGACAGTATTTTACGCCCCGTGCGTTGATTCGCGCAATGGTGGCCTGTGTGCGCCCGAAGCCCGAAAAGACCATCATCGACCCGGCCTGCGGCACGGGCGGGTTCTTCCTTGCCGCTTACGACCATATCGCCGCGCAGCCGCTCAACAAAGACCAGAAACTTTTCCTGAAGAAAAAGACCTTCTTCGGCAACGAGATTGTGGCCAACACGCGCCGCCTCTGCCTGATGAACCTCTATCTGCACAACATTGGCGAACTCGACAGCGAGGACTTCATTTCGCCCAACGATGCGCTTGTGTCCGACAGCGGCAACCGCTACGACTATGTGCTCACCAATCCGCCTTTCGGCAAAAAGAGCAGCATCACCATCACCAACGAGGATGGCGAAGTGGAACGGGAGGATTTGAGCTACAACCGTCAGGATTTTTGGGAGACCACGTCCAACAAGCAGTTGAATTTCCTTCAGCACATCAAGACTTTGCTGAAAATCAACGGTCAGGCGGCGGTCGTTTTGCCTGATAATGTGCTTTTTGAGGGCGGTGCAGGTGAGGAAATCCGCAAGCAGTTGATGAAAACCACCGAACTGCACACCATTTTGCGTTTGCCCACTGGCATTTTCTACGCCAACGGCGTAAAGGCAAACGTTTTGTTCTTCGACAACCGTCCGGCCAGCAAGGAGGTGCAGACCAAGGACATCTGGATTTACGACTACCGCACCAACGTCCACCACACCTTGAAGAAGTCGCCGCTCACGTTTGAGGATTTGGCCGACTTCATCAAGTGCTACAATCCCGAAAACCGCAACCTGCGCACCGAGACTTGGAGCGAGGCGAACCCCGAAGGCCGTTGGCGCAAGTTCACCTACGACGAGATTATCGCCCGCGACAAGACCAACCTCGACATTTTCTGGATCAAGGACAAGAGCCTCACCGACCTCGACAACCTCCCCGAGCCCGACGAGATAGCCGCCGAAATCATTGGGAATTTGGAAGAAGGAATCGCAGGCTTCAGGAAGGTGCTGGAGATGTGTGGGGATTAGTTCCTCAAATCCTCTGTCGCAGCATCTCCATCGCCTTCTGCAACCCGTCGGCATTGCGTCCGCCAGCCACGCAGAGGGTCTTTTGTCCGCCGCCGCCGCCTTGGATTTCCTTGGCCACTTCGCGGATGAGCTTGGTGGCATCAAGGTCCTTCTCGTTGGCGAAGGCTTCGGGCAAGAGGAGGCAGAGCGCGGGTTTGCCTTCCGTGACGGAGCCAAGGATGGCAATCGCGTTCTCGTTCATCTGCTTGAGCATCGTGGCGATGTTGCGCAGCTGGTCGCCGGGACAGCAAAGCGTGTCGGTGATGAGCTTGCAGTCGCCGTGCTCGATGGCGTTGGCCAACAGTTTCTCGGCCATCGTTCGGGCTTGCTCTTGCATGAGGTGTTCCACTTCTTTCTTCAGGGCGGAGTTTTGTTCGCTGAGCGAAGTCACGCCTTTCACCAAATCGGGCGACTTTACGATTTCCTTGAGCCTGCCGATGAGGTCGAGTTGCTCGTCAAGGTATTGTTCCACAGCCTCGCCCGTGATGGCCTCGATACGGCGGATGCCTGCTGCAATGGCACCTTCGCTCACAATTTTGAACATCCCGATGTTGCCCGTGGCTGAGGTGTGGCAGCCACCGCAAAGCTCCATCGAGTAGTCCTTGTCGAACACCACCACGCGCACCGTGTCGCCGTATTTTTCGCCAAACAAAGCCGTCGCGCCCATGGCCTTGGCCTCCTCAATCGGGAGTTCGGCGTAGGTCACGTTGGGGATGTTCTCGCG